>Ga0306920_100014630_pt1 | contig 10718 bp, 5 predicted proteins | sample flu12Cox44000170_FD_204666 | JGI IMG/M metagenome (GOLD analysis project Ga0306920, IMG submission 204666) | Lab enrichment of tropical soil microbial communities from Luquillo Experimental Forest, Puerto Rico - flux4day.12C.oxic.44.000.170 (v2)... | ecosystem: Environmental > Terrestrial >... | reverse complement strand
GACAGGATCTCGTTGCCGATGATCAGGACACAGGCGGTGACAATCCTGTGCTCGCTGTCACTTGTGTCCATGCTCGCCTCGGGTTCGTCAGCTCTCAATGCGGCGCTCTTCTTAGGGAAATGCTTGTCTCGGCACAACCCGATGAGGATTGTCCCAAGACGACTAAATCCCTACCTTCAAGCTTCGGAGACCATGCGAACAGCAATCGATACACAGCCGCACCTGATGATGGGCCTCGCCTCCTCCGAGGCGCGCGACGGCCTGATCAAGATCCACGGACCCGAAGCATTCGAGGGCATGCGGCAAGCGGGTATCCTCGGCGCCGAGACGCTCGATTTTATCACCCCCCATGTCCGTCCCGGAATCACCACAGGCGAACTAGACCGCCTGTGCCACAGCTTTATCATCGAGCACGATGCGATTCCCGCGCCACTCAATTATCGCGGCTTCCCAAAATCGATCTGCACCTCGATCAATCATGTTGTCTGCCACGGCATCCCCGGTGAGCGGCGGCTGATGGAAGGCGACATCCTTAATATCGACGTGACGGTAATCCTCGACGGCTGGCATGGCGACACGAGCCGCATGTTCTTTGTTGGTGACCGCATCGCGGTCAAGGCGAGGCGGCTTGTCGATGTCACCTATGAGGCGATGATGCGCGGCATCGCCGTCGTGCAACCCGGCATCCGGACCGGCGCGATCGGCGAGGCGATCCAGCGGTACGCCGAGAGCCACCGCTTTTCCGTGGTGCGCGATTTTTGTGGCCACGGGGTTGGACGCGTCTTTCACGACGCCCCTTCGATCCTGCATTACGGCCGCCCCGAGGAGGGCCCGGTCCTGCGCGAAGGCATGTTCTTCACCGTCGAGCCGATGATCAATGCCGGACGCTGGGAGGTCAAAATTCTTAGCGACGGCTGGACCGCGGTTACCAAGGACCGCTCGCTCTCGGCGCAGTTCGAGCACACGATCGGAGTGACCGCGGCGGGTTACGAGATCTTCACGATCTCACCTGCAGGTCTGCACCGCCCGCCCTATTCCTGAGGGGACAGCCGCACCGTGCTGTCGGCGCTGCGGCCCGCGGCGTCGATCACCGAGAGCTGCACAAAGCCGATGCCCGCCGGCTGCCAATAGATCTCGTGCCGCGGTGCTTCGGGCTTCAGCGGTCTACCGTCGACGAGCCAGCGGAGCGGCGGTTTGCCGCCAGCCGCCTCGAGCGGCACATCCTCGCCGCGCCATTCGACCACCGCCCCGTCCGGCGGATAGACGATCTCGGGGCCGCGGACCCGAGATGTGCCCGGCATGCCTGGTTCGAGCCGCCGCAATCGGGGCGGCAGACCCTCCCGGCCGACCAGGAGGGCGCCGGAGGGCGGCGGGGCGGTACTGGGCGACCGCGACGGACCGAGCGCGTCGGCGATCTTGAATACGACCGGTGCGGCGGTCAGCCGGCCGCTATGGCCGGGCATCGGCGTGCCGTCGGGACGCCCGGCCCACACACCGATCGTCACTTCCGGGTCGTAGCCGACTGCCCAGAAATCGCGGTAGCCATAGGATGTTCCGGTTTTGAAGGCGAGCCGGCGGCCGCCGCGGACCTCGGCCGGCAAAACGCCGGGCGGTGGTGGCGCTTCGCCCAGGATGTCATTGACGTACCAGGCGGCAAGCGGTCCGAAGATGGCTGTGCCCGAGCTCGCGGGGTCGTCCTCGCGAGAGCGCAGCGGTGCGACTTTTCCGCCATTCGACAATGCTGCGTAAAGCTGCACCAGCTCGCCGAGCGTGATCCCGTCGCCGCCGAGCGCCAACGCGAGACCGGGTTCGGCCGACGGTCCGGGCAGGCGCAGGCGGATGCCCGCGGCGGCAAGCGCGGCCGTGAAACGGCTGGGTCTGAGCCGGTCGAGAACGGCGACCACCGGGAGGTTCAGCGAGTATTGCAGCGCTTGGCGCGCGGTAACCGCGCCTTCGAAGCGACCATCGAAGTCGCTCGGCGAATAATCCCCGAAATGCTGCGCGCGGTCCTCGAGGATGGTCTCTGGATGGATGATCAGCCGATCGAAGCCCATCGCGTAGATGAACGGCTTCAGCGCTGAGCCTGGCGACCGCACGGCGCGCGCCATGTCGAGGGTTCCCTGGCGCGCCACCGAGGCGAAATCGGCATTGCCGACATAGGCGATCACCCGGCGGTCGCGGTTGGCGACGACGACCGCAGCGAGGCTCGCCTCGGGATCGAGCCCCGATGCTTCGCGTTTCAAAAGCGCCTCGACTCGGCGCTGCAGCAGCGGATCGATCGTCGAGCGGTGCACCAGCGCCGCCGGCTGCTGGTCACGCAATTCACGGGCGAGATGGGGTGCGCGAAACGGCATCCCCAGCCGGACCCGAGGAACTTCTTCCGCGCGGGCTTCGGCGAGTGCCCCCGGCGAAATCACGCCGGCTTCGGCCATCCGCGCGAGGACCCGGTCGCGGGCGGCACGGGCCGCCTCGGGGTGGCGGTCGGGGCGGAGCCGCTCGGGCGAGCGCGGGATCGCGACGAGCAACGCCGCCTCGGTGGCGGAGAGCCGGGCCGGCTCCTTGCCAAAATAGGCGAGGCTGGCCGCCCGCACGCCTTCGAGATTGCCGCCGAACGGTGCCAGGCTCAGGTAGAGGCCCAGCACCTCATCCTTGGACATCGCCCGTTCGAGCGCCAACGCCTTGGCCATCTCGCCGAGCTTGCGAGCGAACGAGCGCGGATGCGGTTCGAGCAGGCGCACGGCTTGCATCGTCAGGGTCGAGGCGCCCGAAATGATGTGACCGCTGGCCGCCAGTTGAAAGAGGGCACGCGCCGCGGCGAGCGGATCCACACCCGGATGCCGGGCAAAGCGACGGTCCTCGGCGGCGATCAGCATTTGGCGATAAAGCGGATCGACAGCCTCGGGTTCGACTGGTAGCCGCCATTTGCCGTCCGCCGTCAAGAACCCGCGCAGGATCGACCCATCGGCGGCAAGCACGAGCGCCGAGGCGCCGCGGCTGCGATCGAGCGGTGGTGGCGGAAGCACCAGGTAGAGAGCCGCGGCGAGCGATGCGATTAGCGCCGCCAAGGTGCACAGCAGCAGCTCGCGGAATACCCGGCTGCGCGGGGAATACCCGATAAAAAACTCGGTATAGCCCCGAAATGTCTTCATAATACCCTATAGATCAGAGGCTTGGTATGCGAACACAGGAACCGGAACCGGGAATTCGGAAGGCCTGAAACCGGGAACCGAATCGCCTAACCGGGAAATAACCGGGAATTGCTTAGAGCAATTTCCAATCGAGTTGCACCCCCTCACCCAGCTCCGGGTAAGGGGGGCCGCTCGGACCGATGCCATCCGATCGAAACCGCACTAGCGCGGTGCGACACTGAGCTTACCGATCGCCGTGCGCCCGGTGGTTTCGGGGTCGTACATGTCCTCGACGACGAGGGCAGGGTAGGTGAACTCTCCGGCGGTCACGGCGCGCACGACATAGGCGAGGGTGAAGTCCTTGACACCGGCGTTGAGGTCGAGTGCGGCGACAAAGCGGTCGTCGCGCTCCTCGGTGTAGCTCGCCTCGGTCAGCTCCGGGACCCAGGAATAATCGGTGGTCGAGCGCCCCTTTGATACGGTCGCCGTCTCGATCTCGAAGCCAGCCGGCAGCAGATCGACGACCAGGGTCCGCGCCGCCTGCGATGGGTCGGTTCGCGTCCCTTTGATCACGACGACAAAGAGATCGGTCTGCCGCGCCTTGTCGAGATCAGCGTCGGTGCCGTCCGGACGATAGATATTGCGGGTCACCGTATAGCCCTTGCTTTCGGCCGGCAGGGCTGCCGCCGGCACCCCGGTGATCGACACCGAGCGCCACACCGGCGCGCTCCCGCGATTGGTCACGGTTTGGTCGGGAGTGCCAGAGCCGAGCGCCCGGCGCAGATAGAGAGGCTCGGTACGGGTCGCCGGTGCGCCGTTGTCGACCGCCACGGTCATCTCGCCGCCGCCAGCTTGGGCGGCCGCCTCGGCCGCCATCAGCAGCCAGGCCTGCTCCTGGGTGCTGGTCTGCGCCGCCCGCGTGAAGCGCTCGGCGATGCGGTCGACGATCGCGGTCAGCCGGGTGCGGTTGCCGGGATTGGCGGCGGCAAAGGCGAGCACGGCGGCGCTGTCGCGCAATTCGCTGCCATAGTCGACGTAACGGATGCCCGCGGGCCGCGGCGCGCCCGGTTCGAGGGCTGCGTCATAAGCCGCTGCGGCGCGCGCCGTGTCGCCGTATTGCGCGAGTGCCGCGGCGACCTGCGCCTTGGCGAGCTGGGTCGGCAGCCGCGCCAATTGAGTGTCGTTGAAATAGCGCAAGCCGTCGAGATCGTCGGATTTGGCGCGCGCCAGCACGTAATGGGCATAAGCCACGGCCGGCAATTCCACGACTTCCGAGTGGTCCTGGCGGACATAATCGTGCAGCCAGGCGACCGCCGATTTGATTGCAAAGTCGGGCACGTTCTTGCCGTGCTCCTTGGCGCGGATCAGAAAATCGGCGGCATAGGCGTCGAGCCAGGGGACGGTGTCGCCGCTGTCGCTCCACACCCCAAAGCTGCCGTCGGAACGCTGCAATTCGACGATGTGGCCGATCGCGCGGTCGAGCGTTCCCGCCGTCGACCCACCCGGATCGGTGTGCCACAAGCGCGCGACATCCTCGACGTAAAGCAGCGGCAACGCGCGGCTCGTCGTCTGTTCGAGACAGCCATAGGCGTAGCGGTCGAGTGCCCGCAGCAAGCCGGGAACATCCCAATCGGGCCGAGGGCTGACGCTCAGCAGGGCTTCCGCCGTGCCGGGCAGGAATTCGTCCGCTGCCGCGTCGTCGAGTGTGACCTTTTCGCCCGGCTGCAGCCGTCCGACAAAGCGCTGGAGCTGGTAAGCCTGAGCCGGTCGCACGCCGACCGCGAAATCGCGCGCTATCTTTAGACCGCCGGGTCCCGTTAGTTCGAGCTTGAGTGCAACGCTGCCTGGGGAGGTTGCGGACAGCATAAAGCCGTCGGCGAAATTGCCGCCCGCATCGAGGTGTGCCCCGTGTTTCCGTGAGGTCGGAAACTGCACAGCGCCGCTCGTCGATAGCGTCAATTGATAATTCCCCGCGTCGCCTTCGAGGTTGTTGACGGTCACCCCGACCCGGCCGACATCGCCCGGCGCCAGAAAGCGCGGCAGCGAGACCGTCGTCACGACCGGGTCGCGCACCGTAATCGTTGCGACCCCGGAACCGACCTTGTGCGCCGAAAAGGCGACCGCCATCAGCCGCAATTGGCCCTGGAAATCGGGGATGTCGAAATGGATCCTGGCCGCTCCGTCGCCATCGAGCTGGACGAGGCCGGAGAACAGGGCCACGACCTTGCTGCTCTTGTCCGGCAACCCGGCGACCGAGCGCTTGGCAAAGCTGTCGCCACCGCTGCGCAACACCCCGACGGTAGTCGCGCGCGCGTCGATCAGCCTGCCGTAGAGGTCGCGCAACTCGACCCCAAGCTGGCGCTTGCCAAAATAGTATGTCTCGGGTGCCGGGCTCGCGAAATCGGTCAATTTCAAGACCGCCTCGTCGACCGCGGCAAGCGTGACAAAGGCCTCCTCGCCGGCGGCGAGACCAGCCACGTTGACCGGGATATCAACCGGGCCGCGCGGACGGGCCACCGCGGGTGCCGCCAATGTCGCGACGAGCGTGCGGGGACTGCTGTCGATGGCGAGCCAGGCGACCCCGACCGCCCGTCCGGGGCCGCGCTGCTGCGGTCCCGGCGCGTCAGACGGCCGGTAGGCGCTGACCAGCGCGTAAACCCCGCTGCCCCATGCCGGATCGACCGGGATGTCGATCGTGGTGCCCGCGGCCGGCAGGCTCAGCGCCCGCAGCGAGAGGACGCGGTCGGAGGCGATCGCCAGCTCAGCTTCGCCGGCGAACGGCGCCTTGACGAACAATTTAGCGGTCTCGCCGGGCCGGTAGCTCGACTTGTCGAGCACCGCCTCGAGCTTGTCGGGCACATCCGGCTGCTCGGCTTCGACCCACCAGCCGACGTGAAAGCGCAGGCTCGATTGCGCGCCGCTGGCCGGATCGGTCACCTCCCACCGGTAGCGTCCGGGCGGGAGCTGACGAGCGAGCTTCGCCGGGCCGTCGGATCTGGCATCGACGGTCCCGGTGTCGATCGGCTGGCTGCGGATATGCGATTTGTAGTGCCAACTGCCGTTGACCGAATACCAGCGGTACTCCCAGGTCTCGCGAAGCAGCTCGAAACGCAAGCCCTTTGCTTCGACCGGCGCGCCCTTGGGGTCGAGCGCGATCACCTCGAGCACGGCCTCCGCACCCTCCGGCACCGCATCGGCGCCGGCTGGCGAGTGCAGCCCGATCGCCAGCGCATGTTGCCGGATCGGCCGGGTCAAAGTCGCCGAGACCGCGCGGCCGCTCGGCTCGAAGACGCCCACCCGGATCGTCGCCGCCAGCGGGCGGGTCAAGTCCGGCAGATCGCTGAGCGCAACCGCCAGCTCGGCCTTGCCGTCTTCGCCGGTCACCGGCGCCTCGAGATCGCGTCGGTCGGGAGTGAACTCTTCGTCGACCAGACCAAACTGAAAGTCGGAGTAGTTTGGGAATGGGTTCTCGTCGAGGGTGATCACCGCCTCGGCCTCGGTCCCGAGGCCCGCCCCGGGCGCGCCATAGTAGTAATGTGCGGTGATCTCCACCGGAAAGGCCTCGGCGGGGCGGATCGGCTCCTCGGCAGCGCTGAGCTCGACCGCGAGCTGCGGCGGAACGAAATCCTCGACCTGGAACTCGGCCCGGCCGATCGGCGGCGCCTTTGGATCGAGGCGCAGCTCGACTTGCCAGGCGCCGATGCGCGCATCGCGCGGCAGCGCGAAGCGCTGGTGATAGGCACCTACCCGGTCGCCAGGGGAATTAGCCGACAGCAGCCGGCGCTCGACCTCAATCCCGTCGGGCCGCAACAGGCGCACACCGATCGGCAGGCCGGACATCGCCTCGGCCTTGTCGTCGCGAACCATGGCCACCAGCTCGACGGTCTCGCCGGGTCGGTAGATGCCGCGGTCGGTATAGAGAAACGCGTCGACCGGACCTGGCTGCGGCCGGCCGCTGACACCGCGGTCGCCGAGGTCGAAGGCGGGGCGGCCGATTTCGAGAAAGTTGAAATCGTTCTCAGGCCCGTGCGCGGTCACGGCAAACGGCTCGTCACCGCCGCGGCCGCGCAGCAGCCCGCCGGGGATATGGGCGATGCCGCCGGTGTCGCTGGCAGCCTCCGCCAGCTTGCCGTTGTTGCGCGCATAGAGCTGGATCGCGACACCGGGCAGAGGCTTGCCGTCGGCGAGAGAACGGACATTCACCGCCAGACCGTCGCTGCCCTTATAGGCGGCGAGCCCGAGATTGGAGACGAGGACCCAGTTGGTCGCCGGCTCGGCATATTCGTCCGGCCGCAAGTCGGCGCGCTCGGCGACCGCGAGATAGACGCCGGGACCCTTCTCGTGCAGCAGGTCCTTGAGCGGGATCGCCGTCGTCACCGCGCGGTTGCGCTCGCCCGATATCGCCATCTCGCCCTGCCAGACGAGGCTCCCGGTGCGGTTGACGATCTCGTCGATCTCGTAGGACGAGAAGCTCATCGTCAGCCGCTCGGCGTCGATGCTCGGGACGAGGTTGCGCTCGTTGACTCGCAACAGCCGCAATTTGACCTTGTCGACATTGATCGTGGTGAGCGGCAGCCCCGCGCTGTCCTGCTTGGGCAAGACATAGCCGGCGCCCGAAAAACGGATCTGCGGCTTGCGGTCGGGGACGACGATCCGGGTCGTGAATTTCTCGCGCATCTGCTCGCCGGTCGCAGCCGTTAGCCCGGTGAGGACCTCGACATTGTAGATCGCCCCGTGCTTCAGGCCGTCCAGGCACAGGGAATCGCCGCGGGCAGTGACGATGCCGTCGAGCTTTGGCTCGGTCCGCACAAAGGCGCCGTAGGAAATGTCGGTCTTTGCCGCGATCTGCTCGTTGAAGCGCAGACAGGCGCGCGCCTCATCCGCCTCGGCCTGAACCTCGACCTTGGTGACCCGGAAGGCAACGAGCCGGCGCAACTCCTCGGCGCGTTCGGCGACGGCCGGGAGATGGGTGAAGGCGAGCCCGGCATCGAAGGCGGCGAGCGCCTCCTTCTGCTTGTCGTGGCGATCGTAGTCTCGGCCGATAACAAAGAGTGCGGCCCCGCGTTCGACCGGATCGGTTGATTTCAGGTAGGCGTTATAGGCGCTCGCCATCGCGTGGTCGTCATCGGCGGCGAGCTCGCTTTGGGCGAGCCGCAGCCAGACCAGACCGTCATCGGCGCCATTGGCGATGGCGCTTGTCAACTTGCCGATGGCCGCCCGGTAGTCCTTCGCCTGGTATTCGACCTCGGCGGTCCGCCGTAAGGCGGCGACGAGACTGGGCTGCTTCTTGTTCGCCGGGACGCTGTCGATCAGCTCCCGGCGCCAGTCACGCGCCGCATCTGCCAGCTCTTTCGATTGGTATTCCTGCGCCAGCGCCGGTGAGGCTACGCAGACGAGGCAAATAACGAATAGCGAGCGCAGCATCTATGACCCCCCGAACCGGAACCTCACGCTATCATCTCGACGTCAACGAGTCGCCCGATGTGGGATTTTCCTGTTCTTCCTCGCATTGTCCGGCGGGTGAGCGATGGGCATCCATTAGTCCGCTACTTCCGGTAGAGTCTGGGATCGAAGGTTGCCGAATCTGCAGCAAATCTGCAGCAGACGCTCACCGATAGGTTGCAGTACAGATATCGGGTCGCCCCGCCAGCCCGAAGCCGCCGACCAAGCTTGGCCCGTTCGACCGAGTCCGATGAGCTCCGCCCCTCCGCCCAAAATCAAAAGGATGCAATATCAATGGGGCAATTTTATGGTCGTTATTATCGCAACACGAGGCCGAGGGAACTGTGCAGATCCCCCCCGCGGAAGTGCCGCTTCGGCGGGTCTCCTCGTGCTCACTCGGCCGCCAAGGGGATTTCGGATGAGTCTTTGACGGGAGCCGATCCGTGGGTGGCGCGGAGCATGTCTATCAGCGCGCGCAACGCGACCGGCACCTGCCGATGGCTGGGATAATAGAGAAAGAGCCCCTCGAAAGAGGGCGACCAGTCCTCCAGCACACGCACCAACTGCCCGGTACGCAGGAACGAATCGACCTGAGCTTCGACCGTATAGACGATTCCCAATCCATCGACCGCTGCGCGGACCGCCAAATCGGGATCGTTGACGATAATCCGCCCATCCACCGAAATTCGCCGTGGCTTGCCGCCCCGCTCAAATGCCCACTCGAACACGGCACCGTCCCCTGCCAAGCGATATTGAACGCAGCTATGCTGGGTGAGATCGTCCGGCGTACGCGGTAGCCGCCGTCGTGCGAAATACGCTGGCGCGCCGACCACGGCCGCCTTCATCGGGCCAGTTACCCGAACGGCGATCATGTCTGCGGCCGCCTGGAGTCTTGGGCCGATACCGGCATCGAACCCCTTCGCCACAATATCGACCAGCGCCTCGTCGGTGTGCACTTCGAGCTGGACGTCGGGAAAGGTCGATAAAAAGCGCGCCCAGATGGGCGCAATGACCGCTACGCCGGCGAAATGGCTCACATAGAGGCGCAGCCGCCCGAAGGGATGCCCCTGCTCGCTCTTGAGATCGTCCAGTGCCCGAGAGATCTGCTCGACCGCAGGTCGCAGCCGGTCGAGCAGGCGCGAGCCCGCATCGGTGAGCGAGACGCTCCGGGTCGTGCGGTTCAACAGTCGGACCCCGAGACGCTCCTCGAAGTGCCGCAGCGTGTGGCTGAGCGCCGAAGGTGTCACTCCGAGACGCGAGGCCGCCGCTCGGAAGCTGAGATCGTCGGCGACGGCAACGAAGGCGATCAGATCTGCAAAATCGGCGCGGCGCATTGCTGAATTCCCTTCAGCACCTAATGCAAAAAACATCGGATTTGATTTGGGCAGTTAATCAACATTTTAAAGATTCTAAAAACCCCGTCCGGCTGTCACAGCCCCGACAGGCGGTTTGTGCAAATGGAGCGGTCGATGCAACAGTTACGCGAACCTAAAGCCCGGCCCAGGATAGTAAGGGGTCTGGCAATCGCAGCGGCTCTTACGAGCGCTATCGCATTCAATGAGCCAAATCTCGCCTACGCCGGGCCGCATGGCGGGGGCGGGGGTTTCCACGGCGGAGGTGGTGGATTTCACGGGGGTGGATTTCATGATGGCGGTTTCCACGGGGGTGGGTTTCACGGGGGTGCATTTCACGATGGCCGATTCCACGACGGTCGATTTCACGATAACAGGTTTTTCTTTGGTGGATTGCTCGCATACCCGGGGTGGGGCTATTACCCGGACTACGGCTATTACGATTACAGCCAGCCCTACGCCCCCCAGACTTGGTACTATTGTTCTGATCCTGCCGGCTATTACCCTTATGTGACGCAATGCAATACCGGCTGGCAGGTGGTGCCGGCGAGCTGAGAACAGACGTAGGGCGCTGGCGCTTAGCGCCTGACCCAAAGCCCTGGATGCCCTTGATGGTCGCCAGGAAAGGACCGCTTTCGAATCCGACACCGGCCGTTCAGCTCTGGCGCCGGGAACCGCCGAATCTGCCCCTAAGCAGACAGTCGTTGAGACGCGTGGGCGTGCCGGAAGAGATCAGCGACGAAACCAGATAACCACCAGGCGGTCGCAATGCGTTCAGCCGCAATAAGCGATGGTC
>Ga0306920_100014627_pt1 | contig 10718 bp, 9 predicted proteins | sample flu12Cox44000170_FD_204666 | JGI IMG/M metagenome (GOLD analysis project Ga0306920, IMG submission 204666) | Lab enrichment of tropical soil microbial communities from Luquillo Experimental Forest, Puerto Rico - flux4day.12C.oxic.44.000.170 (v2)... | ecosystem: Environmental > Terrestrial >... | reverse complement strand
ACGCAGGAAAAAGCTTATCTGAAACTCTTTCGCAAAGCGGCTGCTTATCGAGCGGCCGGGGAAGCCAGCCCTTCATACCTGTTCGACGCCGACGCGCCGCACAGAATACGCGGAGCCGTCCCGCACGCCAGGATCATCGTGCTGCTTCGCGACCCGGTGGAGCGCGCACAATCGCATTACTTGATGGACGTGCGCGAAGGCGTTCAGGACCGGTCCTTTTACGAAGCCATCGAGGAAGACTGGAACCGCGGCCGCAAAGGTTGGGGGATATCCCATCTTTACCTTGAACTTGGTTTGTATGCCGACCAGGTCCAACGTTATCTGAGCACCTTCGGTTCGGACCGGGTGCTGATCCTGATGTTCGAGGAGCTGAAAAAGGCATCGCAGAACGGCAAGTCGGCCCTGGCGAAGGTGCTGCGTTTCCTTGATGTTGATGGCACCTGTCTCGACCGGATCGATACGAGCAGCGCAGAGAACAGCTATGGTATCCCGCGCTGGTCATGGGCGCGGCGAATCGCGGGCAGCAACCGGGTAAGGCGCGTCGGGCAGATTCTTGTACCTCCGAGCCTGGGCTCGAACCAGACCGTCAAGCGACTCCTCTTCCAACGCTTCTTTGTGAAATCGGCACCGAGGCCGCAGATTGACCCGCGCGCACGCGATCTACTCTGCTCGATTTTCGATCCCGATATTCGTGACCTGGAGGCTTGCTTAGGCCGCTCCCTGCCGGACTTGCGACACACCTGGGAGCCGCTGCCCGCCAAGCTGAACCACCAGCGGTCCGCGACTGTGTGAAGACGGCGCTCCGCTTCGCGGCAATGAGCGTGCCAGACGGTCAGTAGGCGTTCTCCGAAGCTTGCTACTTTGAGTTGGCGGGATTGAACCCGCTCGCGGCGACCGGCGGTTCGATCTCATAGAGCGCCGGAGTGCCGCTGCCACCAACCAATTCCGAATTCATCACCCACTTGAGGCGCGCACGCTGCGACGGCGCCAGGGCGGCGAGTTCATCGGGGCGCGCGAGCACGAATGCGCCGGCAGGCGGCGTCGAGGGAAGCGGCGGCACGGCGCGTCCGTAGTAGAGCGAAAATGGAACATCCTGTCCGCGAGCTAGATAAAGCGGCGCATCGCGGATTCGCGCGCGGACCTCTGCTGCGAACCGAACAGGGCTTCGTGCAAGCGCGAGCCTGGGGCGCAACACGCCGTTGAAGACCAGCACGCCGGCGAGCGTCATCAACGCCACGCCGGCCGCAATCCATTCTTCGTGCGCCCGCCAAACCCCGCCCATGACGATCATTATCCCGAGCAAGCTTGCGCCGAGCAGCATCAGGAACGGCGGTTCAAGTCGCGCCATGCCCTCAGCGAACAGGCGAGCATAACCCAAGTCACTGGGCTGGAGTTGCCGGTTCAGCATCGCAGCGGGCATTCCGGCGCGCGCCGCCACGAAGGCGAGCAGCATGAATGCAGCCATAAGAGCGGCCGCGCCTCCAAGCACGACTAGCCGCATCGCCAGCGCCACACGGCCGCCGGTCGTGGCTGGATCGATCACAAACGCCCCGGCCGCGACGATCGCGAGCGCTGGCATCGCCGGCAGGATGTATTCGTCGCGTTTGGCGCTGGCGGTGCTGAAAAACAGCACCACCGCGAGCAGCATTGCAAGCTGATACAGAAGCGGCCTCCGGGTCTCTTTGCCGATTGCCCCGATAGCCAGCGCAATTATCGTCGGCACGACCAGCAGGCACCATGGCATCGAACCCCCGGCCACGCGCGCGGCAATGTAATACACGGGCCGCGCCGCCTCGCCCGTGCCGCCCATCGCTAGCGGAAGGAAGTGTCCCGTATTCTCATGCATGATGATGCCGGCAAGCCTGTGCTGGCCGGCTATCAATGCAGGCGCATACCAAGCCGCGGCCATCGCGCACCCTATGCTCAGCACGAACCAGGGCCATCGCCACCCGAGCACCGCGGTCAAGGAGATCCCGCGCCGGGCAAGAAGATAGATCAATCCCGCCAGCACGCACAGCACGATCGCCAGCGGCCCTTTAGTCAGGGTCGCCAGTCCCAGCAAAAGACCCGCGGCAAACACGCGCCACGGCGAGACGGCGCCTTCCACCAGGGGATAGACAAGGTAGTAGGCCGACAACAGGAACAACGTGAAGAGCATGTCGACCAGCGCTGAGGTTGCGCGGGCCGCGAACGCATAGGTGGAAATCAAAATGAAGAAGGCAAGCCATCCCTGGAATTCACCGATCCGGCGCGCGGTCCATAGCATGGTCACGATCGCCAGGGTCGCGCCGGCCAGCAGCGACACGATTCGGCATCGAGGCGCATCGCCGCGTCTGCCGGTCATCTCGATAACGATGGCGCCAAGCCAATAGAACAACGGCGGTTTGAGGGACGCCCGGTGGTAGATATCGAGCGGAAGAAGCCAATGGCCGGACTGCGCGACATCTTCCACCCACGTGCAGGAGCGCGCGTCCATTTCCTTGTCGAACGGGCTGGTCAGACCAGGCGCCAGCAACAGCAGCGCGATGAGCCACGCACCAGCGACGATCGATGCGCGCGGCGGCGCTGCTCTCTGCTCATCAGCTTTCGGCACACTCCTCATCGCAGGTTGTTGCCGCGATACTCTGTGTCAAAGGTACGAAAGCGTAGGGGGCTGCATGGGCTGCATTGTAAGTAACGGTGCAGGCAAGAAGAAGTGGCCAGCCAACTTCCGCAAGCCTGAGCGAGGTTGTCGATCGCCGTCAGGCAGATTGCCGGAGAGGTCATACATTCGCACCGGCCCGCGCTGGGTCTCCGTTCTTCGGGGCAATCCAGCGATAAAGAATAGGAATGACGTAAAGCCTAAACGGCATCGACGTGAGCAGCCCTCCAATCACGACGGTAGCAAGGGGACGCCGCTGCACTTCCGCTCCGGAGGAGTGCGAAATAGCCATTGGAATAAAACCAAAAAGAGCCACCAACGAGGCCATCAGGATAGGCCGCAGCCGGTCGCGTGAGGCAGTGGTGATCGCTTCATCGATGCCTCGGCCGGATTCGCGGAGGCGATTGATCTCCGAAACCAGCACCACCCCGTTCAGGACCGAGACGCCGAATAAGGTTATAAATCCAACGCCGGCCGTGATTGAAAATGTCAAGCCCCGAACCAGGAGTGCGAATATTCCGCCACTTGCACCGAGAACGACGTTGTCAAAAATAAGCAGCGCCATGCGCAGCGATAAGAACGTGTTGTACAGCAGCACCGGGATCAGCAGCAACGCGGCCGGCACCAAAATCATCAGGCGGTTCGAGGCACGCTGAAGATTCTCGTATTGTCCGCCCCACTCGAGCCACCAGCCCTCGGGCAATTCGATTTGTTTCGCGATCGCCGACTTGGCAGCGGCGACAAAGCTGCCCAGATCCGTGCCGCGCACGTTCGCGGCTACCGTGATACGGCGGCTCAGATTGTCGCGCCAGACCGCGACCGGCGCGTCGCTCATCGTGATGCGGGCGAGTTGTACCAACGGGATCAGCGCGCCGCCGGGCGCCACCACGCTGATGTCTCTGAGTTGATCGAGGTTCTGCCGGGCGCGGTCTCCTCAAACCGCACCTGTAGCGGATAGCGGGCCTGCCCCTCTACGACCTGGCCGACAACGTGGCCGCCGATAGTTTCGATCACATCGAGCACGTCAGACGCATTTATTCCATAGCGTGCAATCGCGGCGCGATCGACCTCGATGTTTATTGAAGGCAGGCCACTGCGCGGGATCATTTTTATGTCGGCAGCGCCGCGCAGCGAGGCGAGCACGTTCATCATTTTGGTCCCGACCGCCATCATTCGTTCCAGGCTGTCGCCATAGACGTGTATTGCAACGCCTTCTTTCACTCCGGAAATCATGTCGTTGACGCGTTCCTCGAGCGGATGAGAAAAGCCGAAGCGCATCCCGGGCACCCGCTCGTGGAGCTTGCGCTCGATCGTCTGGACCAATTCGTTCATGCTGCGCACCTGCCATCGGCGTTTCGGCTTCAAGAAAATATAGACGTCGCTTTCGTCCGGTCCAGTGGTGTCGGTGGCTATTTCGGGACGGCCGATTCTGCTAACTACGCGAGCCACTTCGGGCAATTCGAGCAACGCTTTTTCGGCCTCGGTAGAATTCGAAATTGCCTCCTCCAGCGAGATACTGGGAACCTGCAGAACGTCGAGGTTGATTGTGCCCTCATCCAGAGTGGGTATGAACTCGGTACCGAGAAACGGCGCGGCGGCCAGGCTTATGCCGAGAATTCCGGCCGTCGCGAGCACCACTGCCCGCGGCCTCCTCCCGGTGATCCGGCGCAGCTTCTCATGAATGCGGCCGCAGTGACGCACAATCCACGGGTCACGCGAACCGATGCTCTTGAGGAAGACCGACGCCATCACCGGAACGTAGGTGAGGGCGAATAGCAGCGACCCTGCGAGGGCAAAGATTACGGTCAACGCCATCGGCCGGAACATCTTCCCCTCGACCTGCTGAAAACTGAGAATCGGCAGATATTTTCGCCGATCAACAGCATTACAATCCCGGCGACCGTCTCGCCTTTGCCGTAACGGGTCACAGCACCTTGCCGCAGCATCGGTGCGAATGCGACGCTGGCCAGATTTCGAATGTAGACCGGGACTGCATTGCGTACACCAACAACGATGTTGCCGATATCGCTAAGGTCGCTTATGAGGCCACTCCCGCGAATTACCTGTTGTTCGCCGTTACGAACGATGTAACCGCCGCCGGCGCTCAAGTTGTTTTTTTCGAGTGCCTCAAACACTTCGCTGAGGGTGAGCTTATAAGCGACCAGCGCTTCGGGACGGATCTGGACTTCATAGATTTTCAGTTCGCCCCCGAAACTATTGACCTCGATCACCCCAGGTACTTCTTTCAGCCTCGGCGCAACGCGCCAATCCAGGATCGAACGCAAATCCATCGCTGAGCGGCGCGGATCGATCACCTCAAATTGAAAAATTTCCCCGAGGCCGGTCGACACTGTGGTCATCTCGGGTGGTCCATAGCCGCGGGGAATCGTTGCCTCGGCGTCCGGTAAACGCTCCATCACCAGCCGCCTGACAAAATAGGTGTCGAGCTCTTCATCGAAGTAGACCTGGACCGACGACAGGCCGAAGCGAGATACCGACCGGATTTCCCGGATGCCCGGCAAGCCGCGCATTGCGACCTCGACTGGAAAAGTGATCAGGTTTTCCACCTGGGCGGCGCCGAGTCCGGGTGCGTCGGTCACTATCTGCACCACATTGGGTGTCACATTCGGCGAAGCGTCGATCGGCAATAACAGCATCGCGCGCAAACCGATCGCCAAGAACACAGCGATCAAAATCAACGTCATCAGGCGGTTCTGCAGCGCTGCTTCGAAAATCCGGCGCGCCATCCGCTACTCCATTGGAACAGATAAAATTGCAGCTAGATGAGGTAACTGAATTTCAGCTCGGTTCCTTTAATCGACACGGCGGCATGAAGGTTCAATCGGCTTCCTTGTTCGCAATCAGGCTTTTGAGGGTGAGCCCGCCTTTTTCCACCACGACTTCATCCTGCCCTAAACCCGACAGCACCTCGACGGCACCGTCACCGCGGCTGCCGATTTGCACCGGGCGAACCTCAAATCCGTTGTTTCCGGCTGCAACGAATGCCACGAGACGGCCGTCGATCTGGTAGATCGCCGATTCTGGCACCATGAGGACTTCTCGCGAATTGCCGGCCACGATCGAAGCCTTCGCGAACATTCCAGGCTTCAGCGAATGATCGGGGTTCGATACCTCAATTCGCGTCCGTATGGCGCGAGTACTGCGATCAACTTCATCGCCGATGTAGGTAATCCGGCCGGAGAAGACTCTATCGCTGTAGGCATCTGCCGTAACGGTCACCTCAGCACCTATCTTCAGACTGGCGAGGTCATGTTCGAAAACGCTGGCGATGACCCATACGTGTTCAAGATTAATGATCATGAGAGGAGCAGGACCGTTGCGGTCGATCATTGCGCCGATCGAGCGATTCCGCTTGACCAAGGTTCCGGCGATAGGTGCAGTGAGTGGAAACTCCGACAATGGTTGGCCGTTATCGGACCACTGGAGCTTGCTGATTTGCCCGGCCGGGATCAGCAGGCGCAGCCTTTCACGGGCGGCTTTGTATTCAGCCAGCGCGGCATCGTGCTGTCCCCGCGCCTCCAGCAGGTCTTTCATCGGGGTAATCTTTTTGGCGTAAAGGTCTGTTTCGCGCCGCAGGTGTTGAGCGCTGAGGCCCTCAAGCGACCGCGCCTTCAAGTACTCCGTCTTCGCTTGGCCGAGCTCGACGCTGCTTACGATTGCGAGCGGCTCGCCGACCTCCAGCCTCTCTCCGGGCTGCGCGACCAGCTTGACTACTCTCGCCGGAATCTCGCTGGTAACTTCCGCAACTGCGCCGGCGTTGGGTTCGATGATTGCCGTGGCGGTAATCCTGGTCGTGATCGCTTTGCGCATGACTGGTGCCAGCACCAGGTCGCGCCGCCCCTTCGACGACACGTTTATCCGCAGGAGCTGAGCTGCAGGCTCTGCTTGAACCGGTGCGCCCGCCAATAGCGTCAATGCCAGGACGAGATAGAGCAAACGCGTGTTCACATCAGCCGCCGACCGCCAGATCGAGCGAGACTCTCGCGGAGGCTAAGTTGAACCAGGCATCCAGATATCCGAGGCGTGCCTCGAACGCCTGCCGCTCTGCAACGGAGAGGCTCAACAAGTCGAGCTTGCCGGCATTAAAAGCCTCCTCCAGCAAGGTGAAGCTCTCTCGTGCCGGCCCTACGACGTCTTCCTGGCTCGCTCGCAGCGCGTATAGTGCAGTGAGGTAGCGGCTATAGGCGTCGCGCACCTCGTGCTCAATATTCAATTCTACTACTCGCAGCTTCTGCTGAGATTGGGCCACGCGGCCGGCAATCTCAGTTGCTTCGGCCTGCCTTCGATTGAATATTGGTACAGAGAGACCGATCGATAAGCCGCCGAACCGTTCAGTGTTCTGTTCGTGTCCCCAGAAAGTACCCACAATGGGATTAGGCAGTGCCAGCTTTTGGTTCAACACACTTTCATTTTTGAGCCGCACGACCTCCATTTGGGCCGCTCGCGCGTCGGGGCGCTGGGCCCGGGCGTCGGCAAGCAAACTTGCAAGATCGCTCCTTGGTAATTCGATTGTGAGATCGCCAGCCGGCTCGGGCTCGGCACCGACTGCATTGCCCAGCAGTCGTCCCAGGCTCGAACACTGGAGACGATAAATTTCGAGCCCCTCGATTCGTGCGCGCCGGCTTTCGCCATAGCCAATCCGGCTTAGATTCAAGTCGATTTGCCCGATTTCGCCCGCGTCGAAACGAGCTTGCGCGGCGCGAAAGAGTCTCTGGGCGAGCGATTCCAGCTCTGCCAGTAACTCGCTACGGCGACGATCACGCAGAGCTTCATAAAACGTCATCTTCACCGCAGCGGTCAGCAGTCGTACCTGGTTGCGCACTTCCGCTTGCGTGCGCTGGTATCCCAATTCGGCCGAACGGCGTAGCAAAGCAGGCTGGCCAAAGATTTCCAATTCCTGGGAGAGCCTGACCCGCCACTCCTGTGCATTGGAGCGACCCCGCCGAAGGCGATAATCGGTGTCGGGTATTAACTCGGGATTGAACTGTCTTATGTAGTTGGCACGCTGAAGCTCACCACGCGCGACCAGGAGTTCGTTGGCCACTACTGCCAGATCGGGATTTTTCTCGACCGCGATCGCAACCGCTTCGTTGAGTGAAATCTCGCCGGCGATCAGGGTCGCCGGAACCCAGAGTAACACCAGGAGACTGCACGTCATGACTGCCGACGATCGGATCATTCCCCCACCCGACTCCATCCCCAGAAAAACTTTCACGCAGCAAAGCTGTTCAACGCGCTCCATTTCACGCGACAAGCCTGGCGTCTAACGCTACGCAGCGATCACATCGAGCATCGTCCTCTGGCTCTGCACGCTTCCCTGCTCTCCGAGCCGTAGTTCGCGTCGTGGCTTGAATTGGAAGTTGGCGGCACCGCCACAGCGCATCTGCTTCCGTCGCAGTGCTTCTTTCACTCAACCACGAGAGTTGGCTTGAGCCCCACCGAACGCGTGATGTTGTAGTAATTTGGCGACGTTGCCATTACTAGCTCGTGGATTTTGGCGAACTGTTCTTCGCTGGCGTCGCCCTTGATCCTGACCGTATAGTTCAAGCTCTTGTAGCCGGCTGGTATTCTGTCATCCAGGCCAAGAAAGCCCCGAAGATCGATATCTCCTTCGGTTTGAATCTCGAGCTTCTCCAGCGCGATGCCCTGCAGCGCACAGAGCGCCACGTAGCCGACCATCATGCAGGCGTTAAGGGCTGCGATCAGATGCTCTTGGGGATTTGGGTAGGCATTGCCGCCACCCAGCTCTGCCGGCTCGTCGATATCAATGACGAAGGGTCTTTCAACCTCCTTTTCTCCAAGGCGAAACGGCCCTATCTCGGCACGTATATGTGTGCGTCCTTGCCACGCACTGGTAACTTTCCACCTTGTAAGCCCTTTGCGAGGATCCTGCTTGACGGTGCTGACAAGAGCTTTGAGATCCTCAACCTGGATGCCGTTAACCACAGGCTGCCCTTCTTCAACTGCCTGTGCGTTTCCCACTTCATAGACTCCTTCAGTCGCGATAGAACTGTGCCACAATCGCAAAGCCGCAGAACCCTCAGTGCATAAAAGGGTCCGCAAAGTCAACTAGCCAATGTTGCAAGGACCGCCTCGATCCGCTCGCCCTGACTCTTCGTAATGAGGCCGGTCAGCACCTCGACAAAGCGAGGATGCTGCGCGCCTGAGAGGATGTATTGCCAGCGGTAAGCTTTGCGCAGCGCTGCTTCAAGTTTTTCCCGATCGCCACCGCTCAGTTGCCGCCCGCAGCTTTCCGCGAAATACTGGGAATCGGCGACCGCCTGCCGGCACACGATGTTGTCCAATGAACGCACGAGCTCAATGAATTCGTTAACCGAATTATCCCGGCTCTCAGCGCTGATCGCCTGGTCGTGACGTACTAGTTCAAGCTCGTCCATGATCGCGTGCTGGCTCTCCTCCTTCCAATGATAAAGAAAAACGTCCTTGAACAATGGCGACAGCTCTTCATCGGGACCAATGCTCGCCCTGTAGTGCAACTGCGTGAAAAGCTCGATAAACAGGGTCAACAGCAGTACTGCCCATGTGCTCTTTTCCAGAACGATACGCGCCACATCGTCGGGGTCATGCGCGAAGCTGTAGCCGTCCGGCAGCGTCCTCGCTAGTCCACGCTCTATATGCCGAAAAAGCTCCTGATGCTTCAGCTCCTCGTCGCAAAAGCGGACCAGGCCTTCCAAGCTAACCTGGTCTCCCATCCAGTAATCGCGGCTAAGTTCAAGCACCTTTGCGTTGATGAAGCGCTCGACCAAACCGAAGACGTTGGCATAAGTACGGCCCTGGACCTGACTCAGGTATCGTTTCTCATCGGCCAACAGGAAATCCATCTGGTCGACCTGACTCAGACCATCAGGCAGGAATTTGTGCGCGAGGCCGAACGAGCGTCTCCGAATGACGTCCTTATCTATGTCCCACCGCACCCGTTTTGAAATCGTGATGCAGCGGGCAAATCTTTCCGTTCTTGTCGCCAGCAATTCGGTTTGCATTTAACTGACCTTGTTTCTTTGTTCACGAAGTCTCTGCATTCGCGGTGCCAGCGGGGTAAAGCCGAGTCGAGCGTCAATGCTAAAGACCTATCGAGTCGGTGACGATCCCTCTCGGCGGGGAGGCCGTGGAGAAATGCCACACCTTGCGTGGCATTTCGCACCTCATCCGAGCAATATACTTTCAAACATTCTTAGTCGCTCCGCTTACGCTCCGCTGTGCGCACGTCGCAGACTCCTTTGCTCGGCTCCGCTACACTCGCCTAGTGTTTACGATCCTCTTGAAAGCATGGTTGCCCCTGGCACATCGGGCGGTTCGACTAGCGGCAAAGTGATCATACTGAGTGCGGCAGCGTCCTTCTGTCATCCTGAGCGCAGTGAGGGCAGCGCGAACGCAGTCGAGCGGATCTCGGACAGCTTCACGCTTAGCGTGAAGCCGGTACCGGACTCTGGGCTCGCGAAGCGCTCCGCTATTGATCGTGCAGTTACTATCATTTATGAGACACGACACTGGCAGGCTTCAAGGAACCCTGCGGATGCGCGCAGTCTAGCCGCAATCATTTGGCGGGGCTGGACAATGAGTATAGCTTAGCCGGGAAGTGGGACGGTTCCCCGGTTTTAACGAATCATAAGCTGGCCTAGCTACTAGGCGTAGGGGCACGGCCTTGCAGTTCGAGCAGGCAGCTGGAAATCTTCTGCGCCCAGTAGTTCATTGCGTTCTCGGCGTCGCCCCACTGCCATTGCTCCGCCGTGCTCAGAGCCATGCCGCCACCACGTTGATCGATTGCGGCTGCCAGCAACTGCCCGGTGAACGAATCAGTTAGCTTCATTTCAGCCTCGGCGGAACCTGCGAATGCATAGCTGCCGGTGGCTAGAGATTGGCCCAGGTTGAGGATGCGGGCTTGTGGGACAATTACGGATACCGTCCGCAATCCCGGGGTCGCCGCCTTTGTGTTGACAAGCGCCACTTGTAACTGAAGCGTTCCCGGCCCGCCCTGATCAACAATCGTGAAGTTCTGCTGCAATTGCTGCTTGAGCTGGTTGTAGAAGTACGCGGT
>Ga0306920_100014626_pt1 | contig 10718 bp, 15 predicted proteins | sample flu12Cox44000170_FD_204666 | JGI IMG/M metagenome (GOLD analysis project Ga0306920, IMG submission 204666) | Lab enrichment of tropical soil microbial communities from Luquillo Experimental Forest, Puerto Rico - flux4day.12C.oxic.44.000.170 (v2)... | ecosystem: Environmental > Terrestrial >... | reverse complement strand
ATGAACAAGGACATCACCGCCAACAACATCGCTTACGTGACGTCCGATCCGGTCTACGCCATCACCCGCTTCTTCGCCTCCAACCAGGCAGCATCGGTCGGCGTCAACTGGAGCTACTATTCAAATCCAGAAGTCGATGCGTTGATCAAGGAGACGCTGAATACCTTCGACCCGGCCAAGCAGGATGCGCTGCTGGCCAAGGTGCACGAGAAGGTGGTCGACGATGCCGTCCTGATCTGGGTGGTGCACGACACCAACCCGCACGCGCTCAGCCCCAAGATCAAGTCGTACGTCCAGGCGCAGCACTAGTTCCAGGACCTGACGACTATCGGCGTTTAGGCGCCGATCTTCTTCGCCAGCTCGACCATCGAGTTGCCGACGGCGTCCCACTCGCCCTCGGGCTTGAGATCGCGCTTCTGGCCAGGCCCGTGCTCGTGCGGACGGATGACGAAGCCGGTCGACAGGCCGCATTTCTGGGCCGCGGCGAGGTCGCCGTTGTGGGCGGCGCACAGCATCACCTGGTGCGGTTTTAGATACATGCTGTCGACCACGCCCAGGTAGGATTCCGGATCCGGCTTGTAGTGCTTAAAAGTCTCGCCTGAGAAGCAGTGGTCCCAGGGGATGCCCGAGTGCTTGGCCATGTTGATCAGGAGCGCGACGTTGCCGTTCGAGAGCGTGGCAACGACGTACTTCTTTTTCATCATGCCGATGCCCTCGTTGGAATCGGGCCATGGCCGGAGCTTGTGCCAGAGATGGGTGAACTCCCACGACCCGGCCTCGCCGGGATGCTTCAGCCCCCGCTTCTTTAAAAGCATCTCGAAGGCTTCCTTGTGCAGGTCATCGATGCGCGTCCAGGGCAGCTCGCCCTTGCGCACGCGGCTCATCTGCGGCTGGTAGAGCCCGCGCCAATCGTCGGCGAAGCTGGTCCAGTCGGTGTCGAGGCCGTATTTCTTGCCGAGCTTGGGCAGGTCCGCGATCAGGCTGCCGCGCCAGTCGACGACGGTGCCGAAGACATCGAAGATGCAGACCTTGAGATCGCTGAGATCCTTGGGCATTAGTTCCTCCGCATGGTTTGGAAGCACAATACGGTCACCGGCACCGACGGCAAGGCTCGCTGCGGCTGGGCGAGCGCCGACCCGCTCTATCAGCGGTACCACGACACGGAATGGGGCAAACCGCTCAAGGACGACCGCGCCCTGTTCGAGCTGCTGACGCTCGAGGGCTGCCAGGCGGGTCTTTCCTGGATCACCGTGCTGCGCAAGCGCGAACATTACCGCAAGGTCTATGACGGCTTCGAGCCTGCGAAGATCGCGCGCTACACGCCGGCTAAGCTGAAAAAGCTCCTGGCCGATCCGGGCATCATCCGCCACAGGGGCAAGATCGACGCCAGCGTCAGCAACGCCAAGGCCTATCTCGCGCTGGTCGAGCGCGAGGGCTCGTTCGCGAAGTTCCTGTGGAGCTTCGTCGGCGGCAAGCCGAAGAAGAACCACCCCAAGAGCCTGAAGGACGTGCCGGCGACGTCAGCGGAGAGCGACGCCATGTCCAAGGCGCTGCAGAAGGCAGGCTTCAAGTTCGTCGGCTCGACCATCTGCTACGCTTTCATGCAGGCCTCCGGTATGGTCGACGATCACATCGTCGGCTGCCATCGGCACAAACCCTAGGCCGATACCCGTTCAACCGAATCACCTCACCCTGAGGAGCGAGCGATAGCGAGCGTCTCGAAGGGTGGGCAACACAAGGCGCTCGTTCCCATCCTTCGAGACGGCGCTGCGCGCCTCCTCAGGATGAGGTCTTCGCCCTAAAGCATCGGCGCCAGCGCCTCGCGCGTGTCTTTGCCCTCGACCACCGGGACGACCTCGAACTCGACGACGTCCTGCCAATCGGCGATCCATCGCTGAAACAACGTAACGTCATCAGTTTCCATGATCTGGAAGCAGCGGCCGAGGTCGGCGCTGACGTAGCTCGCCACGAATTTCAGCCCGTCAGGCAGGGCGCGACCGGAATCGCGCAGCTTGCGGTAGACCGCCTTGCCGTCCTGATTCTTGAATTTCTCGATGACCATAAAGAGCATAGGCTGAAGCTAGCGCATTCGAGGGGAAATGAAATGAAGATCGCCATTGCCGGCGCCGCCGGCCGCATGGGTCAGATGCTGATCGCCGAGATCGCGCGCACCGAAGGCTGCAGCCTCGCCGGGGCGCTGGAAGGTCCCGGCAGCAACAAGCTCGGCACGGAGGCGGCGAAAGGTGTGAAGATCGTCGCCGATCCCGCCGCCGCGATCGACGCCGCCGAAACGCTGATCGATTTCACCGTGCCGGCCGCCACCGTGGCGCACGCCAAGATCGCCGCCGACAAGGGCGTCGCCATGGTGATCGGCACCACCGGGCTTACTCCCGAGCAGACCGCCACCGTGCACGAGCTGGCCAAGAAGACGCCGATCATGTGGGCGGCCAACATGTCGGTCGGCGTCAACGTCCTGCTGGCGCTGGTCGAGCGCACAGCGTCGATGCTCGATCCGGCCTACGACATCGAGGTGCTAGAGATGCACCATCGCCACAAGATCGACGCGCCGTCGGGCACCGCGCTGGCGCTGGGCCGCGCCGCCGCGGCGGGCCGCAAGGTCAAGCTCGAGGAAGTCTGGCGCAAGAGCCGCGACGGCCACACCGGCGCCCGGCCGACCGGCGAGATCGGCTTCGCCACCCTGCGCGGCGGCGAGGAGGTCGGCGTGCACACGGTGATGTTCGCCGCCGCCGGTGAGCGGCTGGAGCTCAGCCATCGCGCCTTCAGCCGAGAGACCTATGCCTCAGGTGCGGTGCGCGCCGCGCTGTGGCTCAAGGGCAAGAAGCCCGGCCTCTACGGCATGAAGGACGTGCTGGGGTTATAAACGACCGATTCGTCAGCGGGCGGCGCGCGCTTCCAGCACTCTGACCAGCGGCTCGATCTGGCCGAAATGGCTCAGGATGTAGGAATTGAAATCCGAACGCATGATCATCGCCAGGCTGATACCCTCGACCCTGACGTCGCCGATGCGCAGGCCTTGACCACTTTCGCGCACTTCCCACTCGACACTGATCGACTGGCCGCCGGTCTGGTTGAGGCGGGTATCGACGATCCACACGCTGTCGGCCCGCGGCCTAACCTTGCCGATGGTCACGGAATAGCTGGCATACTTGCCGAGCCGCTCGCTGTAGCTGCGCGCCTCCGACGCTTCGACCGCCGCGAGAAAGCGCGTCCGTTGCTGCTCGCTGGCCTGGTTCCAGTACGATCCCAGTGCCGAACGTCCCATGTAGGGCAGATCGAAATTGTTCTGCACGACCTCGCGCATGGCCGCCTGGCGATCGGCGCCGGTCTTGGTCCGGACGATCTCGTTGATCCTGGATATCATCGACTCGATCAGCATGCTCGAGTCGGCGGCAGACGCGGGCAGCGCAAGCACGAGGGCCGCCGTGCCGGCGGCCAAGAGCGTGCCAAGAACTCTGCGCATCGAGGTTGCTCGAAGCATGGTGCGATCCCCTGACAATCGATGGGTCGCACCTTGGCCGCCTGCGCCGCTCTACTGAAATACCGAGTCCCTACCGATTTGATAGCGCCGGCGCATCGCCGGTTCGCCGCTAATCCCACTTGTGGTCGTAACGCGGCGAGCGCAGCGCGGCGAGCGCGGCCTTGAGCTGCTCGCCGACCGCCTCGCGTTCGCCCGGCGACAGGAAGCGACCAACCACCACGCGGTTGCCGCGCGAGGTCACGACCAGCCGCTCGCCTTGCTCGACCCTCAGCCAATAGGCATCGAGCCGGTGCTGCTCGCGTTCGCCGTCGGGCGCGATGCGGTCGACGATCAGCTCGCGATCGGTGAGGGTTAGGGTCTCGCTGCGCCGCGCATCGAGATAGCTGCGCTGGAACAGCCAGTAGAGCAGCCAGACATCGAGGCCCATGAAACCCAGCACCGGCCAGGCGCCCAGCAGGTACATCGGCAGGCCGATCAAGAGGTTGGCGGCGATCGCGCCACGCATCACCCACTTGAAGCCTTCGGCCGACAGGCTGCGGTGAGGCCGCAGCAGGGTGGAAAAGTAGACCGTGTCGATCATGCTATGAAGCTATATGGCCCTGATGAAGACCGCCGTCATCCCCGAGTTCTTCGCCCGCCTGAAGAAGGCCATCCCCGAGCCTGAGACCGAGCTCGAGTATGACAGCGTCTACCACCTGCTGGTCGCCGTCGTGTTGTCGGCGCAGGCGACCGATGCCGGCGTCAACCGCGCCACCGAGCCGTTGTTCAAGATCGTCAAGACGCCGCAGCAGATGCTGACGCTCGGCGAAAGGAAGCTGATCGGCTACATCAAGTCGATCGGCCTGTTCCGCACCAAGGCCAAGAACGTGATCGCCTTGTCGAAGCTGCTGATCGAGAGGCATGGCGGCGAGGTCCCGCACACCCACGAGGAGCTGCAGGCGCTGCCCGGCGTCGGCCGCAAGACCGCCAACGTGGTGATGAACGTGGCGTTCGGCGAGGCGACCATCGCGGTCGACACTCACATCTTCCGCGTCGGCAACCGCACCGGCCTGGCGCCCGGCAAGAACCCGCTCGAGGTCGAGCTGAAGCTATTGAAGCGCGTGCCTGAGGAATACCGCCTGCACGCCCATCACTGGCTGATCTTGCACGGCCGCTACACCTGCAAGGCGCGCGCGCCCGAATGCCCGGGCTGCGTGGTGAACGACCTGTGCACGTTCAAAGGCAAGACGACCGTGGCTGCCTAGGCGGCCGCGTCGAGGATCGTCCGTTCGCTCTCGTTGTCGACCACCACCGAGGTCTCGAAGTAGCGGATGTCCGGCGGCGTGCCGTAGCGCTCGGCGATATAGGCCTTCCATTGCGGCGTGTAGACCGCCTCGGCGTCGGCCTTGCTCTTCCACAGATAGACGCCGCCGCCGATGCGCTTCTCGTCGTCGAACAGATAGTACTTGCGCACCAGGCCCTTGAGGCCGCGGTACTTGGCCGCCGAGCCCTTGAACAGTTCCGCCGCCTTCTTGGCGTCGATGTCGGCCGGCAGCTTGAAGTTCACGATAGCGGTAATCATGGATGTCCTCCTTGCACGTCGGCGCGTTCCTCGCGCACGTTCCAGAGCAGGGCGAAGCCTAGCACCAGGAAGAACAGCACGCACGCCACGCCGAGGCGATTGGATTGCGTCGCCGTGGTGATGATGCCGATCGCGGTCGGCGCCATCCAGGCGGTAGCGCGGCCGGACAGCGCGAACAGGCCGTAGAACTCGCCGGTCATGCCGTGCGGCGCCAGCCGGCCGATCATGGTGCGACTGGCCGCCTGCATCGGGCCCATGCAGAAGCCCAGCAGCAGGGCGAAGGCCATGAACACCTTCTCCTGCACCGAGCCGAACAGGCCGCGCGTCGAGCTGATCGGGTCGACCTCAATGACGAAGAACAGCCGGTCGGCCGTCACATCGACGATGCCGATGGTGGCGATGATGACACCGGCGATCGCCAGCTGCACCGTGCGCTTGCTGCCGATCAGGTCGTCGATCCTGCCGCCCAGGAAGGCGCCGGGGATCGCAAACACCGTCAGGATGATGCCGAAGATGCCGAGTGTGGTCGTGTCCCAGCCGAAGGTCGCCGAGGCATAGACGCCGCCGAAGGCGATGATGGCGGCCAGCCCGTCGTTGTAGAGCATGAAGGCGATCAGGTAGGTGAGCGCGTTCCTGAAGTGGCGCAGCTTCTTCACCGTCGACCACAGCGAGAGGCCGCCCTGCTTCGCGGCCGCCAGCAAAGACATCTTGCGCATGCCGGCATGATCGGGCGTGAACAGGAACATCGGCAGGACGAAGACCGCCAGCCACAGCGACGAGGCGGGACCTACCAGGCGCTCGAGCGTGTGGCTCGGATCGGGGCCGAGCGAGAACTGGGCGGCGAGCACGATGCCGAGCGACACCAGCCCGCCGCAGTAACCGAGGCCCCAGCCAAAACCGCTCAACCAGCCCATGCGCTCGGGCCGCACGATGTTGGGGAGCTGCGCGTTGTTGAACACGATCGACATCTCGGCGCCCACGGTCGCGGCGACGACCGCCCAGCTGATCGGGCCGGCGAGATCGGGCCGGTTGGGATAGGCCCACCACAGCGCGGCACAGCCGGCGAACAGCAGGAGCTGGAAGGCGAAGACGTAAGGCTTGCGCCTCCCGCCGGCATCGGCCATGGCGCCGAGGAACGGGCTCAAGATGGCGATGATGATGCCCGAGGTCGACTGGGTGAACGCCCACTCCGCCTGGCCCTTGATCGGGTCGCCGACCATGACGTTGGCGAAGTAGGGGGCGAAGATGAACGTCGTGACGACGGTGAAGAACGGCTGGTTGGCCCAGTCGAACAGCGCCCAGCTGAACTGGCCGAGCTTCGAGGCTTCCTTCGGGGTTTCGCTTACTGACGCGACAGCTGCCATATCGCGTCCCGGTTGGTCGGTGAAAACACTTTCGCCATCGCCTCCTGCCAGGGCAGCCAGATCTGCCGAGTATGTTCGGCCGGATCGAGCGTGGCCACCGTGGTCTCGGGTACCAGGAAGCCGAACACATGCTCGGTGTTGTGCGTCACGTCGGGCGCATAGCGGGCGCGCCATTGCGGCCAGATCTCGTAGCGGTTTTTCAGCTTCCAGTCGCTCAGCGTGCCAACCGTCAGGCCGGTCTCCTCCAGAAGCTCGCGGTGCGCGGTGGCTAAAAGGTCGGGATCGTCCGGCTCGCGCGAGCCGGTCACCGACTGCCAGAACCCGGGCTGGGCCGCCCGTTCGAGCAGCAGCACCTGCAAATCGGGCGTATGCACCACCACCAGCACGGATTCGGGGAGCTTGAACGCCATTGCCGCCAGCATATAAGGTCCGCCGGCCTATTTTGAGGGGACAATGAGCAAGCTGCTTCAGACCGCGATCGACGCGGCGTGGGAATCTCGCGACGGCATCAACAGCGCCACCAAGGGCGACGTGCGCGACGCCGTCGAGGCGGCGATCGCCGGTCTCGACGACGGATCGTTTCGCACCGCCGAGAAGGTCGGCAGCGAATGGATCGTCAACCAGTGGCTGAAGAAAGCCGTGCTGCTCTCCTTCCGGCTCTTTGATTCGGTGCCAATGGACGGCGGCGCTGTCTTCCCGGGCATGGGCGGCGCGCCGTGGTACGACAAGGTGCCGCTCAAGACCACCGGTTGGGGCGCCAACCGCTTCGCCAAGGCGGGTTTCCGTGCGGTGCCCGGCTCGATCGTCCGCCGCGGTTCCTACATCGCCCCGTCGGTCGTGCTGATGCCGTCGTTCGTCAATCTCGGCGCCTATGTCGACACCGGCACCATGGTCGACACCTGGGCGACGGTGGGCTCGTGCGCGCAGATCGGCAAGAACTGCCATCTGTCGGGCGGCGTCGGCATCGGTGGCGTGCTCGAGCCGCTGCAGGCCAACCCGGTGATCGTCGAGGACAACTGCTTCATCGGCGCGCGCTCGGAAGTGGTCGAGGGCGTGATCGTCGGCACCGGCTCGGTGCTGTCGATGGGCGTGTTCATCTCGGCCAACACTCGGATCGTCGATCGCGAGACCGGCCAGATCCATATCGGCAAGGTGCCGCCTTACTCCGTGGTCCATCCCGGCACCATGGGCGGCGGCCCCGACCGGCCGGCACGCTACTGCGTCATCATCACCAAGACGGTTGACGAGCGCACACGCTCCAAGACCTCGATTAACGAGCTCTTGCGCGACTAGCTAAGCGAGGTGGCGCTTCCACTCGGGCTGTTGCTTGAGGTGGGCGCCTTCCTTGGCGAGGATCTTGGCGACGCGCTCGGGCGTGAAGCCCATATCGATGAAGCCCGGCCCGACATTGGCGACCTCGCGGTACTCGGCGATCTTGCCGTCGCTGAGGCGCATCATCGACACGCCCTCGAAGCCGACGCGCTTGCCCTTGGCCTCGGGAAAGGTCGAGACGAAGCTGAAGGTATAGTAGGCATAGAGCATCTTGCCGTCGCTCACCGGCCGGAACATGTCCCAGCGGAACTCGCGCGCCGTGTGGTGGAACCGGTCGTCGACCATCTCGGCGATCTTTGCCCGGCCCTTGAAGGCGCCGTAGAAAACGTCGTGATAAACGCCGTCCTCGGTGAACAGCTCGGCGAAACCCTTGCCGTCGCGGCGCTCGACGGCCGAGCAAAACTTCTCCAAGAGTGCAGTTGTTCCCATCGTTGTTCCTCCCGCAGCTTGCCAATCATGACTAAACTCAGCCGTCCGGCAAGGAGGCCCTTGGAATGACTTTTTGGATCGTACTCGGCGTCATCGCGCTGATCGTGATTTGGCTGATCGCGCTCTACAACGGGCTGGTAGGGGGGCGCAATCAGGCGCAGACGGCATGGAGCCAGATCGACGTCCAGCTCAAGCGCCGCCACGACCTCATTCCCAACCTGGTGCAGGTGGTCAAGGACGCCATGGGCTACGAGCAGGAGACGCTCACCAAGGTGGTTCAGGCGCGCAATGCGGCGGCGCAGGCCTCGGGCCCGGCGCAGGCCGGCCCGGCCGAAGCGGCGCTCAGCCAGGCAACGCGCGGCCTGTTCGCCCTGATGGAGAACTATCCGCAGCTCAAGGCCAACGACAACGTCAAGCAGCTGCAGGAAGAGCTCACCAGCACCGAGAACAAGATCGCCTTCGCGCGCCAGTTCTACAACGACTCGGCGAACGCCTATAACACCCGCCGCCAGACCTTCCCGGCGGTGCTGGCGGCGGCGTCGCTGGGCTTCGGCCCGATCGAGCTCTTCAACATGCCCGACGCCGAGCGCGAGGTGCCCAAGGTCGCGCTGCGCTAGTACGGGTTCCCGGCACGATGGCCGCCACCACGAACTTCGTCGCGGCGCAGGCCGCCAATCGCCGCAACACGCTGCTGCTGCTGGTCGTGCTGACGGCGCTGGCGGCGCTGTTCGGTTACGTGATCGGCTGGGTGCTGGAGGGCGAGCTCACCGACGCGGTTCCCGTCGCGAGCGTCGTCGGGTTGGCGGCGGCGGCGATCCTGGCGGGGGCGAGCGTGATCTGGAGCGGCATCTCGCTGGCCTTCGGCGATCGCATGGTGCTCGCCATGGCCGACGCCAAGGCGATCGAGAAGGCCGACGCGCCACAGCTCTTCAACATCGTCGAGGAAATGTCGATTGCCGCCGGCGTGCCAATGCCCAAGGTCATGGTGATGGAGGTCGACGCGCTCAATGCCTTTGCCACCGGCACCTCGACCTCGAATTCGGCTATCGTGGTGACGCGCGGGCTCTTGAGTACGCTCAACCGCGAGGAGCTGCAGGGCGTGATCGGCCACGAGATGGGCCACATCGCCAATCTCGACACCCGCTACATGACCGTGGTCGGCGTCACGGTCGGCCTGATCGCGCTGGTCGCCTCGATGATCCTGCGGGCCATGCAATGGGGCAGCTTCAGCGGCAGGAGCAGTAGCGACCGCAAGAGTTCTGGCGGCTCGGCGTTCCTGATCATCGTGCTCCTGGTGGTGGCGGTGCTGGCCCCGCTTGCCGCCAAGGCCGTCCAGATGGCGGTGTCACGCCAGCGCGAGTACCTGGCCGACGCCACTTCGGTCCAGTTCACGCGCAACCCCGACGGCCTGATCTCGGCCCTGCAGAAGCTCGAGGCGGCGGCCGGCAAGCCCTTTCCAGGGGTTAGCGACGCCACCCAGCACCTGTTCATCGTCAATCCCGTGCGGGCCATGACGGCCAAAACTTCGGCCCTGATGGCCACTCATCCCGACCTCCAGTCCCGCATCGACCGCCTGCGCAATCTTGGCGCATAGGCGTTGACTCTTGACGGTCTGTGTTCTGTATACAGACCCATGCCTCCCACCATGCGCCCCATCCAGCCCGAACCCGATCTCTCCGAACGCATCCATGATGCGGTCCTCGACGCCATCTGCTCCGGCGAACTGAAGGCCGGCGCCCGCATCACCCAGGAGGAACTCGCCAACAAGTTCGGCGTCAGCCGCCAGCCGGTGCTGCAGGCCATGATGTTGCTGCGCCGCGAGGGCTTCCTGATCGATGCCGGGCGCAAGGGCGTGGCGGTGGCGCCGCTCGACATGCAGCAGGTGAAGAACCTTTACGTCGTGCGCGGCGCACTCGATGGCGCGGCGGCGCGGCTTGCAGCGGCCAACTACACGCCTGAGCTCGCCCATCGCGGCCGTCTGCTGCTCGATGTCGGCCGGCGCGCCGGCTCGAGCGGCAACGTGCCGGCGGCAATCGAGGCCGATATCGACTTCCACCTGTTCGTCTACGAGGCCTCGGGCAATCCACTGATCGGCGAGACGGCACAGCCACACTGGGCGCACTTGCGGCGCGTGATGGCGGCGGCGCTGAGCGAAGGCGACCTCAGGGTCAGCGTGTGGGACGAGCACGAGGGCATCCTGCGCGCGCTGGAAGCGGGCCAGGTCGACGAGGCCGAGGCGCTGTGCCGCGGCCATGCCGAGCAGATGGCCGACATTTTGACCGGGCGGCTAAAGGTCGTGATTTCCAAGGCAGCTTAGGAGGAAACGATGAAGCTCACCAAGGAACAGCTCCGGCAGTTCGACGAGGAGGGCTACCTCTTCTTCCCGGATTACTTCTCGCCCGAGGAGACCGCGATCCTGAAGACCGAAATCCCCGGCGTCTTCCAGCAGCGCCGCGAGGAGAATGTGCGCGAGAAGTCGGGCGACGTGGTGCGTACCGCTTTTGCCGTGCACACCTACCATCCGGTATTCAAG
>Ga0306920_100014625_pt1 | contig 10719 bp, 7 predicted proteins | sample flu12Cox44000170_FD_204666 | JGI IMG/M metagenome (GOLD analysis project Ga0306920, IMG submission 204666) | Lab enrichment of tropical soil microbial communities from Luquillo Experimental Forest, Puerto Rico - flux4day.12C.oxic.44.000.170 (v2)... | ecosystem: Environmental > Terrestrial >... | reverse complement strand
CGGCCCGCTGTTCGAAATGGCGGCGTCAACCCCTGAGGCGGACGCGCTCGTCCGGTTGCGGCAGATCTACGAGACGTGCGGGTGGGTGCTCGTCGAGTCGGGCCTTGCCGATATTCCAGCCGACTTGCGCTGGTTGTACGAATCGGGCGCCGTTACGCTGGCGCAGCTCGCGACGATCCATCGCGAGCTCGACGCCACTGCCGCCGCGGATCTCGCCGCCGCCGTCGAACAACAGCAGATCCGCGCATTGCCGGGGCTGGAGGCGTCCGACGAGCGCGCGGTCGCCGACGCGCTGCCCCGACTTCGCCAGCGGACGCCGCGGGTCGCGCTCGGGCGTGCGGTCGGCGTCATCGCACCGATCCTCGAGCAAGTCCGGGCCGTGCCGGGCGTCCGCTGGGCGGAGCCGGTCGGCTCCCTGCGGCGCGGGCAGGACATCGTCGGGGACATCGAGCTGGTCGCGTCGAGCGACAATCCCGCCGCGGTGCTCGAAGCAGCCGCCGCACCCCTTCATGCTGGTCGATGGCTGCACCGGGGCGCACGTCGCGCGTACGTTCTCGCCGACCGCGTGCAGATCGGCATCCGCGTGGTCGAGCCGGCAAACGCCGGCGCCGCGCTCCTCTATCTGACCGGCTCCGCGGATCACTTCGAGGCGCTCCAGACGTACGCGGCGTCAAAGGGGCTCCGGTTGACCAGCGCGGGGCTGTTCTCGCCCGAAGGCACGCTCCAACCAGCGGCCTCCGAGGAAGAATTGTTTGCGGCGGTCGGGCTCCCATTTGTCGCGCCCGAGCTGCGTGAGGGTGAAGACGAAATCGACGCCGCGGTTCGCCGAGCTTTGCCCCGGCTCGTCACGCGTGCCGATATCCGTGGGGACCTCCACATGCACACCGAGTGGAGCGACGGACGTGATTCGGTCGCCGCGATGGTGGAAACCTGCCGGGCTCTGGGGTACGAGTACCTCGCCATCACCGATCACTCGCCGCACTCGGCGGCGTCACGCAACTTGAGCGCTGATGATGTCCAGCGCCAGGCGGACGAAATCGCGCGGCAGCGGGAGCGGTACCCGGACCTGGCAATCCTTCACGGATGCGAGGTCGATATCCTGGCGGACGGCACGCTCGACTTCCCCGACCGCGTGCTCGAGCGCTTCGACATCGTGCTGGCATCGCTGCACGAGCGCGCCGGCCACGACGGTCCCCAGCTCCTCGCGCGGTACCTCCGGGCGATGCAACATCCGCTCGTCACGCTGATCACGCATCCGACCAATCGCCTGGTTCCGAGCCGGCCGGGTTACGATCTCGACTACGAACGGCTGTTCGAGGCGGCGATCGACACGCGAACGATCGTGGAGATCGACGGATCGCCGGCCCACCTCGATCTCGACGGCGCCCTCGCCCGCATGGCGATCGAGGCCGGAGCGATGGTGTGCATCGACAGTGACTGCCACCGCGCCGAATTGCTGGCGCGGCAGATGGAGCTCGGGCTGCTGATGGCGCGACGCGGCTGGGTCGAACCGCGCCACGTCCTCAACACACGCCCGATTGACGAAGTACGCCGGATCATCGCATCGAAACGAGCGGCGTGATCGCCCGCCGCCGGAAGGCGCTGCCCGCCGCGGCTCTGGTCGCCGCGGTCGCGTTCTCGCTCTATCACGCCACGCTGCTGCCGGGCGTCGACTTCGGGGACACCGGTTCGTTTCAGACGATCGTCGGCGAACCGCGGCTGACGCCCCGCGACGCCTATCCGCTGTATTTCGCCGTCGGCGATCTGTTCGTCCGCGCGACGCGCGTCGACGCGGCGCGTGCGCTGAATCTCGCGTCGGCCGTCGAAGGCGCGATCGCCGCGGCCCTCATCGTCCTCGTCGCGGCCGAGTTGTCGGGCTCGATCCTGGCCGGCGCCGCCGCCGCCCTGTTGTTCGCGACGTCGTACACGTTCTGGAGCCAGGCGACGATCGCCGAGGTCTACGCGCTGCACGCGATCTTCGTGTCGCTGACGCTGCTGTTGCTGCTGCGGTGGGAACGCGATCCGAGCGTCGCGAAGCTCGCGGCGTTCTTCGCCGTCTATGCGCTCGGTTTCGGCAATCACCTGTCGATGGTTCTGCTTCTGCCCGGCTACGCGACCTTCCTGCTGCTCTCGGCGCCGGGTGGATGGCGATCGATGTTGAGGCCGGGCATCATCGCCCTGGCCGTTGCCTGCGCGGCCGCGGGCGCGCTGCAGTACGCGTGGAATCTTGCCGGCCTGTGGTCGCTGCCGCATCCTCCGCCGAGCCTCGCCGATGCGCTTCGCACGTTCTGGTTCGACGTCACCAAGTCCGATTGGCGCGAGACGATGGTGATGAACGTGCCGAGGGCGGTGATGGTCGATCGCATCGCGATGTACTGGTTCGACCTCCGGCAGCAGTTCGGCCTCGTCGTGCCGATCGTCGCGCTGGCCGGCGTCGCACGTCTGTGGGTGACCGACCGACGCCGCGCGGCGTTGATGGTGCTGCTCTACGCGGTGAACTTCCTGTTCGCCTTCAATTACAACGTCGGCGACACGCACGTGTTCTACCTGCCGTCGCATCTCATCGTGGCGCTCCTGGTGGCGCCCGGCGCCGTCGCCGTCGGCAGGCCCAAAGGCCTGCGCTACGTCGCAGCTGCCCTCGTTGCCTATGCCGGCGTGCGCGCCTACAACGACTTCCCCGCGCTCGATCGCAGCCACGATCGCCGGCCGACGGAGGTCCTCGACCAATTGACCGCCGACGTCGACGACCAGCACGCGATCCTGCTGACCGATCTCAATTGGCAAATCGCGAACGGCCTGTCGTATTACGCGAAGGCCGTGCGTCCGGAGGTGTCCCACGCGCGGATGCCGGACGTGCTGCTCTATGCGCCGGCGCTCGTGGATGCGAACGTCGCCGTCGGCCGCGAGGTCTTCCTGACGGATCGCGCCCGCACGGATCTGGAGGCGGCGTTTGGTCCGCTGCTCACGACGCGGCCGGCATCGAAAGGTGTCCACAAGCTGCCGATGGAAATCGCCGAATTGCCCAGGGGCACGCGATACGTCCTGTGCGTGCTGCGGCCGTCTCGGGACATGGCGCTCGAACCGATGGAGCTCGCGAGCACCTTCCGCCTGCTGACGGGGCAGAACGCCGCGTTGCCGGCGGACGACTACGTCGCCGTCGCGGGGGTCATCGGCGCCCCGCCCCGCACCATTGTCGCGTCGAGCCAACCCTTCCGCCGCGGCGTCCAAGTTGACGGGGCGGACGTCGAGATCCGCATGGAGTCATGGCTCAGCACCGACACGATCCGGCGGATGGGATTCGGCCACGTGATCGTCAACCGCCAGCACACGCTGATCGTCGAACGCGGCCTCAGCTTCGTCGCGTTCGACGAACGGGGCCGCGCGATACGGACGACATATCGATCGAACATCTTCGCGCCCGTGCCGCGATACGTCTGCTATCGTTAGGCATGGTTCGAATCCTGGCGGTGTTGCTCGCCGCCGCCGCGGCGACGGCGGAGCCGACGTCGCCGGCTGAGCTGGCAACGGCGCTGCAGAAAAAATACGATGCCATCAGGGACTTCTCCGCCGACTTCGTCCATGCGTACGAAGGCGGCGCGCTGCGGAAACAGATCACCGAGCGCGGACGCTTGCTCGTCAAGAAGCCGGGCAAGATGCGCTGGGAGTACAGCGCGCCGGACCAGAAGCTCTTCGTGTCGGACGGCGTAAAGATGTACTCATATATTCCGCAGGACAAACAGGTGATCGTGTCGAACGTGCCGGCCGAGGACGAAGCCGCGACGCCTACGCTGTTTCTCGCCGGCAAGGGCAATCTGACCCGCGACTTCATCCCGACGATCGTCGACGTGCCCAAGGGGATGCCGTCCGGCAGCCGCGCGATCAAACTGGTGCCGAAATCCAGGCAACGCGATTACGATTGGCTGGTGCTCGTCGTCGACCCGGCCTCGCTCGACCTTCGCGGTCTCGTCACCGTCGACGCGCAGGGTGGAATTTCGACCTTTTCCTTCGGTAATCTGAAGATCAATACCAATCCGGCCGATAAAGAGTTCGCCTTTAGGATTCCTCGTGGTGTCGATGTTGTCAGCGCGACGGGCCGTTAAGACCCTCATCGGACTATCGCTCTGTCTGACCGCGGCGGCGTGCGCCGCCGGCTCGGCGCTCCGCCACGGGCACGCCGCCGAAGATCGCAAGGACTACGACGTGGCGGTCGTCGAGTACACGAAAGCCGTGCGGCTCCGGCCGAACGACATGGACGCGCGCCTCGCGCTCGAGCGCGCGAAGGTCCGCGCGTCGCAGGATCATTTCTACCGCGGCCGCCGGTTCGAAGCGACGGGCAAACTCGATCAGGCGTTGGCCGAGTTCGAGCTTGCCGTCGAGCTCAATCCCACGGACGCGCAGGCCGACGCGGAGCTGCGCGATACGCGCCTCAAGCTCCGCAACAAGGTCGCCGTCGCGCGAGAAGGCAAGACCGGGCTCGAATCGCTGATCGAGCGCACGCGCGATCTGCCGCCACCGGGGCTCGATCTCCCTGGCGGCGTGAAGATGCCGGCGTCGCTCACGTTCCGCGACGCGAGCAGCCGCGACGTGTTCACCGCCATCGCACGGCTGGCCGGCATCAGTCTGATCTTCGACACGGCGTTCCGCGAGGCGCCGATCACCGTGGACCTTCGCAACGCCACGCTCGACGACGCCCTCAACACCGTCGCCGGCGCGACGCGCACGTTCTTCCGCGTCTCCGCCCCGCGCACGGTCATCGTCATTCCCGACACGCCCGCGAAGCGGCGCGAGTACGAGGAGCAGGTCGTCCGGACGTTCTATCTGAGCAACGCCGATTTGAAGGAGACGATGGATCTCCTGCGGCTGGTGCTCGACGCGCGCCGGATTTCGCCGACGACCGCGACCAATGCGCTGACGATCCAGGACTCGCCCGAGCGGATCGCGGCCGCCGCGCGGCTGCTCACCGCGATCGACAAGGCTCGGCCCGAGGTGATCATCGACGTCGAGCTGCTCGAGGTGAATCGCTCGAAGCTGCTCGAATATGGACTGCAGATCGCATCACCGGGCTCGCCCGGCATCAACGGCGCCGTGAGCATCGCGACCGACGCCGGCGGCGCCGTCTCGCTGCTCACGCTGCACAACCTCACGCAGTCGGACATCCTCTTCACGAACCTGCCCGCGCTCTATTACCGCCTGCTGAAGAGCGACACGAACACGCGCACGCTCGCCAATCCTCAGCTGCGCACGCAAGACGGATCGGCGGCGAGCGCGAAGTTCGGCCAGCAGGTGCCCGTGCCCGTGACGACGTTCGCGCCCATCGCGACGGGCGGGACGCCGCAGCAGCCGATTACGTCGTTCAACTACATGAACATCGGCGTCAACATCGACATCACGCCGCGAACGCATCACGACGACGACGTGTCGCTGAACCTGAAGATCTCGGTGTTGAACATTTCGGGAACGGGATTTCAGGGCCTGCCGACGTTCGGCAATCGCGAGATCAACACCGTCATCCGTCTGCGGGACGGCGAGACGAACATGCTCGCCGGCCTGATTCGCGACGACGAGCGCAACTCGCTCGACGGTATTCCCGGCTTGAGCGACATGCCGATCATCGGCCGGTTGTTCGCGCACAACACGAAGACCACGGATCAGACCGACATCATCCTCACGTTGACGCCGCACATCATCCGCGTCCTCGACCTGAACGAGGGGGACCTGCGGCCGTTCCGCGTCGGCCGCGACTCGCTCGCGCCGATCAGCGAGCTGCCGCTCCCGCTCGATTTGCCGCGTCCGCCCGCGCCCGCGCCGACCGGTCCGACGGGACCGACCGGCGTGACGGGACCGACCGGCCCGACAGGGGTCATCGGTCCGATTGGAGTAACGGGAGTAACCGGACCGGTCCGCTAGCGAGCCGTCGGCGTCACGCCAGCTTCGCGACCTTCGCGCCCAGCCCCTGCAGCCGTTCGACGAGCCTTCCGTAGCCGCGCTCGACCGTCTCGAGTGGCGACAACCGGCTCTGGCCGTCGGCCGCGAGGCCCGCGGCGATGAGCGCCATCCCGGATCGCAGGTCGCGGCTGTCGAGCGGCCGGCCGCGTAGTTTGCGCGGGCCGCGCACGATGATTCGGTGGGGGTCGCAGAGAAACAGATCCGCCCGCATGCCGCTCAACTGCTCGAGCGCGAACAGTCGCAGTTCGTACATCCAGTCGTGGACGAGCGTCTGCCCTTCGCACTGCGTGGCGAGCACGGTGACGAGGCTGACCATATCGCTCGGGAAGCCGGGCCATAACCCGGTCGTGATCCGGCCCGCCGCCTGCGGACGCGAGCGTTCGACACGGAACACGTCGCCGTCCATCGCGCACGCGATCTCCATGCGCGTCAGGACCGCGGCGATCGGCTCCAGGTCTTCCCGGCGCGCGCCGCGCACGTCGATCTCGCCGCCGGTGACGGCTGCCACGACCGCCCAGCTGCCCGCCTCGATGTAATCGCCCCAGAGCTGGTGCTGCGCTCCGCGCAGCCGGCATCCGCCTTCAACCCGGATCGTCGACGTTCCCGCGCCCGATATGTTGACGCCGAGCTCCTGCAGAAACACGCACAGCTCGACGACGTGCGGCTCGCACGCCGCGTTGCGGATTTCGCTGACGCCTTTCGCCGCCGCCGCCGCGAGCAACGCCGTCTCGGTTCCCGTCACGGACGCTTCGTAGAGGTAGATCGACGTCGGCTTCAGTCCGTCTGGCGCCTCGAGCTGATGACCGGGGCCGTCCCCCGGACGGGCGCCCATCGACATCAGCGCTTCCAGGTGCGTACCGATCGTGCGTCGCGCCGGGAAATCGCCGCCCGGCGCCGCAAGTTGGGCGCGGCCCCGCCGCGCGAGCAGCGGACCGAGCAGCAGCACCGAGCCGCGCAGCCGGCCGACGAGCGCTTCGTCCGGTTCGTCCTTCGTGATCGTCGGGCATCGGATCCGCAGCGTCGTGCTGCCGATGCCCTCGACTTCCGCGCCGAGATCGAGGAGCAGCCGCGCCATCACTTCGACATCGCTGATGCGAGGGACGTTCGTCAGCACGCACTCCTCTGCGGTGAGGAGGCACGCCGCCAGCAGCGGCAGCGCGGCGTTCTTGTTGCCTTCCACTTCGACCGAACCCGAGAGCCGCTGACCGCCCTCAATGACCAGTGTCGCCATCGAACTCCCCGAGGTAGACGATCTCTTCGCGCAGGTCCACGCCGAATTTCGTCCGCACGGCGTCTCGGCAGCGCTCGATGAGCGTCCGGATGTCGCGCGCCGTGGCGTGGCCGTCGTTGACGATGAAGTTGCCGTGCGTCGGCGAGACGCGTGCGCCGCCGACGGCGACGCCCTTCAGGCCCGCGCGATCGACGAGCGCGCCCGCCGATTGCCCTTCCGGATTCTGAAAGATGCAGCCGGCGCTCGGCGTGTCGAGCGGCTGCGTTCCCTTGCGGTACGCGAGCGACTGCCGCGCGGTCGCGCGCAGCGTGGCGGGGTCGCCGCGCGAGACGCGGAACGTGGCCGACAAGAGGATCTCGCCGCTCGTCTGCAAGCGGCTGCGATCGTATCCGAAAGCCATCGCGTCGGCCGGCAAGTCTCGTGTGTGGCCGTCGCGCGACGCCACGCGGACGCCGGTCACGAACTCGCCGATCAACCGGCCGCCGAAGTGCGCGTTGCCGAAGATCGCGCCGCCGACGGTCCCCGGCGTTCCCGCCCACGCTTCGAGTCCGGCGCAGCCGTGGTGGATCGTCCACCGTACCAGTCCATTGATGGTGATCGCCGCGTCCGCTCGGACCACCCCGGGGTCAGACCCCTGCGAGGGGTCTGACCCCTCTTGGATCTCGCCGCCGCGCGGCCGAATGACCAGACCGCGAACGCCGTTGTCGGAGACGAGCACGTTCGATCCGCCGCCGAGCAGTGTGACCGGGACGCGGGCGTCGTGCGCCAACGTCAACGCCGCCACGATCTCTTCGCTCGTGCGCGGCTCCACCAGTAGCTCCGCCGGCCCGCCGACCTTGAACGTCGTCAAGGGCGCGAGCGGCGCGTTCGCCTGGACGCGATCGCGGCCGAAGACCGACTCGAGGCGGGCGCCGAGCGAGGTCACGATCCGGCGGACTCGACCGCCATCAGCGCGCGTTCCTGCGCGATGAGCGCCGCCATCGCGTCGGCCATCGAACAGACGGCAAACGAGATCGCATCGCCCGGTCCAAGCTGGCCGGCGATCGGCATGTCGGCGGAGATCACGGTCGCGATCTTCGGGTAGCCGCCGGTCGTCTGCCGATCGGCCATGAGCAGGATCGGCTGCCCGGACGCCGGCACCTGAAGCACGCCGAGCGGCGTCGCGTCGGAGATCACGTCGGCGCCGCGCGCGTGCGTCAGCCGCGGACCTTCCAGCCGGAACCCCATCCGATCCGATTGCTGACCGATCCTGTACGGCGACGATTGGAGGACGGCAAGCGCGTCGGCGGCGAAATACTCGACTTGAGGCCCCGGCATGACGCGGATGCAGGCGCTCCGGTCGGGCAGCGGAACGATGGGAGCCGACGCATGCGCGGTGCCCCTCGCGTGCGTCGACGCGCCGAGCGGCAGATCGTCGCCCGCGCGCAGCGGCCGGCCTTCGATGCCGCCCATGGCGCTGATGACGTGCGTCGCGCGACTGCCGAGGATCGGCTCGGTGGCGATGCCACCCGCAATCGCGAGGTACGCGCGCGCGCCGCGCTGCCGCGCACCGAAACGCAGGTGCGATCCGGACGACACGACGAACGGCGCGTGGAGCGGCACCGGCTTGCCGTCGAGCGCGACGTCGAACTCGGCGCCGGCGATGGCAATCACGCGCTCGTCCTCGAATTCGAGCTCCGGGCCGAGCAGCGTGATCTCGAGGGCCGCCGCGTCGCGGCCGTTCCCGACGAGAGCGTTCGCGAGACGGAAGGACACCGCGTCCATCGGCCCCGCGACCGGAACGCCGCGCGACTGGTAGCCCCACCGCCCGGCATCCTGAATCGTCGTCAGCATGCCCGGCCTGATTACGCGGAGCGCCACCGGTCGAACTCCTCTCTCGTGATCGCGTGAAACTGGATGCTGTCGCCGGCGCGCATCAGGAACGGCTCGTCGCGATGCGGGTCGAACGGCTTGATCGGCGTTCGTCCGATCAATTGCCATCCCCCCGGCGTCTCGGCGGGATAGATTCCCGTCTGCACGCCGGCGATGCCGACGCTGCCGAGCGGCACCCGTACGCGGGGTGTCGCGCGCCTCGGCATCGCGATCCGGGGATCGACACTGCCCATGTAGGCAAACCCCGCGACGAACCCGAGCGTGAACACCCGGTAGGTCGCCGAGGTGTGGATGCGCACCACTTCGGCCTCGCTGAGGCGCGCGAACTCCGCGACGGCCCCGAGGTCCGGTCCGAGATCGCCGCCGTAGCACACGGGGATGCGGATTGCCGGCCGCGCGTCCACCGACGGCGCTGACGGCCGCCCGAGTTCGCGTTCGATGCGATCGATCAGGGCGTCGTAGTTCGCCCGAAGCGGATCGAAATAGATCGTGACCGACCGAAACGTCGGCACGACATCGCGGACGCCGGCGATCGCCGCCGTCTGGACCGCCTCGGCGAGCGCGATGGCGCGGGCGTTGACCCCGACGTCGATCCGCTCCTCGAACTCGACGAACACCGCCGAATCGCCGGCCGCGACAATGCTCACGCCAGGGCCCGCAGCAGCTTCTGATGGATGCCGCCGAAGCCGCCGTTCGACATCAGGACGACGAGATCGCGGGGACGATGTTCGCGGACGATCGTGTCGACGATCGCGTCGATCGACTCGGCGGCGCGCGCGGGCCAGCCCCGCGCCGTGAAATAGTCGACCCGCCACGGCACCGACAGCCGCACCGCCGCGGGGAGCTTCGATCGAAAGATTGGCGCGATGATCACTTCGTCGGCCGGGGCGAACGCGTCGGCGAAGTCGTTCTGAAAGATCCGGCGACACGAAGACGCGGACCGCGGCTCGAAGACGGCCCACACCCGCGCGTCCGGATGCGACGCGCGGACGCCGGCGAGCGTTTCGGCGACGGCCGTCGGGTGGTGCGCGAAATCGTCGAACACCGTGACCTGATCGGCGACGCCGACGACTTCGAGCCGCCGCTTGACGCCTCCGAACAGCTTCAGGCCGTCGGCAATCCGCTCGACGCTGATGCCGACGTGGGTCGCGACTGCGATCGCGGCGAGAGCGTTGCGAACGTTGTGCGTCCCGACGAGCGGGACCTCGAACTGGCCGAACGGCATCCCGTGGCGCCGCACGCCGAATCGCGTCGCCTCGCCCGCCGGCTCGATGTCGTGCGCCTGCCAGTCGACGCCTTCGTCGGTGCCGAACGTCTGCACCGCCGACACCGCGGCGGGAATCAGGTTCTTTGCGGCCTGGCTGTCTGCACCGATGAGCAGAAGCCCGTGCCGGGGCACGAGGTTGACGAGGCGCCGAAACGCCAGCTTCACCGCCTCGAAGTCGGCGTAGATGTCGGCGTGGTCGAACTCGACGTTGTTGACGACGGCGATGTCGGGCAGGTATTTCAGGAATTTCGCCGTCTTGTCGAAGAAGGCGCTGTCGTACTCGTCGCCCTCGATGACGAAGTCGCGTCCCTGGCCGATCCGGTAGCTGGATCCGCCGTCGCCGAAATTGCGCGCGATGCCGCCGACGAGGACCGTCGGATCGGCGTCGCCGTGCGTCAACAAC
>Ga0306920_100014624_pt1 | contig 10719 bp, 6 predicted proteins | sample flu12Cox44000170_FD_204666 | JGI IMG/M metagenome (GOLD analysis project Ga0306920, IMG submission 204666) | Lab enrichment of tropical soil microbial communities from Luquillo Experimental Forest, Puerto Rico - flux4day.12C.oxic.44.000.170 (v2)... | ecosystem: Environmental > Terrestrial >... | reverse complement strand
CGGCGCTGGCGCTTCGATTTCGTCGGTGGGCGCTTCGGTTTCCTCCGACGCGGGCGCGGCGACGGCGTCGCTCGCTTCGGCGGGCGCCTCGGGGGCGAGCCACGGTTCGCTCGCGGACGGCTCCTCATCGTGCAACACGGGGGCCGGATCCTGCTCTGCCGTAACTGGCGCTTCGCCCGCCTCGTCGACGACCGGCTCGACCGGCGCGTGGCGCGTTTCGTCGTGGCGGCGCGCGGCGCGCGGCTCGTGGCGGCGGCCGGCGCGGCGCTCGACTTCGTCCTCGGCGGCGCGGTGCGCGCGCTCTTCCTCGGCGATCAGCGCCTGCCGGTCGGCGACCGGTATCTGATAATAGTCGGGATGGATTTCGCTGAAGGCCAGGAAGCCGTGGCGGTTGCCACCGTAGTCGACGAACGCCGCTTGCAGCGACGGTTCGACCCGGGTCACCTTGGCTAGATAGATATTGCCTCTCAGCTGGCGGCGATTTGCCGACTCGAAGTCGAACTCCTCAACGCGATTTCCGCGCACGACCACGACCCGGGTTTCCTCCGGGTGGGTCGCGTCGATGAGCATTTTGTTGGCCATTGACTACTCTTCCTGCGGCGCGTCCGCGCGCGGGACCCTGGCGCGGACAAAGCCGCGCAGAGCAGCGCCTCGCGGCGCGCGCCGAAACGATGGACGGGGTGGACTGGATGATGATCGGGGGCCGAACCGGGCGCCGCAACGAGGGTCGGACCCGCACAGCGCGGCGCTTCATCAGCGCGTCTGCGATGCGGATGATTACTCTCGCGCGGTTGGCCCATGGCCTTTGACCTGTGACGGACGGCAAGCATGCCGCCGCGATTCGCTACATGCCGATGGCCATGGCGCTCAATCGCGCCCCGCGCGCCGGAAACAAGTCGGTCACGCGCCTTCCGGTCGTCCTTCCAGGGGCATCAGTTGTTTCGGTCTCCCGCCAGCGCAAGCGCCCGGCGAGTGGGCCGAAGGCCGCCCGCGTCCCGCTCTCCCAAATATGTCCTGTTTGCGAGCGAGGTTTTGGCGGGCCGGATGCCCGAACGCGGCAAATCCGGATACTGAACCGTCAGCGCGACCTTCTTAAGGCTCTGAACCAACCTTGGCAAGCCGGCGGACCAACCTTGGCAAGGCCGGCGTTGTCCCGTGCGCGGATACCGCGCCATACCGCGGCCCAGATCGATCTGTGAAAACGGCTTAAATGGCGATTAACCACGCGCGCCTATTGGAGTAGTAAGAACAAAGACGTGAGGAATCGGTGAGTTTTCGCGCACATAAGTGCTTGCTCGCCGCGTTCTGCGGGGCGCTCTTCGCCGCCGGCATTTTGCCGGGCGCGGCCCTCGATCGCATCGCCGCGCGGGCTCCTTCGGAAGATTATCCCGTCGTCAGCGAAGCGCGACTCATGGGCGACGAGACGCGCACACGATTCGTCGTCGACCTTACCCGCGGCATCGACCTTGCCGCCTTCACGCTCGCCGATCCTTACCGGGTGGTCATCGATGTGCCGCAGCTCGTGTTCCGCCTGCCCGCCAAGGCGGGCGAGAGCGGCCGCGGGCTCGTCAAGGCGTTCCGCTTCGGCCTGGTGATGCAAGGGGGCTCGCGCATCGTGCTCGACGTCACTGGCCCGGTGCGCGTCGATAAGGCTTTCGTACTCGATCCGGTCGAGGGCCAGCCGGCGCGGCTCGTGGTCGACCTCGTCGCGGTCGACCGCGACAGCTTCCTGCGCAATCTGGCGATCGAAAATCAGGCGCGGCGCGCCTCGACGCCGCCGACGCGTACGGAGCGGGAGCTGGCGGCGAAGAACACCGACCCGCGACCGCTGGTGGTGCTCGATCCCGGCCATGGGGGCCTCGACAGCGGTACGATCGCACCGTCAACCGGCGACAACGAAAAGACCATCGTGCTCGATTTCGCCCTCAAGCTGCGCGACAAGCTGGAGAAGACCGGCAAATACCGGGTGGCGATGACGCGCAGCGACGATCATTTCGTCCCGCTCGCCGATCGCGTGCGGTTCGCGCGCACCAACCAGGCGGCGCTGCTCATCTCGATCCATGCCGACGCGCTCGCCCACCGCGATACCAAGGGGCACGGCGCGACGGTCTACACGCTCTCGGAAACCGCGTCCGACACCGAGGCGGCCCGGCTTGCCGACGCCGAGAACCGCGCCGATCTCATCGCGGGCGTCGATCTGAGCGCCGAGCCCGACGACGTGACCGACATTCTCATCGATCTGGCGCAGCGGGAAACCAAGTCCTTTTCAATGCAATTCGCCCGCGGGCTGGTTTCCGAGGTCAAGACGTCGGCTCGGTTGAACGAGCGCCCGCTCAAAGCCGCCGGCTTCCGCGTGCTCACCGCCCCGGACGTGCCCTCGGTGCTGGTCGAACTCGGGTTCGTGACGAACCCGCAGGACCTCAAGCTGCTGACCTCGGACGCGTGGCGCGGGCGGGTTGCGGATTCCATCGTGCAGGCGATCGGAACCTTCTTTGCCACGCGCGTCGCCGGGAGCGGCCCCACCCCCGGGTCGAACTGACGGTGGCCTCACTTCGACCATAAAAGGGGGCGACCACGGTACCGGCGGCGCGGGGAACCGGGGATGAATTTCCTGCGTGCGAGTGCGTCTGTGAACGCGTGTAAGCGGTTATTGCGGCGTCGATAACACCGGATTCGCGGCGGCAGGGACGGCCGTGGGGAGAGGGCGGTTCGGATGAAGCGGCTGTTACGCTTCTTGGGCTTCCTGTTCACCGTCGGAACGATCCTTTTTCTCGTCGGCGTCGCCGCCGCCGCCGGGCTGTTCTGGCATTTCTCCAAGGGCTTGCCGGACTATTCGCAGCTGCAGGATTACGAACCGCCGGTGATGACGCGGGTGCACGCCGCGGACGGCGCGCTGCTCGCCGAATACGCGCGCGAGCGCCGACTCTATCTGCCGATCCAGGCGATCCCCAAGCTCGTGACCAACTCCTTCATCGCGGCGGAGGACAAGAATTTCTACGAGCACGGCGGGATCGACGTCACCGGCATCGCGCGCGCGGCGCTGGTGTTCGTCGAGAACTTCGGCAGCAACAAGCGCCCGCAGGGCGCCTCCACCATCACCCAGCAGGTGGCGAAGAACTTCCTGTTGACCAACGAAGTCTCGATGGACCGCAAGGTCAAGGAAGCGCTGCTGGCGATGCGCATCGAGCGCACCTATTCCAAACAGAAGATCCTCGAGCTTTATCTCAACGAAATCTACCTCGGCATGGGCGCCTATGGGATCGCCGCCGCCTCGCTGCTTTATTTCGACAAGTCGGTCGATCAGCTCACGATCGCCGAGGCCGCCTACCTCGCCGGCCTGCCCAAGGCGCCCAACAACTATCATCCGTTCCGCGCGCGCGAGCGTGCGATCGAGCGGCGCAATTACGTGATCGATCGAATGGTCGAGGACCGCTACATCTCGCCGGAAGACGGGGAGAAGGCGAAGAAAGAGCCGCTCAACGTCACGCCGCGTCCGACCGGCGCGCACATCTTTGCTGCCGAGTATTTCGCCGAGGAAGTGCGCCGCGAGATTTACGACAAGTACGGCGAGACCAAGCTCTACGAGGGCGGGCTCTCCGTGCGCACCACGCTCGATCCCAAGTTGCAAGTGATGGCGCGCAAGGCGCTCGACGACGGCCTCGTGCGCTTCGACGAGTCGAAGGGCTGGCGTGGCCCCGTCACCAAGATCGACGTGACCGGCGACTGGGGGGTCAAGCTCGTCGAGGTGCGCGCGCTCGCCGACATCGCGCCGTGGCGGCTGGCGGTGGTGCTCGAAAGCGGCGACCAGGCCGCGCGCATCGGCCTGCAGCCCACGCGCGAGCCGGGCGGTTCGGTGGTGAAGGAACGCCAAGTCGGCATCATTCCGCTCGATGGGCTCAAATGGGCAAAACCGGCCGCCGGCCCCGAGCGCTTCAAGGCGGTCACCAAGGTGAGCCAGGTGCTGCAGCCCGGCGACGTGGTCTACGTCGAACCGGGCGGCAAGGACCCGAACCACTTCCGCCTGCGCCAGCTTCCCGAAGTGTCGGGCGGGCTCGTGGTGATGGACCCGCAGACCGGCCGCGTGCTCGCGCTCGTCGGTGGCTTCTCCTACGACCAGAGCCAGTTCAATCGCGCCACCCAGGCGCTGCGCCAGCCCGGCTCCTCGTTCAAGCCGTTCGTCTATGCGGCCGCGATCGACAACGGCTACACGCCCTCATCGATCGTGATGGATGCGCCGGTCGAGATCGACCAGGGACCGGGGCTGCCGCCATGGCGGCCGGAAAACTTCGAGTCGGGCAAATATTTCGGCCCGCAGACCCTGCGTTTCGGCATCGAGCATTCACGCAACGTAATGACCGTCCGGCTCGCCCAGGACCTCGGCATGCCGCTGATCACCGAATACGCCAAACGCTTCGGCGTCTACGACGACTTGCCGGCCTATCTGTCTTTCGCACTCGGGGCCGGCGAGACCACGGTGATGCGCATGACCACGGCCTATTCTATGTTCGCCAACGGCGGTCGGCGCATCACGGCGACGTTGATCGACCGCATCCAGGACCGTTACGGCAAGACCGTCTATCGCCACGACACGCGCGAGTGCCGCGGCTGCGACGCGGAGAAATGGACCAGCCAGCCGGAGCCCAGCCTCGTCGACCGGCGCGAGCAGGTGATCGATCCGATGACCGCCTATCAGGTCACCTCGATCATGGAAGGCGTCGTGATACGCGGCACCGGGAACGTGGTGCGCGAGGTGGGCAAGCCGGTCGCCGGCAAGACCGGCACCACCAACGAAGACAAGGACACCTGGTTCGTCGGCTACACGCCCAATATCGCCGTCGGCGTCTACGTCGGCTACGACAAGCCGCGCACGCTCGGCAAGGACGCGACCGGCGGTCACACCGCGGCGCCGATCGTCAAGGATTTCCTCAAGGCCGCGCTCGCCGACAAGCCGGGCGTGCCGTTCGCGCCGCCGCCCGGAATCAAGCTCATCCGCGTCGATCTCAACAGCGGCCTGCGCGCCGGGCCCAACAGCACGAAGGTGATCGTCGAGGCATTCAAGCCCGGCACCGCGCCGCCCGACGGCTATTCGGCCGTGGGCTACGCCAGCCCGGACGGCATGCCGGTGAGCGTGTCGCCGGAAGCCGACCGCAACGTCCGCGCCGGCACGGGATTGTACTGACGCGGGTATTGGCTCGCGACGTTGCGACTGCGCCCTCCGACCGCTACATCACGCCTACACTTGAATCGCCGCGGCCGAGACCATGCGCCCAGAAACGCAAAGCGACATCGATGCGATCAGGCAGTCGATCGGGCTGCTGAGGAGGCATCTTTGACGTCGACAAGTCGCAGAAGCGGCTCGCCGAATTAAATCGCCAGGCGGAAGACCCGAACCTGTGGAACGACCAGGCGCGCGCCCAGCGCGTCATGCAGGAGCGCACCGCGCTCGAAGACAGCCTCGGCTCGATCGGCCGCATCGCGCAGGAACTCGACGACCAGATCACGATGATCGAGCTCGGCGAGGCCGAGAAGGACGCCAAGGTCGTGGCCGAGGCGGAGGCCGCGCTCAAGAAGCTCAAGTCCGACGGCGAGCGGCGCGTGCTCGAGGCGCTGCTCTCGGGCGAAGCGGACGGCAACGATAGCTTCCTCGAAGTGCACGCCGGGGCCGGCGGCACCGAAAGCCAGGACTGGGCGAACATGCTCTTGCGCATGTACGTGCGCTGGGCCGAGCAGCACGGCCACAAGATCGAATATCTGGAAGAGACGCCGGGCGAAGAGGCGGGCATCAAATCGGCGACCGTCCGGATCAAGGGACGCAACGCCTACGGCTGGCTCAAGACCGAGGACGGCGTGCATCGCCTGGTGCGCATCTCGCCGTTCGACTCGAACGCGCGGCGCCACACGTCGTTTGCCAGCATCACCGCCTATCCGGTGGTCGACGACCGCATCAAGATCGACATCAAGGAATCCGACGTGCGCGTCGACACCATGCGTTCCGGCGGCGCCGGCGGCCAGCACGTCAACAAGACCGAGTCGGCGATCAGGCTCACCCACATGCCGACCAACATCGTCGTGGTGTGCCAGAACGACCGCTCGCAGCACCGCAACCGCGCGCAAGCCTGGGACATGCTGCGCGCGCGGCTTTATGAGCTGGAATTGAAGAAGCGCGAAGAGAAAGCCGCGGCCGAGCAGGCGGCGAAGACCGACATCGGCTGGGGCCACCAGATTCGGTCGTACGTGCTCCAGCCTTATCAAATGGTCAAAGACCTGCGCACCGGCATCTCGACTTCCGACACGCAAGGCGTGCTCGACGGCGACCTCGACCAGTTCATGGAGGCAGCGCTCGCGCAACGCGCCTTCGGCGGGGCGCCGGAGGCGGTCGAGGACGTGGAGTAATCTCCTGACTCGTCATGCCCGCGAAAGCGGGCATCCAGTAAACACCGGCCCAGAGTATAGAAGCGTCAATATTTCAGACTATCAGTAATATGGCCCGCCGCGATTCCCGCATAAAGATCGTCCCAGTTAGGATTAGTTTCCTCTATGAGCTGAATCTTCCATTGGCGATTCCACTTCTTTAGTTGCTTCTCCCGTTGAATAGCCGCTTCGACATTGGCGAATTGCTCAAAATAAATGAGACGGTCGACACCGTACTTTCTGGTGAATCCAGGAACAAATTTCGAGCGATGCTCATAAACCCGTCGCACCCGACGCAAGAATGTATACCCAGTATGACCGCTCGCGACTCATACTTCACCGCCACAGATTACTGGATGCCCGCTTTCGCGGGCATGACGATGTCAGAGCAAACGCTCTAAATCTTACGTGCCGCGGCGCGTTGGGCGATGGCGGTGACCGCCTTATGCGCGGATAAAATCGCGCCTTCCTGCCAGGCCGGGACGTTACTCAGGTGCTCGCCGGCAAGGAAGAACGGCCCGTCCGGTTCGAGCAGCACCGGATAGGCGTTGCGTTTGTTCTCCTCGCTCCACTCGCACCAGGCGCCGTCGGAGAACGGCACCTTGCTCCAGGCGACCGAAATCCCGTGCGAGACTTCGGCGGGATATTGTGGATGCAGCCTTGCGCCCTGTTCGATCGCGCGACGCCGCCGCTCGGCCGGCGTTTGCGCGGCGAAACGCTCGCCGAGCTCGTGCGTCCAGGTGTAGGCGCCGAGCAGGATGCCGTCGCGCCCGTGAAAATTGGTCGAGGGGTACCAGATCTGCGTGATGTCCTGTGTGGTCCAGGAAATGCCGCCGTAGATTTGCTCGTCCTCTTCCCAGAAGCGGCGGGCGGCGTAGAAGCCGATCTTGCCCGACGCTACATAGCCGCCGGCGCCGGCGGCAACCGCCGCCTGATAGGGCGCGGAGAAATCGACCTCCACACGACGCAGCGCCGATAGTGGCAAGGTGATCAGCACGAACGGCGCCTCGACCGCCGTCTCCGCGCTGGTGCGATCCCGATAGACGACGCGCGCGCCGCTCTCGCCCGCGCGCGCAACCCGCGCCACCACGGCGTTGTATTTGATCACGCTCTCGACCCGCCGCGCGAAGGCGGCGGCGATACGGTCCATGCCGCCCACCGGCTGCAGCATGGTCGCGGCCTGGGTGAACCCGTCCGGAAAGCTCGACACCACCTGCCAGAACGGAATTTGCGTCAGCGTTTTGAGCGCGAGGGGCGAACTGAGTTTGCCGAACTCGAGCCCGGCACCGGGCAGCACCTCGTAACCGGCGCGCGGCGAGCCGTGATACGCGAGGTCATTGCCGAGCGCACCGAAGCCGCGCACGAACGTCAACAACTTCTCCTTGTCGAGATCGCCGATCGCCTCATCGAGCGCGCCTTTGTCGGTCGCTTTGGCGAGCAGCTCGGCGAAATGGCCGGCGATGTCGCCGCGCACCTGGCGTTGCCGCACCGGCTTGCCGTCGAAGGCCCGGTCGTGTTGCAGCAGCGCATTGCGGTTGTCGTTGACGATCACTTCGAGCGGCACGCCGAATGCGCGGCAGTAGGTAAGGATCGCGGCGTGATGCTGCGGCAGGCGCGCCGGTCCGGGATTGAAATAAAGATGCTCCTCGCGTTCCCACTCGACCGTCTGCACGCTGTCGGTTTCTTCCACGCGGTCGCCGCTGCGCAAAGTCCAGGCGCGTCCGCCCGGTCGGCCGCGTGCCTCGAGCACGACGCATTCGTAGCCGGCCTTGCCGAGCTCATAAGCCGCGGTGAGCCCGGCGATGCCGGCGCCGAGGATGACGACGCGCACGCCGCGCCCCGACTCCGGCGCGAGCTGCGGCGGACCGGCATAGGCGGGGACCGGCAACAGTCCCATCGCCGCCATGGTGTTGTAGACGGCGGTATAGCCGCCGGCCTTGCCGACGAGATTGATGAAGCTGCGGCGGGTGACGGTTTTCATGAGCCAATAGCGAATAGCGAATAGTAAGGCAGCAGGGCCCCGCTTACCACTCACCATTCACCATTCGCCATTCGCTATTGAGGGCTGGGCTGTGCCTGCGGCGCCTCTCGTGGCAGACTACCGCCCAACGAAGCGAGGCCCGCCATGCTGACCGCCACCGCCGCAAAATCCGACGTTGACATGCTACGCGAGCTGAATGCCGATTACATTCGCTCGGTGCAAACGTCCGACGTGACCAGGTTTGACCAGATTCTCGCGGACGATTTCTTCTGTACCAATCCGGACGGCTCGTTCATCGACCGGGAAAATTTCCTCAAACAGACCGCGCGCCCGGTTGCGATCTCAGAACTTGCCGCCCACGACGTGATGATACGCGTAATGGGCGACTGCGCCATCATCCACGCGCGCACGAGCTACCGGCTGTCGGACGGACGCGCCGGTGCCGGCCGCTACACCGACATCTGGGCACGCAGCAACGGGCGATGGCTCGCCGTCGCGGCGCACGTCACGCGTGGCTCGGGAGCTTAAATCACGCCGGCGAGGCGCAATCCCGCGCGCAGGAAGCGCTGCGGGTCGACCGCCTCGCCGTCGATCCGGGTTTCGTAATGCAAATGCGGCCCGGTTGAGCGGCCGGTCGAGCCCATGCGGCCGACGACCTGGCCGATGCGCACGCTTTGCCCCACCTCGACATCGATCGAGGAGAGATGGCCGTAGCGGGTCGAGAGCCCGTTGCCGTGATCGATCTCGACCATCTTGCCGTAGCCACCGCTCCAGCCGGTGTGGGTGACGGTGCCGGCGGCGGTGGCGCGGATCGCTTCGCCGGTCTCGCCGCGGAAATCGAGGCCCGTGTGCATCGCCGGGATGTGCAGGAACGGATCGACGCGCATGCCGAAGCCCGACGTGGTGTCGATCTCGCCCGGCACCGGTTTGCGCACCGGGACCGCCGCGAGCGCGCGCGTGAGCCGGTCGAGATGGCCGCGCGCCGTGCTGATGCGCAGCAACTGACGCTCGAACGTCGCGTTTTCCGGAGTCATTTTCGCCGGCACGAACGGGCCGCCCATCGCGCGCGATTGCGCCAGCGGCAGTTTGCCGAGGTCGACGCCGAGGTCGCCGAGCACGCGCCGGATGTGCTTGGCCCTGGCGTCGTAATTTTCTTCCAGCGCGGTGAGGTTCGATTGCTGGCGCGCTTCGACGCGGTCGAGCGCGCTTTCCAATCGGGCGAGCGTCGCCTCGATTCCGGCCGCGCGCGGATCGAGCCGCGCCTCGCGCTGCCGCGGCGGGCCGTAGATCACGGTATGGTTGATGGGCGACGGCTTGAGCGTGGGAACCGGCTTGTCGCCGATGATCTGGGGCCGGTTGTTCGGCCGCACCGAGCCGGTGGGTGTCTGATCGGGCACGCCGGAGAGCGCGGAGGCGCGCGATTCGAGCAGCGCCTCGCGCCGCATCAATTGCTCGAGTTTCTGTTCATACTGCTCCTGGTCGAGCAGCTGACGGCTGGCGAAACGGTCGACCTGCGCGCGCAATTCGGCGATGCGGTCCTCGTAGCCGTATTGCATCTGCGCCTGGCGGGAAATGAGCCGCGTGAGCAGATCCTCACGAAACGCAAAGTAGCTCGCGGTGCCGAGCGACCACGCGGTCATCAGCACCAGCGCGCCGACGGCGCTCCAGAACGCGAGCGGCCCGACCCGGACTTGGCGTCCGCCGTGACCGAGCGTCCAGGTGGCGGCCGCGCCCGGGCGAGGGCGCGCGTGGGCTGCACCCGACGGCTTGCGATGAGGCTCGCGAAGGTGGGACGGAACTCGGTCGGACATCGGCGCTCCGGCGACGGCCGCCACAGGGTCCGACGCGATCACGCGATTTCACCGCGGTATGGTTAATTTTCAACAAAGAACCACACGCAAATTGCGTGGAACGGTTTGCAGTCGGTTACAGCGCCTTCGCGGCCGCGAGCACCTCCTCGGCGTGGCCGTCGACTTTGACCTTCGGCCACACGCGGGCGATCCGGCCGTCGGTGCCGATCAGGAAGGTCGCGCGCGTGATGCCCATGAAGGTGCGGCCGTACATGGATTTCTCGCCCCAGACACCGTAGTCCGTGAGCATCTTGTGGCTTTCGTCAGACGCGAGCGGGATCGCGAGCTTATGCTTGCGCTTGAACGCGTCCTGCGCTTTCACCGGATCGGCGGACACGCCGAGGATCGCGGTGTCGGCCCTGGCGAAGGCGGACTTGAGGCCGTTGAACGCGATTGCTTCGCGCGTGCAGCCAGGGGTGTCGGCCTTGGGATAGAAGTAGAGCACGACCTTCTTGCCGCGGAAGTTCTTCAAGGAAA
>Ga0306920_100014623_pt1 | contig 10719 bp, 10 predicted proteins | sample flu12Cox44000170_FD_204666 | JGI IMG/M metagenome (GOLD analysis project Ga0306920, IMG submission 204666) | Lab enrichment of tropical soil microbial communities from Luquillo Experimental Forest, Puerto Rico - flux4day.12C.oxic.44.000.170 (v2)... | ecosystem: Environmental > Terrestrial >... | reverse complement strand
GGGGAGCGAGATCACCGTCTGGGAGCGGAACGCGGCCGACGACACGTTCGGCTTCGGCGTGGTGTTCTCGGACGAGACCCTCGGCGGCATCGAGCACGCCGACGCCGCCATCTACCGTGCGATGGAGCGCGAGTTCGCCCGCTGGGACGACATCGACGTGCACGTCCAGGGCCAGGTGATCACCAGCGGGGGGCACGGCTTCGCGGCGCTGAGCCGCCGGCGGCTGCTGCAGATCCTGCAGCAGCGCTGCCGCGAACTCGGCGTGACCGTCCGCTTCCGCGCCGAGGCGCCGGCGGCCGGGGAGCTCTCCCGGAGCCACGACCTGGTGGTGGCCGCGGACGGCGCGAACTCGGTAGTGCGCAAAGCCGCGGACTTCGCGTTCGGGCCCGACCTCGACGTCCGGCGGTGCAAGTACATGTGGCTCGGCACCGACCTGGTGTTCGACGCGTTCAAGTTCTACATCGAGCCGACCCCCCACGGCGTGATGCAGATTCACGGGTACCCCTACGACGCGACCGGCAGCACGTTCATCGTCGAGATGCACGACTCGGTCTGGCGCGCGGCCGGGTTCGACCGGCTCGCGCCGCCGGACCTGCCCCCGGGCACGTCCGACGAGGCGTCGATCGAGCGGATCCGGGAACTGTTCGCCCACGTGCTGGACGGCCATGCGGTGCACGCGAACAACTCCAAGTGGATCAGCTTCGGCACGCTGCGCTGCCAGAGCTGGCGGCACGGCAACGTGATCCTGCTCGGCGACGCGGCGCACACCGCTCATTTCTCCATCGGCTCGGGGACCAAGCTGGCCATGGAGGACGCCCTCGCGCTGGCCGCCTGCCTGCACGAGCAGCCCGGCCTGGACGCGGCGCTGGCCGCCTACGAGGCCGAGCGCAAGCCGGTCGTGGCGTCCACCCAGCGCGCCGCGCAGGCCAGCCTGGAGTGGTTCGAGAACCTGGGCCAGTACCTGAACCAGGAGCCCGAGCAGTTCGCGTTCAACATCATGACCCGAAGCCGCCGGGTCACCCACGGCAACCTGCGGGTGCGCGACCCGGAGTTCGCGGACCGGATCGACGCCTGGTTCGCCGGTCACGAGAAGCGCCGCGGTATGGGCCCGGGCGACGTGGTCCCGCCGATGTTCCAGCCGCTGCGGTTGCGCGGCCTGGAGCTGAAGAACCGGGTCGTGGTGTCCGCGATGGACATGTACTCCTCGGCTGACGGCACGCCGTCCGACCTCCACCTGGTGCACCTGGGCGGCAAGGCGCTCGGCGGCGCCGCCCTGGTCATGACCGAGATGGTCTGCGTCAGTCCGGAGGGCCGGATCACCCCGGGCTGCGCGGGCATGTACGCCCCCGGGCACGAGGCGGCCTGGCGGCGGACCACCCGCTTCGTGCACGAGAACTCCACCGCGAAGATCGGGCTGCAGCTCGGCCACTCCGGCCGCAAGGGCTCGACCCGCCTGATGTGGGAGGGCATCGACGAGCCGCTGCCTGAGGGCAACTGGGAGGTGTGCGCCCCCTCCCCGATCCCCTACCTGCCCGGCGTCAGCCAGGTGCCCCGCGAGCTGACCCTGGCCGAGATGAGCGAGATCAAGGATCAGTTCGTGACCGCTACGCAAGCCGCGCAGCGCTGCGGCTTCGACCTGATCGAGCTGCACTGCGCGCACGGCTACCTGCTGTCCTCGTTCATCTCGCCGGTCACCAACCAGCGGGACGACCGTTACGGCGGGTCACTGGCCGGACGGCTGCAGTACCCGCTCGAGGTGTTCACCGCGATGCGGGAGGCCTGGCCGGCGGACAAGCCGATGACCGTGCGGATCTCGGCCACCGACTGGTATCCCGGCGGCATCACCGGCCCGGACGCGATCGAGATCGCGCGGGCCTTCCAGGCCGCGGGCGCCGACGCCATCGATGTGTCCACGGGACAGGTCACGCCGGACGAGGAGCCGGCCTTCGGCCGGTCGTACCAGACGCCGTTCGCGGACGCGATCCGCAACCAGACGGGCATCGCCACCGTCGCGGTCGGCGTGATCTCCTCCTACGACGACGTGAACTCGATCATCCTGGCCGGCCGGGCCGACCTGTGCGCCCTGGGCCGGGCCCACCTCTACGACCCGAACTGGACCCTGCACGCCGCGGCCGAGCAGGGCTACGATGGCCCGGCCGCCGCGTGGCCCGACCCGTGGCGGGCCGGGAGCAGGCCGCCGCAGACCGGGCGCACCGACGGGCCGCGTCCCCGGCTGCAGCTGATCAGGGAGGGCGAGCCGGGCACCCGGCACGCCCGGTGGAATCCGGGAGGCAAGCCAGGTGGAGCTTGAGCGAGTGAACCCGCCGTCCCTGCCCCGGCCCTCCGGTTTCTCGCACGCGGTGGTGACCACCGGCGGCCGGCTGGTTTTCCTGGCCGGCCAGATCGCCCACGGCGCCGACGGCGCCATCGTCGGCGACACGATCGTGGCACAGTTCGAGCAGGCCCTGGCGAACGTGCTCGAGGCGCTGCGTGCGGCCGGCGGCGAGCCCGGTCACCTGGCCAGCCTGACCATCTACGCGGTCGACCTGGACGACTACCGCGCGCACGGGCGCGAGCTGGGGCTGGTCTGGCAGCGGCTGGCCGGCCGCGACTACCCGGCCATGGCCGGGGTCGGGGTCAGCAGGCTGTGGCACCCCGACGCGCTGGTCGAGATCCAGGGCTACGCGGTCATCGGCTGACGGCCCGGCCGGTGACCGCGAGCACGTGGGCACGGGCCGGATCGGCCAGCCGCTGGCGCAGCGCGGTGAACGCCGCGTCCGCCCGCAGGCCGTCCCAGGCCTCCGGCAGCAGTTCTGCGGGCAGGCCAGGGTCGAGGAAGGGCAGCCGGCGCCAAGCGGTGAGCGCCCGGACGTAGTCGGCGAACGCCGCGGCGTCGCCTCCGCCGGGCGGCCCGGCGCCGTCCCAGCGCGCCAGCACCGGCCCGGCCAAGCCGAGGAACTCCCGGTACAGGTCCTGCAGCCGGTCCAGGTCCCACCAGTGCCTGACCTGCTCCCGCAGGTCACCGAAGGCCAGGTAGTCGGCGCGGAACAGGCTGACGTACCCGGACAGGCCGCCGCGCTCGAGCACCTCGGCGGTCTCATCGGCCAGGTGACCCGGCGCGATCCATACCCCGGCCGACACCGTGCCGAAGCCGAGCCAGGTCAGCCGGGAGCGCAGCGCGTGACGCCGGCGTCGCTCCGGCTCGGGCACGCTGAACACGACCAGCAGCCAGCCGTCGCCCGGGCCGGCCCGCGGCCGGTCGAAGATCCGCCGGTCGCCCTCCGCGAGGATGTCACGGCCGCAGGCGGACAGGGCGTAGCCCGCGGCGCCCTCCCGCCGGCCCGGCTCGAGCACCCCGCGCTGCTTCAGCCGCGAGATCGACGACCGCACCGCGGGCTCGTCCACGCCCAGCCCGGCCATCAGCCGGATCAGCGAGGCCACGCTCAGCCAGCCGCCCGCCTCACGCGCGTACAAGCCGTAGATCGTCACGATCAGCGCCCGCGGCTGGACCTGCCACACCTCGCCGTTACCTGGCGTCCCGGTGAAGGTCGTCACGTCTGCAACATAGCCTGGGTCCTCAGCTTGGGCCCATCGAACCGCGTTCTGGTTCCCAGCCGCGTGACGTGTGTAAGCCCGGCGGCCGCCACCCCGAACAGCAAATACGAGGGACAAGGTCATGTCGCTGACCATCAAATCGGCGGCCGGGATCGCGTTGCTGGCGGTCATCGCCGCCGGCTGCGGTACGGCCGCGGCAACTCACTCCGCCGGCACGCAGCCGAAGCCCGCCTCGCCCACCGTGGCAGCCACCCACCCGGCGGCCACGCCGGCTCCGGCCATCCATCACCGCCATCACCACCACGCCAACCCGCCGATGACGCCGGCGCCCCCGCCGCCGGCCACGACCCAGCCGGCCCCGCCGCCCCCCGCTCCGGCCACCGTCCCGCCCGCTCCGCCGCCGCCGACGATGAACCCAATCCCGCAGAACGACGGCGGCGACCAAGACGCAGACAACAACGGCGGACCCAGCGATGGCGACGGCAACATCTAGAAGCCACATCGTCGCGCTCGGGCTCGCACTGGCCGCTGCAGCCGCCGCGCTCGGGCTGGCCCTCGGGCCGGCCCGGCCGACGGGGCCCGCCCGGGCGCTGCCGAGGCTCCTTCCCGCGCCCGCGCCGTCCGGGTGGCGTCACGTGACGCTGCCCGACGGCGCGGCCGTGCTGTTCTAACCGCCCGGCATGCGCCCGGTCAGGGGTGACCGCGGCTCCGTGTCCGCCGCCCAGGTCGGTCCGGGCGGCACGTTCCTGCTCTACCTCAACGCGACACCCAGGCAGGGCGGGGAAAGCCTGCGGAACTGGGCCAGCTACCGGGTGCGCCTGCTGCGCTCCGATGACGCGTCCCGGGCCAGCCTGGATGCTGCGGACCAGGGCCAGCCGTTCCGCGGCGGCGCCGGTTCGTGCGTCATCGACCACTACGTAACCCGGGTGCGCGCCCACCATTACACCGAGCTCGCCTGCCTGGTCCAGGGGCGGACCGCGGCCAGTGTCATCGTGGCCGCCGCGCCGACCGTGATGTGGCCCGAGGTCCGGGCGATCCTCGGCCGGGCCGTGGCCGCCTACGTAGTCCACTGATTCGTTGACTCTCGTCATGGAGGCGGAATACTGGGGACGTTCCGATGGCGCCTGAGGGGGTTCGGTCATGCAGCTCTCACCGTCCGCGCACGTCGACACGTTCTGCCGGGACAACCTGCCGCCGGACGGGCTGTGGCCGGAGCTGAAGTTCACGCTGCCGGGGCTGCACTACTCCGACCGGCTCAACGCCGCTACGGCGCTGCTGGACGCGACCGCGGACGCCCAGGGCGGCGACCGGCCGTGCCTGTTGTCCGAAGACGCCACCTGGAGCTACGCCGACGCACGGCGCGTCTCCAACCAGGTCGCCCGGGTGCTGGCCGAGGACCTGGGCGTGGTCCCGGGCAACCGGGTGCTGCTGCGCGGCCCCAATAACCCGTGGCTGGCCGCCTGCTGGCTCGGGGTGCTCAAGGCCGGCGGGGTCGTGGTGACCACGATGTCGCTGCTGCGCGCCGGCGAGCTGTCCACCATCGGCCAGGTCGCCCGGCCCCGGCTGGCGCTCTGCGACCACCGGTTCACCGGCGAGCTCGCCGCGGCCGGCGTGCCGGGCCTGCCGATCGTCGAGTACGGCGGCACCGGGCCCGGGGACCTGGCCCAGCGCGCGGCCGCGAAGCCCGGCGACTTCGCCGCCGTGGCCACGGCCGCCGACGACGTGGCCATGATCGCGTTCACCTCGGGTACCACCGGCCGGCCCAAGGCGGCCATGCATTTCCACCGCGACCTGCTCGCGATCGCGGACACGTTCTCCGAGCTCGTGCTCAAGCCGCGCCCGGACGACATCTTCACCGGCACCCCGCCGCTGGCCTTCACCTACGGGCTGGGCGGGTTGCTGGTGTTCCCGCTGCGCGCCGGCGCGGCCACGCTGCTGCTGGAGAAGGCCACGCCCGCAGAGCTCGCCGACCAGATCGCCGCGCGCGGCGTCACCGTGCTGTCCACGGCGCCCACCGCGTTCCGGGCGATGCTCGCCGCGGGCAAGGCCGGGCAGCTGCGCGGGCTGCGCCGGCCGGTCTCGGCCGGCGAGCACCTGCCCGGCTCGACCTGGCAGGCCTTCTACGACGCCACCGGCGTGAAGATCATAGACGGGATCGGCAGCACCGAGATGCTGCACATCTTCATCTCCTCCGCCGACGACGACATCCGGCCCGGGGCGACCGGCCGGGTGGTCCCCGGCTACGAGGCGGCGATCCTGGACGCCGACGGCCAGCCGGTCGGTGACGGGCAGCCAGGCCGGCTGGCGGTCAAGGGTCCCACCGGCTGCCGGTACCTGGCCGACGACCGTCAGCGGTCGTACGTGCGGGACGGCTGGAACTTCACCGGCGACACCTACATCCGCGACGGCGACGGCTACTTCTGGTACCAGGCGCGCAGCGACGACATGATCATCTCGGGCGGCTACAACATCGCCGGGCCGGAGATCGAGGAGGTCCTGCTCGGTCATCCGAACGTGGCCGAGTGCGGGGTCGTCGGGGTGCCCGACGAGACCCGCGGCCAGATCGTCAAGGCCTTCGTGGTGCTGGCGGACGGCGTGGACGGCGACGAGGAGAAGGCGAGCGAGCTGCAGGACTACGTGAAGCAGCGGATCGCGCCGTACAAGTACCCGCGCGCCGTGCAGTTCCTGACCACGCTGCCCCGCACGAACACCGGCAAGCTGCAACGGTTCCGGCTCCGCGATACGGCGAGCGGCTAGGCGGGTGCCGGCGTCCTCACCGAGCGGCCGGGGGGACCAGGTCAGCCGGCAGCCCTTCCCGCCGGTCCTGGATCACGTCGACCACGGCGGGCCGCCCGCTGGCCAGGGCGCGCTCCAGCGCGGGCCTCAGGTCGGCCTCGGCCGTGACCCGCTCGCCGTACGCGCCGAGCAGCCGGGCGTACGCGGCGAAGTCCGGGTTGCCGTAGAAGACGCCGACGTAGCGGCCGCCGTGCGCGGTCCGCTGCCGGTCCCGGGTGTTGCCGAACGCGAAGTTGTTGCTGATCACGTTGACGACCGGCAGGTCCTCCCGGACGGCGGTCTCCAGGTCCTGGGCGACCATCCAGAAGCTGCCGTCGCCGCTGACCGTGATGATCCGGTCGTCGGGGCGCGCGAGCTGCATGCCCATGGCCGCGGGCAGCCCCCAGCCCATGCTGCCGCCCGCCGACGCGTAGAAGGTGCCGGGCTCGGTGAAATCCAGGTAACGGTGGATCCAGGTGCCGAAGCTCGGCGCGTCCTGCACCAGGACGGCCCGGGCGCCGCCCAGGACCGCCCGGAGCGCCGTGATCAGCGCCGCCGACGACACCTCGGGGGCGCCCGGCGGAGCGCTGGTCATCTCGACCTGTTCCAGGTAGGCCTGCCGGACCGCGGCGGCCCGCTCGCCGCGCTGGCGCTGCGCCCCGCGGTCGGGCGGCGGCTGCGCCTGCGCCGCCGCGAGCATCGCGAACGTGGCGGCGGCCGCGTCGGCGCACATGCCCAGCGCCGGGACGTAGTACTGGCCGAGGACGCCCGGGTCGATGTCGACCTGGATCAGGGCGGCGCCCGGCGGCACCAGCGTCCACCGCCCGGTGGTGAACTCCGAGAACCGGCAGCCGATCGCCAGCACCACGTCGGCGTCGCGGACCAGGCCGTTGGTGGCGCTGACCGCGCCGTAGCCCAGCGACCCGCAGAACAGCGGCGAGTCGTTAGGAAAGACGTTCTTGCGCAGCCAGGTGGTCACCACCGGTATGCGCAGGCACTCGGCCAGCTTGACCAGGCTGGCGTCATAGCCGCGGCCCGCCAGGCCGCCGCCCAGGATAGCCACCGGCCGCTCGGCCGCGGCCAGCCGCGCGACCGCCTCCTCGACGTCGCGGTCCTGCGGCGCCGGGCGGGACGGAAGGAAGCGGGGCTGGTAGCCGGCGTCGGCCTCGGCGGTCTGCACGTCCAGCGGGATCGACACCAGCACCGGCCCGGGCCGCCCGGACCGCGCCGTGCGCACGGCGCGCTGCACCAGCTCGGGGATCCGGGCCGCGGCGTGGATCTCCGCCGACCACTTGGTGATGGGCTCGAAGAACCGGACGAGATCCATCTCCTCGAAGGCGTCGCGGTAATAGATGTCGTCGGATACCTGGCCCACGAGGGCGAGCACGGGAACGGACTCGGCGCGGGCGTTGTGGATGCCGATCGCCAGGTTCGCCGCGCCCGGCCCGCGTGAGGCCAGGCACACGCCGATCTCGCCGCTGGCCCGCGCGTACCCGTCGGCCATGAACGCCGCCACCTGCTCGTGCCGGGCCGAGATGTACCGCAGGCCCGGCTGCTGGCCCGCGGCGTCGATCAGGTGCATGACCGTGGTGCCGGGCAGGCCGAAGATGTGCCGCACTCCCTCGCGCCGCAGGGCCTCGACGGCGATCTGCGCTCCGTTCACGTGGCCTGCCCCTAGGCGAGCATGATGTTGACGGTCTTGAGCTGGGTGTAGCTGAGCAGCTCGTCCAGGCTCTCCTCGCGGCCCGTCCCGGAGCGCTTGAACCCGCCGAACGGCACCCCGGTGAAGTGCCGGGCCGAACCGTTGACCCAGACGTAGCCGGCCTCGAGCGCCGCGGCGACCCGGTGCGCCCGGCGCAGGTCGTTGGTCCACACGCTCGCGGTCAGCCCGTAGTCGACCGCGTTGGCGATGCGCACCGCCTCGTCCTCGGTCTTCCAGGTCATCGCGGACAGCACCGGGCCGAAGACCTCCTCGGTGGCCAGCCGCATGTCCGGGCGGACGCCGCCGAACAGGGTGGGCGCGACGAAATGCCCGCACGCATCCTCCAGGCCGGCCGGGCGCCCGCCGCCGGCCAGTACCACGGCGCCCTCGTCCTGGCCGATGCCGATGTAGCGGAGCGTCTTGTCGTACTGCGGCCGCGAGGACAGCGTGCCCATCTCGGTGTCCGGGTCGAGCGGCGAGCCGACCCTGATTCCCGCCATCATCCTGGCCACCGGCCCACGACGCCGTAGGGCTCTCGCACGGTCAGGTGCAGGTGCTCGGCGGAGGCGGGCAGGGTCGCGCCCTTGAGCTCGATGGCCAGCCCGGCGAACAGGCGGAGGGTGTCCGCGGCCATGGCCACGTCGGCGCGCATCGCGGTGACCGGGTGGCCGCCGTCGATCGCGTCGAGCAGGGCCAGCTCGGCGGCGTGCCGTTCCAGCACGCCCGCCAGCTCGGTCACGACCGCGCCGCGGTCGCGGGCGGCCACCCGGCGCCACGCGGCGGCGGCCGGCACCGCCGCGTCCACCGCGGCGCCGATGTCGGCCGCGTCCGCGTCCGGCACGGCCGCGATGACCTCCTCGGTGACCGGGCTCTCGTCGTCGTAGTACCGGCCGTCGGCCGAGGGCACTGGCCTGCCCCCGATGAGCAGGGACCAGTCACGGTCGAGGATCTTGGTCAGGCTCGGTGCGTCGCTCACGTGAAGACCACCTTCTCCGGGGTCGGCTGATGGTAACGGGTGACCTGCCGGATCAGCCATCCCGCCACGTCACCGCAGCAGGCGGTCCAGGAACTCGGCGATGGCACTCTCGCCGACGGTGAGCGCGGCGGCGGGGTCGTCCGCGCGCGCGATCATCAGGGCCACCTCGTTGACGGCGGCCAGCACGATGTGAGCGAACGCGTCTACGTGACGCCGCTCGAAGTAGCCCGCCCCGGCGGCGTACCCGAGGGCGGCCCTGATCCAGCCCAGGTTGGCCTGTTCGTCGAGCTCTCGCCACCGCTCCCAGCCCAGGACCGCGGGCGCGTCGATCAGCACCGTCTGCTGGAACACCGGGTCACCGGCCAGCCTGATCCACTCGAGGCACCAGACCCGCAGCGCAGCGACCGGATCCGGGGCATCCCGCTCCGCATCCACCAGCTGCTGGCCGACGCGGGCGGAGACGCCCTCCAGCACCGCCCAGAACAACGCGTCCTTGCCCGGGAAGTGGTGGTAGAGCGAGCCACGGCTGACTCCCGAGCCGGCCAGCACCGCCTCGATCGAGGTGCCGTCGTAGCCCCGCTCGGTGAACAGCCGCGTGGCGACGTCGACCAGATGCGCCCGGGTGGCCGCGCCCCGCTCGACGTTCCTGTTCATCCGGCTCTCCGGCGCAATTGACAGACCGACCGACGGTCTGTAAGAGTTGGACCGTTAGTCGGTCTTTCTCGGCCACTGTACCCCAGCGGCCGCGCAACGAGGGAGAAAGCCATGCTCAGCGAGATGGAACGCCTCGACAAGCACCGCAGCCAGGTGCAAACCCGATCCGGCCCGGCCAGCTACGTTGACACCGGCGGTCCCGGCCGCCCGGCGCTGTTCGTCCACGGCGTCGGCTCCAGCAGTTACCTGTGGCGGCACGTGATCGACCAGCTCGACGGCCAGCGCCGCTGCGTGGCCTTCGACCTGCCGCTGCACGGGCGCACTCCGGCCGCCGCCGGCCAGGACTTCTCGCTGCCGGGGCTCGCCCGCTTCCTGGCCGACGGCTGCGAGGCGCTGGAGCTGACCGACATCGACGTGGTCGCGAACGACACCGGCGGCGCGATCACCCAGGTGTTCGCGGCCGGCCACCCCGAGCGGCTGCACACCCTGACCCTGACCAACTGCGAAGCCCACGACAACGTGCCGCCCAAGATGCTCCTGCCCGCGGTCCTGCTCGCCCGGATGGGGCTGCTCGCCCCTCTCGCCACCCGGCTGGCCCGCGACATCCCGCGGGCCCGCAAGCGCCTCTTCGGCAGCGTCTACCAGGACATCACCAGCCTGCCCGAGGACATCGCGCGTGCCTGGCTGGAACCGCTGGCCGGCACCGGTGAATCGGCCCGGCAGTTCCAGCGCCTGATGACCTCGCTGCACGCCCGCGACCTGCTGGCGGTCGAGCCCGCCCTGGCGCGGCTGCAGGTCCCGACGCTCATCGTCTGGGGCACCGGCGACCGCACCTTCCGGCTCAAGTGGGCCTACTGGCTGCGCGACACCATTCCCGGCGCCACCGAGGTCGTCGAGATCGACGGGGCCCGCCTGTTCTTCCCCGACGAACGGGCCGGTGAGCTCACTGCGGCGCTGCGGCAGCACTGGGACGCCCACTCCTGATGCCCGGGCGGCGCTCGCGGCCCGGCTAGCCGCCGCTCGCGAGGGCGATCCGGTCGATGCCGTAACCGCTGAT
>Ga0306920_100014622_pt1 | contig 10719 bp, 12 predicted proteins | sample flu12Cox44000170_FD_204666 | JGI IMG/M metagenome (GOLD analysis project Ga0306920, IMG submission 204666) | Lab enrichment of tropical soil microbial communities from Luquillo Experimental Forest, Puerto Rico - flux4day.12C.oxic.44.000.170 (v2)... | ecosystem: Environmental > Terrestrial >... | reverse complement strand
TTGATGCCAGCTAAAATATTCCTCATGCTGAGGAGCGGGCTCGCTCTCGCGAGAGCGCGTCTCGAAGCGTGCACTAACCCGATGCAGCCCTTCTAGGCTAAGACCATTCGCCCCGATATTCGCTACACCAGTGACTGCCTACCTCTACATCCTGCGTTGTGCCGACGCCTCATATTATGTCGGAACAACCCGTGACAGTTCGGAACGCCGAATAGCCGAGCATCAGGCTGGCACCTGGGACGGTTATACCTCGCATCGCCGCCCGGTGACGCTGGTTTTCCATCGGCATTTCCAGCGGATCGAAGATGCCGCGTCTGCCGAACGCCAAGTCAACGGCTGGCGCCGAGAAAAGAAAGAGGCGTTGATCCGCGGCGACCACGCGGTTTTGCCTTCCTTGGCCCGACGCGGCCCGAGCGTGGGAATTGAGCCACCGCCGGTGCGTCCTTCGAGACGCGGCCCCGAGGGCTGCTCCTCAGGATGAGGAAAATCGGTTTAACGAGGAGGAGACTGCGATGCCGAGTTCCGCTCGTGTTGCGCTGATTACCGGCTGCGGCAAGTCGATTGGCATCGGCAACTCGACCGCGCGGGCACTGGCCGCAGCCGGCGTAACGGTCGTCGTGTCTGATGTCGTGTCGACGGGTGTCGCCAACGAGCACAATGTCGAGGCCGATCTCGACAGTTCCTGGGGTGGGGTCGACAGTCTGGTCGAGGAACTCGTCAAGAGCGGCAGGACCGCTTCCTCGACCCTCGGCGACGTCAGCGTCGAAGCCGATGCCGAGCGGATGGTCGAGGAAGTGTTGGAGCGCTATGGCCGGCTCGATATCCTGGTCAACAATGCCGGAGCGCCGCAGGGGGCCGATCGCAACGAGATCGAGGACGTGCCGGTCGAGGCCTGGGACAAGACGATGGGGGTCAACGCCCGCGGTGCCTTTCTGATGTCGCGCGCCGCAGTGCCGACGATGCGCCAAGCGCGTTGGGGTCGGATCATCAGCGTTTCTTCGAAGGCCGTCTTCCGGCCCGGACGCCATCGTGCGGCTTATGCTGCCTCCAAGGCCGCGATCGTCGGTTTCACCAAATCGCTGGCGTTCGACCTGGCGCCCGTTGGTATCACCGTCAATGCGGTGTGCCCCGGTCCTATTCGCACTTCGCGGGCGATCAGCACCAACCGGCGCGAATATGGCGACGATCTCGAAGTCGGCTTCGCCGAGCGCGCCAAGGCAATCCCGGTCGGTCGCTTTGGCAGTCCCGACGAAGTTGCCGCGATGATTGCGTTTCTTGCCTCGGACCAGGCCGCTTTCGTCACCGGGCAAGCAATTGGCATCGATGGAGGATGGTGAAATGAAGAGGGTCGATCTCACCGATTATGGTGCGCCCGAAGTAGTGGCCGGCTGCGTCGAGGTGCCCGATGTCGGCGCCCCCGGTGCGGGCGAGGTCGTTTTCGACGTGCTGGCCTTTCCGATCAACCCGGCCGACGTCTCGTTCTGCCGCGGCAGCTATCGGTTGCGGCCGCCGCTTCCTGCGACCCCTGGTGCCGAATGCATCGGCAGGATCGCTGCCGTGGGCACCGGCGTCACCCAGCTGCGGCCTGGTGATCTCGTCGTCAACATGCAGCGCGAAAACTGGGTGCAGCGCCGCCGCATCCGCAGTGAGGACGCGATCCCGGTCCCGGCGGGCCTCGATCTGGCGCAGGCGGCGATGTTGCGCATCAATCCGGCGACGGCCTTGTTGCTGCTGGAGGACCATGTCGACCTGAAGTCGGGAGACTGGGTGATCCAGGACGTCGCCAATTCCGCGGTCGGGCGCCATCTGATCGTGCTGGCAAAGGCGCGCGGCGTGCGCACGGTCAATGTCGTGCGCCGTGACGATGTGGCCCCCGAGTTGCGCGCGCTTGGTGCCGATGTCGTACTAAAGGACGGGCCTGACCTGGCCGAGCGCGTGCGGGCGGCGACCGGTGGCGCGCCGATCCGGCTGGGCATCGACGCAGTCTCCGGCGAGGCATGCAGGCGCATTGCCGACTGTGTGGCCGATGGCGGTGTGGTCGTGAGCTATGGTTCGATGTCGGGCGAGGATCCCGCGATTGGACGCGCCGCTCTCAACATGCGTGGCGTAAGCCTTACCGGCTTTAACCTCGGTCGCGGGCTCGCCAAGCGCATCCCTCAGAAGGTGCGGGAGATTTATGCCGATTTGGCGGCCAAAGTCCGCGACGGCGTGCTGAAGGCGCCGATCGATTCCTCCTACCCGATCGAGGACATCAAACCGGCGCTGGTCCGTGCCCAACAGGGCGGCAGGAACGGTAAGGTGCTGGTGCTGCCGAACGGGCCGCTCTGAAAATGACGGACACGAACCACCGGGAGCTGATCCTCGACCAGTTCACGCGGCAGGCGACGGTCTTCAGCACTGCCCCGGCGATCACCGACGACGACGCGCTGAGAATGATCGTCGAGGCGGCACGGCCCGCCCCCGTCGACCGACTTCTCGACGTGGCGTGCGGCCCGGGCCTCGTCGTCTGCGCCTTTGCCCCACATGTTCAAGAGGCGACCGGGATCGACGTGACCCCGGCGATGATCGAGCGGGCCCGCAAGCTGGCGGCTGACAAGCGCTTGGCAAACGTCGCCTGGCGGCAGGGCGACGTCTCTGCCCTGCCCTACGTGGATGGCAGCTTCACGATCGTGACCACACGCTTCTCGTTCCACCACTTTCTCGACCCCGCGGCCGTGTTGCAGGAGATGGTGCGGGTCTGCGCTCCGGGGGGACGCATTGTCGTGATCGACGATTACGCGTCGGAGGATCCGGCAAAGGCAGCCGCGTTCAACCGTCTGGAGAAGCTGCGCGACCCGTCGCACTCCCGCTGCCTGACCTTGCCCGAGCTCAAGGGCCTCTTCGGGGCGGCTAGCCTTGGCGAGCCCGATGCGACGTTCTACGAGCTGCGCGGCGACGTGCAGGGTCTGCTGGCCCGATCGTTCCCGAACCCTGGCGACGATGTCAAAATCATCGAGATGTTCAAAGCGTCAGCGGGGGATGACCGGCTTGGCGTCCCGGTCCGTCTCGACGACGACAGGATCTATTATGCCTACCCGGTGGTGGTCCTCGCCGCCACTCGCCCCGCCTGATGAGCTTCCCGACACCGTTCGACCGCTACGAAGGCGAGGTATTGCCGGAGTGGATCGACGCCAACGGTCATATGAACCTCGCCTACTACATCGTGCTGTTCGATTATGCGACCGACGCTCTGTTCGATGCGATCGGCATCGGCCTTCGTTACAAAGAATCCACCAACCATGGCACCTTCGTTGCCGAAACGCACAATCTCTACGAGCGCGAGTTGCTCGTCGGAGAGCGGGTGCGGGTCGCGACCCAGATCCTCGGGACCGACAGCAAGCGCCTGCACCTGGCGCACGAGATGTTCAGCCTCGCCAATGCAGAGCGCGCCGCGACCCAGGAGTTGATGTACTTGCACATCGATCTTGCCGCCCGTCGCGTCGTCCCGTGGCTCCCCGGGGCGCGCGAGCGCGTTGCTGCTGCGGCCGGAGCGCATGCCGTGCTCGCCAAACCTGACTGGGCCGGGCGCCATATCGCGATGCCGGCTTAGCTCCGAGATCGGTGCTGCCCCAGTTTCGGAACTCTTCAGGGGGTGCGCTCGTCGACCAGATCAAGCCGACGTTCGACGCGGTCGAGCCGCCGGCTAATGTCGTCCAGCCGCACGTGCATCCCCGCGAAGTTCATCTTCATCCCGGCGAAATCGTGCTCGACCGCACAGAGCCGCGTAATCACCTCGTCCAGCTTCCGACCGTGCTCGTCCTGCGTGGTTCGGATCGCCCGAAGCATGTTGAGGACCAGATGAGCCCGCTCGTCGCTCATGCTTTTCCTTGAAAGGATGGGGCGAGTGACCGGGATCGAACCGGCGACATCCAGATCCACAATCTGGCGCTCTAACCAGCTGAGCTACACCCGCCACCGGCGCTGGAGGTAACGACTCACAGGCGGAGCGTCAAGGCCGGGCTTCAAGCGGTTTGCAGCCTGTCAAGCATGAGCCCGGTTGCCGCATCGACCACGTGGCTTGGTCGCGGCTCGCGTGGCTAAAAAACGCCGCCTGCGAGGCCGATCGGCTGACCACTGGCCGAGCCCGATTTGCCGCTGTTCAGCGGCACGATCATGTGACAGCATTCAGGATCTACAACGACACCAGGTTCCCGTCCTCATCGTAATCGAGAATGGCGGAGTTGGACATCAACCCGCTCATGGTGCTGCCGTCAGGTCAGGCCGTGAAGGCGGTAGACGCCCTCGTCGTGTTTCGCGGCACATAGCACTGCACCTGGCTGAGTGCCGGCCTCAATAGTCCCATCGTCATCATCGGCCGCAACGGGCCCTTTCGAATCCGACACCGGCCGTCGAGCCTCGGCGTCGGGAACCGCTGAATCCGCCCCCCACCTGCCGTTCGCGATACCCGCCAGGATCGGCTTAATTGGGGATACCTATCGCAGGAACCTCGAGTCGACATCGTGCGGATCGCAGTGCTTGGTCGAAAATGGTAGTGTCGAGTGTGGCGCAGTGGCTGTAGGCCGAATATATCCGGCCCTTTAGTCTGGCGGTGCCTGTGCCTCACTGGTTTGCCTCGAAGGGCTGAACTAGGAATACGGGGCCACGATCCTAGTCAGCGAGCTGTCCGCAACCGGGTCGAGAATTGGCTTAATTTCGATCCCAAGCCTCGGCTATCGCCAAAATCATGACGGCGGAAACGCGCGTTTATGAGTTGACTGAAGCTATTGCGTGAGACACCGTCCGCTACACCTCACCCTGCGGGGTGCTGGGGTAAGGGGGGTTTTCACGCTTCATCGGCTTCGCCTTTGGCCTTCCGCTACTTCGCCTGGCACGCGCCGCTGCTTGGGAGGATCGGGCGCCCAGCACGGCGCACCGGTCTCGATCAGAAGGCGGTTCAGCACCTCTCTTTCGCTATCGAGCACCGCGCCCGGGTTCTGGCCGCGCAGGACGATCAGCTTAAACGCATCCAGAAACACCATGTCGAACTCGCCAGCGTACTCGCCGAGCCCGGTCGGCAGCAACGCGGGCAGCGCATCCTTCGCCGACTGCATCCTTTCGACCGCAGCGACGGCCGGCTTCAGACCCGGCTCGGTGTCCGGCGGAACTTCTGCTTTCACCACGGGAAGAAAGCCGACATTGCGCGCAGTCTCGATCTGCGTCTCAGGCCGGGTCAAATAGTCGATCAGCCCCATCGCGCCATTTGTGTCGGGCGCACCCTTAGCACCGCGAGCCCGGCCACCACCGGCATGTAGCCTCGCCCCTTGGGCCCGGCAGGGGCGGGGAAGGCGACGAATTCCCCCGCCTTCTGGCGCAGCGCGTCGCGCACGCGGGCGACATGGTCCCAGCCGATCCACACCTCGCCGGAGAGCAGCGGCTGCTGCATGAAATCGTATCTGGTCGAGTTCGGATTGACGCTGTTCCATAACCGCGCGAACTGCGCCCACATCGCTTCTGCTGCCTCCGAGAGGAACGGGACCACGACCCCACCGGTGTATGACGGGTAAAGGAAACCCTCAAAAAAGCGGTGCATCAGCCCTAGCGGACCCGCTGGAAAGCCGAGCCGGGGCTTGCCTGTCTTCTGCCGGATCGTGCCCGCCCAAAGAGCGAGCTGATCATAGCTGAGCGCGTTGATGTCGGCACCGTCCGGCAGGTAGGCCAGCGCCTCTTTGCTGGCGACCATGATGTAGCTCGCCTGCATCCACGGGATGTACAGCTGATGGGCAGTGCCGAGTTTGCCGAGGGTCATCAAGGGACCCGGGATGGCGCGGCCTGTCAGCCTGCCGGCGAAGTCATCGAGCTGGGCCAATGCGTCCAGGTGCGCGAACGGCTGCAGCTCGCCATCCAGCGCGCCGACCACATCAACCGAGGGCGTGCCGCTCTGCTCCTCTGCCTTGATGCGAACCGGAAACTGATGCGGCGGCTCGGTGATGTAGTCGACCTCCCGCGGATAACCCTTGAGGATCAAATTGCGCATCTTCTGCGCCTCCTCGATCGGGCGCAGTTGCGTCGACAGGAAAATCAGGTGCTCGGTTCGCGCACTCTGGGCGATCGCAGTCAGCAGCGAGGTGGCGCAAAGCGATATGCTGAGCCACGCTGATATTCTCCGCACCTCCCAGCCAGCGTCTTGGCCATTATCGTTACTCCCAACGCTTATTCGATCAGCCCCATCTGCCTGTAGACCTGTTCGGCGCCGGGATGCAGTGGCGCCGTCAGCCCATCATCGACCATCTGGCTCGGTCTTAGCCTTGCGAGCGCCGGATGGAGCGTGCGCAGCTCGGCCAAATGGCCGAGCACCTCTTTGGCGACTACCGCCACCACGCGAGTGTCGACAGATGCTGACGTCACCAGGGTCGCACGCCCGCCGAAAGTCGGAACGTCGGCCGGCAGCCCATAGAGATCGGCGGGGATGGTTTCGCGTTGATAGTAAGACGCTTGTGAAGCAGCTTGTCGATGGCAGGGCCAGTAATTGCGACCAAGTTGATCGCACAGGCGGCTTGTTGGGCTTTGACCAGCAGCGAGGGGTGTCCGACGATCAACATGTTGGCGTCAATTACCCCGCTACACAGCGCCGAGATGGTCGCGTCGGCTCTCATCCCCACTGGCGGGACCCGCTCCACGTCGCGCCAGCCGAGCTCCTCTTCGATGGCGTCCCAGGTGGCCCGGGTGCCGGTGCCCTCGCCGCCCACATTGACCCGACGGCCTGCCAGACCTGCAAGATCCTGAATATGCGAATCCGCGCGAGCCATGATGGTGACGAGCTCGGGATGCAGCGACAGCACGGATCGCAGATCGAGAAACGGTTTGCCGACCCATGCGCCCTCGCCTCTGTAAGCATTAAAGTTGACGTCGGCTTGGACGATGCCGAACTCTAACTCGCCGGACTGGATGGCACGCATGTTGTAGACCGATCCCGACGTCGTTTCAGGCGAGCAGCGTACGCCATAGATGCTCAGATCCTGGTTGACGATCTGACAGATGGCCTTGCCTACTGGGTAATAGACACCGTTCAGTTCGCCGGTGCCCACTGAGGCAAACACCTCATCACCAGCGCGGGCGGTAGCCGGCGTGACCACGGCAACCCCGAGCAGAACGGCCACGACAAGCCGGATGCGACGAAGTCGTGAAGGGCGGACTGTCTCGATCATGCGGGTTCGTCCCACTTCCTCACCAGGTCATAGACCGATTGGAACGAGTCCGGGGAGACGCTAACGGCGCCCTGCAGCGGACGATCCATCGCGTAGATCTGGAAGATCGTGATCCCAGGGAAAAACGCGGTGATCCCACCGAGAAGGATCTGCGAGGTAAGCTCCATGTGCAGCATCCACAGAAATGCAATCATCAGGAATGCGCCGATGAAGACGACATACCACAACGTCCTCGAGCACGGGCATTCCGAGGGATACAAAATCGCGCGCCTTACAGATCTCAGAAACCCGGTCTCGAATCCCTGCTACGCGAAAATTGGGATTCACGCCAGTGTGTTCGCTCCACTTCCACATCTCTAAGGGAGAGAGCTGGGTTGGATATTGGATATGTAAATAACTACTCTACACTGCGTAACCTCATCTTTAGCGGGACGCGAAGCAGCTCAGAAGGGCGGTCAGAAGCGTTCGCGAGCGTGGCCTTTTCTCAACTTACTGTGGGGCGGACGAAAATCAACTGGACAACACTGATTTACAACAACATCTCTCGCCATTGACATCGGGAGCCGTCGGCTCCATTAATATCAAATCTTTATGAGTCGAGAATAAGATCGCGCTCGAAATTTTATTAGTTCACGACCTTTTGTTGGGGATCGCGAAGCAAACTTCGCAACTCGCATGACAGATTTTGTTCCTCTCCGTGTCTACCCATCCTATCATTTCGATATCAAACGTTCCCTTCGGGGTTATTGGATCGCCCGCGACCGCCACGGCCTGGCGGGTGGCACCTTTCTGACCCGCAAGGATGCATTGCGCTTTGCGCTGTTCGAATCCGGTGGCGACAGCGCCTGCGTCCACGCTTACCCGGCGGCACAAGCCGCTCGCAATACCAAACGGCGTCACCCCTGGGGCCGGGCAACTATCTTGAGCGCCGCAGCCCCGAATGCCGCATCGCGGTACCCAGAAGGTCGTTAGCCGACCCTCGCCGAGCGGTAACCAGAAAGGAATGCGGAACTCGCGCGGCGGGGCGGTGGCAGCGTGGCTTAGAGAGACACATCGCCCGGTCATCGAGCAGAACCCAGCGCCGGCATTAGCCTTCATGGCATGCTTTTTCGGCATTATGTTCGGTATCCTGTACCTGATGGTTTGAGCGTGCGGTGAGAATAGCTCAAAGGCGTCATCCGACAGGCAGTAGCAGATTGTCGGCTCGCCACCCCGAACCGACCCGGTATCAAGCGTCGGAGATCAGCCCCGGCGAGGCGACTAGAGCTGTCGAAACTCGCGCCGGGCTACGCGATGGCGTTCGAGGCGAGCGAATTTGATCAACGGCTCATTGGCGCGTCTTGCGACCTGCAATTAGGTCCGGTGCTTCTGTTCAGTAGTGGCGGCGTGATGGTCGAGGTCTACAACGATGTGGCCCTGCTACGCTGCCCATCACGCGCTCGGAAGTACAGGCTATGATCGCCGAGGTCAAAGGAGCCCCGTTGCTCCAGGGCTTTCGCGGAAGGCTGGCGGCGGACCTCGAGGCGCCACCTTGAAGGACACTTGGCAGAGTTGGGCATCAACCCGCTGATGGTGCTCCCGTCAGGTCAGGGAGTGAAGACGATAGACGCCCTCGTCGTGCGTAGCCGTCGTAAGGATTGAATATATCGACGTCCTTGGGCCCAAGCCCGGCACCCTCGTACATTCTCCTGGCGAAGCGGTCGGTCCAGTCCTCGATCTCGTCCAAATCTTCCTGAGTGCTGCGCTTCCTGAAATTATGCTGTGAATGATTGAGCACATAGACTGGCGATTCCCGCATATCGCGGGCGCGTTCGGCAGTCGTGAAGAGGTACGCGGCCGATGCATTGACCGGCCGGTCGCAGTCCTAGAGCCTGAGTGGGTTCAGGATGCAGCGCGAATTGACGTAATCCTCGATGGTGAGCTGCGGCACTTTGTGGGTGGCATTGTACCCCCATGCCGTCAGCAGCCCGTTGCGGTGCTGGTTGACGACAAAGGGGGCGAGGTCGTCGTGCTGGCCGCCATATTTCAGGCAGTACTGATTGTGCGGGAAGATGTTGATGAAATCGTTGCCGCCGTGATTGCCCCAGGGTGCGGTCCATTGGCGTGCTCCGCGGGCGTAGTCGTCGGCATTTTCGCCGCCACGACGATAGCGGCCTTCGAGATTCCCGTCGGGTAGATGACGAGACAGGTGTGGCAAACGCCGTCACCCACGGCCTGTGCTGCCATGCCCACCATTTCACTGATGGTAGGCACTCCTGTCGGAGCAAACTCGACATTGGGCAGGCGCATCTGCTCGATCAGCCACTGCGCGTTGACCAGAGTGAGCCCCATTCGGAATCGTAGGGCGGGGCGAAGTAGGGCCGTGGCGCTCACTGCGACGCGGAGCCGCCGCTGCCGCCGGCAATATGGCTGTCGCAGCAGATGACGCCCTCGATCTGATCCGGCGTCACGCCCGCCTCGTCCATCGTCTTACGGCAGGCCAGGATCGAGTAGGCACCCAGCGTCTTATCCATCGAGACTTCGTCCCAGAGACGGTCGACCGGCGCAATGGCGCGATCTTAACGATGAGCTTACGTGAGAGAGCTTCCCCCCCTGGGTCCCCCGTTCACGTCGAGGGCCGGGACGGTTGATCATAGGCTCGAGCCTCCCGCCGGCCGCCCACTGGATGGTTCCGCGCACCAGGGAGGCGTGGATCACGGGGTCAAGCCGGGTCAAGCCCGATGATGACGACTATGAGATCCGAACGAGATGAATTTCGATCAGCGGTCTCTTGCCGAAACGCTCGTTGATCAGCCGGCGCAATACGCGCCGCACCGCGTCGCGCACGGCGTTGTCATCGCGCCTTGGGCCGGCCGGGAGATCGTCGAAGGCGCGCTTGGCAGCATCGCGCAAAAAAGGTAGAGCCGCGCTCGCTGCGGTCTCTTCGACCATACCGAGCAGACTGATCGCGGGAGGTGCTGCGAGGCAGCCCTGGCGGTCAACGACCAGGGTGGCGACCGCGCTGCCGTTCAAGATGACCCGGCGCCGGTCTTTCAGCGCGGCGCCGCCGAGCGGCAACAGCCCTTTGCCGTCGCTCGCCAGCCGGCCGACCGGCACCTCGTCGATGATCGCCGCACCGCTCGGGGTAAGCCGCACCATGTCGCCGTTTTGGATGACGAGCGGCTGCTGAACCTGGCACTCCTGTGCGAGTTGGGCATGCGCGATCAAATGGCGCGCTTCGCCGTGAACCGGGATCGCTATCCGCGGACGGACCATCTGGTACATACGTACCAGCTCGTCGCGCGCGGGATGGCCGGAAACGTGGACGAAATGATCCTCCTCGGTGACGATCTCCACTCCGAGCCGGACCAGCGCGTTCTGCAGCCGGTTGATCGCCTTCTCGTTGCCGGGGATGATTCGCGACGAGAAGATCACGACGTCACCCGTCTCAAGCACGATATTGGGGTGGTCCTCGCGGGCGATCCTGGTGAGCGCTGCGCGCGGCTCGCCCTGGCTCCCGGTGCAGATCAGCACGATCTTGTCGCGCGGTATGTAA
>Ga0306920_100014621_pt1 | contig 10720 bp, 8 predicted proteins | sample flu12Cox44000170_FD_204666 | JGI IMG/M metagenome (GOLD analysis project Ga0306920, IMG submission 204666) | Lab enrichment of tropical soil microbial communities from Luquillo Experimental Forest, Puerto Rico - flux4day.12C.oxic.44.000.170 (v2)... | ecosystem: Environmental > Terrestrial >... | reverse complement strand
CACCACACCGAGCGGGCCGCCGCGCTGCTCGCCGCCGCCGGCACCGTGCTCGAGGCCAACGGCAGCGGCTGGCTGCACGCCTACGTGCCGCGCGCCCCGCACGGCGACAGCGCCCTGGCCCGGCTGCGGGCCCGCGCGACCGGCGCCGCGTTCGGGCAGGCCTGGGCGTACGGCCGCTCCCTCACCGGCGCCAGCGCGGTGCGCTACGCACTGGAGGAAGCGCCGAGCCGGCCCGACCTGCCCGCCTCCGCCTCCCGCTGACCCGCACGTCCCGCCACCAAGCACCACACCGAAAGGACAGGCAGCCAATGGACCCGCACACCAGCCCCGGCGAAGTCATCCACGACGTCGTCGCAGGCACATCCAAGGTCGTCCTGGACATCCTGGGGCCGACCGTCGAATTCCTGACCTCGCCAGCGTCCGCGCACGGCGACTTCTGCGTGATGCGGGGGATGATCCCCCCGGGAGTTGCCGTGCCGCTGCACAGTCACGATGCCACCGAGGTCTTCTTCGTGCTCTCGGGCACCAAGCAGGTCCTGACACTGGGCAGCGGCCCGGCCGAATGGGTCGACGTGCGCGCCGGGGACTACGTCCACGTCCCGCGGGGGACCCGCCACGCCCATCGCAACGTGTCCGATGAGCCGCTGATCGAGCTCGTCATCACCACGGCCAGGCTCGGGAACTGGTTCGAGGAGGTCGGCACCCCCGCCACCAGTGCGCCCAGGCCACCGGCAGCCGACGACCTGGAACGCTTCCTCGCCGCGTCGAACAGGTACGGCTACTGGCTCGGCTCCCCCGAAGACAATGCCGCCGTCGGCCTCCACATGTTATCTCAGTCGGCGGCCGACGGCGGTGAACTGCGGCGCGAAGACCCAGGCCGGGGCTGCATCCCGGCCGGCCCGGCTCACGCCTGGGCAGCGGGCGGGGACAGGAGCTCGCGGCGTGCCTGGTCCGCGAGCCAGCGTTCGGCCCGCCGGTAGGACCAGCCGTTGTCGTCGTGCAGGGTGAAGTAGGAGGAATAGCCGAAGTAGAACCACAGCACGTCGACGGCGTGCCCGGTATCGATTCCCGGGCGGAGCGCGCCGAGCTGGGCCAGCCGCTCGGCGACCGGCACGAACGCCCCGCGGTAGACGGCGGTGGCGTCAGCGAGCTGCCTGGCGACGCCCGCGTCGTGCGGGGCGGTCGACAGCATGACCCGGATCACATCGGCGAATTGCTCCCGCATCCGGCGGCTGGCGGAGGCGACCTCGTCGATGACCTTGTCCGGGTCGGTGGCCTCGGCGATGTGGCCGAGCGTGGCCTCCACGACGGGGTCGGTCGTCCAGATCTTGATCAGCTCGCTGAGCAGGCCCTGCTTGCCTCCGGTGACGGCATAGACCGTCGCGGGAGCGACGCGGGCCTCGGCAGCGATGTCATCGACCTTGGCGGCGAAGTAACCGCGCTCGGCGAACAGCTTCCGCGCGGCATCCAGGATCGCCTGCCGGGTGGCCTGGGCGTATTCCTGGCGGCGGGTCATCGGCCGGGACTGTGCTGTCACGCAGCCAAGCATAGCATCTTGACGGACCATGCCTCGGTTAAGTAGAGTCAGACTCTGATCATCAGAGTCAAGGTCCAGAAGGCCTGGCCGTCACCCGGAGGATCCGATGACCACCTCGACGTTGCACCCGGAGCGGGCGGCGGCCACGGTCCGCCAGCTACGCGCCTGCATGCGCGGCAGCGTGCTGACGGCCGCCGACGCGCGCTACGATGCTGCCCGCCGGATCTGGAACGGCGCGGTCGGGCACCGCCCGGCGCTGATCGCCCGCTGCGAGGACGGCCAGGACATCGCCACGGCCGTCCGCGCCGCGCGCGAGCACGCCCTGCCGCTGTCGGTGCGCGGCGGCGGGCACGACTGGGCCGGCCGCGCCCTGCGCCACGACGGGCTGGTGCTGGACCTGTCGGCGATGCGCGGCGTCACCGTCGACCCGGCCACCCGCACCGCCGTCGCCGGAGGCGGTGCCACCACCGATGACGTCATCACGGCTTCTGCCCCTTACGGGCTGGCCCCGGTCACCGGCACCGTCAAGGCGGTCGGCATGGCCGGCCTCACCCTGGCCGGCGGCTACGGGCCGCTGTGCGGCACGCACGGCCTGGCCCTGGACAACCTGGCCGGTGCCGATGTCGTCCTGGCCGACGGCCGGCAGGTCACCGCCAGCGACACCGGCGACGCCGACCTGTACTGGGCGCTGCGCGGCGGCGGCGGCACGTTCGGCGTCATCACCTCCGCCCGGTACCGGCTGCACCCGCTCCCCGCGGTCCTGGCGGGCCTGATCCTGTTCCCCCTCGCCCAGGCCGGCACCGTGCTACGCGGGTACGCCGAGATCGCCGCCGCGGCACCCGACGAACTCACCGTCATGGCCGGATTCCTGGCCGCCGAGGGCCAGATGCTGCTGTTCCTGTTCCCGGCCTGGAGCGGCGACCCCGCCCGCGGCCAGGACGCGGTCGCCGCCCTGCAACGGCTCGGCACGCCCGTCATGGCCCAGGTCGCGCCCATGCCGTACCCCGGCGTGCTGGGCATGTTCGACGCCAGCGTGGTCAGCGGCCGGCACTACGCGCTGGCCACCCGCTGGCTGCCCGCCCTCACCGATGATGCCGCCGCGATGCTCGCCGCCGCGGCGAGCACCGCGACCTCGCCGCTGTCGGCGATCGCGGTGCACCACTTCCACGGCGCCGCCGCGCGCGTCCCCGCCCCGGACACCGCCTTCGCGCTGCGCCGCGACCACCTGCTGGTCGAGATCCTCGCCGCCTGGGAACCCTCCCCGCACGACGACGGCGCCGCCCACCGGGCCTGGGCCCAGGCCCTGTCCGGGCAGCTCGCCCCCTTCTCGCTGCCCGGCGGCTACCCCAACCTGCTCGGACCCGGCGAAGCGGACCGGACGCTGCTCGCCTACGGGCCCAACGCGCCCCGGCTCCGCGACCTCAAACACCGGTACGACCCGGACGGCTGGTTCAGCACCGCAACCGGAACCCTGCCCGCTGCGGCACCCTGACAACGCTTTTCACCAGGCTCCCCGCGGCCCGCCACCGCGGTGCTGCGAACGAGCGGTTCTCCGGACAAGGGGAAGGCCAGGCCTGTCGTTACGTAGGAACTACGCACACTACAGCCACTAGGCCCCTGGGATCTCGGTATCCGGTACGGATTCGCCGCGAGCGACTCGTTCCTGGATTTCTCGTGGGCGCCTGCGAGCGAAGCCCCGGTATTCATACCGCTCAACTCACTCCCGAAGGGACCAGTCATCATGCAGACGCTGCAGAAGCCGGCACAGGAAGTATTTCAGGGCCTGGTGCTCGACGATGGGCGCACGTTCGCCAACTGGGGGCTGAGCCGCAGCACCCGGCCGGCCGTCTATGCCGAACCGGTCAGCTACGCGGACGTCCAGGCTGCGGTGCGGGACGAGACGCGCTTTCCCTCCCCGGTCCACCCGGTCGGGTCCATGCACTCGGTGACATCGACCATCGTCAATGACGGCGGGACACTGCTGTGCACTCGCAAGCTCGACGAGATCATCGGGCTTGAACACGATCCCATGGGGCGCCAGGTCGTCCGGGTGCAGGCCGGCTGCCGCCTCAAGAAGCTCACCTTGTGGCTGCAAGCCCGTGGCGTCGAGATCCCGTTCAAGTCCGAGATCGGCGAGGCGACGGCCGGTTCCCTGGCCACCTGCGACAGCAAGGAATCATCTGTCGACGGCCCGGGGTATTTCTCGGCCCATGTCGTCGGCCTGACGTACGTCGACCAGCAAGGGCGGCTGTGCACCCTCTCCGACCATCAGGACGGCGCCGTCTTCTACGAGTTCACGTGCTGCTTCGGGTTGTCGGGCATCGTGGTGGAGTGCCTGCTCGAGGTCCGCCCCGCAACCCTGTGCCGGTCCGACACCGCGATCCAGGCGTTTGGCTCGGCAGAGGAGCTGGCGGCGGGACTGGCCACGGCGCACCAGCAAAGCGATGCGCTGTTCGCCATCGTGTTCCTGCACGAACTGGCCGCCTTCCTCGACCGGCGCTGCCACGCCGGGCCCGGAGTCTTCACCCCGCAGTCCTCGCAGCCGGCAGCCGAGGAATTCCGGGCCGCGACGCGTCTGGCGATCCAGCGCGGCTTCGACGGCGTCGCCGTGCCCCAGCCCAGCGGGATCATCTACTCGCGCGCCGATTTCGTCAACGAGTACTGGCATCCCTCGGCGGACGAAAGCCGTCTGGACTTCCAGTACTACGAGCACGACCTCAGCAACCTGCGGACAGTCGTCACCGAGTCATACCGGTTCACCAAGGCTTTCGAGGAACGCACCGGCTTTACGCCGAAAGGCTGGGCGACCTTCTTCATCAACCGTCTCGAAAGTTCCCGGAAGCCCTTCGGCATATACTCGGCCGGCCCGGGCGTGTCGTTCTCGTTCGACCCGTTCCACTCCTCACCGGACGATCCCTTGTGGCAGGAATTTTCGCGGGCCTACAACAAGCTCGCCATCCACGACCTGGGCGCAAACGCGTCACCCACGCAAACTCAGTGGCTGCAGCGGGGGGACGTAAAGATCCCGCGGAAACTGGCACGCCCGAGATTCACGACGAAGTACTATGAGCAGTTCCTCGATTGACACGGCCGCAACCTAGCCCCGCCCTGGGCAAGGTCCTGCGGCGGGCCGCGGGCGCCTGGGACGAGTTCCGGTTCTGGCCGGAGGAGTTCTTCGAGAGCGGCGAGACGGTAGTGGTCCCGGGGCACAGTGACGTGAGGAAGGGCGCTGTCTCGGCCACGACGCCCGTCGTCCACGTCTGGCGCTGGCAAGGCGACCGGATCAGGCGATTCCAGTTCGTGACCGATACACTTCAACTCGCCCGGCTGCTCGGCCTGGCATAGGCGCGGTCCGGCGCAGGCGTCGGCCAGGCCGGGTCAGGCCTGTGTGGGCTTCGGCAGCGAGCCCCACAGCGAGCACCGCAGTGAGAGCCGGCACCAGGTACACCGGCAGGACGATCGCGCCCATGAACACCAGGCCCATCGCCCCGGCCGAGGTGGCCAGCCGGGCCGCCCTGGCCGGCCTGGTCAGCTTGCCGGACGGCAGGATCGCGCTGGCCAGCAGGCACACGCTGACCCCTCCGTACAGGGCGGCACGGGGCCCGATTCCGATGGTGGCGGCCCCGTCGGCGGCCAGGATGGCGATATGCAGGCCGGCGCTCGCGGTCGCGATGCCCGCCACGATCGGCAGGTTCGCCGCGGCGAACCAGGCGATCACCGGCGGCCCATCCAGCGCCGTGTGGTCCGCGGACCTGACCCAGGCCCACCACAGCGCGGCCAGCGTCACTACCGCCGCAGCCAGCACCACGGCCAGCGGGACGCTCCACGGCCGCTGGGCGGCGGCGCTGATCAGCCGGGCCACCGACTCGCCGAGCACGATCAGGACGAATATCTGGAACCGCTCGGCCAGGTGCCAGGCGTTGAGCGGGACGCGCCGCCGGGGCGAGATCATCCCCAGGGGGCCGGCGGCGTCGGCGGCCAGGGCCGCTGCCCACACGGCGTACCGCAGCGGGCCGCCGGCGGCGAGAGAGGACAGCCAGAGCGCCCCGCCGGCGCCGAAGCAGATCAGGTAGTGGCCGTACAGTGCCCGGGTCGCGGGCAGGCGCTTGCGGGCCCGCGCGTAGAGCAGCAGCTGCAGCCCGCGCATGGCGGAGAACGCGATGACGAAGCCGGCCGGGTCGCCCGATACCGCCCGTGCCGCGCTGGCCGCCAGGCCGGCGCAGAGCACCATAGCGACCAGGAACACGCTGCGGTGCGAGGCATCGTCGGACTCGTGCCGGTCGGCGTAGAAAGAGAACTGCACCCACAGCCACCAGACTGGGACGAACAAGAAGGCGAAACGGGCCAGCGTGACCAGGCTCGGATGGTCCTGGAGCGTGCCGGCGAGCTGGTTCACCGCGCCGGCGAATACCAGGTCGAAGAGGAGCTCGGTCCAGCTGACGCGCCGCGGCTCGCGGTGGTGCCCGTCCGCCGTCCGCAGCGGCGGCGGGCTGAGCCGGACCTGGTGTAGCCGAACGCGGGTCAGGCGTGCCGTGGCCGCCGCGGCCTTGGCGGCGTCAGGGATGGGAAATGCGCTCTTCATAGGTTCGACACTACGGAGGCCCTTACTGCCGCAAATCAGCAGCGAGCACGGGTTTTCGCCGGTCCGGACGCCGGCTCCCGGTGCTCGTATCCGTAGAACTACCGAGCGGCCCATAGCCCGCGTTGCGGGGGAAGGACCTCCGCCCGGACCTTGATGGTGCGTAGCGGCTCTGGGTCCGATCTGATCAAAGGGCAAGTCGGACGCGGCCGTCCCAGGCTCCAGGACCTGTTGATTAAGCCAGCACACCCAGTACGCCCGCGCCGTGCTCGCGGTGACGGTGTACGGGGTGAGCACTTCGGCGGCCCTGGCGTCTCCGGCGACGGAATCTTTTTATAACAGAGAACATACCATTCTCTGTGATAAAGACCGTCAAGCCGATTCCCCGTACTCAACGGCAGTCCTGGAGTCCGCTGGCACGAGGACTGCGCGTGCCCGGCACGGGCCGGGCAGATAGGCTCAGCGAGAGCGGATTCTCTGTGATAAGCGCCAGATTGGAGGCGGCAGGATGGCCGGTAACCCGGCGAAGGGCGGGACGGTGACCGCGATCGCGGGCGCGGAGCGGACCCTCGGCGCCGCGGTCGACGCGTTCCTGGCCCAGCCCCGCCCGGCCACCACCGCCCGCACCTACACCCGCACCCTGGAGCAGCTGGCCGGCCAGCTCGGCCGGGACCGGCCGCTGGCCGGCGTCACCGGCGACGAGCTCACCGACGCGGCCGGCCAGCTATGGGGTTCGCTCGCGCCTCGCACGTGGAACCGCCACCTGGCCACCACCGGCTCGTTCCTGGCCTGGTGCCGCCGGCACGGCTGGCCCGCCGGGGACCTCGAGCTGCGCGCCGACCGCCGCGCCGCGCCCGAGGACGACACCCGGGCGATCCCGCTGCCCGAGCTCGAGCGGCTGTGGGCGCGGGCCGACATCCCGCTGCGGGAGCGGGCGCTGTGGCGGCTGGTGTACGACTCCGCCGCCCGCGCCGATGAAGCCCTCCGCCTGGACGTTGGCGACCTGGACCTGGCTAACCGCCAGGCCCGGGCCCGCACCAAGGGAGGCCATACCAGGCCGTTGCACTTCCAGACCGCAGCGGCCCGGCTGCTGGCCAAGCTCACCGCGGGCCGTGAGGCCGGGCCGGTGTTCCTCACCAAGCGGCGGGCAGCCGCGCACCGGGTCACCCCGGCCGCCGACCTGGACCCGGCCAGCGGCCGGGCCCGGCTGTCGTATGAGATGGCCGAGCAGCTGTTCAAGCGCTACTCCGGCGGCAAGACCCTGCACCAGCTGCGGCACTCCCGGCTGACCCACCTCGGCGAGGCAAATGTCAGCGCCCCCCTGCTGATGGCCATCAGCGGCCACAAGCGGCTGGCCACCCTGCAGCAGTACGTCAGGCCCAGCCAGGACGCCGTCGCCGCGCTGATGGCCGCCAGCGATCCCGACCGCCGCGGGCGCTGAACGGCCGCACCGCCGGGCGGGCCGGTATCAGATGCTCGTCGGCTGTCCGCTGAGAGCTGCCGCGGGGCCGAGGGCCAGGCGGCTGGTCATGTCCAGCCGGACCTCCCCGTAAGGCCGGACATGCTGCCAGAACAGCGGGGTCAGGCCGCGCCGGTCGGCCTCGCCGAGCAGCGCGGACCACGCCTCGTCGGCCAGGACGTCTTGCAGCATCAGGGTGTTGACGTAGACGAGCGAGGCTTGCAAGATCCGCAGGCACAGCGCGGTCATCTCCGCCTCCTCCCGCCGGTTGGTGGAGATCTCCTGGCCGCGCCCGTAGCAGATCACCGCGTTGGCCCTGTTCCAGGACTCCACGACGTTCAGACCTTCCTCGATCTCGCGCTGCAGGTCACGGCTGAGCAGGTAACGGGCGACAAAGATTGTTTTCTGGGCGCGGCCGATCTCCAGCATCGCCTGGTAGGCCGGGTGGGCGGCGGTGCGGGTGAACCGGGACAGCAGCGCCTCGGTGGTGGCGGTGCCGTCCTTGATCGCGGTGGCATACCTGATGACCTGGTCGTAGCTGGCGTCGATCAGGTCCCAGCGAACCGGCCGGGTCAGCGCCGGGCCCAGCCGCGGCCAGGCACCGGGGTCCCCGGCGGCGGGCCGGTACAGCCTGACCTTGTTGATCTGCTTGATGCGCGGCAGCAGGTCGACATTGAGCAGCCGGGTGACCCCGAACCCGATTTCGGACTGGCCGTGACTATCGACATAGTTGCCTTCCACGGTCATCGCGGTGCCGTGCCGGATCGCGCCCTCGACCATGGCGGCGACCTCCGACGCGGAGGCCCGCAAAGTCTGGGAATGCACGACTACCGAGCCCCGCTCGACGTGCCAATACACCAAGATGCCGCGGCCCCCGTACCGGGAGTGCCACTCGGTGAACAGGTTCTGGTCCCAGGACCGGAAGTGCGTAGAGTCCGACGCCACCGCGGTGCTGCCCTCGCCCCACAGGCCGCGGTCCCGGGCGGCGAAGGTGGCATCGGCGATCGCGATCGCGATGGCGCGAGCGGCGTCGGGAGTCAGGTAGCGGCGCCGCACGTAGCGGACGTCCTCCTCGCTGTGCCCGTGCGCGGTCGAGATCACCGACCGGATCCCGGTGTTGGTCCCGTAGGCGTAGATCGCCAGCATCAGCCGCTCAGCCAGCACGTCGGCCGGCAAGGTGCCGCTGCCGGCCACCGAGGTGACCGCCTGCAGGCAGCCGGTGCGCAGCACGGTCTCTTTCAGCACGTCGATCAACGGCACCGTAGCCCACCGCCGCGCCACCTCGTTCTTGACCCGCCGCAGGTTCCGCGGCTCTGGCGCGGCCTCCAGCGGCGTGAGCCGGATCGCCCCGGCCGGCCGGTCGGTGATATCTGCCCAGGACAGGCCCGGCAGCGCGTCGTCCAGCTCGCCGAGCGCCACGGTCATCTCCTCGCGCAGGGCGCCGGTGAACTCGGCCGGGTCCAGCGGCTTGCGGAGACTGGCGTAAGCAGCAGGCCGGCGGCCCTCGAAGTCCTTAGGCAGGTCCTCATCCGGGTCGCGCCACCGGCCGGCACCGGCCACCCAGATCTCCTTGCAGCGCAGCTGGTCGCGCAGCGCCTGGAAGGTGGCCACCTCGTAGACCATGCGGACCACCCGGCGGCGGCCCTGCTTGTCCGTCCGGTGCACCAGGTCGGCCCACTCGCCGGTCGTTCCGCGATGCTCGGGGACCACCTCCCCCGAGGGGTAGTAGGTCAGGTTCCCGGCCTTCGCGTACCGGGTAATCAGCTTCAGCGCCTCGATGACCGGCTGGTGCGCGGTGTTGGTCGACCGGAACTCCAGCACCTCAAGCAGATCGATCAGCCCCTTGCGGTAGTGGTTCGTGTAGGAGGTCTTCAGCGTGGTCTGGACGGTGCGCCGGTACACCGGCCCTTTGGTCTTGTACTCGTGCACCAGTTCGCGCAGCGTCTGCTCCCCGCCGCGCACCGCCGGGTAGACCACCTCGCGGACCGCGCCGGCGGGCCGGGCCAGCGAGGCCTCGGCGATCGCGAACAAGATGTTCTCCTTGCCGGTGACCCGCCGGAACGCGTTGATCAGCTCCTCGGTCACCTTCCGCTCAGCCCGCGCGCCGATCCGGTGCACGGTAGCGATCAGCAGGTCGACCAGGGTGTCGGTGACCTCCCGTTCCCGCTCGGCCAGCAGCGCGGCCAGCAAGGTGACCGCCGACTGCGGCGAGTTCGGCAGCCGCCGCCGCAGGTGCGACGGCGACTCGACCGCAGCCCGCGCCCGCCACGCTGATACCACCTTCGGCGCGACATCGGCGAACAAGCCCGGCGGCAGGCCGACCGCGCGGATCGCGGTCAGCTTGCGGATCTCGGCCAGCATCGACTCCAGGCTCACGTTCCCCGGCACCGACTTGATCAGCGCCAGCGCCGAGTCCTGGTCCTCATCCTCATCGTCATCCGCGGCCAGGTCCGCGCCGACGTCGATCAGGGCCAGCAGCCGCGCCGAGGCCTCCGGACCACACCGGACCGCGATCGTGTCGAACCACGTTTCTTCCGCGCCGTGCAGCGCCGAGCGCACCATCCGGGTGACCCGGCCCGGCGCCGGGAGCTCGATCCGCTCCTCCCGGCAGCGCCGCGCCAGCTCCTCCCGCACCCGGTCCGGATTCCGCTCAGCGTGCGCGACATGCCCAGCCAGCCAGTCCGTCAGCTTGTCCGCATCAGCGACCGAGCACACCCGGAAACCAAAGTGCTCCCGCACCTGGCTGCGGTGATACTCAATCGTGCTGCCCGACCACTCATAAAACCCCAGCTCCGATGCCGGGACCTTAACCTGCTTCGCGACGAACGCGACCACCTCGTCGGGCAGCTCGGAGCGGCCTGCCGGGAACCGCCCGTAACCGGCGTAGAACTTGAGGATTAACGCGAAGCCCAATCTCGTAGCACCGCGCTTTCCGGCCACCAGGTCACGGTCGTCACCGACCAGCGTCCAATGCTCGACGAGTTCATCCAGGCTCAGCGGCACACGCTCCATGTCCACATCGTGACGCGCTGCTGCAGCCGGTCAAGAGGTCGCAACGCCGACTGGCCCCCTCGCTTGGGGCTCATGACAGACCCGTTAACGGCACCCCGTCCTGCGCCGTTGGGCCCTGACGGTCGAGGGCCTC
>Ga0306920_100014620_pt1 | contig 10720 bp, 12 predicted proteins | sample flu12Cox44000170_FD_204666 | JGI IMG/M metagenome (GOLD analysis project Ga0306920, IMG submission 204666) | Lab enrichment of tropical soil microbial communities from Luquillo Experimental Forest, Puerto Rico - flux4day.12C.oxic.44.000.170 (v2)... | ecosystem: Environmental > Terrestrial >... | reverse complement strand
TCTCCGCTTCCAACAGCTGCTTGAGCAGGCGGATCTGATCGTCCTGGTCGAGGATGGTGAAGTCGGGCTTCAGGCCGACCAGCTCGGCGTGGCGGCGGAGAATTTTCACCCCGATCGAATGGAAGGTACCCAGCCACGGCATGCCCTCCACGATCTGTCCGACCATGGCGCCGACGCGCTGTTTCATTTCGCGCGCGGCCTTGTTGGTGAAGGTGACCGCCAGGATGTCGCCGGCGCGCGCGCGTCCGGTGGCGAGAATGTGGGCGATGCGCGTCGTCAGCACACGGGTCTTGCCGGTGCCCGCGCCGGCGAGCACCAGCAGCGGACCCTCCAGCGTCTCCACCGCCAGCCGCTGCTCCGGATTAAGATCTTGGAGATAGGGCGCGAGCGCCGCCGCCCGCGCGCGGGCGGCGATCCCGCCCGGCTGCGGCATCGGCGGCGCATGCGGGTCGTGGCGCGGCGCTTTGCCCGGTTCGGCCATTCCTCGTTCCGTGCTGGATCCCGACGGCTGGGTCGGCGCGCCGCATGGTCGCGGCGAATCCCACGCTAAAGATGGCATTCGTCGCGCCGAATGGGGAGGGGCCGTTCAGCGCTTCCCTGGCATCGCAATCCGCCGTCCGGCGGCTTCCGGACGCGGCAGATTGGCGTGCGACGCCTTCATGCGGGCAAGCCCGCGGGCGACGTCATCCGGGAAGGGCGCGGTCTTGCCGGCCGTCATGTCGACGTGGAGCGACATGTTCTCGGAAGTCGCCGCAACCCAGCCTTCGTCGGCGTGGAAGAGCTGCTCGAAAAAGTGCAGGCGCTTGGCGTCGTAGTCGATGAGCTGGAACGTCACCCGCACGGGGTCGCCGGCATGGAGCTCGCGCAGATAGCGCACGTGCACCTCGGCGGTGAAGCAGGATTGCTTGCGCGTCTTGACGTAATCGAGGCCGCAGCCGATGAGCTCGAAGGCCTCGTCCACCGCGCGATCGAACAGCACGTTGTAATAGGCCATGTTGAGATGGCCGTTGTAGTCGATCCAGCCGGGCTCGACCCGCATCAGCGAGGACACGAAGGGGGCGAAGAACACGGGTTCGAGATCGCGGCGGTCGAGCATAGCCAAATTGGCCCCTTGATTTCTCAAGCCTTTTTAGCCTTTTTGGCTAACTTTCGGGAAGGTTAGCCACTGGATGTTCGGCTTTTGACCTTGGCCATAGCCGAGGCCGCAAGCTTACGGCGGTCGGCGGATTCGGTATAGCGGGCGACTTCGCGCAGGCTGGCGTGGCCGGTGATGGCCGAAATCTCGTGCGCGGTGCAGCCTGCCTCGGCCAACCGGCGAGCGGCAGCCTTGCGCAGCCCGTGGGCGCTGCAGCCACGTAATCCGGCGGCCTGGCATTGATCGCGGAACCAATTGCCGAATCCGGCCGCTGTGTAGGGCTTGCCCTGGTCGGTGAGCAGGAACGTTAGGTTGGTGGATGCCTCGGCGAGGATCGCCGCCAGCGCGTCGTGCACAGGAACCCAGACCTCGCGGCCGGTCTTCTGCTGACGAACGCAGATCGCGCCATCGTTGAGGTGCTGGCGGCCCATCCGCACGACATCGGAGCGCCGCTGACCGGTGTAGAGTAATAGGGCGAAGGCGAGCCGCGCGCGCGAGCCTACCTCGTGATGCCGCTCGAATTGCAAAATTTCGGCTTCCGTCCAGCTGTGATACCCGTCGCCTTTAACCGGGATGGCGCGCACGTCGCGGGTCGGATCGTCCGCCCGCATGCCGATCTCAACGGCGTGCTGCATCAAGGCGCGCAACGAGCGGCGCAGTGCATTGGCCGTCGCGGGCTTGTCGCTGCGCGCGGCGAGAAGCTTCATTACATGCTCGCGCTGCAACAGCGCCACGCGCTTGTCGCCATGCTCAGCACAGAGCCGGTCGATCACGTTGCGGTAGCTGTATTGCGTGCTCGGCCTCGTCGTCCGAAAAGCCGGCGAGGCGAAATAACTCACCGCTAGGGCGTGAAGGGTACCCGGCTTGACACGCCCGATGCCGATCGGCGTTGGCTGCGCAGCAAGCGCCTCTTCATACGCTGCCATGAACTCAGGCGACCAAGGCAGCCCCGGCAAAGGCACCTGCTTGAAACCGGGGCGACGGAAGTACCACCGCGGCTTGCCGTGCCGGTCGATGTAGCCGTGCACAAATTTCGGCGGCCGGCGCATCAGATGCGGTCCCATTCGTTGACCTCCCGCGAAGCGGAATCTTCTGCCGTATCGTCGCCAATCACAACCTCGATGTCGCCTTGTACACTGACCTTCACGCCTGCCACATGCAGCCCGGCCGCGATTACGGCCTTAACGGCCCTGGTCAGGTCGCGCTGGCGGAAGCTGGCCGACCGGCGGGTCACTGTAAATCGTCCAGGCTGTCGTCCGGTGGCCCTAGGGCGGGGGCGCGGTCCGACCTCACCGCGATGGGGTCGGATAGTCGTCCCGGACGGGCGTACGTCCTCCTAAGGTGCTCATTTCCTCCTAAGGTGCTCACCTCTAAAGCGTGAGCATCATAGGGGTTGGATGAGCATCTTAGGGGCGTAGGGGCTGTCGGCAGCGACCAATACCAGTGGCCGCGGTCACCTAGACCATCCCCGCTCTCTGCGCGGCGCACCGGCCGAATCCCAAGGTGGCTCTTTGCGCGGCGCACCGTGGCCCAGGATAACCCGGCTGCCGTCGCCTCTCGCTTAACCTCTGCCGTGGCCACAGGTCCGCCAGCCAACAGGTCCAGCAAAAATTCCTCTGCGTGAGTCCGCTCGGTACGATCGTCGCTATCCTGAGCGTCCGCGGCCTGTAGCGCTTGATCTGCGGTCACTGTCACCGGCTCGCGATCCCAAACCACCGATGAGCCCAGGATGCCCTTGCCCGGATCGCCGACGATGCGCTGCTCGAGACGGAAGCCGAGGCCGCTGCCGAGGGGGGCAAGGTTGTTTTTCACGGGGAGAAAAAGACGACGGGATTCGTCCTCTGCATCGCGCGTCACCATGAAGGCCGCCCGCGGTGCCGCCACGAATGCGACCGAACCAATGAACCGATTGATCGCGGTAGTCCCGGTTCCCTTGGGCGGGTGCGTGATCGCGACAATCGCGACGCCGAACCGCGCCGCGAGTTCGCTGACCGGTTCAAGCGCGCCCCGAACCGCCGCATTGACGTGGGAATCGACTTTAGCGCCAAGGTAAGAGCTGATCGGATCAATGATGACCAATCGCACATCCCCGAGGCGAGCAATCTCCATCTCGAGCAACACAAGATCGGCGCTCAGGTCGAACGTGCGCCGGCGCTGGTCCCGCACACCCATGACAAGGCACACGCGCTCACAATCAGCGCCAGCGGCCATCAAGCGCGGAACGACGGTATCCGCGGCGCCGTCCTCGGCTGAAAGAATGATGACGCTACCGGCAGGAGCGCAACCCTCGCCGCATGGCAATTCACCACCGGTGGTCACGGCCGCAGCCACCGCAAGCGATATTTGCGACTTACCAAGCCCGGCCTCGCCCGCAATGAGCGTGAGCTTGCCGAGCGCGATGCGGTCGGGCCACAGCCATGCGACCGGCTCAATCGAAACGGCTGATGCGCGTTGGATGATCAACTCGCGACCATGCACGGCGTAGGCATCTCCTTCAGGGGAGGCGATTCCGGTGTCCCTCAGAGCCTCGGCAACGTAATCATGGGGCATGGCGGCGGTCCTCTGAGAGTCGGGCAATCCGGGCGTTGATTTGAGCCCTTGCCGAGGCGTCGCATGTGCGCAGCCGCGCAACGTTCGAAGGCTCTTTCAGCGCAGCTACGCCGCGCTCGCGGACCGAATGCATGACGGCCTCGATTGTGGTTTGTGGCGTCGGGCGCTCGCGATCGAACGTAGTAGGCGAGGTGATGGCGCAGCCCCGGCCGTTCGCGATTTGGTGTGGGGGGTAGGTCACGGTACCGGCCTTACGGCTTGCGCGACGTACGGGGCTGCGCCACATGTTCGCGGCCTGTGTCGTACGAAACGGGGGCGGCCGTTTTCGTCGTCCTCCACCGATAGCGCGGCACCCTCGTCGATCGAGCGCACGCGCAGGCACAGGGTCGTGCCACGGTAGACTTCGAGCGGCAGGTCCGGATTGTGAGCGGCCTCGATCAGCCGGCGGCATAGCTTGCTAACCGGCGCGTGACCGATGGCCACGATCCCAGCAGCGCTTGCTTGGTTCGAGCCAATCAGCTCGGCGCTGATCGCTTGCGTCGCGGGGGTTGGGCGCTTATTGTTGGCCGGACCGTTCAGCTCGAACGAAACCCCTGCCGAGCCCCGCGTCGCCAGCGCGGGGTTCGTGTTTATGGGCATAGATCACGGGGCCTGGGCTGCGAGCTGTCAGCCTCGCGCGGTCGGTCGCAGCATGTGAGAGCGCACGAAGCGAGAAAGCGGACAAGTTCCGAATGAAGGATCAATGTGCGCGAACCGAGCTTGATGACTTTCAAGTCGCCGGCGGCAATCAGCTCGTAAATTTTCGAACGGCTGATACCAAGAACTTGGGCACCCTCGCTCGGAGAGTACGCAAGCCTCGTCAGAGCGGAATGTGAGGTCCTCTGCCGGTCGGAACGCGAGTTGTCGAGATTAAGTTCGATCGTGTGCACTTGGCCATCTCCTTGTGCCCATGCGGGTCCAGATGGCCAGTGAACTTATTGAACAGAACTCACAGAAAAAGTGCCCCCGATTTTTTGTTTCCTAAACGCTTGAAGTGCTTGATGAATCTCGCTTTCCCCGGCCGCGCTGTCGTCGTTTCAGCTTTGTTGCTCGCTTGTAAAGACGCACCAGCTGCTCTTGATCGGGCACCTCGCTTATACCCTTCCAAGCGCGCCTCATCACATCGCGATATTTCGAAACAGCGGCAGCGAGAGAGACTTCCTTCTCACGCATCCAATCATGTACGAAATCTATGAATTGTTGACGCAGTATCTCGTGACCCAACAATTTCGGAGCGCCACGTCCCGTAGTCGGAAATTCGGGTTTTCCCTTGGCCAGTCGCTTTCCGGCCTTGATGCCCTCTTTATACCCGCCCAGCCATGCGCGTTGAATTTGATCAGCCACAAACTGATAGAACGTGCGTCCGAAAACAGAACGCATCAGCGCATCGAGGCGCTCTATATCTGAAGGTTTTCGGCGCTCTTCTCGGCTCACAGTGGCGTATGCATTCTTGCACCGAGCGAAACCACCCTGCGGAAGGGGCGCGCCTTCGGGCCGTCGCCCTAGCCGCCATTATCGGATATTAGCCCGATACCCGCGCCGCCTACAAAGTTCTCAGATGCTCGCGCTATCCGAGGGCTTCCCCTAAAAGCTTCAACCCCGTCCCTCCGGCCCTGTTTTCCCTGAGTTGCTCGCGCGCCGTGCCGGCGGTCGCGTACTGATCGCGAGTGCGATACACTGCAATAGCGGACGGCGGACGGGCAGAAGATGGGGAAACGGTTGCGGCATGGGGCGCTCATGGATTTGCCCAATGGCGAAACACGACAATAAGTTGATCTCGCACTCGCACCCAAAAACGTCGTGGCCTGGAGCATATGCAGCGGTTTGCGCAATCATCATTGCGATCGTCATCAACGGCGTCGGGAACGCGGAGCCGTATGACGATGGCGTAGCCGCCAACAAACGGGGCGACTATGAGACAGCGGTGCAGCTTTTTCGTCCTTTGGCCGAGCAAGGTCACGCCAAAGCGCAAGCATACCTTGGCCTGATGTACGCCAAAGGGGACGGCGTCACCCAAGATTATGCTGAAGCGGTCAAATGGTTTCGCCTCGCCGCTGAACAAGGAATTGCCTTCGCCCAGTACGATCTTGGTATCTCATACTCCGAGGGCAACGGCGTGAACCAGGATTTTGCGGAAGCGGTCAATTGGTATCGTCGCGCTGCGGAGCAGGGATACGTCAAAGCTGAGGTGGCGCTTGCAGAAGCTTACGATCGTGGGCTGGGCGTCAAACAGGATAACGCAGAGGCGGCGCTCTGGTATCACAAGGCTGCCGAACAAGGCGACGCGGACGCGCAATATGCTCTCGGCAATATGTATTTTTTTGCCAACGGCGTTCCAGAGGACGAGTCGGAAGCACTGCAGTGGTACCGCAAAGCGGCCGATCAGGGACTCGCGAGCGCACAATTTTCAGTTGGCGACATATTGGAACATAGCGAGAAGCTTTCACGTGATCTAGGAGAAGCCGCGCGTTGGTATCAATTGGCGGCGGAACAAGGCGACGCGGACGCCGAATTTGCACTCGGGAAACTGTACCGAGTCGGCCGCGGTGTCCCGCAGAACGATGAGTTAGCTTATAAATGGTTTGGTCGAACTGCTGTGAACGCAGACGGGTCGCATAAAAATCATGCGCTTAGTGAGTTGAATTCACTCGCCGCCAAGGTGCCTGCGCTTGATGCTCATCCCCCACCCGATCCGTTTGGCCGAAATTCTGAATGGCGATGGAATTTTTGGATTCCTGGCGCTATTACATGGTTGCTGCTGGTGATCGTTTCAGGTGTGATCCTGTTCATCAGTAAGAAAAGGTCCGCCACTACGGTGCCTAACCAATCGGCCGTCCGGTCATTGCCGCAAAAGATCGAGGCGTTGTTCTGGATTTTTTATCTACTGTTCCCGATTCTGAGTGGGTACTGGCAAGCATATGACTGGCTACCACACGAGTCTTATACGTTTGGAAGCCATACGCTCGTTGCTTCCCACGAGGTTTGCGACGATACACGGTGTGGCGACGTAGCGGACATGTGGAAGGACAAAGAAACGGGAGAGTTCTACACGCGCGAAGATTTTGCGGACCACCGACACTCCGAGGCGCTCCGCATGGCGGTGACTTGGTTCGTCTATGGTGTGATTGGCTGCTTTGCCTTTGCTTATTTCAGGGATTTGAAAAGTCCAGGAACATTCTCGAAGTACCTACGCGGAGCACTTTGCGTCAACGCCGCCATTGCCGCTTTCGAGCTCATCCACATCTGGCACGTGCCATAATCTTGATCTGCGTGTTCGGAGTTCTATTCGCGGCCATGTTCAGCGGCTTCGGAATAAGCAAAACAAATACACTCGTGCAGCGATCGGCGGACGACCCCCGCATCCCCGCGGCCGTGCGGGCCGCGTACACTCCCGTTACAAAATTCCAGTCCCAAGGCACCAGGATCAAAAAACACCTAAAATTCCGGCGCCGGCCGCGGCCGTGCGCGTTTCCCCAAGTTGTCCCCGAGCTGTGTTGCCGCGCATCCTCATGCGACAAATTCCGTCGCAAGGCACAGGGGATGAAAGAACGAGCGGGCCGCGTACACTCCGGCTACAAAATTCCAGTCCCAAGGCACCAGGATCAAAGAAAACGTGCGGATTTCCCGCATCCGGCTCTAAAATTCCGACGCCGGCCGCGGCCGTGCGCGTTTCCACGGGCGGCGGATGGGGAATCCCCGGCGGCAGTCGCGGCCAAGCTATGCTGCCGGGGACCCGGACGGTACTCGGGACCACAGTCAAATTCAGTTCATCAGCCGGTCCGAGAGCCAACTGAGCCAACCGATGCGTCGGCGTGTGGGGCCTACGAAAGCTCCGACCGCCGCCAGTGGTTTCCCTCTGCCTTTAGATCGGATTCGTCGCGGTGATCTGCGGCTGGATCGTCACCGAGACCGGCCGGCAGCCGTGGGTCGCATACGGTGTTTTCAGAACAGCCGATGCTGTGTCGCCGGTCGCCGCAGGCAGCATGATGACGACGTTGGTGTTGTTCGTGCTGGTCTATGGCGTCGTGGGATCGATCGGCCTCTATTACATCAATCGGCTGATCGCGCGCGGACCGCGAGCCGCTGTAATAGAGCCGGCGATCACCAGAGCGCCGACGCTGGCGCCGCAGGCCGGCGCTTTGGCCGGGATAAAACCATCCTCAACTCCGATGTCGGAGTGAACGTGTGACGTGAGGCTCTCCCATGGAATCCTATCTGCCGGTCATCTGGGCCGCGATCATCGGTTGCGCGGTTGCGATGTACGTGATCCTCGACGGGTTCGATCTCGGCATCGGCATCCTGTTTCCGTTCGCCGAAAGCGAGCACGAGCGCGACCAGATGATGAATTCCGTCGCGCCGTTCTGGGACGGCAACGAGACCTGGCTCGTGCTCGGCGGCGCCGGCTTGATGGTCGCTTTCCCGCTGGCCTATTCGATCATTCTGCCGGCGTTCTATCTGCCGATCATCATCATGCTGCTGGCGCTGGTCTTTCGCGGCGTCGCATTTGAGTTCCGCTGGCTCGGCGTCAGCAGCAAGCCGCATTGGACGTTCGCGTTTGCCGCCGGCTCGACGCTTGCCGCCTTCTGCCAAGGATTGGTACTCGGCGGCCTGATCGAGGGCATCAAAGTGGAGAACGGCGCGTTCGCCGGCGGCGCCTTCGATTGGGCCACCCCCTTCGCGGCGGTGTGCGGCTTAGGATTGGTGTCGGGCTACGCTCTGCTCGGCGCCACCTGGCTCATACTGAAGACGGAAGGCAAGATCGCGGATCGCGCGCGACCCACGGCCAAGGCGCTGCTGGTCGTCGTACTCGCCTTCATGGCGATCGTCAGCCTGTGGACCCCGCTCGCCTTCGACCGCATCGCGGCGCGATGGTTCTCGCTGCCGAATATTTTGTTTTTGTGGTGGGTCCCCCTGGCGACTGCGCTCGTCGCATTCGTGGCATGGCGCGCGGTCGAACGCGGACGCGAGGCGCTGCCGTTCCTCGCAACCATCGCTCTTTTCCTGTTGGGCTATCTCGGACTCTTGATCTCGAATTTCCCCTATATCGTTCCACCGTCGCTGACGATTTGGCAAGCGGCCGCGGCGCCTGCAACCCATGTCTTCATGCTGATGGGCACGCTGGTGATGCTGCCGATCATCTTCGGCTACACGATTTTCGTCTACTGGATTTTCAGCGGAAAGTTGCGCGAGGGCGAAGGGTATCATTAACGCGGATTCATCGTCTGCACTAGTCGGCTGCTGCACGCGGTCAACTGCGTGTCCCGGCGAGTGCAATGGGCGCGAAGTGCTTATCCCCGACAAAACACGTTAATGGCGTCCTGGAGAGCAGGCACGCTGGAAAAGCCCCGGGCTGTGGCCGCAGCAGGGAGGCCGCCAAACTGCTCAGCCAGCGCTGAGACACTTTTGCCGTGACAGTCTGGTTCCCCAGGCGTCCCAGCAAACGGCGCCGGCTGCTGGATGAACGCACCGAACGCAATGGGGCCAATGCCGACAGAGACCACTGCGAGCACCAAGTTGCTCGCCGTGTCGATCACGAACACATTGTTCGAGCTTTGGTTCGCGACATAGACCTTTCTGCCGTCGGGGGTGACCGCGACGCCGTTGGGACTGGAGCCGACGGGGATCGTGGCAATCACCGTGTTCGTCGCCGTGTCGATCACTGATACATTGTCCGAGTCTCTATTCGCGACATAGACCCTTCTGCCGTCGGGGGTGACCGCGACGCCAAAGGGCGAGAGGCCGACGGGGATCGGGGAACCGATCACCGCATTGGTCGCCGTGTCGATCACAAACACATTGAAAAAGGCATTCGCGACATTCGCGACATAGGCCTTGCTGCCGTCGGGGGTGACCGCCACGCCGATGGACGTGCCGCCGAGGGGGATCGTGGCAATCACCGTGTTCGTCGCCGTGGCGATCACTGATACGACTGATGGGTTTGGTGACTGTACGTTCGTGACATAGACCTTGCTGCCGTCGGGGGTGACCGCGACGCCGAAGACAAAAAGGCCGTCGATGGGGATCGTGGCAATCACCGTGTTCGTCGCCGTGGCGATCACGGACACATTGTGCGAGCTTTCGACTGCGACATAGACCTTGCTGCCGTCGGGGGTGACCGCCACGCCGCGGGGAACGCTACCGACGGGGATCGTGGCAATCACCGTGTTCGTCGCCGTAACGATCACGGACACATCGTCCGAGCCTGCGTTCGCGACATAGACCTTGCTGCCGTCGGGGGTGACCGCCACGCCGAGGGGAGAAAGGCCGACGGGGATCGTGGCAATCACCGTGTTCGTCGCCGTATCAATCACCGAGACATTCGCGGAAATAAAGTTTGTGATGTAGGCGTTTTCGGCGAGCACCGATGCGGGGGCGACAAGGCAGGCAAGCGCGGTAATGGCCGCAAAAGACCGCCGCATCCTAATGCCTCGCCGCGTGAACGCAACTTCAATAGAACTAAGAAGCGCCAGCATCGTCGTAAACCGGGATTCCTCGGATGAACTCGGAAGTGGGGCAAATTGTAGCGATTTGCTGGACTGCCTAGAAGTCCCGACCCGAGATAAGGGCGACCTCCAGCATAGCAGGCCCCTGCATGGCGTTCGAGGGTCTGTCTGGCCATTTTGCGTGGCATTCGGACGCACTCCTCCCGTTGGTTGCCGTTGATGCATGAAGATCGGACGTCTCATGCCGGTGCCGACGGCGGCAGCAACCGCAGTTCCCCGATAAGTCGCAACATCTCCTGGAACATCTGCCGTGGGATTGCGACCTCGGCCATCTGGAACACGATGTAGCGACCGTGGCTCACCACCTTGGCGCCGATCTTGATCAGCTTCTCCTTGAGGGTGGTCAGCGACCAATCACTCATAGGTTCCGGCGTCGCCAGCGTGCGCAGGAAATTGCCGAGGTTGTAGGCGAGCGCATGAAGCTGGAGCCGCACCGCGTTGGCGGCGAACGTTCGGCACGACAGTCGCGTCCACTTGATCGCGCCTTTGCCCT
>Ga0306920_100014619_pt1 | contig 10720 bp, 9 predicted proteins | sample flu12Cox44000170_FD_204666 | JGI IMG/M metagenome (GOLD analysis project Ga0306920, IMG submission 204666) | Lab enrichment of tropical soil microbial communities from Luquillo Experimental Forest, Puerto Rico - flux4day.12C.oxic.44.000.170 (v2)... | ecosystem: Environmental > Terrestrial >... | reverse complement strand
GGTTGGACCCGGCATCGCCGATTTGCCTTGGCTCGCAGTCGCGCCCACGAGCTTGGCGTATTCCGGATCCATCTTCGTTGCCGGACCGGCTCCGGTGGTTGCGAGGTGCCAAACCCCGACGAACATCCCGAACAGCAAGAGCGAGACGACGGCTGCTCGCAGCCCGAGTAGGGCGCCCATCATCCGGATCCCCGCATCATGCCCGCTTGATGGCGAAGCCGCTGACGTATTCGTCGGGCTTTGCGGGATCGAACTCCTTGCCCATGACTTTGAAGCTCTTGCTGTTGGTTGTGGGCGGAGTAAGGCCCGCCTCTTTCATGAGCTTTGCCGTATCGGTGGCGAGATAAACCTGCTCGGCCACTGTTTTGTAATCGACATTCCCCTTGATCTGGCCCCAGCGTTTCATTTGCGTGAGGATCCAGATCGCGAAGGATTGCCATGGGAACGGATCGAAATCGATGCGATTGGCGTCGCGCTTAACGTTGCCCAATCCGTCGGCATAGGTGCCCGTGAGAATCTGCTCAATGACCGTCTCGGGTTGATTGAGGTAATTGGCGGGCGCGATCGCAGCCGCGATCTCTTTGCGGTTCTCCGGCTTGTGGGCGAAGGCGGTCGCATCGATGATCGACTTAAGCAGCGCCGCATAGGTATTCGGGAGCGTGGTGACGAACTCCCTGGACGCTGCGAAAGCGCAACAGGGATGTCCCTCCCACAGCTCCTTCGACAGCAGATGGATGTAGCCGACGCCGTCGTAAACCGCGCGCTGATTGAACGGATCAGGGCCGAGGAAGCCATCGATATTGTCGGCCCGCAAGTTCGCAACCATTTCGGGTGGAGGCACGGCTCTGATCTGGATGTCGGTGTCAGGATCGAGACCATGCTCCGCCACGTAATAGCGCAGCAGATAATTGTGCATGGAATAGTCGAACGGCACCGCGAATTTGAAGCCTTTCCAACGCTTGGGATCGTTCTGGTCCTTGTGCTTGACGGAAAGCGTAATCGCCTGGCCGTTGATGTTCTCGACGGCCGGCATGGTGAAGGGGATCGGGTTGGAGCCGGCGCCGAGCGTGATCGCAAGCGGCATGGGCGAGAGCATGTGGGCGGCGTCATATTCCTTGTTGAGCGTCTTGTCGCGAATGACCGCCCATCCAGCCGTCTTGATCACTTCAACATTGAGGCCGTGCTTGCTGTAGAACCCCATGGGATGCGCCATGATGATCGGGGTGGCGCAGGTGATCGGAATGAATCCTACCTTGAGATCCTTCTTCTCGATGGCGCCGCCTTGCTCGAACGCCTGCGTTGCCGCTTTCAGCGGGAAAAGCTGGGAAAGCGCAGCGAGCGCAGTCGAGGCGCCAACCGATTTCAAAAAGAGGCGACGGGCAGCATCCTTCGGAAAAACGGCACGCATGACGGCCGAGGCAACAACGCCTTCGTAGCGCTTCTCCTGGCTCTCGACCCGCGTGCACGATAATTGGCGTTGCGAGTCGAGGTTGTGCTCCGTCTCGTTGCGGTGGCGGCCGCACACGCATCCCGTGAGCCGCCGGCGCGGATCGAAAGCATCGTCAAACGTAGCCATGGCAAACTGCTCCCGCCCCGCCCGGCGATCCCGGGCGAGTTCAGGGTTGAGTTAGCAATGCATGTGCCAGACGGGATTGAGCGCATGGGTGGCAGATTGCCCTTTCGCGACAAGGCATTGTGCAGGCACGCCTACTACCCTCGCCCTTTTTTTGGGCAAATGCTGAAGTTGCGGGCAGCCGCGCGCAGGCCCGAAGTTGAATCCGGTGCTGCGCCAAACTGTTAGAGCATATCGGCAGCGCGCAAAGGTCTTGGCATGACCTTTGCGGATAGCAGTGTTATCCCTTCGCAATGCAGAGGTCTCTCGATGAAGCGTCGCGATTTCCTTAAATCAATGACTGCGCTGGCCGCGGGTGGCGTGCTCCCGGCGGCCCCTGCCGTTCATTCGCCCGCCAAGGCGCAGTCGCGTCAGGAGACGCTGCTCATCGTGTCCGAAAGCGGACCCAACAACATCGATATTCATGGCGTCGGGACCAACGTCCCCGGATATGAAGTCTCCTGGAACTGCTATGACCGGCTTATCAGCCATGAGATGAAGACGCTGCCGAACGGGGTGCAATACTACGACCGCGACAAGTTCAAGATGGAGCTTGCCGATGACATGAAGCTCGGCGACATGTCTGTCACCTTCAGGCTCAAGAAGAATGCGACTTTCCACGACGGCACACCGGTTACCGCCAGGGACGTCAAATGGTCGCTCGATCGTGCCGTTACCGTCGGCGGTTTTCCAACCTTCCAGATGGGCGCAGGCTCGCTGACCAAGCCCGAGCAATTCGTCCTCCTGGACGATCAAACCATTCGCATCGATTTCCTGCGCAAAGACCGCCTCACGATCCCTGATCTGGCAGTGGTCGTGCCCTGCATCCTCAACTCGGAGCTGGTGAAGAAACACGCCAGCGACAAGGACCCCTGGGGGCTCGAATACACCAAGCAGAATACTGCCGGTGGCGGCGCCTACCGGGTCGTGAACTGGAATGCGGGTACCGAGGTCGTGCTCGAGCGCAACGACAAGTGGATCAGCGGACCGTTGCCGAAGGTCAAGCGCGTGATCTGGCGCATGGTGCCGTCAGCGGGCAACCGCCGCGCGCTGCTCGAGCGCGGCGATGCCGATATTTCCTATGATCTGCCCAACAAGGATTTCGTCGAGCTCAAGGACATCGGCAAGCTCGACATCGTCTCGACGCCATATTCGAACGGAATCCAATATATCGGCATGAACGTGAAGCAACCGCCGTTCGACAATCTCAAAGTTCGGCAGGCGGTTGCGTATGCCCTTCCTTATCAGAAGATCATGGATGCGGCGCTGTTCGGACTCGCCAAGCCGATGTTCGGCGCGCCGGCCGGCACGCCCACTGCAGTGGGCTGGCCGCAACCGCACGGCTACAACACCGATATCGGCAAGGCCAAGCAGCTGATGGCAGAGGCCGGTTATGCGAACGGCTTCGAGACGACGCTCTCGTTCGACCTGGGATTTGCGGGCGTCAACGAGCCGATCTGCGTGCTCACGCAGGAAAGCCTCGCGCAGATCGGCATCAAATGTACCATCAACAAGATACCGGGCGCGACCTGGCGTACCGAGCTCAACAAGAAGGTCCTTCCGCTCTATACCAACGTCTTCTCCGGTTGGCTCGATTATCCCGAATATTTCTTCATCTGGTGCTATCACGGCAAGAATTCAATTTTCAACACCATGAGCTACCAGTCGAAAGAGATGGATACACTTATTGATGCAGCCGTAAGCGCTGCCGCGCAAGGCGACAAGGCAGACTACGAAAAGTCGGTGAAAGGTTTTGTCGAGCTTGCCTTTGCCGACATTCCGCGCATCCCGCTCTATCAGCCCTACGTCAATGTCGCGATGCAGAAAAACGTGTCGGGATATCAGTATTGGTTCCACCGCCGACTTGATTACCGCGCGCTGGTGAAGGGGTGAGCTGCTCACTCCGTCCGCCGGTGACGCAATGCTGACGATGATCCTCAAGCGGCTCTCGGCCGCGGTCCCGAGCCTCATTGGGGTGGTGATCGTCACATTCCTGCTTACGCGCGCGCTGCCGGGGGATCCTGCCGCCTATTTTGCCGGTCCTGCTGCAACCCACGAGGCGATTGAGCAGGTCCGGGTCAAGCTGGGATTGGACAAGCCGCTCTATTTGCAGTTCGTTCGCTACGTCGGCGATCTTGCGCACGGCGACCTCGGAAACTCGCTCACGACCGGCCAGCCCGTCGCGCAGGAGCTCAAGACCCGCTTGCCCGCGTCTGCCGAGCTTACGCTGATTGGGCTCATCGTGTCGATCGCCATCGCGGTTCCGCTCGGCATCCTGGCGGCGACAAGGCCGAACTCGTTTGTCGATCATTGCTGCCGCGTGATTTCGACCGCGGGCGTGTCGCTGCCGGTGTTCTTCACCGGCCTTCTTCTCCTCTATGTGTTCTATTATGTCCTGGGATGGGCGCCCGCGCCGCTGGGGCGGCTCGGTGTGTTCTTCAGCCCTCCGCCTCATGTGACGGGCTTTTACCTCATCGACAGTACAATCGCGGGCAACGGCGAGCTTTTTCTCGCGGCGCTCAAGCAGCTTATCCTGCCGGCATTGACGCTTGGGATTTTTTCGCTCGCTCCGATCGCGCGAATGACGCGCGCGTCTATGCTGGCGGCGCTCTCCTCGGATTTCGTGCGCACCGCCCGGGCAAGCGGACTTACGCCCTTTACCGTCACGATCACATATGCTTTCCGCAATGCCATGCTGCCCGTGATCACGACCTTGGGCATGGTGTTCTCCTTCCTGCTGGGCGCCAATGTGCTGGTGGAGAAGGTTTTCGCCTGGCCAGGCATTGGCTCGTTCGCGGTCGAGGCGCTGATTGCCTCCGATTTCGCCCCGCTGCAGGGGTTCGTTCTGACCATGGCGGTGATGTACGTGGCGCTCAATCTCATGATCGATATTCTTTACGGGGTGATCGATCCGCGCGTGAGAATTGAGGCATGACGAATATTGCTCTGACCGGCGAACGGCCCGCCTCCGAGAGCGGGCTGTTCGCTGCGCTTCGCCATGCCCGCTACATTCTGGGCGAAAACGCCGTTACCGGGTTTGCGTTCGGACTGTTTCTCCTGATCGTGATCGCGGCACTCGCCGGCCCTTACATCGTGCCTTACGATCCGCTGGCGAGCGATACCGCGGCTGCCCTCAAGCCGCCTTCGCTCGCCCACTGGTGCGGCACCGATCAGCTTGGCCGGGACGTATTGAGCCGGGTGATCGTGGCGACGCGACTCGATTTCATGATTGCGGTTTCCTCGGTCGCGCTCGTGTTTCTGCTGGGCGGGTTAGCCGGTGTTGCCGCCGGATTCTTCGGCGGATGGACCGACCGTGTGGTTGGCCGCATCGCCGATACGATCATGGCCTTCCCGCTGTTCGTGCTCGCGATGGGCATCGTCGCAGCGCTGGGCAACACGGTGGAGAACATCGTGCTGGCCACCGCAATCGTGAATTTTCCGCTCTATGCCCGCATCGCGCGCGCCGAGGCCAATGTTCTGCGCGAGGCGGGCTTCGTGCATGCCGCACGCCTCTGCGGCAACGGCGAGCTTCGCATCCTGCTCGGTCAGGTGTTGCCCAACATCATGCCGATCATGGTGGTGCAGATGTCGCTCACCATGGGTTACGCCATCCTCAATGCCGCCGGTCTGTCTTTCATTGGGCTTGGCGTGCGCCCGCCCACGGCGGAATGGGGGATCATGGTGGCGGAAGGCGCCGCCTTCATGGTCTCGGGCGAATGGTGGATTGCATTCTTTCCCGGTGCTGCGCTGATGATCTCGGTGTTCTGCTTCAATCTTCTCGGTGACGGATTGCGCGATATCGTCGATCCGCGTCGGCGCACCTGAGCTTGCAATGGCCGGAGCGCTTCCTCTCCTCGAAATCTCCGATCTGACGGTGGAGTTCTCCACCCGCCGCGGCACCGTGCGGGCGGTGAACCACGTCAATGTCAGCGTGGGCAAGGGCGAAACGGTTGGCATTGTCGGGGAGTCCGGCTCGGGCAAGTCGGTGACGTCCTACGCCGTGCTGCGGATTCTCGACCGTGCCGGCCGTATCGTGCAAGGCGCAGTGCATTTCAGCGGAATCGATCTGCGCGCCGGCAGCGAGGAGCAGATTCGCAACTTGCGCGGGCGGGAAATATCCATGGTCTTTCAGAACCCGCGCGCGGCGCTCAATCCGATCCGCAAGGTCGGCCATCAGATTGAGGATATTCTCAAGCAGCACTCGCAGGTCAATTCCGGGGAATTGAGCAAGAAAGCGATCGAAATGCTCGATCAGGTGCGCATTGCGCGCCCGCGCGAGCGTTACCATGCCTATCCTTTCGAGCTCTCAGGAGGAATGTGCCAGCGGGTGGTGATCGCCCTTGCGCTTGCCTGTCGCCCCCGCTTGCTGATTGCCGACGAGCCGACCACGGGCCTCGACGTTACTACGCAGAAAGCGGTGATGGACCTCATCATCGAGCTCACGCGCCAGCAGGGTATGTCCACGATCCTGATTACTCATGATCTGGGCCTCGCCGCAGTCTACTGTGATCGCGTGGTGGTGATGGAAAAAGGACAGGTGGTGGAGAGCGCAGCTTCGGAGACGATCTTCACCGTGCCCGCCCACCCTTATACCCGCAAGCTCATGCGCGCGACGCCGCGCCCGCGCATATCGCTGCGCGATCTCCTCCCGGAGGACGACGGGGCTGCACCGCGCAACAGGGCGGCGCCAAGCGCAGGCAACGGCAACGCCGGCATGCCGCTGCTTGTGGTCGAGAAGCTTATGAAAGAATATCCGCGCAAGGGAGCAAATCTCGGCAAATTGTTCCAGCGCAAACCCGCGCTTGAGCCGGAGACCTTTCGCGCCGTCGATGCCATAAGCTTTGCGGTTGATCGCGGCGAGAGTGTCGGGCTGGTCGGGGAATCGGGATGTGGAAAATCGACAACATCGAGCATGGTGATGCGCCTCATCGAAAAGACCGACGGGATGATCATGTTCGACGGCGAGGATATCGGCGAGATCCCGCCAAAGAAATTCGCGCGGCTGCCGCTGCGCAAGCGAATCCAGATGGTCTTCCAGGATCCGACCGACAGCCTCAATCCGCGCTTTACCGCCGCGCGCGCCATTGCCGATCCGATCCTACGCCTGGGCGATATCGGTTCCCGTGGCGCCGTGCGCGCGCGCTGCGAGGAGCTTGCGCGGCAGGTGGGGCTGCCGCTGGAATTGCTCGACCGCTTCCCCCATCAGCTCTCCGGCGGCCAGAAGGCACGCGTCGGCATTGCTCGCGCGATCGCGCTCAATCCCGATCTTGTCATTCTGGATGAGCCCACCGCGGCGCTCGATGTCTCCGTCCAGGCGGTGGTCCTCAATCTGTTGCAAGACCTCAAAGACGCTCTGGGAATGAGCTATCTTTTCGTGTCACACGACCTTAATGTGGTGCGCCTTCTGTGCGACCGTGTGCTCGTCATGCACGCTGGACGCATCGTCGAGCAAGGGCCTACGGAAGAGGTGCTGTTTGCCCCGCAGGCGCAATATACCCGCGACCTCCTGGCTGCAATTCCGAGCCCGAGCTTCAAGCAGCAGATGCAATAAACAATGGAGACTCCCCGCTCTAACGAGCTCGCCCAATTCATCCAGGCTGCGGCGTGCCTGCTTGATCTGCCGATCGAGCCGGCCTGGAAGGACGCGGTGAAGGGCCATCTCGAAGTGACGCTTCGGCTTGCGGCTTCCTTTACGGAATTTCCGCTTCCGGATGAAGCAGAACCGGCTCCGGTCTTCGTCGCATAGAGCATGTATGCTCAAACAAAGAGGCAGAGCAGGATGACGATTCAAAGAAAAGTCATCCTGCTTTAGCCGCCGTGGATACCGGCTGGTCACACGCGGCCGACATTGCGGCTGCGGTCCGGGAGGGCCGCGTAAGCGCAACCGTGGTCGCGACCGACACCATCGCGAGAATCGCGCGGCTCAATCCGGCGATCAACGCATTCACGGATATTCTCAAGGAGCGCGCGCTCGCGAAGGCACAAGCCATCGACCACACACGCTCGCAGGCAGGCTCGCTCGGGCCGCTTGCGGGCGTGCCTTTTGCTGTAAAAAATCTGTTCGACATCGCGGGACTGCCGACACTCGCGGGCTCGAAAATCAATCGCGAGCGCGCGCCTGCGACGCGCGATGCAGCCGCCGTCCGGCGTCTGGAAGCCGCAGGCGCCGTGCTGGTGGGCGCGCTCAATATGGGTGAATACGCCTATGACTTCACCGGCGAGAACGTGCACTACGGGGATTGTCGCAACCCCCATGACCTCGCCCGCATGCCGGGAGGCTCCTCGAGCGGTTCCGGTGCGGCGGTTGCGGGCGGTTTAGTTCCACTGTCGCTCGGATCCGACACCAACGGCTCGATCCGGGTGCCGTCATCGTTCTGCGGAATTTTCGGGCTCAAGCCGACCTACGGCAGATTATCGCGCGCGGGCACATTTCCGTTTGTTGCGAGCCTCGATCATGTAGGGCCGTTGGCGCGCTCCGCGCGCGATCTCGCGCTTGCCTATGACGCCATGCAAGGTCCCGATGCCGACGATCCGGTCTGTGCCGATCGGCCGGTGGAAAGGGTCACGCCGCTTCTCGGCCAGGGCATCGGCGGATTGCGGATCGCGCTTGCCGGCGGATACTTCCGCGTTGGTGTGTTTCCCGAACTGCGCACCGCGCTTGCGCGCATCGCCGCCGCGCTTTCCGTCAAGGCCGAGATCGAGTTTCCGGAGGCGCAGAGAGCGCGCGCCGCCGCTTACGTCATTACCGCGAGCGAGGGCGCGGCCGTTCACCTCGATCCGCTGCGCCGGCGCGGCCGCGATTTTGATCCCGCCGTGCGCGATCGCCTGATCGCGGGCGCGATGATTCCGGGAGCCGTTGTTGCCAAGGCGCAGAAATTCCGCCGCTGGTATCGCGCCCACGTGTTGGAGATGTTCGAGCACTGGGATGCAGTGCTGGCACCGGCGACCCCATGCAGCGCGCCCGCGCTGGGTCAGCAAACATTCGTGTTGGACAAAGTCGAGATGGCGCTGCGGCCGAATATCGGGATTTACACCCAGCCGATTTCGTTTGTCGGCCTTCCCGTGGTCGCGGTGCCAGTGGCCGTTGACCCGCTCCCCGTTGCCGTGCAGATCATCGCGGCGCCCTGGCGCGAGGATATTGCGCTGCGGATCGCGCATGCGCTCGAACGAACGGGGGTTGCAACCGCGCCGCGCCCGCCACTCGAATAGACCATGGATATCGATCGCCCTGACGTTGTGGCCGAGGTGACGGCCGCGTTTGAGCGTTACGAGCAGGCACTCGTGAGCAATGACGTCAACGCGCTCAACGCCTTGTTCCACCCCGATGCACGCACCATCCGCTATGGCGGCGCGGAAAACCTCTACGGCCACGACGCCATCGCGGCATTTCGCGCTGCGCGCTCGCCGGCCGGATTGGCGCGAACCCTTTCACGAACCGTGATCACCACGTACGGGGCGGATTTTGCAGTCGCATCGACGCTGTTTCAGCGTCCGAGCGTTCCGGGAAAAATCGGCCGGCAGATGCAGACCTGGGTTCGCTTCAACGACGGTTGGCGCATCGTCGCCGCCCATGTCAGCATGATTGATGTCAGCTTAATCGACGAGACGCCGCCGCGGTAGGTGCGGATAGCTCTGCTTTATTCGCTGCACCGAGCGGCAGTCCGGCATCGGCGTGAAAACGCCGGCCCATGGCGGCGATCGCAGCATCGCTGCCGTCAGGTGCGATGAACGTGATCCCGAACGGGGTCCCGCTCGGCAGTATTGCCGCGGGTACGGCAAGCGCGCAAAGATCGAGTAGATTGACGAAATTCGTGTATGTCCCGAGCCGTTTGTTGAGCTCGATGGGATCGGAGAGGACCTCCTCGACGGTGTAGGCGCGCGGCACCGTGGGAAGCGCGAGGGCATCGACCTCGCGCAGAGCGCGGCCGCAGACGCGGCGCAATTCCGCGAGCCGATAGAAGCCTGCAAAGGTATCGACCGCGCTCATGCTCTTGCCGCGGACGATGATTTGCTGCGTGACAGGATGCATCGCCGCCGATTCGATCACCGAGCGGACGGCAATGTAGCGTTCCGCCAGCCACGGGCCTTCGTACAGGAGCTGCGCTGTTGCATGGAACGGCTCCATGTCGACCTCGACCAGCGTAGCACCAAGCCGCGCGCAGCGAGCCAGCGCGGCCGCATAGGCTCGTTCGCAATCCTTGTCGCCGAAAAACAGGCGCTGATCGGGCATGGGCACCCCGAGCCGCACATTTTGCTGTACGGAAGCCAAAGCGGCCAACGGACGCTCGCGCGAATAAGGATCGGTTTCGTCAAAGCCCGCCAACACCGCCAACGCGGCAAATGCATCGTCAACCGTCAACGCGAGCACCGAGACGCAGTCGAGCGTGCGGCAAGCCGGTACGACACCCGCTGTCGAGACGAGACCGAGGCTGGGCTTGAGCCCGACGATATTGTTGAGTCCCGCCGGCACGCGCCCGGAGCCTGCGGTGTCGGTGCCGAGCGCAAGCGGGACAAGACCCGCCGCGACCGCGACCGCCGAGCCGCTGCTCGATCCGCCGGGAATCACTGCGGCATTGAACGGATTGCGGGGAATGCCGTAAGGCGTGCGCACGCCGACGAGGCCGGTCGCGAACTGATCGAGATTGGTCTTGCCGATGATGATGGCGCCCGCGTTCCTCAGACGCGCGACGCAGGTGGCATCGTTGTCCGGGCGATAGGTGAATGCGGGACACGCCGCCGTGGTCGGAAGGCCCTGCACGTCGATATTGTCCTTGACCGCGACCGGCACCCCATAGAGCGGCAGGTCCTTGGGCTTCGTCTCGCCGAGCCCCCGCGCCTCTGCGCGCGCCTCCGATTCGTCGCGCAATGAAATGAATACGGCTGGATCGCTGTGGGCGCGGATGCGCGCGTAGCAATCGGCGATCGTCGCCTCGGGGCTATGTGCCCCAATGCGGTGCGCTTCGACGATTTCCGCGAGTGTTCCTTGCGCCATCGACAGCGTCATACCACTGTCTGATGGCGCTCGAGGCAGATGCGGATGACCTCCTCGGGGTCGCGCTTCCACCAGTTCTGGGCCGAGAAGATCTCGACATCGCAGTGACCTTGATA
>Ga0306920_100014618_pt1 | contig 10721 bp, 9 predicted proteins | sample flu12Cox44000170_FD_204666 | JGI IMG/M metagenome (GOLD analysis project Ga0306920, IMG submission 204666) | Lab enrichment of tropical soil microbial communities from Luquillo Experimental Forest, Puerto Rico - flux4day.12C.oxic.44.000.170 (v2)... | ecosystem: Environmental > Terrestrial >... | reverse complement strand
GAGACGAAAGCAGCAGAAAGAAGGAGGGAAGCCGGGTCTAAAGCGCGATGTATCAGGTTGAATCGTTGTCGCGCTTTAGATTCTTGATCGAGCATGATCTTTTCGGAGGACCGCTACACATTTTGCACTAACGCGGCCCTTCGGGTCCGGGTCACGCTCTAGAGCTCGGGCTTCTGCCTGACGACCACTTTGGTGCCGACCGGCACGCGATCATAGAGATCGGCGACGTCGGCGTTGACCAGGCGGAAGCAACCCGAGGAGATCTTGGTGCCGATGGTCCAGGGCTGGTTGGTGCCGTGGATGCGATAGACTGTGGTCCCGAGATACATGGCGCGCGCGCCGAGCGGATTTCCGGGGCCGCCGGCCATGAAGCGCGGCAGATAAGGCTGGCGCTGGATCATTTCCGGCGGCGGCGTCCAATCCGGCCACTCCGCCTTTTTGGTGATGTTGAGAAGCCCTTGCCATTGGAAGCCGTCGCGCCCGACGCCGATGCCGTAGCGCAGCGCCCGCCCGCCGGGTTGGATCAGATAGAGATGGCGTTCGGCGGTGGAGATGACGATAGTGCCCGGCGCTTCCGTGGTCCGATAATACACCACCTGCTTCTGCCACTCGGGGTCCAGCTGGTAGGAATCGTCGGCCACGAGGCCAGGCTGGTCGCCGGGATCGTTCTGCTGCTGCGCCTGACCATGCGGGGTCGAAAGCACCAGGGCGATCGCAGCCTTCATCATCCAGCTCATATGACGAAATGCCGTCATCAGGACTCTCCGTGTGGAATGCCAGCCAAATCAGGTGGGGGACCATCAAATCTCTAGGGCCAGCTTGATGGCAAGTTCATGGCGCGGTGGGCCGACATGTGTCTGCAAAGCCTTGAATTTTCCATGATAAGGGCATCCGGGGGCATGATCCGGACCCGAAGGGCCGCGTTAGCGCAAAGTGTGTGGCGGTTTTCCCTCGCGACATGCGTGAGCGTTTGCGCGGAGATCATGCCCAATCAAAGGACGCGTCACTTCAGCCAGAGCCGCAAGACGAACGCCACGATCGCGACGCTGCCGACGCCGCCGAGCCAGAGGGCAGCGAACCAGAGGAGCCGCTGGGCGAGCGGTGTGGTCGGTTGCTCTCCTTCCATCAGTGGTAACCGGTCCCGGGCTGCACTTTGCCGCGGAACACCCAATAGGCCCAGCCGGTATAGGCCAGGATCAGCGGGATCAGCACGGCGACGCCGACCAGCATGAACACCTGGCTGTTCGCCGGGGCCGCCGCCTGCCAGATGGTGATGCTCTGCGGCACGATATAGGGATACATGCTGATGCCGAGCCCCGCATAGGACAACAGGAACAACAGCAGCGACAGCGGGAAGGGCCAGCCGTCGCGCCTCTCGGCGAGATTGTTCAAGAGCAGCACCGTCACGGCCGCGACCGCGACCGGCACCGGGGCGGTCAGCACGATGTTCGGCCAGGTGAACCAGCGCTGCGCGTAATGAATGGTGAGCAGGGGCGTGGCGATGCTCACGGCTGCGATCGCCGCCAGCAGGGCGAACAAAAGATACCAGCTCAGGTGATAGGCGCGGTCGCGAAGCTGACCTTCGGTCTTGAGGATCAGCCAGGTCGCGCCGAGCAGTGCATAGCCTGCGACCAGCGACACGCCGGTGAGCAGGCTGAACGGCGTCAGCCAGTCCCACCAGCCGCCGGCATAATGCCGGCCATCGACATGCACGCCATGCAGGACCGCCCCTAACGCAATGCCTTGCGCAAGCGCCGCAAGCCATGAGCCGCCCGAAAAGGCGATGTCCCAGCGGTTACGCTCGGCGCGGGTTCGCCAGCGGAATTCGAAGGCGACGCCGCGGAAGATCAACCCGATGAGCATGGCGATGATAGGCGTATAGAGCGCCGGCAGCAGCACTGCATAAGCGAGCGGAAACGCCGCCATCAGCCCGCCGCCGCCGAGCACGAGCCAGGTCTCGTTGCCGTCCCACACCGGTGCCACGGTGTTGGTGATGACGTCGCGATCTTCCTTGGCCGGAAACAGCGGAAACAGGATGCCGAGGCCGAGATCGAAACCATCCATCACCACATAGACGAAGACGGCAAAGGCGATGATGAAGGCCCAGAGCACGGCGAGATCGACAGCGAAGCCCATCATGCGCCGGCCTCCTGTGGCACGCCCGCCGCAGGCGTGATGCCGGCGGTACGGGTCGGGGTCTCGCTGCCCGGGCCTTGCTCGCCCGGATGCGGCGGCTGCGCCATCAGGCGCAATAAATAAAGAATGCCGGCGGCATAGACTGCGAAATAGACGATGACGAAGGCCAGCAGTGAAGAGCCGACGGCCGGCGCGGCCAGAGGCGAGGCGGAATCGGCGGTGCGCAACAGGCCATAGACGGTGAAAGGCTGGCGTCCGGTCTCGGTCGTCACCCAGCCCGCGATCACCGCGATGAAGCCGGCCGGTCCCATCAGCATGGCAAAGATGTGGAGCAGGCGCCTCTCGAACAGCCGGCCGCGCCAGCGCTCCCACAGGCTGAACAGGCCGAGCGCGAATATCAGGAATCCCAGGCCGACCATGATGCGGAACGACCAGAAGGTGATCGGCACCGGCGGCCAGTTTTCGCGCGGCACGGTGTCGAGCCCGTCCATCGGGGCGTCGGGCGAATGTTTGAGGATCAGCGAGCCGAGCTTGGGGATGTCGATGGCGTATTTCACCTTGCCTGCGGCCTCATCAGGCAGGCCGAACAGATAAAGCGGCGCGCCGTCCTTGTGGCTCTCGAAATGGCCTTCCATGGCCATGATCTTCACCGGTTGATGTTCGAGCGTGTTGAGGCCGTGCTGATCGCCGGCGAGGATCTGGATCGGCGCCACCAGGGTCGCCATCCACATCGCCATCGAAAACATCATGCGGGGGCCGGCGAGATGCTGGTCGCGCAACAGATGAAACGCGCCGACCGAACCGACCACCAGCGCCGTGGTGAGGTAAGCCGCCAGCACCATATGCACGAGACGATAGGGGAAGGACGGGTTGAAGATCACCTTGAACCAGTCGGCCGCCATGAATTGGCCGTCGGCGTTGATGGCATAGCCCGTGGGCGTCTGCATCCAGGAATTTGCGGAAAGAATCCAGAAGGCCGAGATCAGCGTGCCGATTGCAACCATCAGCGTGGCGAGGAAGTGCAGCCGCGGCCCGACGCGCTTCAGGCCGAACAGCATGACGCCGAGGAAGCCGGCCTCGAGGAAGAAGGCGGTCAGAACCTCGTAGGCCATCAAGGGACCGATCACCGGTCCCGTTTTGTCGGCATAGTTCGACCAGTTGGTGCCGAACTGGTAGGACATCACGATGCCCGATACCACGCCCATGCCGAAGGCGATGGCGAAGATCTTCAGCCAGTAATTGAACAGGTTGATGAAGACGTCGCGGCCGGTCCACAGCCAGAGCGCATCCAGCACGGCGAGGTAGGAGGCTAGCCCGATCGAGAATGCCGGGAAGACGATGTGAAAGGCCATTGTGAAGGCGAATTGCGCCCGGGCCAGATCGACCGCATCCCAACTGAACATCCGCGCCATCCATTGTTATTGCGCGTGCTCATGTACCACGTCGGTGATGACGAGGAAATTGGACGTTGCGTCCTATTCCTGGGTTCGAAGCGCGTGAGGTCTAAAAATAGAACGACCCGGGAGGGGGCATCCCAGCCGGGTCGTGGAGGTACTTGGGAGGTTAAGCCGGAGTCAGTCTGACGTCACTAAATCGATCCAGTATGATTGTAGAGGACAAATTTTTCCGGCTGATTTCGCCGATCGTTTCAATTGTTCCGTCACGCAGTAAACTTTATTAAGCAGCAAGGCTGTCGACGCCCGCGCCCCTCAACAGCTCGGCGAGCTGCTTGCGGGCATAGAACATCCGCGTCTTCACGGTGCTCTGGGGGATGCCGATGATCTCGCCAACTTCCTCGACGGACTTCTCATGGTAGTAGACGAGGTTGATGATCTCGCGGTGTGCCGGCGACAGCTTCGCGACGCAGGCACGCAGGATTTCGCTGGTGGTGGTGCGAGCCAGCGAGGCTTCGGGCGTGTCGGCCTCATCCGGAATCTCCCGCACGTCCTCCTGGTCGATGTCCTCGAAGCGGCGCTGCCGCAGCGAGGTCAGCGCCTTGAAGCGGGCGATCGACAGCAGCCAGGTCGAAACCTGGGAACGCCCCTCGAACTGCGTCGCGGTGCGCCAGACGTCGAGGAACACCTGGCTCACCAGGTCCTCCGCCACGGTGGCATCGCGGACGATGCGCAGAATGAAACGGTAAACCCGCACATTGTGTCGGGCGTAAAGGATGTGCATCGAGGTGCGGTTGCCGTCCGCGATGCTTTCGAGCAGCAACTCGTCCGAGACAGCTTGAGCCGTCATCATACTCTGGCGCGCTGCGGCGTTGATGGCGACGACGTTCTGCATGACACTCTCCCCATGTGCCGCATATGCCCGCGGCGCTTCCTTGGGTAAAAGTGTTAATGAGCCAAAGTTTCCGGACGTCTGCACCGGGAGCCCAAAATGGTTTCATGGGGCGGGAGAATTGTTTCGTCGCCCGGCCTGCGACGAAACACTCACGGCAAAAATGTGAACATTTTCAAAGTGTGGAAAATTGGAGGGAGGGCGGGGCTCGAAACGGTCCGAAATACCGCCGGTTGCCGCGGCGAAGGCGGTGCCGTTAACTGCCACTGGATGTTCATAGGAGTGCAGGCGATCGGCGGGGCCGCAGTGATGCGGGAAATGGCCAACCCACACGTCATGGCCGGGCTATTGGCACCTCGGGCGGAAACGTTGTGGATGCCCGGGCCTTCGCCTCGCCGAAGGGGCTTCGGCCCTGCAGGCGGGTCAAGCCCGGTCACGACGGGGAGAGGGGGGTGCGCGCCAACTTCTGCCTGTGGTTATGAGTCGCGGCCTTCACCGGGACGGTGGCCTGGTAGGCCGGTGACCCCTACGCCTTCTCGCCCGCCGGCGAGAACAAATAGCCGCCGCCGCGGATGGTGCGGATCACGGCGGGCTTGGTCGGGTCCGGCTCGATCTTGCGGCGGATGCGCATGATGCGCAGGTCGACCGCGCGGTCAAACGCTTCGCTGTCGCGGGCATTCGCGAGCTCCAACAGCCGCTCGCGCGACAATACCCGCTTGGGATTGGCGGCGAATACTTTCAACAGGCCGAATTCGGACGCCGTGAGCGGATGCTCGTTGCCCTCGTCGTCGCGCAACGCCTGCGCCTCGAGATCGAGCCATTTGGTGCCGAACCGCACCAATTGCTCCTTCGCGTTCTTGGCCGCCGCCGCTTCCGCCGGCGGTTTGGCGGGGCCGCTCCGCCGCAGCACGGAGCGGATGCGCGCCATCAATTCGCGCAGTTCGCAGGGCTTTGCGATGTAATCGTCCGCGCCGAGCTCGAGCCCGACTACGCGGTCGATCGGGCTCGCGGTTGCCGTCAGCATGATGATGGGCACGTTGCCGCGGCTCTTGAGGTCGCGGATGATGGAAAGCCCGTCTTCCTCTGGCATATTCAGGTCGAGGACCACGAGATCGGGTACGCCGGCCTCGATCGCGGCGCGCAGGCTTTTTCCGCCTTCGCACAGCGTCACGGTGAAGCCGTGCATCTTGAGATAGTCGCCGACCATCTCGCGCGCCGGCGCCTCGTCATCGACAATGATGATGTGTTGGCTCTGGCTCATGACATCTCGGTCGCAGGTAGGGTGATAGTGAAGGTCGCTCCCTTTCCGGGGCCGTCGCTATTGGCTTTCACCTCCCCACCGTGCATGTCAATGATCCGCTTCACAATCGAGAGGCCAAGACCGGTCGAACTTTCGCCTGCGGTGGGCTTGGCGGAGAGCCGCTGGAACCGGCCGAACAGCCGCCCCAGGTCCTCCGGCGACAGGCCGGCGCCCTCGTCGGCGACGCGGATGACGGTGTTGTTGTCCTCATGGGATACCAGAATCGCGATCTTGCCGCCGATCGGGCTGTATTTGATGGCGTTGGAGACAAGGTTGTCGATCGCCTCCCGGATGCGGTCGGTGTCGCACATGGTCACGATGTTGGGTGGCGCCGAGACCGTGACGGTCTGCTGCTTGTTGAGCGCGAGCGGCTGGTTGGCCTCGGCCACCTCGCCGGCGAGGGCGGCGATATCGACCGGCTCGCGGCGGATGGTGATGTCGAAGGCATCCGCCATTGCATCCGAGATCAGATGGTCGACCATCGAGGTCAGCCGTCTGGTGGCGTCGCGGATGTGATCGATTTGAGCCGTGATGCTCTCGCGCGAGGCTGAGGCCGAGATCAGCTCGGTCAGCATCTCGGTGCGGCCGAGGATGACCCCGAGCGGGTTCTTCAGATCATGCGCGACCGTGCCCAGGATCTCGTTCTTGAAGCCGTTGGCGCGCTGCAGCCGCAGCCACTGCGCCGAAAGCCGCCGGTTGGCCTGCATCAGGGCGCGGGTGCGCTGGGCGACACGGTCCTCGAGCTGGGTGTTGGCCTCGTGCAGCTGCCGATAGAGGATGACGTTGTCGAAGGCGATCGACAGCCGGCTGCCGAATATTTCAACGAGCGAGCGGTCGGTCTCGGAGAGTGGGCGCTCGGCCTGCAGCAGCACCACCACCTCGCGGCCGCTGCCGGTACGCACATAAAGCACGGTGCGCTGGTCGGCGAATTCATGCTTGCGGCGGCGGAAGGCGGCTTCCACCATGAATCGCAAATCGGGATCGAGCGACCTGGACCCCGCCAGCCCGATGAAGCGGCTGTAGCAGCCCGAGCCGGCCAGCACGGCAAAATCGTCGCCCATCTTGTTGCCGTCGTCGCGCAGCACGAGGATCCCGGCGCAATCGACATTGAGCAGCGAGGCGAGCTGGGTCAGCACGCCCTCGGCGAGTCGCTGCATCGATTTGAAGTCGTAAAGGGTGGATGCGGCGTCGATGATGATTTCGAGTCCGCGCCGGGTCTGCACCATGCGCTCAAGCTGCTGATAGCTGCGCAGCGCTGCGGTGAGCGAGGTGAACAGCTTGTCGGCTGTGAGCTCCGTCTTCGCCTTGTAGTCGTTGATGTCATATTGGACGATGACGCGCCGCTCCGGCGCCTGGCCGGGCTGGCCGGTGCGCAGGATGATCCGCACCGTCTCGTTCCGGATCTCGTTGCGGATGTATTCGACGAGCTCGAGGCCTGCGATATCCGTCTCCATGATGACGTCGAGCAGGACGGCGGCGATGTCCGAGTGAGACCGCATCAGGGTGCGGCCTTCCGCCGCGGAGTAGGCCGACAGGATCTCCAGCCCTTGGCCGTTGAGGGTGTAGTCGGACAGCGCAAAGCGGGTGCCCTCGTGCACCGCATGGTCGTCGTCGATGACGGCGATCTTCCATTTGCGTGCGGACGTATCCTCCGGAGCGGCTCCGGTGTCGTCAATCAGGTGGAGGACATCGTCCTGTTCGGCCATTGCGGCGTTCCGTCGAGTTCTTCTGTTGCGGTGCCGCCTTTGGCGGTCCGGGGCATGATAATGCGAAAAGTGGTGCCTTGTCCCTGTCTTGACTCCAGCATCATGCGCCCGCCGAGCTGCTGGGTAACGAGATTATAGACGATATGCAGCCCAAGCCCGGTCCCGCCCTCGTTGCGGCGTGTCGTGAAGAAGGGGTCGAAGGCCTGCCGTTGCACATCCGGGCTCATTCCGGCCCCGTTGTCGGCGAAAATGACCTCGACATCGTCGGGTCCGCGCGTCCGCGCCGAGATCGAAATCATCCCGGCCCGGCCATCGGCAAAGGCATGGTTAACCGCATTAAGGAACAGATTGGTCAAAATCTGCCCATAGGCGCCGGGATAGCCGTCGATCATCAGCCCTTCCGGCACATCGACCTCGAGCGCGATCGGCGCCCGTTTCAGGACGGGTTTGAGGCTTGCGATGATCTGGTCGGTCGCCTCGCCGAGCAGGAACTGCCGCCGTTCCGCATGCGAGCGGTCCACCGCGACCTGCTTGAAGGACTGAATCAGTTCACCGGCGCGGTGCAGATTGGCGACCAGCTGTTGGGCGGCGTCGCGTGACGAGCGCACGAACTCCTCCAGCTGCGAGCGGCGCAGGCCGCCCTGCGATCTCAGCTCTGTCTCGAACATCTCGGTACGCCGCGCGAGGCTGGAGGCGACCGTCAGGCTGATGCCGATCGGGTTGTTCACTTCATGGGCGACGCCTGCGACGAGGCCGCCGAGCGCTGCAAGGCGTTCGGCGTCGATCAGATTCTGCTGCGCGGTGTTGAGCTCGAACAGCGCGCTTTCGGCCTTTTCCTTGGAGGCTCGCAGCTCGTCCTCGGTCTTGCGTTTGGCGATGGCGTTCTCGCGGAACACTTCGACCGCACGGGCCATGGCGCCGACCTCGTCCCGCGCAGTGATGCCCTGCACCTCGCGCTCGAAGTCGCCGGTGGTGATCGCGCGCATCGAGGTCATGATCTGCTGCAGCGGCAGGCGGATCGACAGCGCAATCAGAACGCCGGCGCTCAAGATGATGCCGAGGAAGATCACCGCGATCGACAGCACCCGGCGCGAGATGTCGGACAGCGTCTGGTCGAAGGTCGCCTGCGCCGCCTGCTCGCGCTCGCGCATCTTGGCGGATAATGCATCGACCGCCCCGGTCGCCTCGGCCTGCGTCGCGTCGATAGTGTTGCGCAACAGATCGGTGCGGTCGGTGAGCTCCTCGGACAATTTGGACAGACCGTCGCGCAGCGCCGCCGTGCGCGTCTTGAGCCGCTGCAACGCCATCCGCTGCAGGTCGTTGTCGGCGAGGTCGCTCATGACGGGAATGGTCTTCTCGATCGTCTCGGCATTGCGGCGCGCGTCTTCGGCAGAAGCAGTGGCGAGCGACAGATAGTAGGAGTTGGCCGCGACCAGCATTGCGGTGAAGGCCTCGCGGGACTTGCCCAGCGAGGGCCAGATCAGCGCGTCGCGGTGGCCGGTGGCACCTTCGATGATGGAATAGAGGCCGGCCATGTCTCTCGCGGGGCCGAGTACCTGGCCTTCGTAGGTCTTCGATATCTTGGTCTGCACTGTGCGCAATTGGCCGAAACCGTCCAGGAAGCGCTCGGTGACACGCTCGAGTTCCTGGACCGAGCCGGACAGCATCGGGTCCGTGGAGGCGCGCGTCGTCAACGTGCCGAGCACCGCCTCGCGCACCAGCAATATTTCGGCAAACAGCTCGGGACTCGGCTGGTTGATGTAGCGATGGATCAGGTTCTGCAGCCGTCCGGTCTCGCTCTCCAGCCGCGCCAGGATCTTTTCGGATTCGCGCGCCTGCCTGACGTCGTTCCAGGCCGAGCCCAGCACCTTGGCGCCGTTCCAGATCATGATGGCCAACACCAGCACGACCGCCGAGTTCAGCGCGGCGATCGACAGGATTCGCCAGCGAATCGGGACGGCACGCACCAGCCCGACGACGCGCGCGCGGATCGGCGCGGCCTGGGCCGCTCCAGCTCCGGTGTCGCTTCCCGCGTCGCTGTGCTGGTGCGTTGCCACGCCACTCTACTCCGTCTTGCGAATGCGATCGATCAGCGCGGCAGTCGCCGGATCGCGTTGTGCTTTTTCATAGATCGGGGCCATCGCCGCTTCGAACGGCTTGCGGTCGAAATCCCTGATGACGGTGACGCCCGCCTCTTCGGCATGCTCGCGCGAGCGTTGCTCGAGATCGTGCCATTTTCCGTGCATGAACTGACTGGATGCAGCGGCGGCCTCGCGGAAAATCTTCTGATCCTCCTCCGAGAGGCTTTGCCAGGCCGTTTGCGACATCACCAGCACTTCCGGGCTCATGGTGTGCTCGGTGAGGGTGTAGAAGTTCGCATATTTGTAGTGATCGGTCGTGATGTAGGAGGGCCAATTGTTCTCGGCGCCGTCGATCAGGTGGGTGGAGAGACCGGTGAGCACCTGCCCATAGGGCAGTTCGACCGGCTCGGCGCCGAGCGCGCGCACCATGTCGGACATGAGTTCCGATTGCTGCACGCGGATGCGCAGGCCCTTGAGATCGGAGATCGAGCGGACCGGCCGGATGCTGGAATAGATCGAGCGCGCCCCGGAATCGTAGAAGGCGAGCCCGACAAAGCCGAAAGGCTCGAAACTCGCCAGCATCTCCCGGCCGATCGGGCCGTCCAGCACTTTCCGCAGATGCTCCGTGGAACGGAACAGAAACGGCATCGCCAACACGTTCATCGCCGGCACGAAACTGCCCAGCAGCGCCACATTTGTGCGATTGAGGTCGATCGCGCCGACACGCGTCTGCTCGATGGTTTCCTTTTCCTCGCCCAGCTGGCGGGAGTGGAACACCCGGATCTTGAGCCGGCCGCCGCTGCGCGCTTCAACCAGGCCGCCCATGTAGTTCAGGGCCTGGACGGTAGGATAGTCGTCGTTCTGGGTATCGGCCACCCGGAACTCTCGCGCGGAAACGCTCGCAGGGGCGGCTGCGGTCAACAGCGCCACAACGAGTACATAAACCCGCCAAAGCTCGGCGCCGTACTCAGCCAACTTCCATTTTCCATCCCTTGTGATGATGTCGATGCAGGTCGGAAAAGGTTCAACGCGCTTTGCATCCGAAGGCGAGATGGGGCTATTGTGCCCACCGGTTCTGGGCCGTCGATGGCCTGATGGATCGAAGCTTTTTTGTGATTAGCTCTACGCAGGGCCGACCTAATCCTTTGCGCGAATTTTGGCGCCAGGACACATTTTAGGACGAGCGGATTGGGAGTGGTTTGGCGTGAGACG
>Ga0306920_100014617_pt1 | contig 10721 bp, 10 predicted proteins | sample flu12Cox44000170_FD_204666 | JGI IMG/M metagenome (GOLD analysis project Ga0306920, IMG submission 204666) | Lab enrichment of tropical soil microbial communities from Luquillo Experimental Forest, Puerto Rico - flux4day.12C.oxic.44.000.170 (v2)... | ecosystem: Environmental > Terrestrial >... | reverse complement strand
AATGGTTTAACGCGGCTGGCGTCATCGGCCCCGACGTTCTTCACGGACCGATCCTGAATCGTGCGAGCATGCTCATCGATGCCGCGGCCGACGGCCAGGGGGTGGCGCTCGCCCGCACCACACTTGCCGCATGGGACCTCATCCATGGTCGGCTTGTGAGGCCGTTTCCGATCGCGGTGCCGTTGTCGAAGTCCTATTGGATCGTTTGCCCCAAGGCGAGCGCGAACCTGCCGAAACTGGTCGCGTTCCGCGAATGGCTGGTGGCACAGGCGAGCAAGGACACACGCCAGCTGGAAAATTTAGCCGCTTCAGCAGGTCGCGTTCGTTCCACCAGAAAGCATGAAAAAGCTGGCGTTCGCCAATGAGGCAAGGCGCACATTGCTCTGGCTTGTGAGGGGATAGTCGGGCGAATATAATCTTGCTCCGGGGACGCCGCAGCCTCCCCGTTAAATGGGGCTCTCTCCATGCAAGCGCTGCTCGCTCAACTCTGGGAGCGAGCCTCATGCATGCGAACCTCGACCCAAACCTCGGCTTCAACTTCTTCACGCTTCTTTTCCTCAGCGGCACGTTTGCCGCGGCGCTGGTTGCCGGGCTTGGCGGTTTCGCCTTCGGCATCGTCGCCGCTGCGATGTGGCTCTACATTCTCACGCCGTTACAGACGGCTACCTTGATCATAGCGCTGGGCCTTGTCGTGCAGGGTTATTCGGTCTGGAAATTGCGCCATGCGCTGGATGGGCGGCGGCTGGCGCCGCTTCTCATCGGCACGGCGTTCGGCGTCCCACTCGGCGTGTTCATCCTCGCGCATGCCGATCCGCGCTATCTGCGGCTCGGCACCGGCGTCGTGCTCGTGCTTTTCAGCCTCTATGGCTTGTTGCGACCAAGCCTAACACCGATCAAGGCGGCGCCGTTGTCCGGCGATCTCGGCGCGGGTTTCCTCAATGGCGTGCTCGGCGGAGCGACCGGTCTTGCCGGAATCATCGCGGTCATCTGGTGCCAGTTGCGCGGCTGGGCCAAGGATGCGCAGCGCGCCGTGTTTCAGCCGGTGGGAGTCCACTTTCGCCCTGAGCGCCGCGTGGCTTGGCGGCCAGGGCTCGATATCGCGTGAGGTCGTTCCGTTATTTGCTGTGGCATTGCCCGTTGTGATCGCTGGCACTTGGCTCGGGCTCAAATTCTACGGCACGCTCGACGAAGCACAGTTTCGCAAGATTGTGCTGGTCCTATTGCTAGCGTCCGGCGCAGTGCTGTTCTTTCGATAGCCTCGAATATGTACGGAGCCTGACGTTCCCTTCAGCTCTGTAAAAAACGTCGGCCCGATCAGCCGAACCGCCATCTAACGCGCTTGCATTCCGCAGGAGCACTCTTCTATAGTTTTGCTCCGGGGACTTAGCAGGCTCCCCGTCAGACGGTTTCCGTCCAAGCCCTGCGCAACTCTCGCTGTGCCGAGGAGGTTGCGCTTGGATGGAACGAAGCTCCCGCTCATATCCAATGATTTTGCGTGTGCCGATGCGGCGATTGCATTTGCCGCTCGGCATGTGTGGCGCGGTGCCTGCTCGCGCCGACGGATCCAGGAGAATAATGGCATGCCTCTCTTCACGTCACTGATGATGATCTTTCTGATTGGGTGCACCGCGCCGCGTTTCGCGCAAGCGCAACAGGCCAACAGCTGCAAACAATGTAGCGACCAACGGCACGCCTGCTCGGGAGGCTATTCCGCAAAAACCTGCCAGGTCGAGTACGAGCGGTGCATGAAAAACTGCCAGCGCAAATAGGCGGCCAGAGCTCAAGCTACAGCCACTGCCGTGGCTAAATGGAGGTGAGGGGCGCAAAGGGCATGTGCCCACAGGGAGACGATGATGCGGTTTGTTCGTTCACTCGTAATTATCGGCGCAATATGCGCGACATCAATGGCGCGCGCCCAGGCGATTGATTGGCAAAAAGTCGATGATGCCTTTGGCCGCAAAGCGGCAGTCGTTTCAGGTGATGCACATCGCTATGGTTTCCCGCGCACCGATCTCAACGTGACGCCCGACGGGATCGCAATAAAGCCGGCCTTGGCGCTCGGCGGTTGGGTAGCATTCAAACCCATGCATGACGGAGCAATGGTCATGGGCGATCTCGTCTTGTTGGAAGACGAGATCAACCCGGTGATCACCAAGCTGATTGAAAACGGCATCGAGATTACGGCACTGCACAACCATCTGCTCAGGGCCAATCCCGCTACCTTCTATCTACACGTCGGCGGCATGGGCGATCCAGTCAAGATGGCGACAGCTGTCCATACCGCGCTGGCGCAAAGCAAAACGCCGTTAAGCGCCGCTGCGCCAGGCGCGCCGCCGGTAATCGAACTTGACACCGCTCAGCTTGACCAGATTATCGGCGTGAAGGGTCAGGCCAACGGTGGCGTCTATCAATTCGGTGTGCCGCGGCGCGACCTGATCATGCAGCAAGACGCTCCACTGACGCCGCCCGGCCCACTCGGCATGGCGACCGGTATTGGCTTTCAACCAACGGGCGGCGGCAAGGCAGCGATAACCGGCGACTTTGTCGTGACCGGCGACGAGGTCAATCCAGTTATTAAGGCGCTGCGATCCAATGACATCGAGATGACGGCTCTCCACAGCCACATGCTGGACGAACAGCCGCGGCTGTTCTTCATGCACTTTTGGGCGAACGATGATGCCATCAAGCTCGCTCATGGATTGCGTTCCGCTTTGGACAAGATGGCCAATGCGAAATCGTAAGGCGCGGGATCTGGTGGGGCATAAGACCGCGACCGCGGTCCTATCTCTCACCGGCGAGGGACAGTGATGACAATGGAAACCACAATAAAGCGTGGGCCGCTAAGCGAGCTGCTTTTTTATTTTCTGCGGCTCGGATTGTTGGGGTTCGGCGGACCCGTGGCGCTGGTCGGGCAGATGGAGCGCGAACTCGTTGCCGAGCGCGGCTGGTTGACCAAAGAACAGATGCGCGAGGCCATCGCCATTTGCCAGTCACTGCCTGGACCGCTCGCCATTCAAGTTGGAATTTATATCTCGTACCTGCGCGGCGGCTTTTGGGGGGCCTGGATCGGCGGCTGGGCTTTCATCTTTCCGAACTTTGTGATCGTTGCCGCTTTGGGCGCGCTCTACGTCTATTTTGGCGATCTCAAACCGATCACCGGTATCTTCTACGGTGTCAGCCCCACGGTCATCGCGCTCATTCTCCATTCCTGTTGGCGTCTTTCGAAGCTCGGCATGGAGGACAAGCTGCAATGGGCGATCGCGGCAGCCTGTTTGGTTGTAACCGTAATCCTTCAGGCCGAGGTCGCGCTGCTGTTTATCGGCGCGGGGCTTGTCGGCATTATCTACTACGGCGACCTGTTTCGGCGTCGGCCCCTGCCGATGGTTTTGCAGGTCGCTGCGCTGCCGTCACTCATGCTAGCCCCCGTAGCCTCAGCTTCGACTCTGAGCAAGCTTTTGCTGTTCTTTCTCAAGGCGGGTTCGCTCACGTTTGGCAGCGGGCTCGTTATCGTCCCGTTTTTGCAACAAGGCGTAGTCCAGCAATACGGTTGGATGGATGAACGACAGTTCTTGATCGCTGTCGCGGTCGGAATGATCAGTCCTGGTCCGGTAGTGATCACCGCGACTTTCGTCGGCTATCTCGTCGCCGGTTTTTGGGGTTCGCTGGTCTCGACCATCGGTATTTTCTTCCCTTCATTCATCTTCATCCTGGTCGCAGCACCGCTGCTGGCGCGGCATGGCGCCAATCCGAACGTGCAAGGTTTCGTGCACGGCGCCTATGCGGCGGCGATCGGAACGATCCTGGGCGCCTGCATTCTGCTGGGCAAAATTGCTATCGGCGATTGGCTCACTGCTCTTATTGGCTTGGTGTCGCTTGCGGTCTTGTTCCGGTGGAAGATCAGCAATCCGCTGTTGATTGCGGCGACCGCTGTGATCGGCCTGATTGCCTATCCGCTGCTGCAACCGGCCTGGGTGATGGTGAAGTAACGTGGGAACTGAAGTGGCGAGACCGCACAGGGAGACAACCAAATCGGTCGAACCGCTGTGAATCGATGATGGAGGCGGCTCTGTTACAGGTTGCCGGCATAACCAAGTGGTATGGCGACCAGCAGGCCCTCGCCGATGTTTCGTTTGATGTACGGCGCGGTGAAATCCTGGGTCTCATCGGTCCAAATGGCTCTGGCAAGACCACCCTCTTGGAAGCCATCTCGGGACTGCTACCTGTCGATGCAGGCGGTGTTCTCTGGCAGCGTACTTCGCTGCCCCAACACCGCCGGCGCGAAGTCGTCTTTTATCTGCCTGACGGTCTGCGGCCATGGGATGGCCAGCACGTCATTCGCGTTCTGGAATTCTTTACATCCGCATTTGGCGGGGAAGCAGCTGATCTAACCAAAGCGATACAATCGGTAGGGCTTGAACAAGTTCTCGGCAAGCACGTCGCCTCGTTATCAAAAGGCTACGCGCGTCGCTTGATGCTGGCTCTAGCATTGCTGACGCCACATCCGGTGCTGCTTATGGACGAGCCTTTTGACGGTTTCGACATCCGGCAGACGCGAGAAATTATGGCTCTTATGCGCCGAGTCGCGGCGCATGGCCGCACGTTCGCCCTTGCTATTCATCAAATCGCCGACGCCGAACGTGTCTGTGATCGGTTCATTCTGCTCGTGGAGGGGCGCGTATGCGGGATCGGTTCGCTTGATGATCTTCGCGCACGCATCGGCCAAGCAACGGCTAGATTGGAGGATGTATTTCTTGCGCTCACCTGACACGGCGACGGTTCAGCGAACTACCCTGCGTCCACTGCTCGTCAAGGAAGTGAGGGAGCTTCTGAGCGGTCGTGCCTTGTGGACGATGCTACTGATACTTTGCCCGCTTGTCGGATACAGCTTTTTTCAAGCGATCGCACTCTATAGCGAGGCAAGCGGTGCCGCTCGCGATCAACCAGTGCTTGCCACCAGCCTGTCGCCGCTTGACGGTATTATCGTGCCGACTTTCGGCGCGTTTTATGTCGCGGTGACGCTCCTATTCCCGTTTGTCGCGATCCGTGCGCTTGGAAATGAGAAAGAAACTGGTGCGCTTAAGCTTCTGGTCCAACTGCCTTATCAAATCCCAACGCTTGTTGCAGCAAAGCTTGCCGCTATCAGCGTTGCTTGGTTGATAGGTCTTATTCCTGTCGCCACCGCTCTCCTCCTTTGGCTTTGGTTCGGTGGACACCTTAATCCACTGGAAACGTCAAACCTATTTTTAGGTCATCTGCTCTACGGAATTTTGATCGGGGCCATCGCGCTTTTTGCCGCTGCGATTTCGGATAGTTCTGCGACCGCCGCCATCGTGACGCTGAGCTTCACGATTGGGTCGTGGGTGCTGGACTTCGCACTCGCTGGCCAGTCCGGCACTTTGGGTTGGATATCCCGTCTTTCTCTGACTCAAGCGTTGCGTACCTTCGAGCAGGGACTTTTCTCAGCGGCGCTTGTCTTGGGAATGTGCGCAGCGATCGCCGGCTTCGCTGCGCTGGCGGCCATATGGCTGCATCCCGGTACATCGCTCCATAAAAGACTCACGCTCACGATTCTTTGCGTAGGGCTCGCTGGCGTCTTATTGGCAGTAGTGACACAGCTGCGAAGGTCCAGCGATGTGTCGGAAGACAAGCGCAATTCGTTTCCAGCCGCGGACCAGCGGGCACTGGCTGGGCTCAAAGAGCCGCTCATCATCACTGTCCACCTTGCGCCGGAAGACCCCCGATACGTCGACCTTCAGCGCAACGTCCTATCGAAGCTGGAAAGGATCGTGCCGAACGTCATGATCCGTCTGGTGACGGCCGGGCAGAGTGTCGTTGGTAGCGCCGGTGAAGTGTCCTATGGCGAGATTGAATACAGCTACGGCGGCCATTTGGCGAAGAGCCGCTCGACCAGTCATCGCGAGGCATTGCCTCTCCTCTACGGATTGGCAGGCATCCCCGCGCCTACACCGCAGACCGGAGAAGAGTATCCCGGCTATCCCCTAGTCGCAGGTGGATGGATCGCGCTGCCCTGGTTCTTTGTAGCTCTTCCGTTGTTGTTTGTGGTTGCGTGGTGGTGGTGGAGCCGTCGCGCGCCGCACATTTCCCCGCAGTTCGTCAAGAGTAATGGAGGCCAACTATGATACTCAGCAACCACGCTCGAGCTTTTGCGATGGCAACCGCCAGTGTCCTCGCGTCGCTGTTGCTCGCTGCCGCAGCACAGCCGCTTAAAATCGACTTTTCCAATGAAAGCGTTGGCGCGGAGCCAAAGTCGCTTTTGAGCGTAGTTGGCGTCTGGAGAATCGAGACTGATGAGGGGAAAAAAGTGCTGGTCGTCGACGGACGACAATGGAAGGAAGGGCAAGCCTCAGTCGGGCTTGCCGACAAGGCTCGCGCACTTTACGGCGAGCGCTACGCCGAATTTCTCGACCGTGTGCAGGCCTACGCTTACTTCCCGTATATTGTGGCCAAGGACGTGAACGATTTTCACAACGGCGAGATCTCCGTCCGATTCGAGGGGATTTCCGGTCGCATCGATCAAGGAGCCGGAATCCTGTTCAACCTTAAGCCGAACGGTGATTACTTGACGTTGCGTGCTAATCCACTCGAAAACAATCTCGTGCTCTGGAAATTTGAGAGGGGCAAGCGCTCATCGGTGAAGTGGATACGCAATACGCCAACCGCCACGCACCAGTGGCACGATCTGAAAGTTCGCATCGCCGGTACCAAAGTGGAAGGTTATCTCGACGGCAAGCTATACTTGGAGCACGAATTATCGGAGCCCGTCGCTGGGCGCATCGGTTTATGGTCCAAAGCCGACAGTCACATGTACTTCGACAACTACACGGTGACGCCCGCCGATTAAATCGCTCAAACAGCTAGGCATCGGCCCCGAGGGATTAGTAGTGGCGATGCGTGTGATGCATGTCCGGCACGTGCGGGTGCTTATGTCGCAGCGGCTTGTGCTCGTGAGAATGCGTATGCGGCTCGCCGGGCGGGTCAGAAGCTTTATGGGCGTGTTGGTGATGGATGTCATGCACATGCGAATGCGCATGAACGAGAGCCTCGTGAAGATGCTCATGCTCGTGATGTTCGGTCAGGTGCAGCCATACGCCGATGGCCATTAAGGCACCTGCAACAAGAAGCTGCGCGGTCACCGGTTCACCAAAGACAATGACCGCTACCGCGCTGCCAATGAATGGTGCTGTGGAAAAGTATGCACCGGTACGCGCCGTTCCGAGCCCGCGTAGGGCAACGACGAAAAGAGCCAGACTTACACCATAGCCGACAAAGCCGACGACGCCACTGAGGAGGACGCCCGAGAGGCTTGGTGCCTCACGGCTAATGCTCAGGCCGAGGATGAGATTGAATGGACCAGCGATCAATCCTTTCAGCATGGCGATTTGCAGCGGATCAGCGAGTGACACTTTGCGCGTCAGATTGTTGTCTAACCCCCACGCGACACAGGCACTAGCGATGGCGAGTGGGCCGACAATGCTGTCAAAGCTTGGCGCACCGGACCACGACAGCACGGCAGCGCCTACCACGAGACTGACCATGCCGACCGCTATACGGCGGTCGAAGTTTTCTTGGAAAATAAACCACGCCATCAGCGCTGTCGCGGCGCCTTCCAGCGTAAGGAGGAGCGAGGCGGCGGCCGCATCCGTACGGGCAAGCCCGAACATCAGCAGTAGCGGACCAAGCACGCCTCCCGCCCCGATTGCTCCGGCGAGCCAGACGCCGCTTGCCGCCTACCTGGCGGGGCTTGTCGTAGTTCAGACAGTATTGACGGTTGGCATCGCGTTTCTAACGCGCGCAGTATGGACGCTCTCGGGCATAGCGCCTCGCCTCGCCGGGGCCGCAATTTGCGGGGTGGGATTCACCGTATTGGTCGCTCAAGTCATCCCAGCCCCCTAAAGTTTCATTACGGGCTGGATGCAACAAGGGAGAGGGCCCCCAATGGCGGCCTCTTTCTTCGATGAAAGCGCGACAAGTGGCCGAGCTTGATCGACGGCCGCCGCGCCTGGTCGTCGACAACGCCAAATAGCGCCTCGAGGGGCACGATGGCAGACACAGTACTGTATCTGCTGTATCTGCCGTCTCTGCGAATTTGAGATTTAGTACTGTACCTCCCGCTCGCCGCGCCGAGTTTTGGGGCCAAATATTTTTTGGAACCCGCGGAGTTTTGGGGGCAGTCGTGAGCGCTCACCATACGAGGCGCGCGGCGATCTCCGTTTTTTCCTGCCGGCAGTGTGGTGGCGGGGGTCGCCGGAGCGTCAGCCGCAAGTGAAATCGTTGATGACGGCGGCAGCGCGCTCGGCGCTACGATTGGCTCGCGCTGACGTACCTAGGCGGAGGATGTCTCCGCCAACATCCGTTGATATTGCAATCATTTTGGCCCACGCCGCGCAATTACTCACGCACTTATTCACGGCTCCGCGTCGCTCGCGGGCCGGCGCCGCTACTCGAACGGCTCGGACGGCTCGGCGTGCGCCGGCAACGGTTTGGCGTTAGGCGTCACATCGATCAGTGCCGGCTGCGGCGCGACGTTGACAATGCGGATCGTCACGCCAGGCGTCTGCGTGCCGCCGGCCTGCCGTGAAGGCTCCTGATCAAGCTATTCAAGCGTCTTAATCGCGGCCACGCGGGCCATCTGATTGCCGTCAACGGTATCCCTGATCTGCACGAGACAAGCCTCGTTCTGCGCACAAGCACTTTGCCGAAAGCGGCTGCGCTCTTTGCGCAGAAAGGCGATGCATTCGCCTCTACCGAGCCATCGGCGCATCACCTGCGCCTTCACGCCGTGCCGTTTACCCGCCAAAATGAAATCGTCTCCGAGCTCGACCATGTCGATAATCGCGAGCCTTACGCCTTCCGGCAGACGGACTGCGCGCGTCGGCTCACGGCGGCTTGCGGCGAGTGGCGTGCCAAGCATCGGCATTCGGGAATTCTCCGGGGCTTTGTGCGGGCGCTAAACACCTAATCACCCGTATACACTCGCATTCTCGGAGCCGCAGGCACAACAGCAACGCACGCCTAGCCTGCGCCCGCGTCACAGTATCAATGTGCCCTGCACCAGCGTGCGAAAACCTGTTGCGGAAATGTGAGTAACTACCCCACCAACAGCTGCTGCCGTTCCCAAAACCAGCCCTAACTCCCTATTATATACATACAAGTTCAGTATCTACTCACTTTTCCGCACCAAGGTTGAATGGGTGCAACACACCCATGGTTAGCAGCGTCGCGCGATCGAAATCCTCGGCCAGCGAATACCGCCAAACGGTCTTGTCCTCGTCCGCCATGGACTGCTCCTCATCACAGCGCAGCAGCCTTAGTGTATGCAGCGCCTCCAATTGCCGCCGCACCGTCCGGTAGGGCTTAGAAATATTGCGGCTGACATCCACCACCCGCGAGCAAATATCTCCCCGCACTTGCCGTGGTGGTCGGCCAAAGCTTGCGCGCATTGAGCGAGATGCAGAAACTGACCGCTCTGTAAGCGAAGATCCTTTGCAGTAAAGTTATTTGCGTTCGCCGGGTCACTTTCAAAAAGCGCCGCGGCGGCCGACGTGACGATGCAGCGGAAACATGTCTGGCGCGAGATGCCGTCCTTGCGGCTTCGGCCGCGATGGTGTCCCAAAGCTCCTTATCATCCTCGTTGTCCAACCACCGCTTAAAAAACTCACGGAGCTTTTTGTTGATCGTCGCCAGCTAGGCGGAGATGTGTTGCGAGTTGAGGTTAAGCACCTTGGCGCCTGACGGACTTGGCTTTGCGCAATATGAGCCCCATGCATCCATCAGCCGGCGCCGTTTCTCGAACAGGTCGCCGCGCCTATACGCCGCTTCAACTTTATCGCCGATAACGTGGGCGAGCGCCTGTTCGGCAACCTCGCGCGGGAAGTTTGTTTGCTCGGCCGCCCAATCGCGGAAGGTGCTGCGAAAGCCGTGCGCCGTCACCGAGCGGCCCAGCGTCCGCAGCATCGCCAGCAAACTCATGTTGGACAAGCCGCCGCTGCGCCCTGGAAATACAAAATCGTTTTCGCGGCGCTGCTGCATTGCGTGCAGGATGGTGATTGCGCGATCCGACAGCGGCACGCGGTGCTCGCGATTTGATTTCATGCGAGCGGCCGGCACGGTCCAGACCTTTGCCGCCAGGTCGATCTCATCCCAAGTCGCGCCGATCATTTCGCCGGTGCGGGCAGCGGTCAGGATCAGAAATTCAAGGCAGCGCGCGCTTGTGCTGTCGCGCCCACGCAAGTCCGTCATGAGCTCGCCGATCGCGGTATAGGGGAGGGCGGCATGATGCTCGTGTGGCGCGATCTTCTCCGGCCGCGCCAACGCCAATTGCAAATGACCACGCCAGCGCGCCGGATTTTCGCCGGAACGGTATTCACGAAATTTCGCCCAATCGAGGATGATCTCAATGCGGCCGCGGATACGGCTGGCGGTGTCGGTCTTGTCCTGCCAGATCGGCTCCAGCACCTTGAGCACCAGCGGCGTGTCAATGTCCTGCACTGGCAGATCGCCGATCACTGGATGGACGTAGCTATCAAGCGTGTTGCGCCACTGCTGCCGATGCTTTGGATTGCGCCAGCCGGCCTCATGCGCGGCGATGTAAGCGTCGGCACATTGCTTGAAGGTGATCGCCCTGGCTTGCTCGACCAGCCTGGCGCTACGTTGTTCGCGCCGATGTTGCAGCGGATCGATTTTTTCTGCTCGCAGGCGGC
>Ga0306920_100014616_pt1 | contig 10721 bp, 10 predicted proteins | sample flu12Cox44000170_FD_204666 | JGI IMG/M metagenome (GOLD analysis project Ga0306920, IMG submission 204666) | Lab enrichment of tropical soil microbial communities from Luquillo Experimental Forest, Puerto Rico - flux4day.12C.oxic.44.000.170 (v2)... | ecosystem: Environmental > Terrestrial >... | reverse complement strand
GGCGGTAGTTCAAGGGAAACCGATTGATAATTGGAAATGCGGATACGATCCCATCACGGTCGGCTTGGCAGCGAATGCTGCGTATGATTTGTTCTTCCAACGCTTCCTGGGTCCAAGGGCGAATAGTCAGTTCCGACGCTCGAACTATCCGAAATCCAAGTTGTCGGGTTTCGGGCTTGGCTATAGAGCGGTGAACTCTCTTCGTTGACGCGACTGCGCGCGCACTCCCCATTGAAATGTCAACCGGAGCTGCTTTGCATGGCTCCACTTGTGTGTTATAGTTTATTTGGTTAGCTTTCATTACATATTCCCTCATTCAAGCGCCACCTGTCGGGGTGGCGTTTGAGTTTCTAGTTGTCAGTGAGGTAAGGCCTCGGCTTCGCAGGCGACGGTGCGGGTTGCGATGAAGCGGTCCAAGTCGGCCATCCGATATCGAACGCATCGCTTTGAAAGTCGCACGAACGTGGGTCCGGTTCCGCGAAGGCGCATTGCCTCCAAGGTACGTTCGCTCAGGCCAAGCAATTCGGCTACTCGTCGTTGCGAAAGCAAAAGGTCGGTACTCATAGATAACATGTCTCTCCTGTTCGTTGATGCGGTCATTGCCGCATCTTTTACGACCATTATACGAATTGCCGATCATGCTCTGAGAAAAAACGGACAAGTGCCTCACAGGCAAATGTCCGTCGATGTGTAGACGTGGAGTAGGTAGTACTACTACGTGGGGATGGATGGGTTAAGTTGAACGCTTTCGAGGTGTCAATCCGATTTTGTCGGCCAAGCGTTTACAGGCTTTTTCAACCGAACTAGGGTTACGGATCCTCTGTCGTTTCGCTGCGAAGCGCCAAATGTCTGTGTAGCGCAGGTTCTTAATTTGATATAGGGCCAACCATTCAAAATGCTCTGTGCTGTGTAACGTAGTGGGAGCCTCTCCCATGATCAGCTCGACATCTTGACGATGGGTCGTCAGAGCCCTGTTGAACTCCTTTTTCGCGCGGGCGGCGTATGTGGTCCAGCGTTCATCGCTTGGGGACCAATGCTCGTAGCAGAACGAGAATGATTCGCGACCAAATATGTTTAGGTTGGAGAAATAAGACTCCGGACACCATTGAGAGAACTTCTCGTCGTCCTGAGAATCCCACCATTCAAGGGTATCACGGGCCCATTTTTCGCACCAAGGATCAGTAAGTTCCCAGCGGTGCGACCATACTCGCAGCGATTCATCAAGGTCTGCCTTCTGTTTTCGACCTTTAGCGCGCTCGACCCAAACGTTGTACGGGCCACGTTTGAGCGACCCTAAGACATCCGGTTCAATCCGGGCGACTGCTCCAAGAAAGAGCGCTCGTCCTCGAACGCGTGTAAAAGGTTCTGCGGAGCGCTTCAACCGGGCAATCTCGCTGGCAAGGCGGTATCGCCAAACATCAGCCGCGCATTATGCTCAAGGGCCTCACGTACTGGGTCAAGGTCTAGCCGAGCGTAAATCTGCGTAGTCGAGACGCTGGAGTGGTTCAAAGCCTTACCGATTAGTTGGAGATTATACCCTTGGCCTAAAAGCCAGCTTCCGAGGGTCCGTAACACAAATTGCCGACAGTCTCACGCTAAGCAACCGCCACACCACCACAATCATTCTCTGCGTAGGCAAGTTTCGTTAGCCTCTCACCGCCACACTCGCGCCACAAACATCATCCGGTGGTGATTGGTTGCTGTTTGTTGCGTCACCGTTGCGTTGCGTTCCGTCAGCAGTAGAGTCGCTCTCTCGGTGAGTTTGTGGCGTTGTGGCGGGCTCACCGGGGGGAAGGTAGCGAGAAAACGCATCGTCAAACTGTTCGAGCTTGTAGCCTTTGGGAGTGTCTTCGCTTATTCGAATTGTTCCTGGGCGGATGCCGTATCGGTCGAGCAAGTGAGCGAGCTGGCTCTGTGAGATTGGCCCGCCGCCCCCGTAATCTGCCCAAGGACGATGCTCTATTATGCTAAGCCTAGTACAAATGTCCTTCGACGAAAGCTTGTCAGACCCAGTTTGCTGAAAAACAACGCGGATATCCTGCAAAAGCATGACGCTCACCGAACGGTCTTCGACTGCATCTGCGGGGGAGAGGCTTAGAGCCGCGTAACGGGCTCGCTTAGCCCAGTCACCGCCCGCACGGTCAGCAATCGCGAACAGTGGCCGCCAGTTGTCAGCGGCGCGGTCGTGCAGATCCTCCGGAACTTCTGGCTCGGCATCTCGCAGCGAATCGACATTGTCCACCGCCCAACGAGCAATCTTCCGAGCAAGAATACTGAGTTTCGGCACGTCTCTGCGGGTGAATCGCCGAACAGGGTCTGTCAGCAGCTTCCGTTTCATGCGAATGACAATCGAGCGGTCTGCCAGTGTATCGGGCAATCGGCGAATCGTAGCAATGGCGATAGGTGCCCATGTCGAGAAGGTGTGGGGCTCGAATTTCTCACCGGTACACCTCAACACGCGAGCGTTTTCCGGCTCGTGGCCCGAGTTCAGGATGCCGCGAAGTTCATGTTTATCGTCACCCAAAAAGGTATCTGCTTCGTCGATCAGCAGTGTGGGCTTGGCGGCTTCAATTATTCGAAAAAGCACCGCCGGGGTCAGATTCGCCGTCGTCAGTGCACGTTGAACTAAGCCGTTAAGAACCTTCAAGGCTGTGGTCTTGCCGCAACGCTTTTCAGGAGACACGAAAGCGAGGCGCGGCGCGATATCAGCGGCTGCGAAGGCGTGAGTATGGACGATCCAGAGTGCTACGGCTTGGGATGCGTGTGGTGGGAGTACCAGAAACGCATCAAGTGTTTCGACAAGTTCATTTAGAAGTTCTACCCCGTCAACTGACTCCGAGCAAGGTTCATGCATTGGAAGCATCAGTGCACCACGTGGACTGCTCGTTCGCGATGTTTGCGCCCGGACCTTATTAACCTCGGCGTCAAGCTGGGGCAAGCGTATATCGAGGCGCTTGGCTTCTGCCTTTCGCTGTCGCTCATATTCTAAATCCGAGAGCATAGCTAGTCGGGTGACCGCGCTTTGTAGGGTCTCGGGCTGAGAAGTAAGGACGCTTTCACCTGTGGACATTTAATGGATCCCTGACCTCTCAGACGCGGCACCGCCGTTCTGTATGCGCAAGCTGTCGGCAACACCGGCATCCGCGAGACTCCGTAGAGCGCTAACTGGGACGCGCAAAATACGGCCCTCAAGACGAACGCAAGGCACCGCTCCGCTCGCGATTAGCTCATACATTTTCGACCTTGAGACACCGATCATCTCGGCGGCATCAACCACTCTCAATAGTAATTTCTCGGTCTTTTCCATCTGCTGCGGTTCTCCTTGGACCGCCGATTACATCATAGCGTTTACAGATCGTTGAAGATCACTAATAATAAGAATATGATGTCAATATGACGCCAGAACAGCACCCATTCAGACCAAGGCCCGAAAGCGAATCGCGGTCAATTCCCTCGAACATTCGATTGCAGAACGGCTCGCTTTGCTATGACCTAGCGACCGGCGCCCGACGCGGGTCGAAATGGTCGGACCCGGCATTGCTACAGGAATTCGTTGAGCTAGTAGAGGCTGAGGATATGGCAATTGCTAAATTTGCGCATCGGTGGGGTGTTCTAGGTCTCTGCAGGCACAATTTACCCACAGGCCATCCGCAGCTTCGGCAATTCTCAGCAGTCGGGCGAAAATCCCATTTCTTGAACGTGATTCCTAAACAGCCAAATTCAGAGCTGTCTGACGCCGAAGCCGACGTTTGTCGTGGTTCGATGCAGAACGATCAGTGCGAATGTATTGAGTCGCTAGCGGCTTGGCGCTTTTACGCGAAGACTGCGAACGAAACCCTCAAACGTGCCGAGGTGCTCCACCGCACTGCAAAGAAAAGCACAAAGGTGAAAACAGAAATGCCGTCTGGGGCTTGGCAAGAAATCAGGTCGCTAATTGAAGACTGGCTCTTTATTGCTCCGCTGCAGATCGGCTGCAAACTCCAAGGAGGCAGACTAACGGTCGGGCTGCAGCCAGTTAACTCTCGGTCTTCATTGTCGGCGATTCTGGCCGCCCAGACATTATTTGCAGCGGCCCGAAGCTCCGGACTCACTACCTGTAGCGCTTGCGGTCGGTTGTATTTGCTTTCTCGCAGAATTCAGGAAGGGAGACGAAGGTATTGCACGGAGTGTGGTCGGCGGGCTGCGCAACGTGACGCCTCGCGCGCGTACCGTTCAAGGCAGCGGGCTATTTTTGACTTCACAGAGCTGAGGGGAAATTGAAATCAGGGAAATCGGCTTGAGCTTCGGAAACACGACCGGCTCCCCAGGAGGATACCCAATGGCAAGAACTAAGCGTCGCGGGCAAGGCGACGGTTCAATCTTCAAACGCGGTGACCGTCGATGGTGCGCAATCGTCGATCTGGGTTGGGAAAACGGCAAGCGCAGAAGAAAGTATTTCTATGGCAAAACAAGGTCTGAGGCTGCGGACGCCGTTCACAAGGCAATTCACGCTAAATCACAAGGACTCCCGATTGCGATTGAGCGCCAGAAGCTGGGCCAGTTTCTAGAGAACTGGCTTGAGCAATCCGTGAGGCCGCGCGTTCGCCCACGGACCTATGAAAGCTGGCTGCTAATCGTGCGCCGTCATATCATCCCGACACTAGGGGTCATCCCTCTTCAAAAGGTGTCCCCGCAGCACATCCGCTCATTGTTGAACAAGAAGCTTGAAGATGGATTGTCGGCCCAAACGGTACGCCATATCCGCACTGTTCTCCGCCGCGCCTTGGGAGAAGCAGTAAAATTCGAACAAGTCGTTCGCAATGCAGCAGCACTTGTTGACGGTCCGCGCATCCCTCACCACGAAATTCATCCTCTTACGCCAGAAGAAGCCCGTGTGTTCCTCGAATCGGCCAGAGGAGAACGTTTGGAGGCGCTATATTCTGTGGCGCTTGCGGTTGGATTACGAAGGGGCGAGGCGCTAGGACTGCGATGGAATGATATTGATCTCGATGGTCGCACCCTGACGGTTAGCCAGACAGTTCAGCGGACAAATGGCAAGTTGCAGTTCCTGGAGCCCAAAACGCAAAGAAGCCGTCGCACAATCAGCATTCCCTATACGGTTGTGTCCGCGCTTCGAGGGCATCGTAGGCGGCAGTTAGAGGAACGGCTTGCAGCCGGGCCTCGATGGCAAGACTTCGGGCTTGTGTTCACCACTCGCCTAGGAACTCCATTGGAACCACGAAATGTGCATCGTGATTTCAAGCGGATACTGGCTAGAGCCGGGGTGCCGAATCAGCGATTCCACGACTTGAGGCACGCAGCGGCTTCGCTGTTGCTAGCACAAGGCGTGAGTCCTCGGGTTGTGATGGAACTTTTAGGGCATAGCCGTATCGGAATCACGATGGACACATACAGCCACGTTGTGCCTTCGCTGATGCGAGAAGCTGCTGACAAGATGGACCAAATTCTGAGTGGCGAGGGTCCATCAACGGGCGGCCATAACGCCGTGGCTGTCAAATAGGCTGTCAACCCGTGTGTTCAATGGACAGATTAGCCAAAAAGTCCATGATTTGACTGGTGGGCGGTGCAGGTTTCGAACCTGCGACCCCCGGCTTGTAAGGCCGATGCTCTACCGCTGAGCTAACCGCCCATTGACGTCGTAGGTAGCATAGGCTTGCCCGAAGCGGAAACCGACCCCCGTCAGGTCCCTCACCCTACCCTCTTCCGCGAGCCGCCTCACCTCACCCGCAACGGCGGGAGCGGGATAGGCAAAGCAGCCGAGAGCGATTCAAGGGAGCGCAGGCCGAAGCTCAGCGCGGTAGATTGCTCGAGAGGAGGTCCAAGCACCCCTCTCGGCATTGACCCGCTTCGCCGCTAGCCGGAAGCCGTTGGAGGGCTGGGTTGGGGGATCGCTTCTGACACGTTAAGCGAATCCTTTAATTGCTTACCCGGTTTGAACTTGGCGGAGCGGCTGGCGGAGATTTCGATTGACTCGCCAGTCTTGGGATTGCGTCCGGTGCGCGCCTGACGCGATGAGACCGAAAAAGTCCCAAAGCCTGAAATGTTGACGCGATCACCCTGCTTGAGCGCGTTGATGATGTCGTCGAGAACGATATTGACCGCCCTCTCCGCTTCCCCCTTGCCCATGCCCAGCTTGTTAGCCAAACCTTCGATTAGATCGGCTTTGGTCATAATTCGCTTTCGGCGGCCTCCCCCTTGCTAGTAAATAACGCGAAGGGCGGGTCATCAAGCTGACGCCCCGCCCTTTGCTGTTTAGATCCGCACTAGATTCTCACGACAGATTGGTTCGCGAAACTCTCGCAGCATCGTCATCGTCTTCGACGATTATCGGTTTATCGTCGTCAGTGCTGAACAGCGGCGTGTCCTCGGCCTTCCTGGGCTTGAGGAAGGACTCGGGGTCGTCAAGCACCAGCGCCTGCTTCAACACCTCGTCCATGTGCGCCACCTTGATAAGCGTGATACCCTTGAGGATCGGGGCCGGGATCTCTTCGATGTCCTTCTCGTTTTCTTTAGGCAGGAGCACCGACTTGATTCCGCCACGGTGCGCAGCGAGCACCTTTTCCTTCAATCCGCCAATCGGCAACACCCTTCCGCGCAACGTTATCTCACCGGTCATGGCGAGGTCGTTCTTCACAGGGACGCGGCATAGTGCCGACACCAGCGCCGTCGCCAGGGTGATTCCGGCCGACGGACCATCCTTGGGAATGGCGCCTTCAGGAATATGAATATGGAGGTCGATCTTCTGGTAGAAATCGGGCGCGAGTCCCAGCTGCTCAGAACGCGAACGCACGTACGATAGGGCCGCGTGCGCACTCTCCTGCATCACCTCACCGAGTTGACCGGTGATCGTCAGTTTGCCACGCCCGGGTACGATGGTAACCTCGACGCCAAGCAGCTCACCGCCCAGTTCAGTCCACGCCAAGCCCGTGGCGACGCCGACCTGCGGTTCAGTCTCCGCGATTCCATATCGGAATTTGGGCGGGCCCAGGTATTTGCCGAGACTGGAAGCCGAGATCCTGACGCGCGCGTTGCGGTCGGTCTTCACCACCTCGACCGCGGCCTTGCGGCAAATCGAGGCGATTTCGCGCTCAACATTACGCACGCCGGCCTCGCGCGTGTAATGACGGATGATCGAAAGGACTGCCTTGTCGGAGAACTCGATGTTCTCCTCCTTGAGACCGTTCGCCTCGCGCTGTTTTCGAATCAGGTACTTTCTGGCGATTTGAAGCTTTTCGGTCTCGGTGTAACCGGGGATTCGAATGATCTCCATCCGATCCTGCAACGGCCGCGGGATCCGCTCCAGCGTGTTGCCGGTGGTGATGAACATCACCTTGGAAAGGTCATAGTCGCAATCCAGGTAATGGTCGTTGAAAGTACAGTTTTGCTCGGGATCAAGCACTTCGAGCAGCGCTGATGAGGGGTCACCGCGAAAGTCGGTGGACATCTTGTCCACTTCATCGAACAGCATCACCGGGTTTCCAGAGCCTGCTTTACGCATACTCTGAATCACTTTCCCCGGCAGCGCGCCGATATAGGTCCGCCGATGGCCGCGGATTTCAGCCTCGTCACGCACGCCACCCAAAGAGACCCGCACGAACTTGCGGCCGGTGGCCCGCGCCACCGATTTGCCGAGCGACGTTTTGCCCACCCCGGGAGGACCCACCAGGCAAAGGATGGGGCCCTTAAGTTGACCTACGAGGGTCTGCACCGCGAGATATTCGAGGATGCGCTGCTTGACCTTTTCGAGTCCGTAATGGTCTTCCTCCAGGATGCGCTCAGCTTCCTGGATATCGAGCTTATCCTCGGTATATTCAAACCATGGCAGGGCGAGGAACCAGTCCAGGTAATTGCGGACGACGGTCGCCTCGGCTGACATCGGCGACATCATCTTGAGTTTCTTGATTTCGCGCTCGCATTTTTCGCGAGCTTCAGCCGGCATCTTCTTCTGCCTGAGCTTGTCTTCCAATTCCTGGATCTCGTTCTTGAATTCGTCCTTCTCGCCTAGTTCTTTTTGGATCGCCCGCATCTGCTCGTTGAGGTAATACTCCTTCTGGGTCTTCTCCATCTGCTTTTTGACCCGCGAGCGGATGCGTTTCTCAACTTCGAGGATTTCCAATTCCGACCGCATATATCCGAGGATTCGCTCGAGCCGTTCGGCCGGGTTAGTGCATTCCAGCAGCGACTGCTTGTCCTCCAGCTTGATGCCAAGATGGCCGACGAGCTTGTCCGACAGATAGGCGGGGTCGTCCACCGCGGCAATTGAGGTAACCATCTCGGGCGGAATTTTTTTATTCAACCGGACATAATTATCGAAGGTAGTGTTGACCGAGCGCATCAGCGCCTCGACTTCAGTGGTGCGCTCACACCCTTCTTCGATTTCTTCCGCCTCGACCTGGAAATAATCGTCCTGGCTCACATAGCGCACGATGCGCGCGCGCTTCTTGCCTTCGAGTAGGGCCTTAACTGTACCGTCCGGCAGCCGCAGCAGTTGCACCACTACGCCAAGCGTGCCGACGCCATAAACATCGTCGGGACCAGGGTCCGAGACGCGGGCATCTTTCTGTGCAGCGAGCAGGATAGGTTTTTTGCTGGTTTCGGCCGCCTCCAGTGCCTTTATCGACTTTTGCCGTCCGACAAAGATCGGATACACCTCGTGCGGGAAAACAATTAATTCGCGCAAGGGCAAAAGCGGAACGGCTTCGTGTGCGATGTCGCGATTGTCTCTCTTATCATTGCGGAAAAGCATTTCCGTGAATCCGGTCTCCTGCTGTCCTAAGCGGTTTCAGCGGTCTTTTGATAGACCAACAGGGGTTGTTCCTTTTGGGTCACAACCTCTTCTGAGATCATTACCTCCTTGATATTGGGTTGAGACGGAATCTCATACATCAAGTCCACCATGATGCTTTCCATGATAGCACGAAGGCCGCGTGCGCCGGACTTGCGTTTGAGCGCCTCGCGCGCGATTGCCCGCAGCGCACCGGGGGTAAATTTCAGGTGGACATTCTCCATGTCGAACAATTTCTGATACTGCCGCACCAACGCATTTTTTGGCTCGGTCAGAATACGAACCAGCGCCTCTTCGTCAAGTTCGCCGAGCGTGGCAATCACCGGCAGACGCCCCACGAACTCCGGAATCAGGCCAAATTTCAGCAGATCCTCGGGTTGCACTTCATTGAGCAACTCAGACACGCTGCGGGGATCGCGATGAGCCAGGTCGGCGCGAAAACCCATCGTCTTGCCCGCAATGCGCCGGCGAACCAGCTCCTCCAGTCCGACGAACGCGCCGCCGCAGATGAATAAAATATTGGTGGTGTCAACCTGCAGAAATTCCTGCTGCGGATGCTTGCGGCCGCCCTTCGGCGGCACGCTCGCCATCGTCCCTTCGACGATCTTCAGCAGCGCTTGTTGCACCCCTTCTCCAGAGACATCGCGCGTAATCGAGGGGTTGTCGCCCTTGCGCGCGATCTTGTCGATTTCATCGATGTAGACAATGCCACGTTGGCAGCGCTCGATATCATAATCGGCGTTCTGCAGCAGCGAGAGGATGATGTTCTCGACGTCCTCGCCGACGTAGCCCGCTTCGGTCAGCGATGTCGCATCGGCGATGGTAAAAGGCACCTGCAGGAAACGAGCGAGCGTCTGTGCCAGCAGCGTCTTGCCGACGCCAGTTGGTCCGATCAGCAGAATGTTGGATTTCTGCAATTCGACGTCGCCCGTGACCATCTGCGAGTCGATACGTTTATAGTGATTGTGGACCGCGACCGACAGGATTTTTTTGGCGCGCTCCTGGCCGATAACGTATTGGTCCAGAACACGCTTGATCTCGGCCGGCTTGGGCACCGCCGAAGTCTGGCTGAAGGCCTCTTCGTTGTCGTTTTCCTCGGCAATTATGTCGTTGCATAGGTCGATGCATTCGTCGCAGATGTAAACGGTCGGGCCGGCGATCAGCTTGCGTACCTCGTCCTGGCTCTTGCCGCAGAACGAGCATACCAAGTTGCCTGCGCGGTCATCATGCTTGGCCATTACTGCCTCCCACTGTTCATCTGGAGGGGCCTCCGGCTTACGATTACCTCATCGATGAGCCCGTATTCAACCGCTTGGTCAGCGGTCAGGAACAGGTCGCGGTCAGTATCCTTTTCGACTCGCCGCAAATTCTGCCCGGTGTGGCGTACGACAATATCATTGATCAACTCGCGCATCCGCAAGATCTCGCGCGCCTGAATATCGAGATCGACCGCCTGTCCCTGCGCGCCGCCGAGCGGCTGATGCAGCATGATGCGGGCATGTGGTAACGCGTAGCGCCGCCCCTTGGTGCCTGCCAGCAGCAAGATCGCGGCCGTGCTGGCCGCCTGACCCAAGCACAGCGTAGACACCGGCGGCTTGACGAATTGCATCGTGTCGTAGATCGCCAATCCGGCGGTCACCGAACCGCCCGGCGAGTTGATGTAGAAATTAATCTCTTTGTCCGGATCCTCAGACTCAAGGAACAGTAACTCTGCTGTCACCAGATTGGCCACGTCATCAGAGATCGGGTAGCCGAGGAAAACAATCCGATCCTTAAGCAGCCGCGAGTAAATATCATACGAACGCTCGCCGCGACCGGTCTGCTCGACGACAATCGGCACCAGATTACTCATAGGCCCCCGAGGCAGCGCACTCGCCACAACCAGGTGAGCGGTTTAGAGAGTAGTCTAACCTGTTTGCCAGCCGCGGGGAACTGC
>Ga0306920_100014615_pt1 | contig 10722 bp, 7 predicted proteins | sample flu12Cox44000170_FD_204666 | JGI IMG/M metagenome (GOLD analysis project Ga0306920, IMG submission 204666) | Lab enrichment of tropical soil microbial communities from Luquillo Experimental Forest, Puerto Rico - flux4day.12C.oxic.44.000.170 (v2)... | ecosystem: Environmental > Terrestrial >... | reverse complement strand
GCGGCTTTGGCGATAGGGTAGCGATTCCGGGCCATGCATCTCGTCGAGATGCGGCTTGTGGACCCTGGAGCTGGAACGGCTTTCGTCTGCCGAAGACGGCTGCGGATCGTCGCGGCGAAATTTCACCTTGCCCAGCGCGGCTGCGCCGCGCGAGCTTCGCCCTGAAGGGGAGGGCGGCGCGCGCTTAGTAGATCTGGCGGCGCGCGCGACGAGCTCCGGCAAATTCGCTGCGTCGCCATATTTCCTTGCTCCGGCGTAAGCGCCTGCGCGGTCTTGCACGAGGCGCTGTTTTGCCGTGGGATCGTCGACCACCGCAAGCTCGGTTGCGCGCAGGCGTTTGACCTCGTCGCGCAGCCGCGCGGCTTCCTCGAAATTCAGATCCGCCGCGGCCTCGCGCATCCGCGTCTCGAGATCGGCGAGCACGGCCTCGAAATTGTGCCCAATCGAGATGACGTCGTCGGCAACCCCGCCCTCGCCGATCTCGACCAGCACATGGTCGCGCTCATAGACCGAGTTGAGGATGTCGCCGATCGACTTCTTCACGCTCTCGGGCGTGATGTCGTTGGCCTCGTTGTAGACGACCTGCTTCTCGCGACGGCGGTTGGTCTCGGCGATCGCCCGTTCCATCGACCCGGTCACGGTGTCGGCATATAGGATCACCTTGCCGTCGATATTGCGTGCGGCACGGCCGATGGTCTGGATCAGCGAGGTCTCGCTCCGCAAAAATCCTTCCTTGTCGGCATCCAGAATCGCGACCAGGGCGCATTCGGGAATGTCGAGGCCTTCGCGCAGCAGGTTGATGCCGACCAGCGCGTCGAACGCGCCGAGGCGGAGGTCGCGGATGATCTCGATGCGCTCGATCGTGTCAATATCCGAATGCATGTAGCGGACGCGGATGCCCTGCTCATGGAGGTATTCGGTGAGGTCTTCCGCCATGCGTTTGGTCAGGACCGTGATCAGCGAGCGATAGCCGGCGGTGGCAGTCGCGCGCACCTCGCCGACGAGATCGTCAACCTGCGTGCGCGCAGGCCGAACGTCGACCGGCGGATCGATCAAGCCGGTCGGGCGGATCACCTGTTCGACAAACACACCACCGCTTTCGTTCAGTTCCCAGCCGCCCGGCGTTGCCGACACGGCGATCGATTGCGGACGCATCATGTCCCATTCCTCGAACCGCAGCGGCCGGTTGTCCATGCAGGAGGGCAGGCGGAAGCCATATTCGGCAAGCGTGGCCTTGCGGCGGAAGTCGCCGCGGAACATGCCACCGATCTGCGGAACGGTGACATGGCTTTCGTCGGCGAACACCAGCGCGTTGTCGGGGACATATTCGAACAGCGTCGGCGGCGGCTCGCCTGGCCGGCGGCCGGTGAGGTAGCGCGAATAGTTTTCGATGCCGGCGCAGCTCCCCGTCGCTTCCATCATTTCCAGATCGAAGGTCGTGCGCTGCTCCAGCCGCTGCGCTTCGAGCAGCCGCCCCTGCGCATTGAGCTGGTCGAGCCGCTGCTTCAGCTCGAGCTTGATCGCCTTGATCGCCTGCACCAGGGTCGGGCGCGGCGTCACATAATGCGAGTTGGCGTAGATCTTGATGAACTCAAGATCGTCCTGCTTGTGGCCGGTGAGCGGATCGAACTCCTCGATATTTTCGACCGTGTCGCCGAACAAGTTCACGCGCCAGGCGCGGTCCTCATAGTGCGCCGGGAAAATATCGATGACATCACCGCGCACACGGAACGTGCCGCGGGTGAAGTCGGCGGAGGTGCGCTTGTATTGCAGTGCCACGAGGTCGGCGATCAGCTGCCGCTGGTTGATGCGCTCGTTCTTCTTCAGCGCAAAGGTCATCGCGGTGTAGGTCTCGACCGAGCCGATGCCGTAGATGCAGGAGACGGAGGCCACGATGATCACGTCGTCGCGTTCGAGCAGCGAGCGCGTCGCGGCATGACGCATACGATCGATCTGCTCGTTGATCGAGGAATCCTTCTCGATATAGGTGTCGGTGCGCGGCACATAGGCTTCGGGCTGGTAATAGTCGTAATACGACACGAAATACTCGACCGCGTTGTCGGGAAAGAAATTCTTGAACTCGCCATAGAGCTGGGCGGCGAGCGTCTTGTTCGGTGCGAGAATCAGCGCCGGGCGCTGCGTCGCCTCGATCACTTTCGCCATGGTATAGGTCTTGCCCGAGCCGGTGACGCCGAGCAGCACTTGGGTGCGGTCGTTGCGCTTAATGCCCTCGACGAGCTCCGCGATCGCCTGCGGCTGATCGCCTTTTGGCTGGTAGTCGGACTTGATGTTGAAGCGCAGGCCGCCTTCGCTCTTGTCCGGGCGCGGCGGACGGTGCGGCGTCCACACTTTCACCGAGCCGTCATTCTGGCGGAATTCGGGGCGGCCTTCGCGGATCAAGGTCTCCAGCGCGTCCGCGGTCGCCTTCACGCCGAGCGCTTCGGTCTTGCTGCGCGGCGGTCGGGCGAGCGCGTCAAGATCGTCCTCCTCGGTCGGCAGCCCGAGCTGCCGCGCCAGCTCCGGATCGAGCATCGGCACGGTTGCGGCGGTGCCGTAGTTGGCCTGCCGGGCCTCCTCAAAACCGTCGCTGGCAGTGTCGCGCTTGGCAAGATCGTCGCGTTTTTCTTGCGTCGACGCACGCGCGCGATGGGCGGCGGCCTCGCCGCCTGCGCGACGATCGAAGGAATTGTCCGGCGGCGGCTTCAGGCCGGTGGAGGAGCCGACGCCGCTTTCACCGCGGTTGATCGCGGGATTGAGCAGATCGGCCAACGCCGGCCCAATCGGCAGGACCTCGGGGCGGTGGGCTTTGGATTTCGAGGTGTTGCGAGGCCTTTTTGGCCGGCCGGGTGTCTTCGTCATCTGCCGAATATGGGACGAGTCTTGCGCCCAGAAAAGAGGCAAGCTTCCGCCATTGAGCCGCTGTCAGCAGCTGTCAGTACGGCCAGTGTCAGTACGGCCAGCCGGCACCCTCGGTCATTGGCGAGTTATGCGCGCCGCCGGCGCGGCCGCAGCGCGCGTGACCCAGCGCCGGAACGCGGCGAAATCGCGCTGCTCGCTCTGGGAGCTGCGATAGACCAGGTACCAGCGCATGCCCTTGGGCACGGCGAGGGCGAACGGCGCGACCAGCCGTCCCGCCGCAAGGTCGTCGTCGATATAGGGGCGGATGCCCATGGCGACGCCGAGCCCGTCGACGGCAGCCTGCAGTGCCTGGCCGTAATATTGAAATTCGGCGCCGCGCGCGTTGACGCGCATGGCACTCGCCGCCTTCAGCCAGAGCGGCCAGTCCTCACTTGCATGCGCGACGCGCAACAGGCTCGGTCCCTTCAGGTCGCTTGGCTGCTTCAGTGCGGCGGCGAGTCTTGGTGCGCAGACCGGCATCAGATCGGCGACGAACAAAGGTTCGGCGACGAGGCCCGGCCAGGCACCGTCGCCGAGCTTGATGCCGCAGCTCCAGTCGTCGCCGAACGGCGCCAGCGCGCCGCCGGCGGTGATGCGCACCTCGATGTCGGGTTGTTCCTGACGAAAATCGGCGAGGCGCGGAATCAACCAGCGCATCGCGAAGGTCGGGCCGACGCCGATGGTGAGGACGCGCAAGGCGCAAGGCGACGTCACCTGCGCGGTCAGGCTCGCAAGCGCATCGAAAATCGGCGTCAGTCCGCTCTGATAGGCGCGCCCGGCTGATGTCAGCGCCAGCCGGTTGGCCTTGCGCTCGAACAAGGCGACGCCGAGCCGCTGTTCGAGCAAATGCACCATTCGGCTGATCGCGGCGGCCGAGACATTAAGCTCGCTGCCGGCCGCGGCAAAACTGCCGCTGCGCGCCGCGGCCTCGAACGCCCTGATGCCGTTGAGGAAGAGCAGCCGTCGCATTGACCCTCAGAAAAACTGATGCTGAGACCAAGATAACTCCGTTTGCGCCGGGTGTTCAAGCAGGGCACCAATGTCGCATCGTGGATTGCGAGGCATCCGGGCGAGCGGGGATTCGTCACGCGCTGTGTTGTTGGAAACTCCCGCTCACCCGGCCTCCTCCCCAAGCCGGGAGCGGCAGACGTTGGGAGAGCTGTGGTGACTGCGCTGATGATGGCCGCACTCGGCGGGCTGATGGTCGCGACCGCCTTCCTGTCCGGCCTGTTCGGCATGGCCGGCGGAATGATCTTGATCGGTGTGCTGCTGATGTTGATGCCGCTGCCGACCGCGATGGTGCTGCACGCGATCACGCAGATGGCGTCGAATGGCTGGCGTGCCTTTTTGTGGCGCGCGCATATCCGCTGGCGGCCGGCATCTGTCTATCTGATCGGCTGCGCGCTTGCGCTTGGGCTATGGTCGATCACCCGCTACGTGCCGGACAAGCCGATTGCGCTGATCCTGCTCGGCGTGACGCCGTTCCTGGCGCGGATGCTGCCCTCGGAGATCAAGCCCAATCCCGACAGCGTCTGGCAGGGCGCGCTGTACGGCTTTGTTTGCATGGGATTGATGTTGATGACCGGCGTCTCCGGGCCGCTGCTCGACACGTTCTTCCTTGGCGGCAACTTCGAGCGTCGCGCCATCATCGCGACCAAGGCGACCTGCCAGGTCGCGAGCCACCTCACCAAACTGATCTATTTCGGCGGCATCATCGATCAGGCCGCAATCCTCGATCCGCGGCTCGCCGCCATCGCGGTCGCGGCTTCCATGCTCGGCACCACGCTGTCGCGGCGGGTGCTTGAGGCAATGAGCGACCAGCAGTTCCGCCGCTGGGCCAACCGACTGATCACGACGGTTGCGAGCTATTATATCCTCTATGGAAGCTGGCTGTTGTTCGCGCGCAGCTCGGCAGCTTCGTTCTGAGGGAGCGTTACGATGGCACGAGCCGCCGATCCCTTGGTGCTCGACTTCGTCGAATGGATCGCGCGCGAGCCCAGGCGCTATGCGGAGGTGGTCGGAACCTGGACGACCTCATGTCCGCGGCTGACGATCTGGGAGGACGCCGCCGATCATGGTTACGTCGTGCGCGAAAGCATTGTGGGTGTCGGCCATTTCGTGACTGTCACCGAGGCGGGCAAGAAGCTGTTGCGCGCACACGGTCGGATCAGCTGATCGCGCCATTGGCACGCGCAGATGCGCAAAAAGTGGCACCGGCCTTTCCGACACGATCATGCGCCAATAACCGTCGCCGAAACATCACTTACCTCACCACACCATTGACTCTGGTCGGCGCGGGGGGCAAATTCATGCAATCGCATCTTTCTTCGCTTGCGCCCGTCCCATCAGGAAGAACCCGCCATGATCGACCTTTACTATTGGACCACGCCGAACGGCCACAAGATCACGATGTTCCTCGAAGAGACCGGCCTTGCCTACAAGATCTTCCCGATCAACATTGGCAAGGGCGACCAGTTCAATCCGGAGTTTCTCGCGGTCGCGCCGAACAATCGTATCCCCGCGATGGTCGATCATGAGCCGAAGGGGGGCGGCAAGCCGATTTCGATCTTCGAGTCCGGCGCGATGCTGCTCTACCTCGCCGAGAAGACCGGCAGGTTTCTTGCCACGGATTTGTACAAGCGCTACGACGTCATCCAGTGGACGTTCTGGCAGATGGCCGGGCTCGGGCCGATGGCCGGCCAGAACCATCACTTCCGCAATTATGCGCAGGACAAGCTGCAATACGCCATCGACCGCTATGTGAACGAGACCAATCGTCTCTATGGTGTGCTCAACAAGCGCCTGTCGGATCGCGAGTTCATCGGCGGCGACTATTCGATCGCCGACATGGCCTGCTATCCCTGGGTCGTGCCGTACAAGAACCAGGGCCAGGACATCGACCAGTTCCCGCATCTCAAGCGCTGGCTGGAGACCATCAAGGCGAGGCCCGCGACCGAGCGCGCCTACGCCAAGGCGAAAGAGATCAATCCGAATTACGGCCAGCCCGCGATCCGCACCGAGGAGGAGCGCAAGATCCTGTTCGGGCAGACGGCCGCGGTCGTGCGCTAGCGCGCGTTCGTCATTTGCGCGTGCGGTCGACAAAGGCACACGCGCGCCGTGCCCACTGACTGGCTCGTGGTGAGTGTCAGGGTGGGCAGGCTTGGCTGCTGCCCACCCTAGGTTGAGGGGGCCCAATGTCACTCCAACTCTATGAACTGGTGGGCACCGACGCGGAACGTCCCTTCAGCCCCTATTGCTGGCGCATAAGGATGGCGCTCGCGCACAAGGGCCTAGCGGCCAATTCGATCCCCTGGCGTTTCACGGAGAAGGGCGCAATCGCCGGGCACGGATCGGACAAGGTGCCGGTGCTGCTGCATGGCGAAAATCCGGTGGTCGATTCCTGGGTGATTGCGAACTATCTCGAAGACAATTTTCCCGACCGGCCGTCGCTGTTCGGCGGCGAGGGTGGACGCAATGTCAGCCGCCTGATCAATTGTTGGGGCGACATCGCCATCGTTGGCGGCATCTTTCCAATGATCGTCGCCGATATTCCGTCGCATCTCAGCCCCGTTGACGTCGACTATTTCCGCAGATCACGCGAGGCGCGACTCGGCCGCAGGCTGGAGGACGTCACCGCCGAGCGTGACACGACCGTCCTGGCATTCCGCAAGTCGCTGGAGCCGATGCGCCAGAGCCTGAAAGCGCAGCCTTATCTCGGCGGCGCAGCGCCGAACTATGCCGACTATATCGTGTTCGGCGGATTTCAGTGGGCGCGCGTGGTCAGTCCGTTCAAGCTGCTCGAAGCCGACGATGCAATTTACGCCTGGCGCAAGCGACTACTCGACGCCTTCGACGGCCTTGCGCGCAAATCGCCGGGCTATGCGGTCTGACCACCTGCCGAGGTCACTCATCTTCCGGCGTGCAATTTTAGGCGGCGAGAGCCTCGTTAAGATCAGCTGTTGGCCACCGGCGCCGCAAACTCTCCGCCTTCGACCAGCAACCCTTCGGCGATACTGAGATTGAGCCCGCGTGATCAAAGTCGGTGCAGCACACAATAAGTTCAGACCTCCCGACATAGCCAGCTTGCACGACTGAAATCACTGGGCTTTCCGCACGCCCGCGTGCGGGCTGGTGCGGACCAATACCTGTCCGGTTTTTTCGATCCACGCGATGCAGGTGCCTGAATCGACGAAGATTTTGGCCGTGGACTTGCGGACCCAAACATGTCCGCCTCTTGCTTCGCCGCATGAGCACCCAAGAAGCTTTGGCGCTGCCCTCACCAGCGCCGTCCAATACCGTGGTCATCAATGCGCGCTGCAGCTTGCGGATCGAAGCGGATCAGCGTGTGATCGTCGTCGCCGGACTACCGGTGCATCACAATCGCGCTGAGGATGCGATCGCCGAGGCCTATGCGATGGTGTTCTTGGTGGAGTCTGGCTTCGCTCAGCAAACGGACGTGGCGCGGGCATTTGCCCGGTCGGTGCGCTCTATTCGGCGCTACCAAGAGCGCTATGCGGACGGCGGGATGACGGGGCTTGGTCGAGAGGAAGGCTGGCGTAGAGGCCGACGACGTATCTCCGGTAAACGTCTACGCAGCATCGAGACGCTGAAGAGCCAGGGGATGAGCAACCGTGCGATCGCGCAGCGGCTGGGCGTCACCGAGAAGGCTATCCGCAAGCTGGTCGGACCATCGAAGCCTGTTGAGAGCGCACAGCTTGCTTTGCCCGCGATGACGACGGCCGCGGAGAAGCCGAGGGCGACCGGCGTGCCGTCTGACACGCGCGGCGGCGAAGATAGAGATAGCGCCATGAAATCGGCAGATGAGACGGTCGCCGCGCCTGAGGCTGCAGACGACGATGATCCTGTACCGATGAGCCTCGACCACGACGCGAGCGATCGGACGCTTGATCGGCAGCTCGCGTATCTGGGGTTACTCGACGATGCCGCACCGCTCTTTCGCGAGGGGGCCTCGGTTCCCGGTGTCGGAGTCCTGTTGGCTCTGCCGTGTTTGGTCGAGAGCGGGCTGTTTCGGATCAGTCGCAAGCTCTACGGTGAGATTGGTCCGGCCTTCTATGGCCTGCGCACGACGTTGCTGACGCTCCTGCTCATGGCGCTGCTACGCATCAAGCGGCCCGAGCATCTCAAGGAGAAGGACCCAGCCGCGTTCGGCAGGCTCCTCGGGCTCGACCGCGCGCCGGAAGTGAAGACGCTGCGGCGCCGGCTCACGCGCCTTGCCGCGCAGCATTGCGCCGAGCAGCTTGGCGCGGAGCTTGCGCGTGTGCGTGTCGATCAGCGCGGACATCTCATGGGGTTCTTGTACGTTGATGGCCATGTGCGCGCCTATCATGGCCAGCGCCCTATCGCATCAAATGCTTACGTGGCGCGGCGACATCTGGCCATGCCCGCCTGCACCGACTACTGGATCAACGACAGCTCCGGCGACCCATTGCTGGTGATTACCGGAGAGGTCGATGCTGCTTTGACGAAGGCTATGCCCCGTCTGCTTCGCGAGGTGCGGGGGGCGGTTGGCGAGCGAAAGGTCACCATTGTCTTCGACCGCGGCGGCTGGAGCCCGAAATTGTTCGCCGCGATGATCAAGGACGGCTTCGATGTACTCACCTATCGTAAGGGCCATTGCCGTCGCATCAATGAGCGGCGGTTCATCCGCCGTCGCGCCAAGTTTGACGGGCGCTTAGTGGACTATCTTCTGCACGACGAGCCCGCGCGCTTCCTCAAAGGCAGGCTGCGCTTGCGGCAGGTCACGCGCTTGTGCGACGGCGGCCATCAGACAAACGTGATCACGAGCCGATGGGACCTGCGTGACATCGAGGTCGCCTACCGCATGTTCGAGCGCTGGCGACAGGAGAACTTCTTCAAGTACATGCGGGAAGAGTTCCTGCTCGATGCGCTCGTCGATTACCAGATCGAGCCGGAGGACCCAACCCGCACCATCCCCAATCCGGAGCGCCGCGCTTTGGACAAGGAGATCCGTGCGGCCCGCGCCGATCTGGCGAAGCTCGAACGCGAATTCGGTGCCGCCGCCGCGAACAATGCCGAACAGCGGCGTCCGACCATGCGTGGCTTCAAGATCGCCCATGGCAGGCTCGGCAACCAGCTGCGCAGCGCCCGCGCGCGCGTGCGCCGGCTCTTCGACCAGCGCCGCAAGGTTCCCAAGCGCGTCGAAGTGCGAGAACTCAACGAGCGAACCGTGGTCAAGCTCGCCACCGAACGCAAGCATCTGACCGACATCATCAAGATGGTTGCCTATCAGGCCGAGAGCGACCTACTTGCGCTCCTGCGGCCTCACTACGCGCGTGTCGATCAAGAGGGGCGAACCTTGCTGCATGAGCTGTTCGCTACCGCAGGAGACACCCGCGTCTCCGATAGCGAGCTCAATATCACCTTGGCTCCGCTCAGCTCGCCACATCGCACGCTCGCCGCTCAGGCTCTCTGTGAGATCCTCGACAAAACGGCGACAACTTTCCCCGGCTCTCGCCTGCGGATTCACTTCGCTATGCGTCCGCCGCGACGTATCGGGCTTGCCTTCCCCGGCTCTCCGGCCGAGCGCAGAACCGAGGCTGACGGTGCCCCAGCGCCCTGATCGACGCCAAAACCGGACATTTAACGCTACCCTGTGTCAGGAGGTCTGAATTTCGTCATTGCGGGCTGAACGAAGCGGCAAGGGCCAAACGACGATTTTAGAATTGCTTGCTCGCTTCGCTCCTCGCAAAAGAAAAGATGATCAAGCAGGGGACCTCTCGAATGACCAAGGGCAGGACATATTTGACAGTCACGTTCGCCACTCTGGCCGCGCTCGCATGCGTGACCCCTCAAGCCGATGCCGCCAGTTGCGGCAGCGGGCCCGGTGGTTTCGAGGCTTGGAAGCAGCGATTCGCTGCGGAAGCGAGGGCCAAAGGCGTCAGTGACTCCACTATCCAGGCCTTGATGGCGACGAACTATGCGAGTGCGACGATTGCCGCCGATCGCGGCCAACGAAGTTTTTCATTGTCGCTCGATGCATTCCTTGCAAAGCGCGGCGCTTCCACCATCGTCGCGCGCGGTCGTGCGTTGAAACAGTCGCAAGCGGCGATGTTCGCATCGATCCAGCAGCGCTATGGCGTGCCGCCGGGGCCGCTAATCGCAATCTGGGGCATGGAGACGGGCTTTGGCAGTCAGCGCGGCAACCAGAACATGCTTTCCTCGATCGCAACGCTCGCCTATGATTGCCGGCGCCCGGAATATTTTACGGAGCAGCTTTATGCGGCGCTGCAATTGATCGACCGCGGCATGCTCTCGCCATCGACACGCGGCTCCATGCATGGCGAGGTCGGCCAGACACAGTTCTTGCCCAAGAACATTCTGGCCTATGGTACCGGCAATCTCGACAGCGCCGCCGCCGCGCTCGCCTCGACCGCAAACTTCTTGCGGGCCCATGGCTGGCGCGCCGGCGCGGGCTATCAGCCGGGCGAAGCGAACTTCGCAGCGATCGAGGCCTGGAATGCCGCGGAAGTCTATCAGCAGGCGATTGCGCTCATGGGCCGTCAAATCGATGGCGGGCAGTGAGGGGCCGCGGCGACGCGCTGGTCGCCGCTTGATCCACGTCAGCAACAGTGACGATGGCATGCCGGAGTTGGTAAAGCCTCGCGGCGCTCCCAAAGGGATCGGCGGCGGTCGACGATAAAGGTTCATCAGAGCTGGTGTCCGTAGCGGGTGAAGATGTCGTGTTTTTGTAGCTCGTGATCTGTCGCCTTCGTGGTGGGTTGCGGAGGAGCCGGAAGGCGTGGACGACCACTCCGGTCTGGTTCATGCCACGGATATTCTCGC
>Ga0306920_100014611_pt1 | contig 10724 bp, 10 predicted proteins | sample flu12Cox44000170_FD_204666 | JGI IMG/M metagenome (GOLD analysis project Ga0306920, IMG submission 204666) | Lab enrichment of tropical soil microbial communities from Luquillo Experimental Forest, Puerto Rico - flux4day.12C.oxic.44.000.170 (v2)... | ecosystem: Environmental > Terrestrial >... | reverse complement strand
GTAGCGCGGGTGTGCCTGGATATGCTGCGGTCTCGCAAATCGCGGCGGGAGGAAGCCCTTGGGGTCCGCGCGACTGAGCCGGTGGTGGGGGGGGACGCGCCGGGTGACCCCGAGCAGGAGGCAGTGCTGGCGGACTCGGTGGGACTGGCGCTGCTGGTAGTGCTCGAGACGCAGACGCCGGCGGAGCGAGTGGCGTTCGTGCTACACGACATGTTCGAGCTACCGTTCGACGAGATCGCGCCGATCTTGGGACGCTCTCCGGTGGCGGCGAGGCAGCTGGCGAGCCGCGCGCGCCGGAGGGTGCGCGGAGCGGCCGCGTCGCCCGAGGCCGATCGCGGCCGCCAGGGAGAGATTGTGCGGGCGTTCCTCGCGGCGGCGCGCGAGGGGGACTTCGCCGGGCTGCTGGCGGTGCTCGATCCCGGTGTCGTGCTGCGGGCGGATGCCGCGGCGGTGCTGGCGAGTGCCGCCCACGAGGCAGCTGGTGCGCCGAAGCTGGCGTCGGAGATGCGCGGGGCGGCCGCGGTGGCGGAAGCGTTTGCCGGCCGCGCCCGAGGGGCGCAGCTCGCGCTGGTGGACGGCGTGGTGGGGGCGGTGTGGGCGCCCGGCGGGCGACCGCGCGCGGTCTTCAGGTTCAGGGTCGCAGGTGGGAAGATCGTGACGATCGATCTGGTGGTGAATCCGGAGCGGGTGCGGCGGTTTGAGGTGGTGGTGTGGGGGGACTAATGCGAGTGGACGGTCGCCTGAGGACGAGACGACGATGACTGTGCCGCCCACTCGGATGCGGATCATCCGACCATTCACGACGCACGTCTTCAACCCGATCGCGCGACGGTTCGCGGGCTGGCTGCCAGGTTTCGGCATCCTGGAGTACCGGGGACGAACGAGCGGCCGGACGTACCGCACGCCGATCAACGTCTTCCGGCGGGGTGACTTCTACGTCTTCGCACTCACCTACGGTGCCGACGTCCAGTGGGTGAAGAACGTCGTGGCGGCCGGCGGCTGTACCCTCCACACGCGCGGCGGGGATGTTCGCTTGGTCGAGCCGGAGTTGTTCGTCGATCCGAGCCGGCGGCTCATGCCGCTTGTCGTCCGAACCGTGTTGCGGTTGGACCGCGCTAGTGAGTTCCTGCGGATGCGGAAGGCCTGAAAGAGAGATAGGTGCCGGGTCCGGCCCGACCGAGAGCGACCGGGGAGATCGATCCTGAGCTGGAAACGCTCCGGGCCGACTCGGTCGGTCGCGCGCGGCTCATGGTCTCGACACCTTGGATCCGCTAGACGGATCGCCGAACCGTTGATTTTGACGCCAGCCGCCATGGTTGGCCGCCCGTCGAGTCAGGACTCAAAATGGAGTTCGTCGCGGCATCGAGGTATCCGACTTGAGAGGGGGTGTTGGGACCATCTGGACGGGTCGCCTTGGAGCGGTGGGTAGCATGCTCGAAACCAGAATGACTACGCATCCTCACGCGGGCTTCGGTGGATGGATGGGGCGGCAGCCATTGTGCGGTCCTACAAGCAATTGCTTGACGAGTCGGTCGCCCGATTTCCCTTTCCGAAGCTCGCTTTGTCCGCCTGCCATCGCCGCTAGCCGGACTGTCACGCGAAGATCCGCGGCTTTCTCGGCTTCCAACCAGCCTGAGCGCGACTGGTGCGTTTCATCGAACCGACGGGGCGTACCATTTCTTCATCCTGGCGAGGGATCCGGCCTGAGAGAAGGGCCTGAGAGACACAAGAACCGATGTAAGTAACGCTCAGGCACCGCGCACATTGTTTGCCCAGAGAGCCGCGCCGCATGCGGCATACCAGCCCAATGCCGCTCCAGACTGAGTCCTACCCCTCGCGAGTACCGGGGTGGCGTAGCAGGGAGGTCAGGAAGCGCGACGCCGTCGATGGTTGCCCAGGGCGCTGCCGCCTAGGTGAACTCCTGGCCAGTTGAAGGTGGGATTCTTCGCAACTACCCAAGTCGCCGGGCACGCGTATTGTCCGCGTCCACAACGGGTTAGCTCACGCGCGACCTGGCTTGTGGTCCGGGGTCTCGTGGGTGAACGATCCAGGCAGCTCCGGGCCATCACAGCATCCGGGTACGAAGAACCTGCACGCGCACACAGGCCATGACAGCAACTGATCGACGATGACGCCGTCGCTGAATGCCTCGAGGCGAGGCTTGGCTATCGAGGCTGAGGAAGGCACCATCGCTCCGCCTCAATCGTAGGCCCGCTTAAGCGGGGTGCTCCGCCGCCAGCGGTGGCCGTCATCGTCGTCAGCCCGCTGTGCCCAGACCCGGGTCAAGCGATAGCCGGAGAGACGAAGGAGAAGCGGTAACGTGACGGCGGTCATCTGGGGAACCCTGGTGGTCGCGGAGCAGACCTTCCGGCGGCTCGACGCACCCGAGCTGGTGGCCGAGGTCGCGGAACGCGTGACGTACGTCAACGGTGTGCGTGCGAGGCCGAGGCCGGCCAAACACACTTCTTGATAAGACCTCGGACCTGCTGGTCTCTGGCCCTCACAGGAGTCGAGGGGGACCGCGGGAATTCGACAGCGGGTGTGAAGCGCGCGCTGCCCAGCGACGATTCGGCCCCCGGATAGGCTGACCTGCAGGCGCGCTCCCTAGGGTCCCTGCACGTGGGCGGAGGGGCGACGCCGTCCGTGGAGGGACACATGAAATGAATAACTCTTGCGCGCCGACGAGACGACCGCCTCGAGGCGGGGTCTCTCTACTCCTGCACGGGGCCCCGGCGAGCTCAAGGCCAAGAACCTTGCGCGCGATGCGCGGTGCGTCCTGGGACCGGATGCAACGTCTTCCGGGGGGGTTTCGACCTCGTTGTCGGGGGGTGAAGCCGTTATCGTGGGCGACGAGCCCCTCTCCGTCCGGCTTTGGCGACGCGACTTTTCACGCCGATCTCGACGGATGGCTCACGCCCCACCTTGTACAAGGGATGTCGATGGGAGAGCAACGGGCGGCTGCTCCCGTCAAGGAACGCGTGATGGAGCATCGGCGTTGCGGGGAGATGAGGTGATGACGCGGCACATGCCGTGGGTGCTCGTTGTCTGGGTTCTCGCGAATCAGGGCGGCGTGCCCGTGCCGGTGACCCCGTGGTTGCTGGCGGCGGGGGCTCTGGCCGGCAGCGGCCAGGTCAGTGTCACTCTGGTCCTCGCATGCACCGTGGCGGCGGCGCTCGGGGCGGATCTCCTCTGGTACAGCCTTGAACGGTGGCGGGGGGCCCTGATTCTGGCTTCGTGCTTCCGCGTGGTGCCGTTGCCGTCGGGGTCCTTCAACCGGATTGGGAGTTTCTTGCGAGCCCATCAGGCCGGGTTCATGTGGAGCGCCCGGTTCCTGCCGGGGTGAATCCTGTGGCTGCACGGTTGGCTGGTGCCGCCGGCATGCCGCTCGTCCGCTTCCTCTGTCATGCGGCCGGAAGCGCACTCGGGTGGGCTGGTGGATGGACCGCCTTGGGATATCTGCTTGGAGGAATGGTCCTCGAGCGTGGTGGATCCTTCCGGAATCGCTTGGACTGGAATAGTGGCGGTCGTCCTCGCTGTGGCTGCAAGGAGTGTTCTGATCACGCTCGTCGCGCGCCGTCGCCGAGGACGGCCCGTTGGGACCGCCGCTGCCGAGTCGGCCCGCACCACGAATCAGGAGAGGTATCGGGTTCACCCGCTCGCGGAGCAGACAGCGGCAGAATCGCGCCAGAGCGGACGGACGCCCGGGAACCGCTCGCAGTCATACCGGAGAGACGGCGAGTGCAGCATGACGAGGCCGAGCGGCCTCCAGTTACCCGGTCCACTAGGGCGCGGTGCTGAAGCCGCCCCACCGGGTTCCGCTGGGGGCCGAGATTGCGTGAGGAGACATGACGGTGCTCTTGGAAGGCCGAGTGGCAGGAGGCACGGCGTTCGAGAAGCTCGTCGAGGCGCATCACTCCGACATCCATCGCTATCTCTGGCACGTGGTTACCCTCGGGGCGGCCGCGGACGATCTCTCGGCGGAGACGTTTCTGCGCGCCTTCCGCGCCCGCCGATCGCTACCTGTGGATACGGATCTGCGCCCCTGGCTCTTCGCCATCGCCACCCGCCTCTGCCGGAAGCACTTCCGGGGGGAGCGGGGGCGGGCAGCCACGTTGGCCGCGCGCAAGCAGGGTCGATCGGCGAATGGGGTTCGCCCGGAGGGTGAAACGGTTCAGGATGCTCGGGGCCGGCTGGAGGCGATTATCCGCCGCCTCCCCCTCAACCAGCGCCTGGCCTTCGCGATGCGGAGGTTCCACGATCTCGGCTACGACGCCATCGGGGCAAGCCTCGGCTGCTCGGCGGGACGGGCACAGATCCACGTGTTCGACGCCTTGCGCAGGATTCGTCGCGAGCTCGATGCACCCGCCAGGGGGAATGGAGGAGAGTCGCGGCAACGCGCTGCCGTGACACGGGGCAGCGATGACGGAACGGGATGATCCCGCTGACGGCGGCCCCTCGCTCGTACCGATTGCGCTTGTGGCGCCCACGGAGGGGCGACCCGCTGGGGCGTCCCGACGGCCTGAACGCTCTTGCGCGTGGGCGCTAGGTCCGGCCTGGCGCAGACTTCGCCGCGCGTCCGGAAGCCCGGGCACGGGCGAGCCAGAACTCCATTCCCATGCTCCGCAGCCGCTTGATCGCACGGTCCATGGCCGCGCGGGCCTGGCGACGTCGCCCTGTGGCCTGGTGAAGCACCGCCAAACCGAGGTGGCACCGCGCCTCGAGCGGCCGCATACCGAGGGTCTCGGCCAGCGCCAGGGCCTCCTCGTAGCGCTCGCGGGCGGCATCGCGCGCGGGGGGCGTCCGAGCCGAGGCCACCTCGGCCTGTGCGCGCAGCGCCCACGCTTCGTGCCCGCGCTCGCCACGGTGACGGGCCTGCTCGAGTGCTCGATCGGCCCACATGGACGCGTCATCCGGCCGGCCGGCGAAGATCGACGCCTCGCTGAGCCAGGCGAGCCGCCAGGACTGCGAGGCCACGTGCCCCGCCTTCTCGGCCTCCGCGACCGCCTCGTGCAGCAACGCCAGCCCCTCTGTCACTTGTCCAGCGTGGACGTAGGTATAACCGAGCGTCGCCGCGAGCCAAGGGCGGTGGACCGGGACCTCCCAGCGACGACACACTTCGAGCCCGCGAGTGAGGGTCTGGTCGGCTTCGTCGAGACGACCCTGGTAGAGATACACGAGGCCGATGCTGGCGAGGGCGCCGGCGAGCGGGAATGGGCGCTCGATCCGAGTCACGAACTCCAGGGCACGTCCGGCCGCGGCCAGCGCCTCCTCGAATTGGCCCAACTCAGCCAATGGCGGAGCGATCCAGTAGAGGCCGAGCTCCGCGAGCCCGAGCTCACTTGTCCCCCCCCGGGAATCCACCGGCGGGGCCGCCACGTCGGGCTCTGCCGCCGTCCGGAAGAACGTCAGGGCATCCCGATACCGGCCCAGGTTCCAGTGGACCTGGCCGAGCCGAAGATTCGCTTCTACCACTAGCCGACGGTCGGCGAGCCCCTCGGCCAGCGCGAGGGCCCGCCGGCCGGACGCCAGCGCCCGCGGCAGATCGCCGGTGACCCAGGCGTAATTGCTGACATAGGCCGAGACCTGCCCAAGCCGGAGTGGGTCGTCGAGCGTCTCGGCGAGGCGCTCGGCCTCCCGCAGGTGGTCGCGCAGATCCGCGAAGCGACCCAGCGGGTAGAGGGTCTGTCGCAGGTCCATCCGGAGGTTGAGTTCGCGACTCACGGCGTCCCGGCTCGCTGGGAGCAGCCGCAGCGCGTTCAGGCTCTCCTCGAAGCACACCACCGCCTCGTGATAGGCCGAGCGCGCCGCCGCCTGGCGGCCCGCCGCGTGGAGATGCGCCACCGCCTTGTCCCACACCCTTCCGATGCGGTAGTGCGTGCCGAGCGCAAGCGCGTGTGTCGCTAGATGCGGCCCGGCCATCTCTTCCAGGCTCTCGGCCACCCGCCGGTGGAGCGCCAGTCGAAGCGGGGCCGGCAGCTCTCCGCTTGCAACCTCCCGGATCCGGTCATGGCTGAACTCCAGGCTCTCCCCAGTTGTACGTAGCATCCCGTGCCGAACCAGCTCGTCCACACCTTCGGTGGCCTCGCGCTCCGACAGGTCTGCCGCCCGTTGAAGAAGTGCAAAGTCGAACCGTCGCCCGATGACCGCCGCGGCCGCGACGAGGCGCCGCCCCCGTTCGGAGAGCCGCTCGAGGCGCCGGCGGACCAGGGCCTGGACTCGGCCCGGCAGGGGCAGGCTCGGAACTCCCGATACGATTGCCCCCTGCCGGAGCGCCTGCATCAGCTCGATCACAACAAAGGCGTTGCCATCGCTCACCCGCCACGCCTCTTGGGCAAGGGCCCCGAGCAGCGGCTCGGGGATGCCGGGTGGCCCGAGCCCCCGCGCGAGCGCGATGGTGTCGGGGTGCGAGAGCGGTGCCACCGACACTCGCTCCAGCTGTCCGCCGCCGTCGAGCTCGTCCAGGGTCTGACGGAGGAACCCGCTCTCCGCGAGCTCCTCCTCCCGGACGGTGGCAAGTGCCAGGATCGGCACCGCGTACAAGCGCCGGCCGAGGAACGCGAGCAGGCGCACGCTCATCTCGTCGGCCCAGTGGAGATCCTCCAGCACGACGACGAGCGGATGCCGTCGAGCGAGGCGCCCGAGGAGCTCACCGATCGCCTCGAAGAGATGTCGGGCATTCCCCCCCCGACCTATCGGGGGCGCCGCCGGCGCCTCTGGCGCCCCGGGGAGCTCCGGCAGAAGACGGCCGAGCTCGGCGCGCCAGCCAGGCTCGAGCGTGTTGAGGAGCTCCTGCTGGTCCAGGACCTGGCCGGTCCGCAGGGCGTCGACCCACGGGGCGAAGGGCAGGATCCGCTCGGTCTCGTAGCTGCGGCCGAGTAGCACCCGTGCCTGCGACCGAGCGGCCGCGGCTGTCAGCTCCGCCACCAGACGGCTCTTGCCGATACCGGCCTCTCCGACGAGGACGCCCAAGCGCCCGTGGCCGGCCAGGACGCTCGCCAGCATCTGCTGCAGACGCGCTAGCTCCGGCCCTCGCCCCACGAGCGGAGGTTCCCAGACGGCCGGCGGCCCGGGAGTCGTGGGCTGACGGAGTCTTGCAGCAGCCTCCGCGACGCTAGGTGCGGGCCCACCCTCGACGTCGGACATTCCGCGGGCACGGCGCCGCAGGATCTCCTGATAGAGCGCCATCGTCTCCGCCTCGGGCTCGGTCCGGAGCTCCTGCTGAAGGGTCGTCACGTAGCGCTGGTACTGCCGCAGAGCGGCACCGCGCCGCCCGGTATCCGCATAGAGCCGCATCAGGGCGCGGTGAACAGGCTCCTGGAGTGGATCGAGCGTGAGGAGCCTGAGCGCGGTTTGAATGGCCTCCTCCGTGGAGCCTGCCGCCCGCTGGTGAGTGAGCACTCGCCCGAGGACCGTGAGGGCGAGCTCGCGCAGCCGTTCACGCAGGGCCAGGAGCCAGTCCTCGAACGGGGGCTCCTGGACTATGAGCCCCTCGAGGAAGTCGCCCTGGTACGCAGCAGCAGCCTCGACGAGCGCCGGGGGGGTCCCGTCCGCCGCCCGGCGCTCGAACTCGCCCACATCGACCGTCACGGCGGCGGGATCGAGGGACACGGTCTCGGCATCCACGCGGAGAGGCTGAGGATCGGCGCTCTGCAAGCCTTTCCGGAGCGCATAGAGGGTCTGGCGGAGGCTCGTCCGCGCCGTCGTCTCCTTGGTGCTTCCCCAGAGAAGGTTTGCCAGCTTGTCTCGGGGATGCGCCGGGCCCGGCGGCACCGCCAGATAGGCCAGGAGGGCTTGCGCCTTACGCGTAGGGAGGGCGAGCCGCGCACCGGGGTCCAGGCGGGCCCGAAAACCGCCGAGGAGCGTCAATGTGAGCCGCGCCATCGCGTCACCGACCCGCGCGCCTCACGTTAGCACGCGTGTCACTCGTGGGCCATCGGCCTTGGCCCGTCGGTGGGTGGCGGTTTCACGGCCTCGATGACGCAACTTTTCACGCGGATCTCCACGGATGGCTCACGGCCGCTCGAGTACAAAGACACGTGAACGGGAGAGCCGGAGAACCGCTCCCCGGAATGGAGCGCATGATGCCGCCTCATTGGAAGCACGTGACGACGCAGCCTCGTTGGAGCGAAGCCGCCCCGTGGCCGCCCGTCGGAGTGGTGGCGGGGCTGGCATCGGCGGTGGCCGCAGCAGCGGGTCCACACGGCATCGGCCGCGGGCGACTGGAGCCAAGCCCGGTGAGAATCGGCCTGGTGTGCCCCGACGGGCGGCCGGTCCCGCCGAGGCGCCCGACTGGCGTCGGGAGCCCTGATGGTCGAGCCGTCGCGCCCACCACGCCGATGGAAGCAGGGAGGCCCCGGCTGGAGGTCTGGGACGGCCTACGGCGGAGGCGCCTTCGTTCCCTCCGACTTCGAGGGTGAGGCCCGCGGTGACATTCATCGTCCGATTGGCACCGCCGGCAAGAGGGTGGTGGAGCGGCTCACGGCGTGGAGAAGCGAGGCGGCCTTGATGGACGCACTGATCGCTCTGATGACGACAGTCTTGCTGCTGGTACCGATCAGCGTCGTTGGAGTCGTGCTGGCCTGGGCTGACTCGGGGGCCCGTCAGCGAGAGGCGACGGAAGTGCGACACCAGCAGCCTGTTCAAGGCGTTCTTGGCGGATCGAGAGGACGGCCCCCGCGCAAGTCTCGGACGGCGTGGGGAGACCGGGAGACGTCCATCTCCCGGGACACGGTCGGACCCCCCCCGAGCGGTCGACCCTAGGCATAGGGACACTGCAGGGACGATCCTGTGCGCTCTTTGCTGTTCGTGTGCACCGATCCATCGGCCAACCCCACGATTCCGCCCGCGACAATTTCGAGGGGTCGGCATCGAGCTACCACAGCCCGGGGGATCCGTCTTATGGGCATCGTCTGGCAGACGTCGACAAGACCGTGAGAGTCCGTGTGCGCCAGGGTCAGCGCCTGATCACCGACGGTCCGTTCGTCGAGACCAAGGAGTTAGCCGGGTCCGGTCTAATCGAATGCGAGAGTGTCCGGCCACCGAGGTCGCGCCGCGGCGTTCCATGGCCCGATTCGGCCCTATCGAAGTCCGGCCCCCTGGGCCAGGGACTGAGAGGAAACGGGCGCGGTCGGCGAGGTTCCGCCACGTGGCTTCCGCCACTGGCTGCTCCGAGAGGCGCCGGAGCCTGACCAGACGGAAGTGTCAACACCTATCCCGAATAGGACGCACTAGCCTGACTTGAGACGCGCCTCAGGGAGGGTTGGTTCAAAGAGTTCTATAGGATTGCCCGAGGGATCCTCGACGAGAATCTGTTTACCGCCAACGCCCGTCACGATGTCGTTACGGAACCGCGCTCCGGCCGTTCGAAGGGTTTCGACGGTGCCCGCAAGATCCGCGACCTCGATTGCAAACCGGTTCCAGCCTCCAGGCTCCTGTTTTCTGCCATCTGGCATAGGTTGGCCGCCGCCACCCGCTGGATTGGGCGCGCTCAGCACGAGACGCAAGTCCCCTCGGGCGAGCATCGCAAAGGCAGGAGCCGGATGCATCACTTCGGTAAATCCAAGCTTCTGGCAATAAAAGGCGATTGCGGCATCAATATCCTCGACGATGTAGCGGACCTGAACGGTGGGCATAGAGCCTCCTTTTCCTTTATCTCGAACTCCATGATACTCTATTTTCGAGCTAATGATCAAGACTGGCACAATGCTCAAACGGGACTTGGTAGAGCAGGTCATTCGCGGGGCCAGAGAATACAGCATCGGCACGGTTCTCTTTCATCAGGCGGTCGGTCGGCTCTTGAGCCTCAATGTGACCGACATGAAATGTCTGGACCTGGTGACGCTCAACGGGTCGGCAAGTCCATCCGAGTTGGCGGACCACACCGGCCTCAGTACGGGTGCTACGACAGCGATGATCGACCGTTTGGAGAAGGCAAAGATGGTCGAGCGTCGTCCCAATCCCAAAGACCGGCGCGGCATCACCGTTGTCCTATCGAAAGAAGCGATGCGGAAGCTACCGGCGCTCTTCGCGTCACTGGCCAACGCCATGGAAGTGTTGGTCTCAAGGTACCCGAAAAGCGAACTCGAAGTGCTGGCGGATTTTTTTTTGAAGGTCGGCCTTCTCTGGAAGGAAGAACGTGAGATCTTCAGCAGCGATCTGATGAACGAATCCGTGCGTGGAAAACCTCGAAGTGAGGGGGCACCCTGGACCTGGGACCCCGGTTGGCCCCGCGGAGGCGACGACATCACCGGTTCCGCCCCGTCGCTCCAGCTGGTAGCCCATCCCACACCGCGAAAAGCACGTCGCAGGGATCGACGATAGATCGGCCAGCCGCGAGAAAGGCGTCAGTCGGCCCACCGCTAGCCTCCAGCACGATCTGTTCACCGCGCGGCAGCGGCGCCTGAGAGTGGTACCGTCGCGAAAATCTGATCCGTGCGCCCCGCCTGTGAAGCAAACGCGCGCGATGCCGTCGAGCGCGTGGCAAGTCTTCTCTCACGGCACTACCTAGCTACTTCCCGGTGCGAAAGTGAGGCACTTCAGCCAGTGATGGGGCGGACCTGGGCCGGGCCGAACACGACCGAACGACGCATTTCCCCCGTGGTGACAACCGCACCTCGTGGTAGGATCGTAATCGATGACATCGGTTACGTCCACTCGAGGGCGCCGCGCCACCCTGCTCCGCCGCCTCCGGCCCCTCGCGCGCCAGGCCCTGTTTGGCACCCTCT
>Ga0306920_100014610_pt1 | contig 10725 bp, 9 predicted proteins | sample flu12Cox44000170_FD_204666 | JGI IMG/M metagenome (GOLD analysis project Ga0306920, IMG submission 204666) | Lab enrichment of tropical soil microbial communities from Luquillo Experimental Forest, Puerto Rico - flux4day.12C.oxic.44.000.170 (v2)... | ecosystem: Environmental > Terrestrial >... | reverse complement strand
CTGGCCCGCCCCGAGCGAGCCCCGCAGGGGCGAGTCGAACAGGTGGACCGATCGCGGCTGCCCGAGCCCGGGCCCGCGCGGCCGTTCGCGTTCCCCGCCATCGAAAAATCGACGCTCCCCAACGGGCTCGGCGTCTGGACCGTACATCACCCGCAGGTGCCGCTCGTCTCGCTGATGATGCTCGTGCGGCGCGGATCGGCGGCCGACCCGGCGTCGAAGGAAGGTCTCGCTGCGATCGCCGCGGACATGCTGGACGAGGGCAGCGGCGCCCGGTCCGCGATCGAGATTCACGAGGCGATCGCGCGGCTCGGCGCGCACTTCGACACCGACATCGGTTCGGACGCGATCGTCGTCAGCACGACGGCGCTCAGCCGCTTCACCGATCGCGTTCTCGACCTGATGGCCGACATCGTCGTCCGGCCGGCGCTGCGCGAGGCCGATTTTTCGCGCGTCAGGCAGCTGCGTATGCATCGCCTGATGCAGCTGCGCGACGTCCCCAGCGCCGTCGCCGACCGGGCGTTTCTGAAGCTGTTGTACGGCACGCACCCGTACGGCCACGCGCCGATCGGGACGGAAACGGCGCTCGAGTCGATGACCGTGGAGGATGTGCGGGCATTTCATGCGACGGAGCTCGTACCGTCCGCGTCCACGTTGATCGCCGTCGGCGACTGCCATCACGCCGACATCGTCCGCTTCGCCACGTCGGCGTTCGGCGGATGGCAGGCCGGAGCGCCGGCCTTCGGGCCCGCCGACGACGAGAAGCTCGCGTTCGAACCGGGCGAAAGCGTCGCTGCCGCGCTGCCGACTCGCCTCGCCGTCGTGCCGCGGCCGAAAGCGCCGCAATCCGAACTGCGCATCGGCCACGTCGGCGTCGCGCGCCACACGCCGGACTATCACGCGCTCCTGGTGGCGAACACCATCCTCGGGGGACAGTTCGTCAGCCGCATCAACCTCAATTTGCGCGAGGACAAGGGCTTCACCTACGGCGCGCGGACGGCGTTCGAGTTCCGGCGGATGCCGGGACCGTTCGTGCTGCAAGTCGGCGTGCACACCGCGGCGACCGCCGACGCGATTGCGGAATGCCTGCGCGAGCTCGACGAGATCCGCGGATCGCGTCCGGCCACGGCCGAAGAGCTCGAACTGGGCATCGCGGGGTTGACGCGCGGCTACGCACGGAACTTCGAGACCGCCGATCAAATCGCGCGCGGCGTCATGCAGCTCGCGCTCTACGATCTGCCCGACGATTACTTCGCGACGTTCGTCCCGGCCGTCGAACAGGTGACCGGCGACGACGTGTCGCGCGTGATGACGAAACACCTCGATCCCGATCGCCTGATCACGCTCATCGTCGGCGACGCCGACACGATCGGCCGCGATCTGGGCCGTTTACACCTCGGTGAACCCGCAACGCTCCCGCTAGATTCGTTCTGATAGCATCAGGCCTGATGCAGCTCCAGAAACTGAGCGTCAGCCTGTTCACCTGCATCGCGATCGTCAGCATCGTGCTGGCGGCGGCGACGATCTGGCTGTTTCTCACGAATCCCGTCACGGTTGCGACGGCGGTCAACGAAGGCGACGTCACGCCGCTCGTGCGCCAGCTCGCGCAAGTCCTGTATCAAGCCCTCAGCGGGTTGCTCAGATATCTCTGACTGCCATCAATATTCAACATTCAACATTCAACATTCAGCATTTGTCCGCATTCTCCTCTGCCAGGAGATAGTAGACGTCCGTGCGAATGAGGGAAGGATCGGCGTCCCACCCGCGCTGCCAATGACCGTAGATTTCCCAGTTCGGACCCGCAAGCTGCCGGTTGTTGGTCTTGCACCACTGACGAATGGCGCCGTGCGCGGCGCCGAGTTCGCCATACGGGCCGAGGTGCGTGGCCGACGCGACCGTGCCGGCCGGTGTCGCCGACCGAACGACGTCGCCACGTTCCACAAAGGGTCCCAGAAGCTCTACTCCCACTTCGAGCCGAATGCTGCTGTCCCAATAGATCGCGACATGACGTCCGCCGCGGGTCTGCTGGGCGCGCACCGCGCTCCACACGAGGCCGCAGCGTTCCGGCACGACGCGCGCGAGTTCGGCGGCGCTCGCCTGACGCTTGATCACCGCCAGCGCAACGCTCTGGAGTCGCTGCACATGAACCGTGTACGACGTCATGACCTGTCCAACGCCCTCTTCAGGAACCGCGCGAGCACCCACCCGTCCACGTACTTGAAGGGTGTCTTGCCCGTCGTGTAGTGGCCGCAGCGCAGGACGGCGAGTTCGTGCGGCACCTGCATCTCGCGGAATTCGCGGACGAGATCCTCGGACAGATCGACCGGGAACGTCAGGTCGTAGCGCGCGTAGACGAGCAGCGTCTGGCGATCGCGGAGCCGATCGAGATACCAGCGCGGGCTGATGGGCCTCCAGAGCTCGCGCAACAGATCCAGCTCGATGTGGCCGTTCAGTCCCTCGCGCACGTGTTGCGTCGAGAGGCCGCGCCAGACCACGTCCGCGAAGTGCGGCGAAATGTGATTCAGTGCCTCCGCCCGGATCAGCGGTTCGTGCGCCGTCGTCAACAGCGCGAGGCACGATCCGAGGCTGGTCCCGAGGATGCCAATCCGGTCGTATCCCTGCCGCACGAGCCACGCGATCGCGCGGCGCGCGTCCAAGACTGCCTGGCGGCACACCTGCACCGTCCGCGCGATGTTCGAGCTGACGATGTAGTCGGCGCGATGGAGTTCGGGCGGCATGCGCTGATCGTGATACGGCAGCGAGAGCCGCAGCGCGCTCAGGCCGTTCCACGCGAGCAGCTTGCACAGTCCGGCGTGCCCGTCCGGATCCGCGTTCCATTGTGGCAGCACCACGACCGCGGAACGTCGGGACTGAGAGCTGGACGCTGGAAAAAAGCGACAGTAGACAGTGTTGTTCGACGGATGGGGCGTGGTCAGCGCGCTGGGGAACGTCAGGATGTCGTCATCGAGGGAATAGTCGGACGTCGGTGCCGGGGTGAAAAACGCGTCCGTGTCCGCCATGACGTCCGACACCCAGGTTTGCAGGACCGTCTTCGGCGCGGCCCCCACAACGGGTCCGTTCCGTGGAAGCCACTCCAGCCCCCACTCGAACGGCCGGACAACGCGATCCTTCGTGGCGGCAACGAGGTGTCTCTCCCAAGCATGGAACAAGGCTTGAAGCATGAACAGCTCATGGTATACTGCCCGTTCGATGAGCTTCATGCGGTCGAAGAAGTGCGACGCACGAAAGAAGCGGTCCACGGACCGTGTCGAAGCTCGTGTGCTCGAAACCTGACGACGAAAACAATCAATCGAGCGACACTCAAGCCGACACGGTCAACGCCGCGTCGGCTTTTTTATTTTCTGGACGCAACAGAGGGCGGAAGGCAGAGGGCAACATGGCACGCATCGACGTCGGCATTCTGGGCGCGACCGGCATGGTCGGCCAGCAGTTCGTCGCGCTGCTCGCGCGGCATCCATGGTTTCGCGTCGCCTGGCTAGGCGCGAGCGAACGATCCGCGGGCAAGAAGTATCGCGATGCCGCCGCGTGGCGTTTGAGCGCACTGCTGCCGGACGAGGTCGCGAATCTCGATGTGCAAGCGGCGACGCCCTCCGCGTCTGCGCCGCAGCTCGTGTTTTCGGGGCTCGATTCGTCGGTCGCCGGCGAAATCGAAGGCGCGTTCGCGCAAGCGGGACACACCATCGTCAGCAACTCGAAGAACTACCGGATGGAGAGCGACGTGCCGCTCCTGATTCCGGAAGTCAACGGCGATCATCTCGCGCTTCTGAAGGCACAGGCGTCCCGGGGCTGGAAGGGACGCATCGTCACCAACCCGAACTGTTCGACCGTCGTTCTGTCGATGGCGCTTGCGCCGCTGCGACAGTTCGGATTGACCAAAGTCACCATCACGACGCTGCAGGCGATTTCGGGCGCGGGCTATCCCGGCGTGCCCTCGTGGGACATCCTCGGCAACGTGATTCCGTTCATCGACGGCGAAGAGCAGAAGATCGAGACGGAAACGAGGAAGATCCTCGGATGCGTCACGGCCAACAAGGTGGAGCCGCATCCGGTCGTGATCAGCGCTCAGACCACGCGCGTCGCCGTGCAGAACGGACACACCGAATCGATCTCGGCCGCATTCGATCATCGGCCGGCCGAGGACGATCTGATCGCCGCGTGGACGACGTTCAAGGCGCTCGACGGACTGCCGTCGGCGCCGGCGCAGCCGATCGTCTACCTGCGCGACCGGAACCGCCCGCAGCCGGCGCTCGACGTCCACCGCGGTGACGGCATGACGGTGACCGTCGGGCGGCTCAGGCCCTGCCCGATTCTCGACTACAAGTTCATCGCCCTGGGCCACAACACGATCCGCGGCGCCGCCGGTGTCGCGATCCTCAACGCGGAACTGATGCATCGCGAGGGGCTGCTGTGAGCGTCGTGATGAAATTCGGCGGCACGTCGGTCGCCGATCCCGACGCCGTCGCCCGCCTGATTTCGATCGTGCGGAAAGAGCGGGCGCCGGTCGTCGTCGTATCGGCGCTGGCGAAGGTGACGGACGGCCTGGTGACCGTCGCGCGTCTGGCCGAAGACGGCGAAGCGCAGAAAGCGACCGTGTCGCTGCGCGCCCTGCTCGATCGACACCTCGCAGTCGCCACGGCGGTGACCACGGCGAGCCGCGGCGCGACGCTCGCCGCCGTGCGAGCGGAATTCGACGAGGCGATCGGACTCGTGCACGCGCTCGCGGTGCTGCGCGAGGTTTCGCCGCGGTCGCTCGACGCCGTGCTTTCCGTGGGCGAAGTCCTCAGCAGCCGGATAGTCGCCGCCGCGCTGGCGGATCAGGGCGTCGCCAGCGACTGGATCGACGCGCGCCGGGTGCTCGTGACCGACGCGGAACACAACGCCGCCGCCCCGGACATGGATGCCACGCGCGCGCGCGCACTCGAGCACATCGCACCACGCACCTCGCGAGGCTCTGCGGTGGTGGTTGGCGGCTTCATTGGATCGACACCATCGGGTGTGACGACGACGCTGGGCCGCGGCGGGTCGGACTACTCGGCGGCGATCTTCGGCGCGTCGCTGGACGCAGAGGAAATCCAGATCTGGACCGACGTCGACGGCATGCTGACCGCCGATCCGCGCGTCGTCTCCGAGCCGCGCCTGGTGCCCCGGCTCACGTTCGCCGAAGCGTCCGAGCTCGCGTACTTCGGCGCGAAGGTGCTGCATCCGAGCACGATCCTTCCCGCCGTGGACAAGAACATCCCGGTGCGGATTCTGAACTCGCGGCGGCCCGACAACCGCGGCACGCTCATCACCGCGGATGGCGCCGCGGCCGCGGGTGAACTGACCGCGCTCGCATGCAAGCGTGACGTCACCGTCGTCGACATCACGTCGACGCGCATGCTGATGGCACACGGCTTCCTTCGCCGGCTCTTCGAAGTGTTCGAGCGGTTCAAGACGCCGGTCGACGTGGTGACGACGTCCGAGGTCAGCGTGTCGGTGACGGTCGACGACACCCGGCGGCTCGACGCCATCGTCGAGAACCTGCGGCATTTCGCCCAGGTCAGCTGTGAACCGGAGATGGCGATTATCTGCGCGGTGGGGGAGAATCTTCGATCGGATCCGATGCTGTTCGCCCGGGCCGTGACGTCGCTGGGGCGCCTGCCGCTGCGGCTGGTTTCGCAGGCGGCATCGCGGCGCAACATCACCCTCGTGCTGCGCGACGCGGACGTCCCGGAAGCCATGCACAGGCTTCACGACGCGTTCTTTGCGGTGAAAGTTGAGAGTTGAGCCTTGAGACTTCTCCTCGTAGGCCACGGCAAGATGGGGCGGATGGTCGAGGCGCTGGCATCCGAGTTCGGCTTCGACGTTGCCGGCGTGATCGATCCGCTGTCGCCGCGCCACGGCGGCGGGCCTGACGCGAAGCAGTGGGACGGCATCGACGTCGCCGTCGATTTTTCGGCCCCCGACGTCGTGCGCGGGAACGCGCCGGTGCTCGCCCGTCGGGGCATCAATCTCGTGATCGGCACGACCGGGTGGGCGAAGGACGAAGCGGCGGTTCGCGGCGCGGTGAACAACGCGGGCGTCGGCGCCGTCGTCGCGCCGAATTTTTCGACCGGCGTGGTGCTGTTCGAAACGATCGTCGCGCGCGCGGCCACGCTGTTCGCGCCGCACGAGGACTTCAACGCGTTCGTGTACGAAGCGCACCACGCGCAGAAGAAAGACGCACCGTCGGGAACGGCGCTGCTGCTGAAAAAAGCGATGGAGCAGGTGGGTTACACGCGGCCGATCGACGTCTCGTCCACGCGGGCCGGGTTCATCCCCGGCACGCACACGATCGGGTTTGACGGTCCTGCCGAGACGATTACGCTGACGCACGCCGCTCGAGACCGTTCGGGATTCGCGCGAGGCGCGCTGACGGCCGCGCAGTGGGTCGTCGGCAAGCGCGGCTGGTTCACGATGAAGGATGTGTTGGGGGTTTGATCATGCGAACGCCAATGACAGGAGTCGGCACCGCGCTCGTCACGCCGTTCACGAAAGGCGGCGCGCTCGACGAGCCGGCGGTCAGGCGGTTGGGACGTCGCCAGATCGACGCGGGTGTCCATTTTCTGTGTCCGTGCGGCACGACGGGTGAGAGCCCGACGCTGACCGACGCCGAGAAGCTGCGCATCGTCGAGATCCTCGTCGACGAGGCCAGGGGCGGGGTACCGATCGTCGCCGGCGCGGGCGGATACGACACGCGGGAGGTCATCCACCTCGCGCGCGAGCTCGAGACGCGCGGCGCCGCCGGACTCCTGTCGGTGACGCCGTACTACAACAAGCCGACGCAGGAAGGGCTGTACCAGCATTACAAGGCGATTGCCGAGGGCACGCGGCTGCCGATCATCGTCTACAACGTGCCGGGTCGCACCGGCGTCAACGTCGAAGTCGGCACGCTCGTCCGCCTGTCGCAGATCCCGAACATCGTGGCGGTGAAGGAAGCGTCGGGCAACGTGACGCAGATGGCCGAGATCTGCAACGCCGTGCCGGACGACTTCATCGTGCTGTCGGGCGACGATGCGCTGACGCTGCCGTTGATGGCGGTGGGCGGCGACGGCATCATTTCGGTGGCATCGAACGAGATTCCGTCCGAGATGGTGCAGATGGTCGAAGCGGCGGAGCGCAACGACTTTGCATCCGCGCGCGCGGTCCACCAGCGCATCCTGGCCCTGATGCAGATCAACTTCGTCGAGTCGAATCCGGTTCCGGTAAAAAGCGCGATGGCCGCGATGGGTTTGACCGAAGAAACGTACCGCCTGCCGATGTGCGCGCCGAAGCCGGAGTCGCGCGAGAAGATCCTGAAAGTCCTCAAGGAATTGAACCTCCTCAAAGCGGCGTTGGTGTGAATCTCGAACAGGAAGTCACCCGACATGTCGCGGCCGGCGCCTCGGCCGACCGCGACGCGGTTCGAGCCGCGTTCGCGCGATTGCGCGAAGCGTTGTCGTCCGGTCAGGTCCGCGCCGCCGAACCCGATCCGTCGAGTCCGATCGGCTGGCGAGTCAACGCCTGGGTGAAACAGGGGATCCTCCTGGGGTTCAAGTTCGGCGACATCGCCGATGTGTCCGCCGATCACGGACGCTGGCCGTTCTACGACAAAGACACGCTACCGCTGAAAAAGCCGGGCGTCGCCGCTGGCGTGCGGATCGTCCCCGGCGGATCGACGGTGCGGGACGGGGCCTACCTCGGACCCGGCGTGATCTGCATGCCGCCGATGTACATCAACATCGGCGCGTACGTCGGCGAGCACTCGCTGATCGATTCGCACGCGCTCGTCGGATCGTGCGCGCAAGTGGGGGCCCGGGTGCACGTCAGCGCCGGCGCGCAGATCGGCGGTGTCATCGAACCGGTCGGTGCGCTGCCGGTGATCGTCGAGGACGAAGCGCTGATCGGCGGCAATACGGGCGTGTACGAAGGTGCGATCGTCAAAGCGCGCGCGGTCATCGGCGCAGGGACGGTCCTCACGGGATCGACGCCGGTCTACGATCTGGTGCGCGGCGAAATCATCAAGCCGACCGCGGAGCGTCCGCTCGTCGTGCCCGAAGGCGCGGTCGTCGTCCCGGGCGCGCGTGCCGTGACCGGCGGCAAAGGTCCGGAGTGGGGGCTGTCGCTTGCGACGCCGGTGATCGTGAAGTACCGCGACTCGAGGACCGACACGCGCACGGAGCTCGAGGCGTGGATCCGGTAGACATCGTCTCGCTCACGCGGTCGCTCGTCGACATCGATTCGACGACCGGGTGCGAGGGCGAGGTGGGACGATGGCTCGCCGGTTACTTGAGTGGCCGCGGGTTTTCGGTCACGGAGCAGCCGGTCGACGGCGATCGGTTCAACATCATCGCGACACCCGTAGTGCAGGGCTTTAGCCCTGCTTCGACGGCAGGCCTAAAGGTCTGCGCTACGCCTGCCGTCGTGCTTTCCACTCACATCGACTGCGTGCCACCGTTCTTTCCGAGCCGCGTCGACGGCGACCGCCTGTACGGTCGCGGCTCGTGCGACGCCAAGGGGATCGCCGCGGCGATGATCGCCGCCGTCGATCGCATGCATCGGGACGGCGAATCCGGCGTCGGACTCGTGTTCGTCGTCGGCGAAGAGCGTGGGAGCGACGGCGCGCGGAAGGCCGATGACGCCGCCAACGGATCGCGATACCTCATCGACGGCGAGCCGACCGATAACCGTCTCGGTCTCGCGACGCGCGGGATTCTGCGCGTCAAGCTGCGCGCGAGCGGCCGCGCCGCGCACTCGTCGTATCCCGAGCTCGGCGAATCAGCGATCGACACGCTGATCGACGCGTTGATCGAGCTTCGATCGTTGGAGCTGCCCGCAGACGACGTGCTCGGACGCACGCACTACACCGTCGGACTCATCACCGGAGGCGTCGCGCCGAACGTCGTGTCGCCGTCCGCCGAAGCGGAAGTGATGTTCCGTACGGTCTGCGCCGCCGGGACGGTTCGCGCGGCCATTGCGCCGCTCGAACGACGCGTCGCCATCGAACACGTGCTCGACGTGCCTCCCGTCAGGATGATGACGGTTCCCGGTTTTGACGTCGCCGTCTTTCCGTACACGACCGACATCCCGTTCCTCGCGCGCTGGGGACAGCCGCTGCTCTTCGGTCCTGGATCGATTCACGTCGCGCACACGGCCCACGAGTTCGTCTCGATTGCGGAATTGCGCTCGGCGGCGGATCATTACGTGACGATTGTCCGACACCTCCTCTCGCGGCAGGCCTGAAGGCCTGCGCTACGTCCGCACTGAATACGAAGGGCGCTTGCGCGCGCGCCGCGAGCGCATCGCCGCGCTCGAGAGAACGAACCTTCAGATCTCGAATCTCCGTCTGGTGGTGGCCGCCGCGGGCGCCGCGCTGCTGTGGCTGGCGTTCGTGCGCGGAACGTGGTCGCCGCTCTGGCCCGCAGCCGCCTGGCTCGTCTTCGGCATCGTCGCCGTCATCCACGCGAAACACCTCGAACGACTCGAGCGCGCGGAACGCGCGGAGCGTCTCTACGTTCGCGCGCTGGATCGCGTCGCGGGGCGCTGGGCCGGCCTCGGCCGGGGCGGCGCCGCCTTCGGCGACGGGCATCCGTACGCGCGAGATCTCGATCTCTTCGGCCGCGCCTCGCTCTTCGAGCTGCTCAACACCGCGCGCACGGAGGCCGGCGAATCGATGCTGGCGTCGTGGCTGGCCCGTGGCGCGGACGTCGACGACGTCCGTGCGCGCCAGACCGCGGTGGACGAGCTGCGGGCGAAGCTCGACTTTCGCGAGGACATCGCGGTGCTCGCGGCCGAGGGCGAAGTCAGCCGCACGGGCGCGCTCGCGCGGTGGGCGGCGTCGCCGCCGATTCGATTCTCCGCCGCGGTTCCGACCGTGTTCGCGGCGTGCGGCGCCGTTGCGGTCGCGCTCGTGGTGCTGGCGTCCTGGGGCGTGGTCTCGTGGGCGCCGCTGATTGTCTGGCTGTTCGTCGAGGGGGCGGTCGCGTGGCGATGGAAGCGATCGCTGATGCGGATCATCCACGAGACCGGAAAGCCGGCCGATGACCTGAAGATCCTGGCGGCGCTCACCGCGCGCGTCGATCGCGAGGCCTTCAGCGCGCCGAAACTCAGCGCCGCGCAGGCGGCTCTGAAGGGATGCGCGGCGGCCGTCCGTCAGCTCGCACAACTCGCGTCGCTGCTCGAATCGACGACGCACAACCTGTTCTTCATGCCATTTACGCGCGCGCTGTTCGTGCCGGAGTTGATCGCGATCGCGGTCGATCGCTGGCACCAGTCGCACGCAGGCGAGGTCGATGGATGGCTGAAACTTGTCGGCGAGCTCGAAGCCCTGTCCGCGTTGGCGACGTATGCGTTCGAGAACCCGGATCATCCGTTTCCCGCAGTCGTCCGGGCGGAAGCGACATTCGACTCGACGGATCTGCGCCATCCGTTGATCGGCCGTGACGCGGCCGTGGCGAACGACGTCCGGATCGGCGGCGACGGCCCGCGCGTGCTGATCGTGAGCGGCTCGAACATGTCCGGGAAGAGCACGCTCCTGCGCGCGGTCGGCCTCAACGCGGTCCTCGCGCTGGCCGGCGCGCCGGTGTGCGCGTCGCGATTGACGATGTCCGAGTTCGTCCTCGGCGCAACGCTTCGAGTCGACGACTCGCTCGAAGAGGGACATTCGAAGTTCTACAACGAGATCCTGCGGATCAAGTCGATTGTCGAGAG
>Ga0306920_100014609_pt1 | contig 10725 bp, 9 predicted proteins | sample flu12Cox44000170_FD_204666 | JGI IMG/M metagenome (GOLD analysis project Ga0306920, IMG submission 204666) | Lab enrichment of tropical soil microbial communities from Luquillo Experimental Forest, Puerto Rico - flux4day.12C.oxic.44.000.170 (v2)... | ecosystem: Environmental > Terrestrial >... | reverse complement strand
GCCGCACTGCGCGAAGCCGCGTTCGGGAACATATCTGAGGCGCGCCGAGCGGCGGAGTCAGGCTTGAAACTCATGCCCGACAGTCAGGCAGTAGAGAGTGAAGCGGCTTTAGCTCTTGCGATGGCGGGCAATAACGTTCGGGCAGAGTCGTTGGCGCGCGACCTGGACAGACGCTTTCCGCTGGACGACCAGCTTCATTCTCAGTGGTTGCCTCCGACGCATGTGCAGTTGGCACTCAACAACAAGAATGCGGATGCTGCTATCGCACTTCTGCCAGCTCCAGCACAAATCGAGTTTGGCCTCGTTCCCTTCATCGAACAGGTTTCTTGCCTTTACTCCGTGTACATTCGCGGGCAGGCATACTTGGCGGCGAAACAGGGCAAGGAAGCTGCTGCCGAGTTCCAGAAGATCCTCGACCACAGTGGCATGGTCTGGAACTGCTGGACGGGAGCGTTGGCGCGGCTCGGTGTAGCCCGAGCGAGTGCCTTGCAGACGAAGAACTCGACAGGCGCCGATGCCGATGCCGCGCGGGTTCGTGCGCTGGCGGCATATAAAGATTTTCTAACCCTCTGGAAGGGCGCCGACCCCGACATTCCGGTCTACAAGCAAGCCAAAGCAGAGTACGCGAAGTTGCAATAGAAAAGAACATCACTGAGCAGAGGTGGGTAGTCGAAGCTCAGTCCGAGGGGGTAGGGGGGTCAGGGCAGAGGCCCGAAGCGGCCGACCCAACAATGTCAGGCAACGTGGCGCGGAACGTTTCCATCGCAACTGCGCCGTCGGCAGCCGTAGTCACGTCGAACCCCGCCAACTCAAAACTGCGGCGCAAGGCTCGTTGTACTGCGAGATCGTCTTCAATGACCAAAATTCTTTCCATAACAGAACTCGTGATGCTGGGTTGAAGCTTCCTTCATCTCATTGCTCAGGTTTCCCGATCTGTTCGAATAGATGCAGTTTGCAAGGCTTCGGTGTGTAAACAAAATGTCGTTTATTTGTGACAATGACGACACATAGGGAGGGTCTACCTAAAATCTGGTGGCCATCGAGACCGTTCAAACCTGCTGCGATTCCGCTGCATAGGCTCCGGCAAGACCATCAGTGCCTTAGTGATTCGGGTGGGGCGAGGTGTGCCTGAAAACCGACTCGGTGGAGCTTCCGAAAGCGAAAATCCGGCGAAATATTTCTTGAGGTTTACGATGTGTAGCTTCGTGATCGCCTTGTTGGCAGTCCACTTCACAAAATGATGCACGGGAGCACGCCCTGAGCACGGACAAAGGACTGCACCTCGGCCCAATTATGCACGCGATGCACTAAGTCCGGCACCTTGCGATTGCGCGGTGAGTCGAAGCGGATCTTATCGCCTTCAAATCCGCGCAGGTGGTAGATGTTATCGTCGATCATGTATTCGGCGCGAATTTCTGACTTGTCGCCGCAAAGCACGATCTGAAGGCAATTGATGAACGGCCAAGTTCGCGGCCAGCCAGTCGAATTTCTCGCACAACGAGTTGGGATACTCCGTCGCCGCGCTGACGATATAGATTCGGCTATGTTGCGAAAGTAGCTCAAGTGCGTCGCGGCTTCCTGGATCATCTTGAGATTGGCGAAGAACCCGGCGTGCGCGGAAGTCTGCTGAATTCCCGGTCCTCGGGCGGCATGCATTCCAACAACCTCTTTCCTTCGGTCGCCGGGATGTCTCCTTGAAGCGTGCAACTGCCTCCCGAAACTCGCCGTCGCTGACCCATCCGAATTGTGTCTCCACTCATGGTGCCTTTCCGCTCTGCACGCCGAGCGACAGCCGCTGAAACGGCTGCTGCTCGCTTCACGAACCGGCTGCGTCGTCGTTTCACATAATGACCGTGAAAGTCCCGGCGCTGGTGGCAGTACCACCCGGCGTGGTCACTCCGATCTTGCCCGTCTTTGCTCCAACGGGCACGTCAGCCGTGATCTGGTTATACGAGTCAACCGTGAATCTTGCATTGACTCCTCCAAAAGTCACACTCGTAGCCCCGGTGAAGCTCTCGCCGCTGATCACTATGCTCGTGCCCACAGGCCCGCTCGGGGGTGAGAAACCCGAAATCGTCGGCGTCACACGGAAGGCCACATTACTGCTTAGCGTGCCGCTGGACATTTTCACCTTAACTTTACCGGTGGTTGCGTCGCTCGGTACGGTCGTCGTGATTTCGGTACTTGAAACAACCTTGAACCTAGCCGACGTGCCGTTGAAAGTGACACTGGTGACATCTTTGAGGTTGCTTCCCAGGATAACGACGGTCGCTCCCACCTTGCCGGATGTGGATTGTGTTTCCACGAAGGGCCCCAGCCCCGCAGACAGCCTGAAGACCGTGCCATCGTTAGAACCCCCGCCATTGGCGGTTGTCCCGTAGAAGTTGCCGTCGGGAGCTTGGATTAGCCCGTTTGGGTTTGCGCCGTCCGTCGCGTCGAAACTGAGCAACGTCGTCAGCTTCCCAGTCGGGGTGATTCTGAAGACTGTGCCATAGTCATAGGCCCCGCCAGCGTTGGTTGTCCCGTAGAAGTTGCCGTCGGTAGCTTGGATTAGCCCGTTCGGGAAGGCGCCGTTCGGGATGGCGCCGCCAGCGTAGTAGCCGAAGTTGTGCAACACGGTCAGCACACCCCCTGGAGTGATTTTGAAGACCGTGCCAGAGCCATAAGTTCCGCCACTAAGGGTTGTCCCGTACAGGTTCCCGTCGTTGGCTTCTATTAGCCCGGCCACCGGGTTGCCACCGTCAGTGGCGTCGAAGCGGTGCAGCGTGGTCAGTTTGCCCGCCGAGGTGATCTTGAAGACCGAGCCACAGGTTTGCTGATTTTCACTATCAAAACACCCTGAGGCCGAGATCCCACCACCATTCGTGGTCCCGTACAGGTTCCCGTCGGTTGCTTGGATTAGTCCGGCCATCGGGTTGGCGCCGTCGGTTGCGTCGAAGCGGTGCAGTGTGGTCAGCCCCGCTGGGGTGATCTTGAAGACCGTGCCACAGAAGTGGTTACCTTCATAATCCAAACACCCTGGAGCCGATATCCCGCCACCAACCGTGGTCCCGTATAGGTTCCCGTCGGTTGCTTGGATTAGCCCGTTTGGGTTTTCGCCGTCGTTCGCGGTGAAACCGAGCAACGTCGTCAGCTTCCCCGTCGGGGTGATTTGGAAAACCGTACCAGCACCAAGAGGCCCACCAGTGGTGGTTGTCGCGTAGAAGTTGCCGTCGGTAAGTTGGATTAGGCCGTTCGGGCTTTGGCCGTCGCTCAACTCGAAGACGTGTAGCGTGGTCAGCGTACCCTCGGGAGTGATTTTGAAGACCGTGCCACAACCAATCCCGTTGTTGCACGTGGTATCTCCGCCAAGGGAGGTTGTCCCGTAGAAGTTGCCGTCGGTGGCTTGGATTAGCCCGGGCAGCGGGTTGGCGCCGTCAATGGCGTCGAAGCTGTGCAGCCTTTTGAAGGTTTGCGCAGACAAGTCAATCGCCTGCACTGCACAGAAGACACACAAGAAAACGATCGTTCTATACCAGTAGAGCTTGCTCATACTACCTCCATCACATTAATAGGCGAAAGAAAATTCAGAAAAGTGCCGGCCGGCAGCATGGTTCGGTGAGCTCGCCCGCCCGACTTTTTCCTTTGCCCAGGTTAGCGTTCAAGAGAGTGCGAACCTGAGTAAGGTGGCAGCGTTATAGCTTGCTCACATTTTCTCTGCCACTGTTTGCCACCCAGATATTGCCACCATCAAAAGCGATGCCGATGGGCTGCACTCCCACAGCGAAGGTGCCGAGGCCGGTGCCATCGCTGGCCCGCAGCTTGGTCACCGTGTTCGCTGTCCCGTTCGACACCCAGATGTTGGCGCCGTCGAAAGCAACGGCAACGGGAAACGTTCCCACAGCGAAGGTGCCGAGGGTGGCGCCATCGCTGGCCCGCAGCTTGGTGACAGTGTTGCTGCCATCGTTCGGCACCCAGATGTTAGCGCCATCAAAGGCCAGTCCCTCAGGAAGTTGACCGGCAGCGAAGGTGCCGAGAGTGGCGCCATCGCTGGCCCGCAGCTTGGTCACCGTGTCGTCCGCGTTGTTCGCCACCCAGATGTTGGCGCCGTCAAAGGCAATGCCAAAGGGACCAAGTCCTGTAGCGAAGGTGCCGAGGATGGCGCCATCGCTGGCCCGCAGCTTGGTCACGCCGGCACTGCCAGCATTTGCCACCCAGATGTTAGCGCCATCAAAGGCCAGTCCCTCAGGAAGTGGACCGGCAGCGAAGGTGCCGAGTGTGGCGCCATCGCTGGCTCGCAGCTTGGTCACAGTACAGTCGTAATTGTTCGACACCCAGATGCTGCTGCCGTCAAAGGCGACGGCAACGGGACCCACTCCCACAGCGAAGCTCGCAGTTTGGTTGGCTTCATACCAATGAAGTGTCGCCACTTGTAACGGGTTCTTCAAGGACTGCACGGTTCCATATGAGATTTTCGAGACAGAATTACTCCCCGCATTCGCTACCCAAATGTTGGCGCCGTCAAAGGCGACTCCGACCGGCACGTTCCCCACGGCAAAGGTTCCTAGAGTCACTCCGATCCCGCTCAATTCGGTCACTGTGTTGCTGCCCAGATTGGTAACCCAGATATCAGCTCCATCAAAGGTCACGCCGATGGGTTGCTTTCCCACTGCAAATGTGCCCAGGTTGGTCCCGTCGCTCGCCCGCAGCTTGGTTACGTTGCCACTGCCAGTATTGGCAACCCAAATGTTGGCCCCATCAAAGGCCAACTGTTGAGGTCCAAGTCCTACCCCGAATGTGCCCAACTTCACCCCGTCGCTCGTTCTCACCCTGACCACGCTATTGCTGGCCCAATCTGATACCCAGAGATTCGTTCCATCAAAGGCGAGACCATAAGGCGCGGCTCCGGCGCTGAAGGTCCCCTGGTTCGACCCATCGCTGGCGCGCAGCTTGGTGAGAGTGTTTCCCAGATAGTTCGCCACCCAGATGTTGGTCCCGTCAAAGGCTATTCCGTAAGGCGAGGCGCCGACAGGAAAGTTACCCAGGTTGCCGCCGTCGCTGGCCCGCAGTCTAGTCACGCTATTGCTGCCACGGTTCGTCACCCAGACGTTGGCCCCGTCAAAGGCCACACCTGCCGGCTGGCTGCCCACTGCAAACGTACCGAGAACAGTACCGTCATTGGCTTGCAGCCTGCTGACGGTATTGTCGGAATAATTCGCAACCCAAATGGCACTGCCATCGAAAGCTACGCCATATGGGTCGCCTCCCACGGGGAACGAGACAGGTTGGTTAGCTTTATTCCAACGCATAAGTGCCACTTGCAGCGGATTTTTATTCGACCGTACCACTCCATAGGAGACCTTCGATACGTTATTGCTGGCTGCGTTGGCGACCCAGATGTTGGCTCCATCAAAGGCAACTCCTATGGGCAGGTTGCCCACAGCGAACGTTCCCAGAGTTGTTCCGCTCATGCTCAGTTCAGTCACCGTGTTACTACCGAAGTTGCTTACCCAGATGTCGGCTCCGTCAAAGGCCACGCCAAAGGGCCGGTTGCCCACAGCGAAGGTGCCAAGGTTCAGCCCGTCTGTCGCCCGCAGCTTGGTCACGGCGGCACTGCCAACATTTGCCACCCAAATGTTGGTGCCATCAAATGTCACACCAAAAGGACCAAGTCCCACAGCAAACGTACCGAGCGTGGCGCCATCGCTCGTTCTCATCTTGCGCACGCTGTTGCTGGACCAGTTCGATACCCACAAATTGTTCCCATCAAAGGCGATGGCATAAGGCGTGGGCCCCGCAGCAAACGCTCCGAGGTTCGATCCGTCGCTGGCACGCAGCTTGGTGAGAGTGTTTCCCAGATAGTTCGCCACCCAGATGTTGGTGCCGTCAAAGGCTATTCCGTAAGGCGAGGCGCCGACAGGAAAGTTGCCCAGGTTGCTGCCATCGCTGGCCCGCAATTTGCTCACGCTGTTGCTGCCCAGATTGGCTACCCAGATGTTGGCCCCATCGAACGTCATATAGGTCGGCTCGGTGCCGGTAGCAAAGGTGCCCAGAACGTCACCATCATTGGCTCGCAGCTTGCTGACCGTGTTGTCGACATAATTCGACACCCAGATGCTGCTGCCGTCGAAGGCCACGCCGTACGGATCGCCCCCCACGGGGAACGAGACAGATTGCCCCGCCCCATTCCAGTGCAGGAGGGCCGTTTGGAGCGGGTTGTCTGCGGAATTGACAATACCAACTTGAGCTGTAACTGATACAGTAGCGATGGCGACCAAAGACAAGCAGACAAACCAGGACATCGAAGTCTTGATTAAACGATTACCGAGAATCCACGACCTCATCTTCATAACGACTGCTCCAAACATGGTCTACAGCGGCAAGCCAAATCTGGTTGTTGGAATATGTAACGAAGCTGACGATCGACCGAACCCGTGTCTCACTCCGTTGCAATCTTTGTACCGCGTCGTGCCTGGAAACCCCTCGATTCGCAAGACGAGGTCACACAAAGGCTTGGGCCTCAGATCCAAAACCTTCGCTCCGATTGAAAAACCGGATGGAACAAACATTTTAGATAGACGATGACGGTCCGATTGGATAGTTAGCGTGCTGAGAACAACGAGAAGGAGCAGGCCCACGCTGCCAGCTCACGCCCGGATGGCTCCCGGCTGCCTCATTCCCAGAAGTCGGCATTCATCGCCGCCTTCTCACACTGATTCCGCGACTTGACCGCCGGTAGGCTCGCAGTTAGAAGCCCCAAACCGTTTGGACCATGCTTGGGGTCGTCCGTTGCTCCGCGAGGGGTTTCTAGCGCCGTAAGTTGGCTTCCTGAGGCGGCTCGAGGCCACCCTATTCGATGGTTGCTATAACCGCTGGGACCGGCGAGTTGCCAGATTACGCTTTGCTTCGACGAAATCGCGGAACGCCTTCTGGTCGGGTCGCGTGCGAATCTTGCTCATTAACGTGCCTCCAATTAAGCGCGTGTCGCGTTCACCGCCTTCTCGTACTGCTTCTTATGTTCAGGGTCCGTGGTTTCCCAGTCGGCGAGGGTTTCTTTGTCATGCATCCAATCCGGCGTGTAGGCAAGCAACTGTGGGTTAGGTATTCGGTTGCCGTGTGCTAGGCAAGGCAATTCCTCGGCGGCCCTCATTTCATCCGCTTTCAGACTGAGCCCGTACTTGAGATCGGTTGCAGATACAGTCGTCCGGGAATTGTCGGCATTGAATGCCGCCATTCGCCTTCGCGGCCTGCTCCAACCGCCTCGTGTTCAAGTTCATTTGTAGCCTCCAGCTTCGCCAATCGTTGTTCGATGTCTGATGTCTCAATTGCCTTCAGCAGCGAGGTTCCGAGATAGCCCAGAGTCGTCCCGAGTTTGGGGTCCATCTTTCCGGCGCGAATTTCTGCCATCACCTCGGCCAGCAGGTTCTTGACATCTGACGCGCTCTCCGGCGCTGTCACCTCCTTGCCGTCGTTCTGGTAGATGTGACGATTGCCCATGCCGCCCTTGCGGCCGAGTTCTGCCGCCCGCTCGGGGTCTGCATGGAGCGAACAGAACTGTCCTCCCTTGATCGCTGGAGCAGCACAGGGGCTGCCCGCTTTCGTCATCGCTTTGCATCTACCGCTCGTTGATTCCTGCTGCTTAGTCGGCATAGGTGCCACCTCCTCTGTGAATGACCTTCATCGGCTTCAAATCGATCGCTTGCGGGGAAGCCAAGACCGTTGAGGCGAACACCAGCTTCCGCACGTTCCATTTACGTTCCAATTGAATCTGGTTATTTGTGGGGAAATCGGCTGGAAGTGATTGATTCAACAAGGGCGAGTGCTGGGAGAGCGCCTCGTTCGCAACGAGGAGGCCAGCGGTTCGATCCCGCTCAGGTCCACCAATCTTTTCAGTCACTTGCATTTCGCCGAAACACCAATTAACGTCACAAAACGTCACAATTGAGCTCCGATTTCAGTTAACCGATATGCTCGCCGGTGCTGCCTTTGCCAGCCGAGCAGTCACCATGTCCATCATCTGTGCAACCGCACGCCGCTGTGCAGCGGGAACGAACTGCGCGTAGATGTCCATGGTGGTTGATGAGCGGCTGTGTCTCATCTGCGCCTGCACCGCCTTCGGATCAGCGCCCGCCTCGACCAGCCAGGTCGCATACGAGCGCCGCAGAACCTGCCAGTTCACCCAGCCGATGCCCAGCTTGCGGGCAGCCGGCTTGATGTGTCTCGACAGGATATTGTGATCCGACAATCGGGCCACGCTTGACGAGGGACTGAAAGACGAGATCGCCCGGGGCATCGGAGCAAACCAGCTTGAATGTCTTTCTCGCTCCTCGTGCGTCCCAGTTAATCGTCACTTCCATATCCTTCAGCCGCTTGATGCGCTGAATAAGTCGCTCGTCTACGCCAACGGTCGCGCTACTGGCCGCGGTTTTCGGGCAGCCCCATTCGCCGCCGGAGAACCGCTCATCGATCGTAAGCGAGTCACTGTGTACATCTTCCCATTTCAGCCCGATCAGCTCGCTGACTCGCAAGCCAGCCATTACGCATGTGTAAACCATGGTTGCGTAGGGCTCGCTTATAAGGTTTACGAGAGCTCGAACTGCTCGGGCGTTACGTGGGGCTTTGTGCGCTTCCCAATTCGCGGAGTCGGGATTTGCACGCCAATGAGTGGGTTCTTTGCCAGTAGCCCAAACCTCAATGCGCTGTTAAGGACGCTTGCAAGCGCGTCCTTTACCTTCATCGCGGTCGCATGGTTTTCCCGAGACCACTGAAGTACTTCTGTAGCGTCATCGTGTTCAGATCCCGCAGCATTGCGTCACCGAACGTCGGAATGAGGTATCTGTCAAGCACCCAGGAGTAAACGGTTCGTGTTGTGGAGGCCAGCAGCGGGAGCACCGTTCCACGGTAGACGCCATCCACGTATGCGCTGAACTGCGTTGCTGAACCGATGACCTCCAAACCTTGATTCATTGGCCTGAGAATCTCGGATGCAATCTTTCGCGCTTCCCGCTCTGAAAGCGTAGCTGGCGCCACTTTGATGCGTTTCTGCTTGCGTATGAACCTCCCATCCGAGAATTGGTCTTGCCAAACTCTTATCCACCACCAGTTGCCCTCGCGGAAAGGTTTTGGGTTTTGAAACCTCCGTTTTGCCATCTGCTGAAAGCTGTCTCCTTTCAGCGGAAGGACGGAGTTCGCCTCGGGCAGAACGATACCCGTCCGTCGCGGACGGTCATTGTCGTGTTGTGATCGAGGTCTCGCATCAGTTATCTAAAGGGTTCTCGTTCCCGTGTTTGATAAGGTCGCCGCCCGTTGAATGGGCCGCCGCGACAGACGCCTGCGCAGACTCATGTTTTAAGGCCCCAAAACGTTTTTCGTCATACCTCGGGCCGCCCGAGGGTGGATCGGATGTTTCTAGCGTCGTAAACGCCTTTCCTCAGGGGGTTCAGAATCACGTTAATTGACGGTCCCTTTGTCCTGATGGCGATTGGTCGTGCGCGCGCCTTGCGATCTGTTATTGCACTCGTCTTGCAAGTCCCTCCGTGATCTCCTGTAGCCCGCACGTTTGGCATTCGTAGTTGCCCGTGTTATCACGGCGGTACAGGGCGTAACTGGCGCACTTTGGGCAGTGCGGGAACGAAGCCACCCTCTCGCCGCGAGCTTGCAGCAACTTGATGACCTCCGCTTTCTGTTGCCGTAACGGTTCGATGAAGTGCGCGGCCCACTCTGGCAGTCGAAACTCAATCCCGTCGCCATCCAAGGCCAGCACGCCACCGGCTCTCTTCACAGCTTCAACCAAATCCACTGCCTTCATATGCGGCCCTCGATCATCAATGAGCTGGTGTCCACGTGCGCCTCGGTTTCGTCGAAGCGGTCAGGGGTTGCCTTGTCGGGGCTTGCTGAGGCGGGGTATCTAGCTAAAGCCTGTCGTAAAAATTACACGTTGCAGAACCCCGATTCTTGCGGACCCCCGGTTTTCGCAGGTTCTGAAGGGTAGTTTCCCCCTTCGGAGGCCCACCGGCGGGCCCGGCGGGCCTTGCAACTTCAGCCACGGGGGCCGTTCGAACCAACACTGGGGGCCCGCGGAGATCGATGCAAGGCGGACCGGTATCGTCTGCGCGTAGCGGCGCATCGTTGAGGGAGAAGTTGGAAAACAGAGGAAGACGTTCGTCGGGGCCAGCCCGACTCCGTCTTGCTTCCGGGGGCAACCAGAACTTAGCCGGCTGGACTGCCGGAACCATGATTGCGACTGCAGGAACAAAGAGGCGAGATATGTCCAAGCAAGACGCTCGCCCGATAGGCGAGTCGAGAAACACACGCGTAAGTGGAACCGGATGGAGGCCCGGAAGGAGAAGGATCGCAAGGACGAAGCCGACGAAGAGCCCACGGACCGCAGCGCTTCATGGGGTGTCGCCCTCGCGCGCTCGCTGCAAGTTGCGCTCCTTATTCATTTCCGCCAATTCCCGCAAGCAGGACTGCAGTTCCTGCCAGGCCGCTACTCCCTCGCGCGTGGCCGCTTCGGCCTCTTTGGGCACATAGTAGCCGGTGGTCTTGCCTTTCTCGCCGCGGTAGCTGATCTGCAGGTGTGGCCCGTGCTTGGGCCCTCCGCTCTGACAATGGCAGCCGGCGCGGCCGCAGGTGCGATAGGTTTCCGACAACGTACCGAAGATGGCAATCTCGGCCAGACGTTCGATCTGGCTCAGCAAGCGGCGCCGTTGCGCTGAGGATCCGGTTAACGGGGACACGCTGCCT
>Ga0306920_100014608_pt1 | contig 10725 bp, 8 predicted proteins | sample flu12Cox44000170_FD_204666 | JGI IMG/M metagenome (GOLD analysis project Ga0306920, IMG submission 204666) | Lab enrichment of tropical soil microbial communities from Luquillo Experimental Forest, Puerto Rico - flux4day.12C.oxic.44.000.170 (v2)... | ecosystem: Environmental > Terrestrial >... | reverse complement strand
GAGGTACTGCGCTTCTCCGCCGATTTCCGCATGATCGTCTACGGCGTCGTGCTGTTGTTGGCGGTATTAGCAATGCCGGGCGGCGTCGGCGGCTGGCTGCACGAACGAAGGCTCGCGCGTGCGCGGGCAGGGCTCACATGACGGCCGTGCTGGAGATCGATCAGTTGTGCAAGTCCTTCGTGGGTGTGCAAGCGCTTGCCGGTGTCAGCTTTGCCATCGAGGAGGGAAGCATTACCGGCCTGATCGGACCCAACGGATCGGGCAAGAGCACGACCATAGACTGTGTCAGCGGTTTTCAGACGATCGACAGCGGGCGCGTGTTGCTGAGCGGCAAGGATATCACGGGCCGCCCGCCGCAAGCAGTCGCCCGTGCGGGATTGATGCGCACCTTCCAGACGGTGCGCCTCTACGAGCGCTTTTCGCTGCGCGACAATCTGACGATCGCCGCCCAGCAATTCGATGCCGCCGGATGGGTGGACGAGCTCCTGCGCACGGCCCGCTACCGCGATGCCGCAGCCGCGGCCGAAACGCGCGCGAGCGAGCTTCTAGGCCTCGTGGGTCTGTCGCGCTATGTCGACGCGGATGCCGGCGTTTTGTCCTACGGGCAGAAGAAACTCTTGGCGCTCGCCGCCGCCCTGATGCCGCGCCCTGCTCTCGTCGTCCTCGACGAGCCGGTGGCGGGCGTCAATCCGACACGCATTCGCGAGGTGGAGGACATCCTGCGTGGGCTCAACTCGGCAGGTCAGACCTTCCTCGTCATCGAGCACAATGTCGAGTTCATCACCAATCTGTGCCGTCGCGTCATCGTGCTAGACCAGGGGCGCAAGCTGGCGGAAGGCACGCCAGCCGAGGTTCACCGCGACGCGCGTGTGCTTGAAGCCTACCTCGGACTGACCCCGGAGACCTCTGCCACCGAGATGCAGGGGGCAACATGAGTGCGCCCGTTCTGGAGTTGATCGACCTCTCGGCAGGCTATGCCGATATCCCGATCGTTTACGACTTTTCCGTGCGTCTCCATGCCGGTTCGATAACCACCCTGATCGGCGGCAACGGTGCCGGCAAATCTACGTTGCTGCGCGCCATCTATGGCACCAACCGCCGGTTTTCCGGTCGAATCGTCTTTGCCGGCGAGGCCATAGAGGAGTTGAGCCCGTGGGAGCGTTTCCGCCGCGGCATCGGCTTCGTGCCGCAGGGCCGGTGCAACTTCGCGGCCATGACGGTTGCCGAGAATTTGAAGATGGGGTGCTACACGCTCGCATCGGCCAGGCATAAAGAGGCAATCGAACGCGTAAGCACGCTGTTTCCGATCCTTGGGACGAAAAGGCGTGTCGATGCCGGCAACCTCTCAGGTGGCGAGCAGCAAGTGTTGGAGATGGCGATGGTGCTGCTGGTCGAGCCGTCCTTGCTGCTGCTGGACGAGCCCTCGCTCGGCTTGTCCCCTAAGATGCAGGAAGATGTGTTCTCGACAGTACAGAAGGTGGCACGGACCGGCGTCGCGGTTCTTGTCGTCGAACAGAACGTACGCGGCGCATTGCTGATCTCCGACACGGCCCTCGTGATGGAGCAGGGGCGCAAGTTCATGGAGGGTCCCGCTTCCGAGGTGCGAACGGATCCGCGCATCCGCCAGGCCTATCTCGGAGGCAATATCCAGCAAGTGGCATAGGCGATGGCGAAAGCACGACTGGCCATCGATATCGGCGGCACGTTCACCGATCTCGCGCTGCTCGCCGACGACGGACGCTACAGCGCCAAGGTGCTCACGACCTCGCAAGCGCCCGAAGAGGGTGTCCTGGCGGGCATCGACCTGTTGCTGCGGCAGGCAGAACTGACGGCGGAAGATATCGGCTTGGTGATCCACGGCACGACCCTGGCCACCAATGCGATGATCGAGCGCAAGGGTGCGAAGACCGCTCTCATCGTCACCGAAGGGTTCCGCGACTCGATCGAGATGGCGTTCGAGAACCGCTTCGAGCAGTACGACATCTTCATGGACAAGCCCGCGCCGCTTGTGCCTCGCGATCTGCGGCTGGGCGTGCGCGAGCGCCTCGACGGCCGTGGCACTGTGCTGGTTCCTCTGGATGAGGAGGCCGTGCGAGCATTGGCGCCCGGGTTGGAAAGGGCCGGAATCGAGGCGGTGGCGATCGGCTTCATGCACGCCTACCTCGACGGCCGCCACGAGAGGCGCACTCGCGAGATTCTGTCGGATCTGCTGCCCACCGTCGCCTTCTCGCTGTCGAGCGAGGTGTCCCCGGAGATCCGCGAGTACGAGCGCTGGTCCACGACCGTTGCCAACGCCTACGTGCAGCCGGTCATGGGTCGCTACCTGGGCAGGCTCGATACGGCCTTGCGGGCGCGCAAGTTTGCCTGTCCGCTGTTCATGATGACCTCGGGCGGCGGGCTCATGACGTTGGACACCGCGCGCCGTCTGCCGATCCGGCTGGTGGAGTCGGGGCCGGCCGGGGGCGCCATCCTCGCCGCCGGCCTGGCCCGGCAATGCGGTCTCGACAAGGTTCTGTCGTTCGACATGGGGGGCACGACGGCGAAGATTTGCCTCATCGACGACGGCGAGCCTCAACATTCGCGCACCTTCGAGGTTGCGCGCCAATACCGCTTCCTCAAGGGCAGTGGTCTACCTCTGCGCATCCCTGTGATCGAGATGGTCGAGATCGGCGCCGGCGGGGGCTCCATCGCCTACGTGGACGACTTGCAGCGAATAAATGTCGGCCCGGAGAGCGCGGGTGCGGAGCCCGGTCCTGCCTGCTACGGGCGCGGCGGCGCACGACCGGCCGTCACGGACGCCGACGTGGTGCTCGGCCGGCTCGATCCCGCCTATTTTGCCGGCGGCACCATCCCGCTCGAGCCTGACCGGGCCGCAGCTGCCATCGACCGGGCGATAGGAGCGCCGCTAGGCCTTGCGCGCCTCGAGGCTGCCCTCGGCATCAGCGAGATCGTCGAGGAGAACATGGCGAATGCCGCGCGTGTGCACGCCGTCGAGCGCGGCAAGGATCTGCAGGCTCGCACCCTGATTGCCTTCGGCGGAGCGGCCCCTTTGCACGCCGCGCGCCTGGCTGAGAAGCTCGGCATCCGCCGTGTGTTGATCCCATCGGGTGCGGGCGTCGGTTCCGCCTTCGGCTTCCTGCAGGCCCCCGTCGCCTACGAGGTGGCGCGGAGCCGCTATGTCCGGCTCGACGACACCTTCGATACCAGCCTCGTCAATGCGTTGTTCGCGGAGATGCGGGCCGAGGCCGAGGCGGTCGTCGCGGCGGGGGCACCGGATGCACGGCTCATCGAAACGCGGACTGCCGACATGCGCTATCGCGGGCAGGGCCACGAGATCACGGTTGTCCTCCCACCCGGCGAATTCGATGCGGCTTCGCGCACTACACTTGCGGCGGCGTTCGGGGAGGCTTACGCCTCGACGTACGGACGAATTATCCCAGGCCTCGACACCGAGATCATGAATTGGACCCTGCGCCTGGCTGCCGTGCGCGAGCCGCTGCCGCCTTGTCCGCCCCAACCCGCGGATCGGTCTGTGCGACCGAACGGACACCGTGCGCTCTTTTCTCCGACCGATCTGGTCCTGCAGCAGGTGGCCACCTATCGCCGTGACGGTCTTGGCCCCGGCAGCGTGGTACATGGGCCGGCCGTGATCGCCGAGGACGAAACTACGACCATCGTGCCCCAAGGCTTCACCGCCCGCATCAACCCGCTGAGCGCCATCCTCCTCGAGAAGGACGATCCCGCATGACCGCTAACGATCCCCTCTCGTCGATACGCTTGCAGATCATGTGGGACCGGTTGATCGCCGTGGTCGAGGAGCAGGCGCTGGCCCTCGTGCGCACCGGTTTCTCCACCTCCACGCGCGAGGCCGGCGATCTTTCCGCCGGCGTGTTCGATCTGGAGGGCGCGATGCTGGCTCAAGCCGTTACCGGCACTCCGGGTCACATCAACTCGATGGCGCGGGCCGTGCGTCATTTCCTGGCCAAGTTCCCCGTCGCGAGCATGGCTGAAGGCGATGTTTTCCTCACCAACGATCCCTGGAAAGGCACCGGCCACCTGCACGACTTCACCTTCGTCACGCCGACGTTCAGGCACGGCAAGGTCGTCGCGTTGTTCGCCAGTACGTGCCACGTCGTCGATGTGGGCGGTCGGGGCATGACTGCCGACGCTCATCAGGTCTTCGAGGAGGGCATCTATATTCCCCTGATGCGGTTCGCGCGGGCAGGACAGGTGGACGAGACGCTGATCGAACTCGTGCGTGTCAACGTGCGCGAGCCGGTGCAGGTGATCGGCGATCTCTATTCACTCGCTACCTGCAACGAGATCGGCTCGCGGCGATTAATCGCGATGATGGACGAGTTCGGCATCCATGATCTCGGCCGGCTCGGAAAGCACATTCTGGAGCGATCGCGGCAAGCCTCGCTGGAGGCGATCCGCAGGATCAAGCCCGGCACCTACACATACAGCATGCGGGTCGACGGCTACGACAAGCCGATCGACCTGGTGGCAGCCATGACCATCGGTGAAACCGGTATCGATGTCGACTTCGCCGGCACCTCGAGCCTGTCGCGCTACGGCATCAACGTGCCGTTCTGCTACACGGAGGCCTACGCTTCGTTCGGCGTGAAGTGCATCGTGGCGCCCAGGGTGCCCAACAACGAAGGCTCGCTGTCGGTGATCCGCGTAAAGGCGCCGGAAGGATCGATCCTCCACGCCAAGCCCCCCGCTCCGGTAGCGACGCGTCACGTGACGGGCCAGATGTTGCCCGACGTCATGTTCGGCTGCCTGCACCAGGCGCTGCCTGACGGTGTGCCGGCTGAGGGCACCTCCTGCCTGTGGAACCTGTTCGCCCAGGGCGGCCCCGGGCGCGCAGGCAGCGACCCTCAGGAGACCATGCACGCGATCCCTTTCAACGTCATGAGCTTCCACGCCGGCGGCGCCGGTGCGCGGCCCGGCAAGGACGGCCTGTCGGCCACCGCGTTCCCCAGCGGCGTGCGGAACATGCCGATCGAGGTCAACGAGGCGATGTCGCCCATAATCGTGTGGAAAAAGGAGTATCGTCGCGACTCGGGCGGTGCCGGACGGTTTCGCGGCGGTCTCGGCCAGGTGATGGAGGCCAGCAGCCTCGATGACGCGCCGTTCGCCATCAACGCCTACTATGACCGCATCCTGCACCCCCCGCGCGGGCGATACGGCGGCAAGGATGGAGCCGCCGGAGCGGTCTCACTTGCCTCGGGAGCGACGCTGCGTGGCAAGGGGCATCAGACGGTGCCTGTCGGAGATCGGGTCGTCATTCTGATGCCCGGCGGCGGTGGCCTCGGAAATCCCCGGGAACGTGACGCCAATGCCGTCGCCCAAGACGTGCGGCTCGGCCTTGTCTCGCCGACGGCGGCGCGCGATGACTACGGCGTCGTGGTTGCGGCCGACGGAACGCTCGACATTAAAGCGACCGCGACGTTGCGCGCGACTGGTGCAAAGTAAGGTCGAGGAGGAGCCATGCGTGTCAGCGCAGGACTGCCGACGGGAATGGAAGGTCTGACCTATCCGATCCCGTTCTCCGATCCCGAGAACATCATCAAGATAGCCCAGGCAGCGGAACGCTTCGGCTACGATTCCGTCTGGGGCAACGACCACATGACGACGCAGCACTACGTGCGCGCGGAGTTTCCGGTGCCGCCGCGTTTCTGGGAGCCGCTTGTCACATATGCCTTCGTCCTGTCCAATACCAAGACGCTAAAGGTCGGGACCGGCATCCTCGTGCTGCCGATGCGGCGCGACATCGTCGTCATCGCCAAGCAGATTGCCACGCTCGATCATTTCGGGAAGGGGCGGCTCGAGATCGGCGTCGGCATCGGCGCCTACAGGGAGGAGTTCGACGCCTTGCAGCCGGACAGCCCGCTGCAGCGCGGCGAAATCGTCGATGAAGGCGTGCAGGCGCTGCGCAAGCTGTTTACCGATCGGGTCGCGAGCTTCGAGGGCAAGTTCTACCGCTTCCGCGATGTCGAGCTTTGGCCGAAGACCTACCAGGCGCACATCCCGATCTACATCGGCGGCAACAATGCCAACAATATCCGCCGCGCGGTCGCTTGGGGCGATGGTTGGCTGCCGGCCGGAATGCACGTCGAGAGGGTACGCGAGGGCGTCAGGACGCTGCGCGAAATGGCGAGCAGGGCCGGTCGCGATCCCGAGACTATCGAGGTGTGCCCGCAGTTCATCGTTCATATCGGCAAGAGCAGGTCCGCCGCTGTGGAGCGCTTCCGACAGACGCAGATGAACAAGCATCTCGTCTCGTTGCAGAAATCCACGCTGAAAGGCCAGGGCGCAGCCTCTCACGAGGACATCAACTTGATCGGCACGGTTGCCGAGGTCGTCGACAAGGCCATCGCCTTTCGCGAGGCGGGTGTCACGCATCTGCTCGGTCTCTACTTCGCCGTCGACAGTGTGGAAGAGTTGCTGGACCAGATGCAGATGTTCGCCGAGCAGGTGGTGCCGAAGATCAGATAGCGACCTCACGGCTGGGGCACGCGCGACCGTGCTGGCAGCACGGTCTCGGCGAACCATTGCACCTGCTCCTCGAACTCGGTGATGCTGTCAGCCGGGAACATCAGCGCGCAGGCATGATCCACGCCGATCGCAGCGAGACCTGCCACCTTCTCGAGGATCAGGTCGGGCGAGCCCACGAGATTGGCCACCACTTGCTTGGAGAGATCGCGGCCGGTGTAGGCGAGGGAGGCGCGATGCGCCACCAGGCCTGATGCCATATAGCGCCGCTCTGCTGTCTCCGGCGTCTTGGCGACAGTGACCGAGAACTGCGGCGCGATCTCGATCGTGGCGGGGTTGCGCCCGATCTCTGTCGCCCGGGCCTTGAGGCGCTCTATACGCTCCTGCAGCTCCGGCCAAGCCCGCCAGCCGGGAAGCCAGCCGGCACCGAAGCGCGCGGCGCGCTCCACGGCCTCGAGATTGTGCCCGCCGATCCAGAGCGGAAAGGGCGACTGCCGCGGCTTCGGGTACATCTCGATGTCGCGGCAGGCATAGTAATGGCCGTCATGCGTCACCGTGCGCTCGGTGAACAGCCGGCGCATCAAGGTGAGGCCCTCATCCAACATGTCGCCCCGCCGCCCCGCTGCTTGCAGACGAGGAGCCCAGGCCAGGAACTCCTCGCGATAGGCGCCGATGCCGACGGCGAGGATCAGCCGTCCTCCCGACATCTGGTCGATGGTCGCTGCCTGCTTGGCAAGCCAGAACGGATCGCGCATGGGCAGCACGGCCACCGCGGTCCCCAATTTGAGGGTCGTAGTTGCCGCGGCGCAGAAGGAGAGCACCGTCATCACTTCGTAGAAAGCTGGCGGCTTGCCGGGAAACAGCTCGCGCACGTAGTTCTGTGTGGTGATGTGGTCGTTGCCCCAGACCGAATCGTAGCCGAGACGTTCGCACAGTCGCGCCAGGCGCACGAAGTCCTCGGGCGCGACGAACGGGATTGGATACATCACGCCTTCGAAACCCGTGGGAAGGCTCACGCTGAATTTCATGCCGTCCCCCGAGCTGCCGCGGCCACGGCTGCGATGCCGTCCCCGTCGTCCACGCCACCGATGATCACCTCGTCCAGGCCCGCGGCCCGGTATGCATCGAGCCGGGCCTCGATCTGCGCCGCCGTACCGCACGCAGCGTGCAGACGCACCACGTCATCGCTGACAATCCGGTCGACCTCGGGCCAGTTTTCAGCCGCATAGGACGCCGCGAGCGCAGCTTGGTCGAGCGGCGCACCCGAGAGACGCACGTTTTCGGCATGGTGGGCGCCGCGCAGCACGAAGCCGATTGGCCGGCGCAGGCTGTTCATTGCTTCCGCCTCGCTCGCGCCGAGGCAGGTATAGACGATGCCGAGCTTGCGCAATGGCCGACCGCCGGCGCTCGTCTGCACCCTGTCGAGGCAGGCACGAACGAAAGGAGTCGACGCCGCGGCGGAGATCAGCACGCCGTCGGCGGCGCTGCCCGCAAGCGACAGCATGTTGGGCCGGGATGCCGCCAGAATGATGGGAATGGGTCGATTGCCGTTCACGAGCCTGCGGCCGCGCACGCGGAATGCTTGTCCCTCATGATCCATGAGCTCGCCGGCAAAGAGCTTGCGGCTGACCTCGATCGCCTCTCGCAACGTGCCCAGCGAGCGCGGCGCGGCGATGCCCGCAGCCTGAAGGTCCGCCGGTGCCCCGACGCCGAGGCACAGGATGACGCGGCCGGGAAACATTTCATCCAGCGTTGCCGCTACCATGGCCGTCAACACGGGATGCACCGAATAGGGGCTCATCGCCATCAAGGCGATTCTGATGTGTTGCGTCGCGCCGAGTGCGACGGCCGCCGTCGTGATGGGGTCGCGCAAGAAGAGATGGCACGCGATCCACAGCGTGCCGGCGCCGCCATCCTCGGCCGCCCGCGCCAGCGCCGGGATTGCAGCCATGGGCGTGCGTCCATCCACGGCGACGCCGAATTCACGCATGACCGTAACCGTAGGTTTGCCGCAGCGCCTGGAGAAGCTCGTCGAGGCCGCCCGTCACGAGCGGGGGCGCGGGCAGAGCAGCGTCGATGGCTCTCGCGTCCTTCAGGCCGCCTGCGGTGACGAGCGCGACCGTCAACGCGTCAGGCGCAATGATACCCGACAACCGCAGCCTTGCAATTGCCGCGAAAGGCGCTGCGGCGGCAGGCTCGGCCCAAATACCTTCGGTTCGCGCCAGCTTCACGACCCATTGCATCAGCTCATCGTCTGCAACGGTGACCGCATGGCCATTGCAGCGGCGCAGCACCTCAAGTGCCTGCACGGTGCCCTGATTGGCGCCAATCGAGGTCGCCAGCGTCTGCGCGTTGCGCATCCGGACCGGCGGCATCGCCTCACCGCTCGCGAGCGCAGCGGCGAGTGAGCCGGAAACCTCCGCGGCGACGAAACGTGGTGTTCGCTCGATCCAGCCCAGCGCCCTCAGCTCCTCGAAGCCCTTCCACATGCCGTAGAGCGCATCGCCGTAGCACACGGGAAGCACGCACCAGTCGGGCGTTCGCCAATCCAGAGCCTCGGCGATCTCATAGGCGATCGTCTTGTAGCCTTCCATGCCGAAGGGATTGCTGCCGACCGCGGGACCGAAGAACGGCGATATTGGGTACCAGCCGAGCTCGTGCACCCCTTCCGCCTGCAGTCGCCAGCGTTCCGCGGGTGACCCGGCCAGCACGACCATGGCGCCGTAGGCGCGCATCTGCGCGATCAGCGCTCCGGTCGCATGCTTGTAGGTGAACACGATGCACGGGAGGCCGGCCTTGGCGGCATAGGCAGCCGCCGCCGCGCCGGCGTTACCCGATGAACTCGAGGCGATCACCTTGGCGCCGAGGCAACGCGCCATGGTGATTGCGACCGAAGCCAGTCGATCTTTAAAGGACCAGGTCGGGTTGCGCGTTTCATCCTTGATCCGCAGGTCGCCCAGACCGAGAGCCGGCACCCGCAGGAGAGGCGTGTTTCCCTCGCCCAGTGTAATGGCATCCTTGGCCTCCGCGGGCAGGAATGCTTCCCATCTCCAAAGCGACGCCGGCGATAGAGGCAGGTGCGCGCGGTTGAGCTCGCGACCGGGCAAGACATCGTACATGACGCTCAGGTTTGCCGGTGATTGGTCGGCGCGACAGGCCGAGCAGTCGCTGGCGAAATGGAAAGCCGGGAAACGGGCGCCGCATCGCACACAAGCAAGCGCCGTCGGGTTTGGCATCGGCTCCTCGTCTCGGACACCGTTGAGCCGCTCTGGGCCATACCAATCACATATCGAACCGTAAACGCAATGTACTCGGATTTCCCGCCGCTCTTCCAGCGGTCAAAGTCGCCGCCTTGAAGGGCTAGTCATGGTCGGGGCCGTCTCAGGCAAAGACATCGGCTTGGCGCAAGGCCTCGCGGGTAATGGTGCTCGTGCCACAAGCGAGGGATCAAGTCGCGCGACGTCCCCCATTAGTCGATGAACCCACGCGCAAGATGCGTGGTGTCCATACTGTTGTGCGAATTTTAAAGTACCCAATGCGGTATCCCTGGCTTCACGGACGCGACCCGCCAACAAATAGCCCTCGCTCGTAGGAGTTCTCCGCATTGTCTCGTCCTGACCCAGCCGCATGGCGCGGGACTCCTGGAGTGCGCTCTTCATAAGCGCGATACCATCTTCGTATTGACCCGCGAGGGCCATCGCATAGCCGTTGGCGATGCCAATCGTGGCCGCAAACGTCATACCGCACGTGTTCCAAAGATTGAGGCCCTGGGCGGTTACGGCAGCGGCTCGTGATGTATCGCCGCGCTGGACGGCAAGCCTTGCGCCTCCTTCAACGCGCGCAATCGGGAGAAAGAACGGGCGGCACGGTTGCCCGAGCCGCCCTGCTTAAACGACGCTGCGCGTCAGGGCGCCTTAGCTGTTGCCGATTATCTTTTCGGATTTCAGCTTCGCGACGTCGCCGGGGCTCATCTTGAGCCAGCTGGCCATCACCTCGTCGGTATGTTGCCCGAGCTTCGGCGCCGGCTTCAATTCGGGCGGCTTACCGTCGAAGCGGACCGGCCAGGTTTCGCACTTCCAGTCGCCATCCGGGTGCTGCATCGTCTGCATGATGCCGCGCTCGACAAAGCTCTCGTCGTTCCACAGCTCAAGGGTGTCGTGTACGGCACCGGCCGGCACACCTGCCGCGCCGATGATCTTCATCGCCTCTTCCTTGGTGTGGTTC
>Ga0306920_100014606_pt1 | contig 10725 bp, 9 predicted proteins | sample flu12Cox44000170_FD_204666 | JGI IMG/M metagenome (GOLD analysis project Ga0306920, IMG submission 204666) | Lab enrichment of tropical soil microbial communities from Luquillo Experimental Forest, Puerto Rico - flux4day.12C.oxic.44.000.170 (v2)... | ecosystem: Environmental > Terrestrial >... | reverse complement strand
GCGAAGCCGACAACCCAGGTCGTCGCGTCGGCGGCACCCTGAACCAGTCGCGCCGCGAAGAGGGTCGGGAGATCGCGGGAGTACGCAAAGAGGAGCGTCGCGCCCGCAAGCGCCGCGAGCCCGGCGAGCATGGGCGCGCGGCGTCCGACGCGGTCGGAAATGGCGCCCATCGGCAACGAGATCAGGAGCATGGTGGCGCCGAAGCTGCCGAACAGCAGGCCGATGATGAGCGGCGATGCGCCAAGCCGCCTGCCGAGATCCGGCAGGACCGGCACGGCGACGCCGAGCGCGACGATGTCGGTGAAAGTCGCGGCGGTCACCACCGCGACCGCGACCGAGCGCGATTCTCGCAATGACATTGCTAGTTTGACGCGACAGTTAATCACGAAGTCACGAAGGCCACGAATCTTGAAGATCAAAGACTGATCTTCGTGTTCCTCGCGTCTTCGTGATATGCAGGCGTTCGAGTTAGCTACGTCGCCTCAGATAGAGGCAACCGAGTGGCGGTACAGTCAGCCGCACCGATTGCGCGAAGCCGTGAGCGGGAACGGGCTCCGCGTCGACGCCGCCGCTGTTGCCGATATTGCTGCCGCCGTACAGCTCGCTGTCGCTGTTGAGAATCTCAACATATCGGCCCGGCGACGGGACGCCGATGCGGTAGTCGCGGCGAGGAACGGGCGTGAAGTTGAAGATCATCACCAGGAAGTTCAGCCGATCGTGCGCGTACCGGATCATCGAGATGACGCTGTTTTCGTTGTCGTTGCAGTCGATCCAGCTGAATCCGTCGTGGGTGAAGTCGCATTCGTAGAGCGCCGGTTCCGCCGAGTAGTGCCAGTTCAGGTCCTGCACGAAGCGCCTCAGTTCGGCGTGGAGCGGTTCCTCGAGCACGTGCCAATCGAGGCTCTTGTCGTGGCTCCATTCGTTCCACTGCCCGAACTCATCGCCCATGAACAGCAGCTTCTTGCCCGGATGGCCGTACATGTATCCGTAGAGCGTGCGAAGCGTTGCGTGCTTCTGCCAGACATCGCCGGGTATCCGGTCAAGGAGCGATCCCTTCCCGTGCACCACCTCGTCGTGCGAGAACGGCAGGATGAAGTTCTCGGTGAACGCGTAGAGCATCGAAAACGTGACCTCGTTGTGATGCCAGCGCCGGTGGACGGGATTCTCCGACACGTACTTGAGCATGTCGTGCATCCAGCCCATGTTCCACTTGTACGTGAAGCCAAGGCCGCCAAGATGCACGGGACGACTCACGCCACCCCACGCGGTTGATTCCTCGGCCGCGGTAATCGAACCGGAATGCTGGCCGTGCGTGAGCCGGTTCAGCTCCTGCAGAAACGCGATCGCGTCGAGGTTTTCACGGCCGCCGTACTGATTCGGGATCCACTCCCCCTCCCTGCGCGAGTAATCGAGGTACAGCATCGACGCGACGGCGTCGACGCGCAGGCCGTCGATGTGATACTCGTCCAGCCAGAAGAGCGCGTTCGACAGCAGAAAGTTGCGAACCTCGTTTCTCCCGTAGTTGAAGATCAGCGTGCCCCAGTCCTGGTGTTCGCCCTGTCGTGGATCGGCATGCTCGAAAAGCGCAGTGCCGTCGAACCGGGCGAGGCCGTGCTCGTCCCTCGGAAAGTGACCAGGCACCCAGTCGAGAATCACACCCAGCCCTGCCTGATGGCACGCGTCGACGAACAGCTTGAAGTCCTCCGGCGGACCGTAACGGCTCGTCGGCGCGAAGAAGCCCAGCACCTGATAGCCCCATGATCCGGAGAACGGATGTTCCATGACGGGCATCAGCTCGATGTGGGTGAAGCCAAGCCCCTTCACGTACGCCACAAGCCGGTGCGCCAGTTCCGCGTACGTCAGAAAGCGGTTGCCCTCTTCTGGAATACGGGCCCACGACCCGAGATGGACCTCGTAAACAGCCATCGGGCGCGTCAGCCAGCCGCCCTGCTCGCGCCTCGACTGCATCCACGCCTCGTCGCGCCAGACGTAACCGGAGATGTCGCGGACGATCGACGCCGACTGCGGAGGCACTTCGAAGGCGAAGCCGAACGGATCGCTCTTTCTCAGCAGGTGGCCCTGCTTCGTCCGAATCTCGAACTTGTAGTTCTCGCCGTCGCGCAAGTCGGGAATGAAGATCTCCCAGACGCCAGACGGCACGAGCAGCCGCATCGGGTTGACCCGCCCGTCCCAGCTGTTGAAGTCGCCGATCAGGCTGACGCGGTCCGCATTCGGCGCCCAGACCGCGAAGTGGACACCCGTGGTCGAGCCGACCGTGATCCGGTGAGCGCCGAGCTTCTCGAACACCCGATGATGTGTCCCTTCAGACAGCAGGTGCAGATCGAAGTCGGTCAGCACCCGACCGTAGCGGTAGGGATCGTCGATCTCGAAGACGTGACCAGCTTGAAACGTGATCCGGAGCCGATAGTCGCTGGCATCGTCGACGCGAGCCTCGAAGATGCCGCCAGCGCCGGAGGCCATCGCCACCATGCGATCACCGGACAGGCGAACCTCTACGGATCGCGCGGCGGGCTGAATCGCGCGGATGACGAACCCTCCGCCGGGGGCCGGATGAGGGCCGAGATAGGCGAACGGATCAGATCGGATGATCTCGTGATCGAGCGATCGCGTGATCGACTTTGACGTCACTGTACGATCGTAGCCGTCTTCACGTAGTCGAGCTTCGGATATTCCTTCGTCAGATATGCGTTGCCTTCATTCGTAATCCGCTGCTGATCCGGGACGTTCTGACGACCGTATCCCGTGTACAACATGTCGACGACTTCCATGCCTTCGACGACCTGGCCAAACGGGGCAAAGTGCATGGCTTCCGGATCGAGAAAGGTGTTGTCGACCAGGTTGATAAACACCTGCGTTGACCGCGAGTTCGGCCCGGCGTTCGCGAAGGTGATATAGCCCCGCTTGTTGCTCTGCTTCACCGGATCGTCCCTCAGCTGCTGCGCGGGGCTTCCCCATACCTTTTGAACTGCAGGGGTGCCGCTCATGCCGAACTGTGCCATGAAGCCGTTGAGCACGCGGAAGAACCGCACGTTGTTGTAGAAGCCGTTCCTCACGAGGTTGTAGAAGCGATCGGCGCCCATCGGCGCCCAGTCCCGATGCACTTCGACGACGAACGCACCTTTGCTCGTATCGAATTTGACCTTGTAAGTCTCGGGCGCTTTCGCCGTCATCGCCGTGGGAGTGAGGAGCTTATTCGCCGCAGGGACGGCAGGTTTCGGAGTTGGCTTCGGCGCAGCGGTTTGCGCATTCACGAATACAGCGGTGCCGAGGACAAAAAGGCAACAGAGGATGAGACGACGCATGCGGATCTCCTTTTTCAAAATATTCAAATGTACAACGTACCTTCCCCTGCGAGCACCGACGTGCCTCCAACCCTGACGCTTCGGATGTCGCCGTTCTCGGCGCCGACCGAGATATGCACGTGGCTCGGCCGGCCCATCCGGACGCCCTGCAGGCTGAGCATTGACGCTGCCTCGGCCGTGGTCACGACGTTGTGTCGAACCAGATAGCAGCCCAGCGGGCCGCTCGCAATGCCGGTTGCTGCATCCTCGAATACGCCGACGGCGGGCGCGAACATCCGGCTGTACACGGTAGCGTTGTCGTCGGCGCGCTCCGGCGAAAAGCAGAAGACGCCCGTGCCCGCATCCGGCCACGCGCGCATCAGCCTGGCGTAGGCGGCCGGATCGATCGTGGCACTGTCCACCGCCGCCCGGGTCGTGAGCGGCACGTAGAGAAACGGCACGCCGCAAGACACGACCTCGACCGGGAGACCCGTGGCGGTGATGGCCGCCTCGGGCAGACCGAGCGCCGCGGCCGCTTCCGCCGCCTTGAATGACGTCGCCGAAAAGATCGGCAACGGCTGTGTCATCCAGGTGAAGCTCAGCTCGTCGCTTCGCCACAGGAGCGCTACAGGCACCGGCCCGGCGCCCAAGCCGAAGACGAACTGATCGCGGTTTCGTGCGATCACACCGGCGCTCGCGAGCGCGAATGTACTGCCAATCGTCGGATGTCCCGCAATGGGCAGCTCGGCATTGGGCGTGAAGATACGCATCCGCACATCGGTGTCCGGGCGCTCGGGCGGCAGCACGAACGTCGTTTCGGAGAAGTTCATCTCCCTGGCGATGGCCTGCATCGTGTCCGTGGAGAGACCTCGACCATCGAGAAACACGGCCAGCTGATTCCCACCGAACAGTCGATCGGTAAAGACGTCCAGATGCAAATACCGATATGATTTCGGCACTATTCACGGCGGGCTATTCAGGCCCGCGAGATGGGCCATGCTGCCCGCCGGAGAGAGCATACCAATGTTGTACGCGCATTTCACGACGACCGAAGGCGACTTCACGATTCAACTGTTCGAAGAGCAGGCTCCGAAAACCGTCGCCAACTTCACCGGCCTGGCGGACGGCTCCAAGGAGTGGACCGATCCGCGCAGCGGGAAGAAAATGAAGGCGCCACTTTACAACGGCACGATCTTCCACCGCGTCATCGACGGCTTCATGATTCAGGGCGGCGACCCGCTCGGACAGGGCACGGGAGGACCGGGCTACAAGTTCGAGGACGAATTCCACCCGAAGCTGCGTCACACGAAAGCCGGCATTCTGTCGATGGCAAACGCCGGGCCTAATACCAACGGCAGCCAGTTCTTCATCACGCTCGCTGAAACGTCTTGGCTCGACAACAAGCACAGCGTGTTCGGCGAGGTCGTCAGCGGGATGGACGTCGTCAAGAAGATCGGCGGCACGCGTACGAGCAAGCCGGGAGACCGCCCGGTCAAACCGATCACGATTCAGTCGGTCACAATTGAAAGGAAATAGGAAAGTTAGAACTGAGAAGTTGGAGCTGAGAAGTTAGAATGCTGCTTCCTCCGTGCGTCTAAGTTCTGACTTCTCAGGTCTCACTTCCGGTTCCGCTTCCAAAGTCCGCGCAGGAACCGGAAGGCTTCAGTTCGAGCAGGTGCGCGGCACGACGGTGCTGACGCGCGCGCTCGCGACCAGCCCGCTTCGAGTGCTCAACCCAAAGAGCGCCGGCAGGTCGGCATGGGTCTACCTGTCGACGTACGGCGGCGGCCTCGTCGGCGGCGATTCGGTCGATGTTGCGATCGACGCGGGTCCCCGCGCAGAGGTCCTCATCGCGACACAAGCGTCGACAAAAGTGTACCGAGCGAGTTGCGGCGCGTCTCAGCGGTTGCACGCACGCGCGGCTGACGGTAGCCTGCTCGTGCTGCTGCCCGATCCCGTCACCGCTTTTGCAGGCTCGCGCTACGCACAGGAGCAACGCATCGAGCTCGACGAAGCAGCGTCGCTCGTCCTGGTCGACTGGCTGACGGCTGGACGGATGGCGGCGGGCGAGCGCTGGCAGTTCGACGGCTACACGAGCCGGATGTTCGTGCGTCGCTCGGGAGCGTTGCTCCTCCACGACGCCGCCTCGCTCATCCCCGGAGACGGCAGCGTCGCTGGCCGGATGAATCGATTCAACTGCGTCGCCACCGTGGTCGTAACGGGACCAGCGGTTCGCGCGGCAGCCGCGCGGCTTGCCGGAGAGATCGGCACCGCCCCGCTGGCGCGAGCGGCTGACGTGCTGATGTCGGCAGCACCCCTTGCCGGCGGCGACGATGGAACGCTCTTGCGAGTGGCCGGGATGTCGGTCGAACAGGTCGGCGGCGTGCTGCGCCGGTTTCTGAATTTCGTGCCGTCGCTGCTTGGCGACGATCCGTGGAGTTGTAAGTTCTAACTTCTAACTTGATATGCACCTCACTCCACACGAACTCGACAAGCTGACGCTTCATCAGGCCGGGTTTCTCGCGCAGAAACGACTCGCGCGCGGACTGCGGCTGAATCACCCGGAGGCCGTCGCCCTGATCGCCACTCAGATCCTCGAATTCATCCGCGAGGGCCGCCGCGTCTCCGAGTTGATGGATCTGGGCCGGCAATTGCTCGGACGGGCAGAGGTCATGGAGGGCGTGCCCGAACTGGTGCACGAAGTACAGATCGAAGGCACGTTCCCCGACGGCACCAAGCTCGTGACGATCCACAACCCCATCGTCGCCGACCGCGGCAATCTGGAGTTGGCCCTGTATGGGAGTTTTCTGCCAGTACCCGTACGACTAAAGCCGGACGCTACCGTGGTATCTGTAGCGTCCGGCTCTAGCCGGACAGACGACAGCAGCCGGACGCCCACGGACAAACCCGGTGAAATCTTCTGCGCCCCCGGCGATATCGTCGCCAACGAGGGGCGCAACGTCACGCGGTTGTCCGTCACGAACAGCGGCGACCGGCCGATCCAGGTCGGCAGTCATTACCACTTCGTCGAGACAAACGCGGCGCTCATGTTCGATCGGAAAGCGGCGCACGGCATGCGCCTCGACATCCCCGCCGGCACGGCCGTGCGATTCGAGCCCGGCGAAACAAAAACGGTCCAGCTCGTCGCGATCGCCGGTCGACGCGTCATCCGTGGCGGCAACAACTTCGCACGCGACTTCGAATGAGTGGCCACTTCTAACTTCTAAGTTCTCACTTCTAACTTATGTCTCATCGCCTCTCCCGCCCCCACTACTCCGCCATCTTCGGTCCCACCACCGGCGACCGCATCCGCCTCGGCGACACCGGGCTTGTCGCCGAAGTCGAGCGGGACCACGCCGTGTACGGCGACGAATGCAAATTCGGCGGCGGCAAAGTGCTGCGAGACGGCATGGGGCAGGCGACGGGCGTCCACGAGGACGATGCGCTCGATTGCGTCATTACGAACGCGCTCGTCGTCGATTGGACCGGCATTTACAAAGCGGACGTCGGCATCAAGCGCGGCCGCATCGCGGGCATCGGCAAGGCAGGCAATCCTGACGTGATGGCGAGCGTATCGCCCGGTATGGTTGTCGGCGTCACGACGGAAGCCATCGCCGGCGAAGGACTGATCGTCACCGCAGGCGGGATCGACTCCCACATCCATTTCATCTCGCCCCAGCAGATCTTCACTGCGCTGGCCAGCGGCGTGACGACGTTCATCGGGGGCGGCACTGGGCCGGCGACCGGCACGAACGCGACGACCTGTACGCCGGGCAGCGGCCATCTGCGCCTGATGCTCGAATCGACCGACGCGTTCCCGATGAATTTCGGGTTCACGGGCAAAGGCAACTCATCTGCGCCCGAAGGCCTCGTCGAGCAGATTGTCGGCGGCGCCATCGGCCTGAAGCTCCACGAAGACTGGGGCACGACACCCGCGGCAATCGACGCCTGTCTCTCGGTGGCCGAGCAATACGACGTGCAGGTGACCATTCACACCGACACGCTGAACGAATCCGGCTTCGTCGGCGATTCGATCGCCGCGTTCAAGGGCCGGACGATTCACACGTACCACACGGAAGGAGCCGGCGGCGGTCACGCCCCCGACATCATCCGCGTCTGCGGCGAGCCGAACGTTCTGCCGAGCTCCACGAACCCGACACGTCCCTACACCGTGAACACACTCGACGAGCACCTCGACATGTTGATGGTCTGTCATCATCTCGACAAGGACATCGCCGAGGATGTCGCGTTCGCGGAAAGCCGGATCCGGGGCGAAACAATTGCCGCCGAGGACGTGCTGCACGATCTCGGCGCGATCAGCATGATGGCGAGCGACAGCCAGGCGATGGGCCGCGTCGGCGAAGTCGTCTGCCGCGCGTGGCAGACCGCTGACAAGATGCGGCGCCAACGCGGCCGCCTGCCCAGCGAGCAAGGCAACAATGACAACGAGCGCATCCGGCGTTACATCGCGAAGTACACGATCAACCCCGCGATCGCGCACGGCATCTCCCACGAAGTGGGATCGGTTGAAACAGGCAAGCTTGCCGATCTGGTGCTCTGGCGGCCGGAATTCTTCGGCGTCAAGCCGGAGATCGTGATCAAAGGCGGCTTCATCGCCTGGGCGCAGATGGGTGACGCGAACGCATCGATTCCGACGCCGCAGCCCGTGCTCATGCGGCCGATGTTCGGCGCCTTCGGCCGCGCGGCGGAGGCGATTTCGCTCGCGTTCGTGTCGCAGGCTTCGCTCGAACGGAACGTCGCGAGCCGTTACCGGATCGGGAAGACCCTCGTCGCCGTTCGCGGCTGCCGCACGCTCGGCAAGAGCGACATGAAGCTGAACGACGCGCTCCCGGCCATCACGGTCGATCCGGAAACGTACTCCGTCACCGCCGACGGCGAGGTCCTGCGCTCGGAACCCGCGAGTGTCCTACCCCTCGCACAGCGGTACTTCCTCTTTTGATTGGGACATCTGGTGATTTGGTGATCTGGTGATTGATGAACAAATCCACCTGGCTCGTTTGGCAGCTAGCAGATTCCGCCTTTCCGGCTGGCGGGTTCGCTCACTCATTCGGCCTGGAGGCCGCCTGGCAGCAGGGTGAGGTGAGCGCAGCGTCCGTCGCTTCGTTTGTCGCCGACGCGCTGTCGCAGGCCGGCCAAGGGGGTTTGCCATTCGTCGTCTCGGCGCATGAGGATCCGCTCTGTCTAACGGCTATCGACGGACGCTGCGACGCCTTTCTTCGCAGCGTGGTGGCAAACCGGGCGAGCCGCATGCAGGGGCGGGCCTGGATCGGGACGGTCGAGCGATCATTCCCGACGCCAGCGGTCCGCAGATTGTGCGAGTCGATTCGATCGAGCGGCGGCCCGAGACACTTCGCGCCGGTATTCGGCGCCACGCTCCGGACACTCGAGATCGATCGGCGGGAGACGTCGCGGCTCTTTCTCTTCGGGGTGGCTCGAGGAACGTTTTCCGCCGCCGTCCGCCTCGGCATCGTCGGCACGATGGACGCGCAGCGCTTGCTGGGCGAATGCGGCGGCGCTCTCGAGCGCGCACTCGAACGGGCTGAGGGGCTCTCGATCGACGAGGCCGCGCAGACGGCGCCCCTGATCGATCTCTGGCAGGCAGCGCACGATCGGTTGTATTCGCGATTGTTTCAATCCTGAGTAGGGCGGCCCTTTCAGGGACGCCAGCCGGCGGGGCTGAAAGCCCCGCCCTACACGAAGGGCACAACGATGCATCAAACCGGACATCCACACACCCACGAACATCACGACCATCCCGGCCTTTTTCACGAACGCGACACGCCGATTGCGCGCGATTACAACGCTCGCAGCTTCACGGTCGGCATCGGCGGCCCCGTGGGCAGCGGCAAGACCGCGCTCATGCTCGCCCTCTGCCGCGCGCTGCGCGACTCGCACAGCCTTGGCGTGGTGACGAACGACATCTTCACGCGGGAGGACGCCGAGTTCCTGGTGCGGCACAAGGCGCTCGACGAACGCCGGATCCGCGCCGTTGAAACCGGCGGCTGTCCGCACGCTGCCATTCGTGAGGACGTCAGCCACAACCTCGTCGCGCTCGAAGAACTGATGGAAGACGTCCATCCGGGCCTGCTGCTCGTCGAAAGCGGCGGCGACAACCTCGCGGCGCAATTCAGCCGCGAGCTGGTCGACTACACGATCTACGTGATCGATGTGTCGGGCGGCGACAAGATCCCCCGCAAAGGAGGTCCGGGCATCACGCAATCGGATTTGCTCGTGATCAACAAGACCGACCTGGCGCCGCTCGTCGGCGCCGATCTCGATGTCATGGCGCGAGACGCGAAGCGGATGCGCGGGGAGGGGCCTACAATCTTCGCGCAGGTCAAGAATGACGTCGGTGTGGACGAGATCGTGAACCAGGTTGTCGCGACGTGGGAGCGGGCAATTCAGAAGGCAGGGTAGGCCCTGCCTTCCCTGCCCCTAGAAAGAACGAGGGGCTGAGGACTCTGTTCTAGTCCCCAGCCCCTCGTCCCTAACCTCTACGTGGTCGCACTAGAAGTCGATCTGCGCGCTGATCTTGAAGAACCGCGGCGTCAGCACCTGCAGCGGTTGCAGCCATCCACCCGGACCCGCAGGAACCGTCGGGCTGTATGTCTGGTTGTAGTTGAGAATCGCGTTCGAGTTCAGCAGGTTGAACACGTCGATGCCGATGTTGCTCCGGAACTGCTTGAACCGCACCACCTTGGCGAGCTTCACGTCGAACTCGTTGACGCGATCGCCCCACACCTGACCGGGCGAGACCATGTTGACCGTTAGGAACGGCGCACCGCCCGCCACTGGACGGCCGAGGATCGGATTGAGAATGGTCGCCGAGCTCGGGTTCCAGTTCGCGGCCAGCGGCGCGCCCTGATCGCTGCGGAACGTCGTGCTCAACAGCACGTCGACCTTCGGCACGATGTAGGTGGCGATGCCCGTCACCTTCGTGATGAAGCCCGGCGCGTTGTGACAGTACGGGTTGGTCGGACCAATCGGCAGGCTCTGGAATCCGCCGACCGACGTCATCTCGGGCAGCAGCGCCCTGGCACCGCAGACATCTTCCACGGTCGATCCCGTGTTGACGCCGCCCTGCAGCGTCAGGCCCTTCGTCGCGCGGGCCGAGACGTTGAGCAACGCGCCGTTGTAGTGCTGGTACGCCGAGTTGCTGAAGTTCTGCTCGGTGGTGAGGTTGTTGAGGGTCTGCCCGAAGTACTGCGGCAGCACGTTGTACAGGTTGTTGACCACGTAGCCACCGCCGCCGGGCAGGCGCGGATCCGACGGCGCCGTCAGGCTGAACTGCTGGAAGCCCGACGTCGGAACGAGCACGTTGTCCGTCACGAAGAAGTTCTGCAGCCAGCGGTGGAAATAGCCCACCTCGACCGAGACCCGCGCGGCGACCTGCTGCTGCACC
>Ga0306920_100014605_pt1 | contig 10726 bp, 8 predicted proteins | sample flu12Cox44000170_FD_204666 | JGI IMG/M metagenome (GOLD analysis project Ga0306920, IMG submission 204666) | Lab enrichment of tropical soil microbial communities from Luquillo Experimental Forest, Puerto Rico - flux4day.12C.oxic.44.000.170 (v2)... | ecosystem: Environmental > Terrestrial >... | reverse complement strand
GCTCCCACAGCACCAGCGGTTCCGGCGCCGGCCCGTCCGGCTTGTGCACCGTGTGCTGCGCCACGCCGATGACGCACGGCGTGCGCGGGTCGATCACCGCGCGTCGGCGGCCAGCTCGGCGGCGCGCCGCCGGTCGAGCTTGCCGTTGGCGGTCAGCGGCAGCGCCGCGAGGGTGAACCACCGGCGGGGCACCTTGTAGGGCTCGATCCGGTCGCGCAGCTCGGCTTCGAGGCGCCCGGTCGCGTCGGGTGCCGCCGCACCCGACCACACGATCCCGGCGACAGGGATCTCACCGAGGCGGTCGTCCGGGAGCGCGACCACCACCGCGTCCTCGACTCCGTCCGACTTCCGCAGGGCGTCCTCCACCTCGGCGGGGAACACGTTGAACCCGCCGACGATCATCATCTCCTTGAGCCGCCCGGTGACGTAGAGGATGCCGTGCTCGTCGATCCGCCCGACGTCGCCGGTGTGGTACCAACCGTCGGCGTCGACGGGCAGTGCTTCGTCGCCGTCGGCCGTGAGGTAGCGGCCGGTGCGGTCGGGGTCCGGACGACCGAGGATCTCGCCCTCGGCGCCCGTGCCCACGTCCGCCCCCTCCGGGTCGACGATGCGCACGGGGCAGCCCTCGGGCACGCGCCCGACCGACCCGGGCCCGCGCCGTCCCGCCACCGCGTCCTCGTAGCGCTCGAGGGCGGTGATGCCACCCTCGGTCGAGCCGTAGGCCTGCAGCACGGGCACGCCGTAGCGCCGTTCGAAGGCCTCCCGGGTCGCCATCGGCAGCGGGGCGGTCCCCGACGTGACGTAACGCAGGCTGCCGAGGCTCACCTCACTTTCTGCGTAGGCGAGGGCGTGCACCATGGCCGGCGTCAGCTGCAGGGTGTCGAGCGGATAGCGGCCGGCGAGGTCGCGCATCACGGCCACGTCGAACTTGGGCACCAGCAGCAAGGAGCGTCCCACGTAGATCCGGAAGATCAGGCGGCCGAGGCCGGCCATGTGGCCGAACGGGTTGAACGAGATGGCCGGCGGGCGGTCCCCGGGCGCCACCCGGGGCCGGAACGCCGGGGAGCTCGCGTACGCGGCCGCCGTGGTGCGCGGCCCCTCGGCCAGGCGGCGGTGGGTGTGCACGATGGCCTTGGGCTCGGCGGTCGTGCCGGAGGTGAAGAACACGGCGGCGTCGTCGTCGGGGGAGGGCGCGGCGTGGGCCGATGGTGGGCCGGCCTCCCCTTCGACGGCCTCCCCCTCGGCCGTGACGGTGAACAGCGGCCACGCGCCGCCGAGGTCGGTGCCGTCGGCGGCGACGACGACCCGGGGACGCACCAGCTCGAGGCGCCGCCGGGCCTCCGCCGGCGGGGTCAGCCCGCCGCACGCGGCGAACGAACAGCCGCACCACCAGCAGGCGAACACGGCGACCACCCAGGCCGGGTCGTTCCACAGGTACAGGCCGACGACGTCACCCGGCTCGGCCCCCTGCCGGCGGAGCTCGTGGGCGAGGTCGTCGGCCGCAGCCGCCAGCTGACCGTAGGTGCGACCGCGCCCGTCGGCGGTGAGCAGCAACGCCGCGTCGGGATCGTGTTGGACGCGCACCTCGAACATCTCGACTGCCGTCGCGGGATCGCTCATCCCGACCGCAGGACCTGGCTCCACGGGACGTCGCGGTCGACCGCCGGCTCGCGGGGCAGACCGAGGACCTTCTCACCGAGGATGTTGCGCTGGATCTCGCTGGTCCCGCCGGCGATCGTCTGTGACCGCGCCCGGAGGAAGCCGTACTGGGTCGTCGCCGCCCACCGGTCGTCGTCGGCGTGGGCGACGGCGTTGAGGCCTTCGAGATCGAGCGACAGGGTCTGGAGCGCCTGCACCGTCTCGCTGTGGAACAGCTTCAGGATCGAGTACTCCTGCCCCGGCGTCCGGCCCGCTCTCCGCTGAGCTTCAATGCGCATGCGGGTCCAGTGCTCGATCCTGTCGCGCGTGTAGGCGACCGCGACGCGGTGGCGCAGGGCCGCATCGGCGATCGGCGCGTAGTGACGGACGAGGGCGTCGATCGTGCGCCCCACGTGCATGCTCGGCGCCGAGGCACCACCACCCACGCCGGCCCCACGCTCGTAGGTCAGCAGGCTGCTGGCCATGCGCCACCCGTCGCCGAGGGCGCCCAGGCGCTGCTCGTCGGGACACACCACGTCGTCGAAGAACACCTCGTTGAAGAACGCCTCCCCCGTCATCTGGCGCAGGGGTCGCACGGTCACACCCGGCGTCGACATGTCGAGGAGGAAGACGGAGAGGCCCTGGTGCTTGGGCACGTCGGGGTCGGTGCGGGCGAGGAGCAGGCCGAAGTGGGCCTTGTGGGCCCAGCTCGACCACACCTTCTGGCCGTTGACGACCCACTGGTCGCCGTCGCGCACGGCGCGGGTCGACAGCCCGGCCAGGTCGGAGCCTGCCCCCGGCTCGCTGAACAGCTGCACCCAGATCTCGCGCTGGTGGGCGATCGGCGGCAGGTAGCGGCGGCGTTGGGCGTCGGTCCCCCAGCGCAGCAGCGCCTGGGACACGTTGATGCCGAGCGGGTTGTCGGTGCGCGGCACCTTGTAGCGGCGCATCACGTTGTTGACGACCCCGGCCCGCTCGCTGTCGAAGCCGTGGCCCCCGTACTCGATCGGCCAGGTGGAAAAGAACCACCCGGCGTCGCCCAGCCGCTCCCACCACGCGGCGACGTCGAGCCCTTCGCGCGCATGACGGAGGGCGGGGGCGTCGTCGCGGTCCACTGCGTCGACCCATTCCGCCGGCAGGTTGGCGCGCAGCCACCCCTCGACCTCGGTGGCCAGCTCAACCGTCGTCACGGGGACCCCGCTGCCAGTTGGGCTCGCGTTTGGCGTTGAAGGCGGCCGGTCCTTCGAGGGCGTCGGGGTGGCTGCGGTGGGCGACCAGGCGCTCCCAGCCCTGCTGCATCGCCTCGCCCAGCGGCAGCTCGAGGGCGGCCCACACCGCCCGCTTGGTGGCCTCCACCGCCGCCGGCGACGCCTGGGCGGCCGCTTCGGCCAGGGCCAGCGCACGCGGCATCAGCTCCCCGGGGGGAACGACCTCGTCGACCAGGCTGACCCGCAGCGCCTCGCGCGCGTCCATCCTCCCGGCGCGGCCGAGGACGGCGAAGCGCAGCGCGTTGCCGAGCCCCATGCGGGGCGCCAGCGAGATCGGTTCGAGGGCGCTCACCTGCCCCACCGACACGTGTGGATCGACGAACGAGGCGTCGTCCGAGGCGATGACCACGTCGGCGTCGGCGATGAAGTGGAGGCCTCCGCCGGCGCACACGCCGTTCACCGCGACGATGGTCGGCAGCCAGACGTCGTTCTGCAGGGCGGTCAGCTTCTGGATCTCGGCGATCTTGTCGGAGGTGTGCGGGCGGAACCCGCCACGTTCCCCGACCCGTTTGAGGTCCATGCCGACGCAGAAGCCGCGCCCGGCTCCGGTGACGACCACGGCTCCCAGCTCGTGGTCGTCGCGGATGCGCGCCCACAGCTCCGGCAGTTCGGCGTGCATCTCGTCGCTGAGGGCGTTGAGTCGATCGGGCCGGTTGAGCGTGATGATGCCGACGCGGCCGCGCACCTCGTACAGGAGATGGTCGCTCATCGGCGGGGGAGCCCCAGGATGCGTTGGGCCACGATGTTGCGTTGGATCTGCTCCGAGCCGCCGTAGACGCTGGCGGCGCGAGACCACAGGTAACGCGACGGCGTGGCCCAGTCCTCGCCGGTCAGGCCTGACGCGGCGGTGGCGTCGAGCTCCAGCGTGCCCAGGGCCTGCTCGGCCCTGATCATGAGCAGCTTGTCGATCGACGATCCCGGCCCGGGTGTCTCGCCCTTGACCCGCCGGGTCAGGCTCTCCAGCAGGTGCAGCCGGCACGCCTCGACGGCCACGTAGGCGCGTGCGAGGGCGTCCTCGGCGACCGGGTCCCCGGCGCTGGGACCGATGAGATCGCGCAGCTCGGCGCGGTAGGTGGCGATGACGCCGAGCTCGGAGGGACCGCGCTCGTAGGCCAGCACGACGGTGGCGAGCGGCCACCCGTCGCCTTCCTCCCCGACCCGATCGCCGACGGGTACCTCGGCGCCGTCGAAGAACACCTCGCAGAACCGGGTGCCCCCCCAGGCCTGCTTGAACGGGCGCACCGTGATGCCCGGCGTCGACATGCGCACGGTGAACGCCGAGATCCCCTGGTGCTTCGGGCCGTCGCGGGCGGTGCGGGCGAGCAGCAGGCACCAGTCGGCGAACTGGGCGCCGCTCGTCCACAACTTCTGCCCCGTGATGGTGTAGGTGTCGTGACCTCGTTCGGCGAACGTGCGCAGCGACGCCAGGTCCGAGCCGGCGCCCGGTTCGCTGAACCCCTGGCACCAGCTGGTCTCGCCGCTCAACAGGCCGGGGAGGTGCCGGCGCCGCTGTTCCTCGGTCCCGTAGTTGAGGATGGCGCGGCCCAACCACCCGACCGGCGGTGCGGCGTGGGAGACACCGGCGGCGCCGAGCTCCTCGTTGAGGATGGCCTCGTAGAAGGGGTTGAGGCCGCGCCCGCCGTACTCCTCGGGCCAGCTCAGGCCCAGCCATCCGCCCGCGTACAGCGCCTGCTGCCAGCGCTTCTTGTACTCGTGTTCGGCGAGGGAGTCCGAGATCGGCGGCGCCGGCCCCGGGTCGTTGGCCGCCAGCCAGGCGCGCAGCTCGAGGCGGAAGGCGGCTTCGTCGGGGGAGTCGTCATAGTCCACGGCCGGCCTCCGTCCGTCGCCGCTCGGCGATGCGGCGCAGGTGCCACCGCTCGTCGCCGAGGAACGCCCGGTCGAACAGCATCCGCTTCAGGAACACGTGGGCTCTGCACTCCCACGTGACACCCATTCCGCCGTGGACCTGGACCACCGCCTCGCACAGCCGCTTGCCGACGTCCGAGCAGTACGCCTTGGTGGTGTGGGCGGCGAGCTCGGCCTCATCGAGTCCCCGTCGTTGCAGCGCCCACGCCGCGTAGACCGCCGTGCTGCGCGCTCCCGCCACGCTCACGAGCTGGTCGGCCAGCAGGTGCTGGATCGCCTGGAAGCTCCCGATGGCCACGCCGAACTGCTCGCGCGTGCTCGCGTGCTCGACCGCCAGCTGCAGCCCGCCCTGCATGACGCCGACCATGTCGGCGGCGACCAGGCCCAGGGCGAGGGCGCGCCACCACCGCAGCGCGTCGGGCGTGAGGGGCCCGCCGAGGTCCCCCGCGTCGATGGGGCGGTGCGGTTGGCACCGGCGGACGACGCGGGTGAGGTCGACGCCCGGCGTGGGGCCGTCCAGACCCACGACGACGAGGCCGCCGTCGGCGCCACGCAGCAGGGCGCCGTCGGCGCCCGCCGCGTCCCACGCCATCGCCGGCGCACCCGGTCCCATCGCCGGCGCACCCCGTCCCGTCGCCGGCTCGAACGTCGCCGGCTCGAACGTCGCCGGGTCGACGCCGACGGCGAGGCGGCGGCGCCCGGAGATCACGGCGTCGATCACCGCCGGGTCGGCACCGGCGGCGGCGAGCAGGTGCGCGGGCAGCACGCCGCAGCCCAGGTACGGAACGGGCGCCAGCGCCTGGCCGAGCGCACTGGCGGCGATCGACGCGTCGGAGACCGTGCCCGCCCCGCCGAGCGCCTCGGGCAGCCCGAGGCCGAGGGCTCCGCCGGCCGCGAGCCGCTCCCACAGCAGCCGGTCGTCGAAGTCCTCGTAGCCGGCGACGCTGGACGGGCCGAGCTTCTCCGCCTGTCCGAGGATGGACTCGTGGAGGAGGAGCTCCTCCTCGCTGAACTGCACGTCCATCGCCGTTACCCTACGGCGCCCTCGGCCCGCAGGGCCGCCCGCTCCTCGGACGTGAACCCCATGTCCTCGAGCACCTCGTCGGTGTGCTGTCCGAGGACGGGGGCGGCGGTGCGGGACGGCTCCTCGATGGCGGAGAAGCGCGCCGCCGGGCGGGGCTGGCGCAACCGCCCGAGCGTGGGGTCGGCCGTCTCCTCGAGGCTGCCCGAGGCGATGACCTGGGGCTCGGCCGCCACGTCGTCGAGCGCCACGATCGGCGCGCACGGCACGTCGTGGGCGGCCAGGCGGGCGACGACCTCGGCGGTGGGCAGCTTTGCCAGCACGGGGCCGACCTGGCGCATGGCCTTGCCCCCGTTCCTCTGGCGGTCCTCGGGCGTGCGCAGCTCGGGGTCGTCGAGGAGCTCGGCCAGGCCGGCGGCGTGGACGAGGCCCTTGAACTGGTGGTCCGTCACCGTGATCAGCACGACGTAGCCGTCGGCCGTCGGGGTGGGCCGGAAGGTGTTGGAGATCGGGGGGAGGACGGTGACCGGGTCGAGGCAGGTCTGGTTCATCATCCCGTCGGGCCACAAGAAGTTGAGGGCGACATCGAGCATCGAGACCTCGATGGCCGTCCCCCGGCCGCTGGTGGCACGGGCGAGGAGGGCGGCGGTCACCGCCTGGGCCACGGTGTAGCCGGTCGCCTTGTCCACGATGCCGTGGCGCACCAGGGCGGCGCTGCCGTCGCGCCGGTCGGTCTGGATGGCGGCGATGCCCGAGAGGGCCTGGACCACGTGGTCGTAGACCGGCAGCGCGCTCATCGGACCGGTCCGCCCGTAGCCGGTGATGGAGACGTAGACGAGCGCCGGGTTGGCGGCGCGGACGTCGTCAGGACCGAGGCCGAGCCGCTCGACCACGCCCGGCCGGTAGTTCTGGACGAGCACGTCGGCGTGGGCGGTGAGCCGCCGCAACACGTCGAGGCCGGCGGCCTGCTGGAGATCGACGACCATCGACCGCTTGGTCCGGTTGAGGTTGGAGAAGTAGGCGGTCGTGCCGGCGCGGCCGGTCCCGACACGGCGGATGATGTCGCCGCCGGGTGGCTCGATCTTCAGGACGTCGGCGCCCTGCTCGGCCAGGATCAAGGTGGCGAACGGGCCGGTCATGTTCACGCTCAGGTCGACGACGCGGACGCCGGCGAGCGGCCCGTCGCCCGACGCGTCGCGGCGCGCCGGCCATCCCTGGGCGGTCACCGCCGACCCCCGGGGTGGGCGCCCTCGACGCGCGCGTCGACGGCGTCGAGCAGCGGCGGCGGCCGCAACGGGACCGGCGCCTCACCGGCGACCCGCCACGGCAGGCCGATCAGCCGCCGCTCGCCCCACTCGGGATGCACGACGGTGGCGAAGAACTGCCGGGCGGCCAGGTGGACGTCGCCGATCAGGGTGTCGGGGGTGGCGACGGCTGCGGCCGCCACGCCGGCCGCCTGGAGCTCGGCGGCCAGGGCGGCGGCGCCGCGTCCGGCCGTCACCTTGGCCACCGCGCCGTCGAGGGCCTCGCGTGCGTCGGAGCGGCTCGATGCGGTCGCGAAGCGCCCGTCGTCGAGCACCTCGGGGTGCCCGAGCACGGTGCGGGTGCGCTCCCACCCACGGTCGGTCTCGACGGACAGGGCCAGCCAGCCGTCGCTTGCCGGGTAGACGCCACAGGGGGCATACGGGTACACCTCATTGGTCTGATCGTGGTCGGCGACCGCGCGCGACGCCGCGGCCAGGTACTCGTTGAACCGGGCGGTGATGACCTCCGCCATCGAGAAGTCGAGCGAGGCTCCGACGCGCCCGGCCGGCCCGACTGCCCACGCGGCCACGAGGGTGGCGATCGCGAACCCGCTGATGAGGTCGGCCCAGGCCATGTCGATCTCCGCCGGCGATCCGTCGGAGGTGCGCGTGAGATAGCCGAGGCCGCACGCGGTCTGGAGGTTGTAGGCGTAGGCGCGGTACGACGACCACGGTCCCGTGTGGCCGAACCCGGAGGAGCTCAGCGCCAGCAGCTGAGGGCGGCGCCGGCCGAGACCGGCGGCGTCGACCCCCAGGCGGCGGGCCCGGGACGGGCCGTAGTTCTCGATCACCACGTCGCACCCGTCGAGCAGGTCGCCCGGGAGCGGATCGTCGAGCGAGACGCTGACGCTGCGCTTGGAGTGGTTGACGAAGGCGAAGTAGGCGGCGCGCTCGATGCCGGGGGTGCTGTCGATGTACGGCCCCCGGCGCCGGTACATGTCGAGGCGGTCGGGATCCTCGAGCTTGGTCACGTCGGCCCCCATGGCCCCGAGGACGGCGCCGGCCAGGGGGACGGCGAGGACGTGGCCGGCCTCGACGACGCGCAGCCCGGCCAGGCCCGGGGCGGCCGACGGCTCCGCTGGTGCGCTGCGTCCCTCCGCCTCCGTCGCCGGCGGCCCCATGATCGTCGCCTCGCCGTCGCCGGCGGGGACGTGGCGCCAGCACCGGCGGGCCTCGAAGTGGGGCGAGGCGAGCAGCTCGGCGGGGGAGTTCATGGCCGTGGCCGGCACGCCGTGGGCCTGGAGGAGCTCCTCGCACGCCCGCTTGGTCATCGTGGCGGTGAGCCCGGCCAGCCGTTCGTCGATCTCGTCGGCGTGGTCCGTCCGCGACTGCGTGGTCGAGAACGGCTCGGCCCAGGCCGGGCTGCCGAAGGCGCGTACCAGTCCCTCCCACTGGTGGCTCTCCATGGCCGAGATGCGGATGACGCCGTCGGCGCACGGGTAGAAGCCGGCCGGCGCCCCGTAGCGACGGGCGCCGGCGTCCCCGGTGCAGTTCAGCAGTGCGTGCACGACGCGCAGCACCGGTCCGGTGGCGATGACCGCCTCCTGGGCGGACACGTCGAGGTGCACGGCCGGGCGGCGGCGGCGCAGGTCGAGGCCGTGGCAGGCGGCCAGCGCGCCGATCTGGCCCGCCGACCGCAGCGCCTGCTGGCCGGCGAGCTTCAGCGGCTGTCCCGTGCTCGGGTCGCTGACGGCCGAGAGCAGCCCGCCCAGGGCGGCCACGGTGAGCTCGGTGCCGGCCACGTCCCGGCCCGGACCGCTCAGGCCGGCGGCGCTGATGGTGACCCACACGCCGGGGTTGCGGGAGGCGACGTGGGCGAGGTAGTCGGGCGTCGACGCCGGGACGTTGGGCGGGGCGCCGCCGACCCGGTCGCACACGACCACGTCGAAGCCGCTCGGCTCGTCGCGGTCGCGCTGATCGGCCACGGTCTTGCCGGCGTCGAGGGACGCGGCCAGCAGCGAGCTCCCGTCGGCGAGCGCCGGCCGCGCCCGCCGCAGCGTCGAGCCGGGGACGGTGACGGTGGTGACGTCGGCGCCGAGCCCGGCCAGGATGGCGGTGGCCGACGCCCCGGCGACGCCGTCGCCGAGCTCGAGCACGCGCACGCCGCGCAGGAACACCGGCTCGTCGCGGCTCACCGTTCCGGTCCGACGGCGGCCGGGATCTCGGCCAGGTCGGGGGCAGGGATGACGACGGGCCCCTCGGCGGTGGGGAGCAGCACCGTGGCCGTGCCGTGGCAGGTGACGTCACCCCGTTGGTTGCGGCCCTCGACGCGCACGTCGACCTCGGCCCGCCCGCCGTCACGCCGCACGCCGGTGACGGTGCCCGACACGAGGTGGGCGTCGCCCAGGTAGTTGAACTTGGTGACGGCCGCCGAGAGCTTCCAGATCCATCCCGCGTCGCCCATCCAGTTGGTCACGAGGTGCACCATCCAGTTGGTGCGCATGGCCCCGTAGTCGTAGGCGGCGGGGTGGCCGAGGTGCTGTGCCCACGCGTCCTCCCAGTGGCACCGCTGGGCGCTGTCGGGGATGCCGTACTCGTTGGCCGGGTAGAAGCGCGGCACCCGCCGGCGGTTCTTGTAGGCGATCCTGCTCGTACCGCCCCCGTACCCGCCCCAGCCGATGCCGATGTGGTAGGTGATCACGTCGGTGAGCGTGAGAGGGCCCTTGGCGATGGTCCCGACGTCGTCGCCCACGCCGACCGACTCCCACAGGCGCGGCGCCGCCCCCCTGACCTCCTCGGCCTGGTAGACGCGGTCGAGCTCGGCCAGGGCCTCGGCGCTGTAGTGGGTGCGCTCGAGGTCGCGGTACTTGCCCGCCGCACCCGAGCGCTCGCGCTCGGCGTGCCAGAAGTCGAGGTAGCGGGCGGCGACCGCGCCGTCGCCGTCACGCCATTCGACGCGGTGCGACACGAGGGCACCCACGCCGCCTCCGAACGCGCTGTGCTTGAGCTCGGCGGCGTCGAGGCACTGCTGCTTGTGCAGCCGCGATCCCGGCGTGACGGGGCGCGCGAACAGCCATCGCTCGCCGCACAGGTACTGACCGATGCCGGCCAGCGGGTCGCCGCCGCTCATGGCCTGCTCCTCGGCCTCCGTCCACGCCACCGGCACCGGCTGGCCGGCCGACAGCGGGAACATGGGCGGCGCGATGACCGAGCCCCACGCCGTGTCTGCGCCGTAGGCCGGTTCGCACCACAGCGGGTTGTCGTCGCCGTAGCCCATGGCGAAGTGGCGGAAGGCGTCCTCCGTCAGCTGCTCGTTGTGGGGGCGCTGCCGGTTGCGCATGGGGATGCCGATGCGGCGCCGCACCTTGTCGATGCACGCGTCGTCGAGGCGACCGGCCCCGGCCGGCCGCTCCCCTGCGGACATGTCCTCGCCTCCCCCGGGCATCAGGCTCTTCCCCTCCGTGGGCCGTCGGTGGGACCTTTCGGGCTGCGCCGGAAGGTAGCACCCCGTCCGGCAGGGTACGGTCCGGTCTCCGCCACCGCTTTGCCATCAGCTGCCGAGGAGGTCGAGGTGCCGCACGACGACGACGCCCAGGAGATCCTGCGGGTGCTACGCACCTGGCTCGAGCGCGACGTCGCCCCCGTCGTGCTGGAGCTCGAACACGCCGACGAGTACCCGCGGGCGCTGG
>Ga0306920_100014604_pt1 | contig 10726 bp, 5 predicted proteins | sample flu12Cox44000170_FD_204666 | JGI IMG/M metagenome (GOLD analysis project Ga0306920, IMG submission 204666) | Lab enrichment of tropical soil microbial communities from Luquillo Experimental Forest, Puerto Rico - flux4day.12C.oxic.44.000.170 (v2)... | ecosystem: Environmental > Terrestrial >... | reverse complement strand
CAGTGTGCGGGCCGCCGCCACCGACAGCGGATGGTCGTCGGGCATCACACCCTTGCCCATCGGCGAGCGCAAGAACGGCACTTGCGTCTTCTCGATAAAGGCGCGGACCTCGCTTTCGGCGTTGGCCCAAGCCATCCCCTTGCCGACGAGGATGAGCGGCCGCTCGGCCCGCTCGAGCATGTTGAGCGCCGCGTCGACATTCTCCGGCGGAGCCTGGAAGCGCGGCGGGTCGGGGCATTTTTGCACCTGCGTCACGTCCTTCTCGTCACACTTGCCGGTGATGATGTCGTCGGGCATGTCGAGATAGGCCGCACCCGGCCGACCATAGGTCGCGTTCCGGGTCGCCTCCGCGACATAATACGGGATCCGCTTTACGCTATCGATGGCGTGGGCGAATTTGCAGAGCGGCGCGGCAAGGAGCACCTGGCGCTCTTCCTGAAAGGCACCCATGCCGCGGCGATAGGTCTCCGACGCCCCGCCGATCAGGATCATCGGCCAGCAATTCTGCTGCGCGTCGGCAAGGCCGGCGAGGCCGTGCACGACGCCGGGGCCGGTCACGACGATGCAGGCGCCGGGCCGACCGGTCAGATAGCCGTACGCCCGCGCAGCATAGGAGGCGGCCTGCTCGTTGCGCATGCCGATATAAGCGACACCCTCCTTTTGCGCCGCGGCGGCGATCGGGCCGACGGGAAACCCGACGACGCCAAAGAGGTGGTTTATGCCCTGCTGTTTGAGGCTCCTCGCGACCAACGTGGCGCCGTCGACTTCAGCCATGCTTTTCCTCCTTTTGCGATGGACGGACGCGTCACGTCCGCTGGCGAAGAACTCGTCGCCGGGGAGATTACGCATTTATGTCGGGCCGGGAAAGAGACCCGGTCGATCCCGTTTGACGAGCGTCCGCGCGGGTCCCGCGCCATCGCGCAAACGCCGGTTGCATCCGCGAAAACGGCGGGGCTGCCCGCATATGGCTGGCCTACAATCAATCGTCCGGCCGACGGCAACCCACGGAGGAGCATATGCGCGGTAGTGCGATTCAACCGACGAGAAGGGAGATCCTCGCCACGGCCGCCCTCGGCGCGCTCGCCGGTCTTCCCGGTTCAGCTCGCGCAGCCGCCGGGCCGGATGGACAGCTGATCTGGGGCGTGCACATCTCGCTGGCGCCGATCTGGTTCGACCCGGCCGATATTTCGGGGATCATCACGCCCTTCATGGTGCTCTATGCGCTGCACGACGCGCTGGTAAAGCCGATGCCGGGACAACCGCTGGCGCCCAGCCTTGCCCAATCATGGTCGGCGTCGGAGGACGGCCTCACCTACGAGTTTGCCCTGCGCGAGAATGCCAGGTTCCATAACGGCGATCCGGTGACCGCCGAGGATGTCAAGTTCTCGTTCGACCGCTACCGCGGCACTGCGCGCGATCTGCTAAAGAACCGAGTAGCCTCGGTCGAGATCTCTGATCCCTACCATGTCCGCTTCCGGCTGAAGGAGCCATGGCCCGACTTCCTGACATTTTACGGCAGTGCCACCGGCGTGGGCTGGATCGTGCCAAAGACATACGTCGAAAAGGTCGGCGACGAAGGGTTCAAAAAGGCGCCAATCGGCGCCGGGCCTTACAAGTTCGTCTCGTTCACACCCGGTGTCGAGCTCGTCTTCGAGGCCTTTGACCAGTACTGGCGCAAGCCGGCGAGCGTCAAACGCCTGGTCTTCAAAGTGATCCCCGAGGAGACCACGCGGCTCGCCGCACTCAAGCGCGGCGAGGTCGACATCGCCTACTCGATCCGCGGCGAACTTGCCGAAGACCTGCAGCGCACACCCGGGCTGACGCTCAAGCCAGCGGTCGTGCAGGGTGTATTCAACATCTACTTTCCCGACCAATGGGACCCGAAATCACCGTGGCATGACGAGCGGGTGCGGCGCGCGGCCAGCACGGCGATCGACCGCGACGGCATCAACCAAGCCGTGACCCTCGGTTACTCGCTGGTCACCGGCAACCCGATCGTCGCCGACCACAACGAATTTTTCTGGCAGCCGCCGGCTCCGGTCTACGATCCAGACAAGGCCGAGGAGATCCTTGCCGAGGCGGGTTTTCCGAAGGGCCTCGATGGCGGCGAGTTCTTTTGCGACTCCTCCTACTCGAATATCGGCGAGGCCGTGCTCGACAACCTTCAGGCGATCGGCATCCGGATGAAGCTGCGGCCGATCGAACGGGCCGCCTTTATCAAGGGATACGCCGAAAAGACCTTCAAAAACATCATACTGGCCGGTCCCGCGCCGTTCGGCAATGCCGCGACCCGGTTCGAGGCCTACGTCGTCAAGGGCGGCCCGTTTGTCTATGGCAGCTATCCCGACATCGACGCGCTCTACCAGCAGCAGGCGGTCGAGCTCGACCACAAGAAGCGCAAGGCGATCCTGCACAAAATGCAGCAGCTGGTTTACGAGCGCACGATCTTTGCGCCGATCTGGCAGCTCGCGTTTCTGAATGGCGTCGGCCCGCGGGTCGGCGAGTCGGGGTTCGGCCGGATTGCCCGGTTCCCTTACACGGCGCCCTATGAGGACATCACGCTAAAGGGGACCTAGCCGGCCTTTCCTACACCGAGAAGGTGCATGGGCCCGGTGGGCGGTGTTAAACGGCGCCGCTCCAACTCGGTAATAACGATGGGTCTTGATGAGAACGTATCATGAACTCATGTTAATGGGCTTTGTCCGTTTGCTTGAGCCTCATCGATGTCAGAATTTGTCAGCCACCTGCTTTGCCACCTGCTACCTCCTGTATCCCGGACTCGAATCTCGAAATATCAAGAAGTTAGTGCTGATCTCTCTCTGCCTCGCGCGCGCGAGGCGTTTGCAGCGCCAACCAAGCGTATCTCGATATCCCGCCTCTCTGCCTCGCGCGCGAGGCGTTTCCCCCATGGGATACTCGGAAGCTGTGCCGGCATCCCACATTGCTGACCGATTTGAGAAATCCGGGCCAATTACGAGCCGATAGCCGCCGGGTGAGCGATGCTGATGAAGGTTTTCTCGAATCGAGATTTGTCCTACCTTCCGCTCAAGGCTCACACATAGGGGCTGCAGAACGGAGGAGGAAAATGGGCTCATTTGCCAATCGCCATGGAGACCGTAAGTCGGACTTGCTTGGGTCCGGCATCACTCGCCGGGAGGCTCTGGCGCTCACGGCATTTGGCCTTGCCACTGCACCGGGTTTTGCCGTCGCCGCAGGCCCCGAGGGGCAGCTGACCTGGGGTATCCACGTCTCGCTCACCCCGAGCTGGTTCGACCCAGCCGAGACACCCGGCGTCGTCACGCCGTTCATGGAGCTCTACGCGCTGCATGATGCGATGGTGAAGCCGATGCCGGATAACCCGCAGGCGCCCGGCCTCGCGCAGTCATGGTCGGCGTCGGAAGATGCGTTGAGCTACGATTTTGTACTGCGCGAGGGTGCGAGATTTCACAATGGCGACCCGGTAACGGCCAAGGACGTCAAATTTTCGTTCGAGCGCTACAAGGGCGCCTCGCGCAACTTGATGAAAGAGCGGATAGCTGCGGTCGAGACTCCTGATCCCAGACATGTGCGCTTCGTGCTCAAAGAGCCGTGGGCCGACTTTTTGACCTTCTACGCGAGCGCCACCGGAGCCGGCTGGATCGTGCCCAAGAAATATGTCGAGAAGGTTGGCGACGACGGCTTCAAAAAGGCGCCGATCGGCGCCGGCCCCTATAAATTCGTCTCGTTCACGCCGGGTGTCGAGCTGGTGCTCGAGGCCTTTGACCAGTATTGGCGCAAGACCCCGAGCGTCAAACACCTGGTCTTCAAGTCGATCCAGGAGGAGACAACCCGGCTCGCTGCGCTCAAAAACGGTGAGGTCGACATCGTCTATTCGATCCGCGGCGAGCTCGCCGAGGATTTGCAGCGCACGCCGGGGCTCACACTGAAGCCAGTGGTCGCGCAGGGAACGCAATGGCTCGAATTCCCCGACCAATGGGACGATAAATCGCCGTGGCACGACGAGAGGGTGCGTCGGGCCGCCAATCTGGCAATGGACCGCAAAGGTATCAACCAGGCGCTGACCCTCGGCTATTCGAAGCTCACCAACAGTATCATCCCCTACACATTCGAATTCTACTGGCAGCCGCCCGAGCCGGTTTACGACCCGGAAAAGGCCAGGCAATTATTGGCCGAGGCCGGCCACCCAGACGGCTTTGACGCCGGCGAATATTACTGCGATGCGGCCTACGCCAACGTCGGCGAGGCGGTGCTCGACAATTTCCAGGCGGCAGACATCCGCTGCAGATTACGTCCTCTCGAACGAGCCGCCTTTTTTGAGGGACACGCCGGCAAGAAATTCCATGGCGTCATCCAGGCCGGCAGCGGCGCATTCGGCAATGCCGCGACCCGGCTGGATGCATTCGTCGTCAAAGGCGGGACCTATGTCTCGGGCAGCCACCCCGATATTGACGCGCTGTTCCAGCAGCAGGCAGCCGAGCTCGATCAGCAAAAGCGCCAGGCAATCCTGCACGAGATGCAGCAGCTGGTTTACGAGCGCGCGATCTTTGCACCGATCTGGCAGCTCGGGTTCATCAATGGTGTGGGGCCTCGGGTCGGGCAATCGGGGTTCGGCCAGATTGCAGGCTTCCCGTACACCGCCCCTTATGAGGACATAACACTAAAGGCGACATAACCGCAGTGGAGGCAAACCATGGCACATGAGGACAAAAGCACATTCGCCAGCGGGCTGACGCGCCGCGACATCTTGGCGCTCACCGCTCTCGGAGTGGTCGCCGACGTGCCTCGGCCAACCCTTGCCGCGGTCCCGCAGGGTCAGCTGACCTGGGGCATCCACGTCTCATTGGCCCCGACCTGGTTCGATCCGGCCGAGACCCCGGGGATCATCACCCCGTTTATGGTGCTCTATGCGCTGCATGACGGCATGGTGAAGCCGATGCCGGGTAAGCCGATGGCTCCGAGCCTTGCCGAATCCTGGTCGGGCTCCGAGGACGGGGTGACCTACGATTTCGTCTTGCGAAACGGCGCCAAATTCCACAACGGCGAGCCGGTTACGGCCGAGGACGTCAAGTTTTCATTTGAACGCTACCGTGGCGCCTCGCACGATCTGATTAAGGACCGGGTCGCCGAGGTGGAAACCCCTGATCCGCAGCACGTCCGCTTTAAGCTCAAGGCGCCGTGGCCTGACTTCTTGACCTTCTATGCGACCGCCACCGGGGCCGGCTGGATCGTGCCCAAGAAATACGTCGAAAAAGTCGGCGACGACGGGTTCAAAAAGGCGCCGGTCGGCGCTGGACCCTACAAATTCGTCTCGTTCACGCCGGGCGTCGAATTGGTGCTCGAGGCTTTTGACCAGTATTGGCGCAAGACCCCCAGCGTCAAGCGCCTGGTATTCAGGTCGATCCCCGAAGAGACGACGCGGCTCGCGGCACTCCAGCGCGGCGAGGTCGACATCGTCTACTCGATCCGCGGCGAGCTTGCCGAAGAGCTGCGGCGCACGCTGGGGCTGACCCTGAAGCCGGTTATCCCGCCGGCGCCGTTCTGGCTCTACTTCGCCGACCAGTGGGATCCGAAATCGCCGTGGCAAGATGAGCGGGTGCGGCAGGCCGCGAACCTCGCTCTCGACCGCAAGGCGATCAACGACGCGATCACACTCGGCTACTCGAAGGTCACCAATAGCCTCATTCCTTATAGTTTCGACTTCTTCTGGCAGCCGCCGCCGGCGGTATATGACCCGGCCAAGGCCAAACAGCTGCTGGCCGACGCCGGATTTTCCAGCGGCTTCAACACCGGCGAGTTCTACTGCGACTCTTCCTACGCGAATGTCGCGGAGGCGGTGCTGGATAATCTTCAGGCGGTCGGGTTCCAGGTACAGCTGCGGCCACTCGAACGCGCCGCCTTTGTCGAGGGATGGGCCAATAAACGCTTCAAGAACCTGATCCTGTGCGGCAGCGGCGCCTTTGGCAATGCCGCGACCCGGCTCGCCGCCTTTATCGTCAAGGGTGGCACCTACGCCTATGGCAACTACCCCGACATCGATGCGCTCTATCAGCAGCAGGCAGCCGTCCTCGACCACAAAAAGCGCGAGGCGATCCTGGATAACATCCAGCAGCTCGTCTACGACAAGGCGATCTCGGCACCGATCTGGCAGCTTGCCTTCATCAACGGCGTCGGGCCGCGCGTCGGGGAGTCGGGGTTCGGGCTGATCCAGGATTTCGCATACACCGCACCCTTCGAGGACATCACGATCAAGAGCACATAGACAACCCGCCGCTGCAGTTGCGACATTCGACAGTGTTGGCTTAAACCTTATTGCGCAAGGAAACGATGGATTCATCGATCAAGAGTAGTGCGAGGCGAGAACCCAGGTTCGGCGGGACCAACCCCACACGCCGCGACGTGCTCGCTCTCACCGCGCTCGGATTAGCCGCTGGAGTGCCCCGCTCCAGCTTTGCCGTTGCCCCGAATGGACAGCTGACCTGGGCCCTCCACGTGTCGCTGGCGCCGCTCTGGTTCGACCCGGCCGACGCGCAGGCGCTGATCACCCCGTACATGGTGCTCTACGCGCTGCACGACGCAATGGTCAAGCCCATGCCGGCCAACGTCAATGCGCCATGTCTCGCCCAGTCCTGGTCGATGTCGGAGGATGGCCTAGCCTGGGACTTCGTGCTGCGTGATGGCGTCAAATTCCACGATGGCGAGCCGATCACCGCGGAGGACGTCAAGTTTTCGTTCGAGCGCTATCGCGGCGCCAATCAAGGGCTGATCAAGCAACACGTGGCGTCGATCGAAACCCCCGATGCCCGACACGTCCGCTTCAAGCTCAGCAAGCCGTGGCCCGACTTTCTGACCTTCTATTCGAGCGCCAGCGGCGCCGGCTGGATTGTTCCGAAGAAATACGTCGAAAAGGTCGGCGACGCCGGCTTCCAGATGCATCCGATCGGCGCCGGACCCTACAAATTCGTGTCGTTCACGCCGGGGATCGAGCTGGTGCTCGAGGCCTTCGACGGGTATTGGCGCAAGAGTCCCACCGTCAAGCGGGTGGTGATGAAGTCGATCCCGGACGAGACGACACGGCTCGCCGGGTTGAAGCACGGCGAGTTTGACATTGCCTATTCGATCCGCGGCGAGCTCGCCGAGGAACTGCAACGCACGCCCGGCCTCAGCCTGAAGTCGATCGTGCTGCAGGCAACCAATTGGATTTACTTCCCCGAGCAGTGGGACCCCAAATCGCCCTGGCACGATCTGCGGGTACGGCAGGCCGCCAACCTCGCACTCGACCGCGACCAGATGAACCAGGCGCTGTTCCTCGGCGGCTGCAAGATCAACAACAGCATCATTCCCGAAAGCTTCGAATATTACTGGCAACCGCCGCCCGCGCTTTACGATCCGGCAAAGGCCAAGGAGCTCCTTACCGCAGCCGGCTTTCCCGGTGGTTTCGACGCCGGACCGTTTACGGTCGACAGCTCGTACTCCAATATTGGTGAAGTCGCGGTGGATTATTTGCAGCAGGTCGGTATCCGCTGCAGGCTGGTGCCGATGGAGCGCGCCGCTTTTGCTTCTGCTTACGCCAACAAGAAGCTCACCTCAGGGATATTCCGCGCGGCGAGCGGTGCATTCGGCAACACCGCGACGCGGCTCGCCTCGTTCATCGTCAAGGGCGGCTCCAACGTCTATGGCAGCTATCCCGACATCGACGAACTCTTCCCGCTGCAGGCCGACGAACTCGACCCCAAGAAGCGGGCGGCGATCCTCGAAAAGATGCAGCGGTTGGTCCACGAGAAAGCGATCAATGCGCCGATCTGGGAACTCGCTTTCCTCAACGGCGTCGGCCCGCGGGTGGGCGAATCCGCGCTCGGCAAGATCCCCGGTTTCCCCTATACGGCGCCGTTCGAGGACATCACGATCAAGGGGGCGTAGGCACCTGCCGCATAATCGGCGTATACAGCCCGGGCCTTCCCTCTTGCCCACAGAAGTGCGCAACCAGGGGACGAATGAATGGTGCCCGCTTGCGCGGGAATGATGATTGCTCGCGCCGGACGGGGTTGAGTAGACCATCGGCTGCCAGAAGACGGTATTGGCTACAGGGAGGATTCCATGGCGTCATCGGCGGGAAACGGCGTGAGGCGTAGGTCCGGGGCTAACGGGATCAACCCGACGCGCCGGGATGTTCTCGCTCTCGCCGCGCTCGGCCTGGTTGCCGTCACTCCCGGATTAGCCCGCGCAGCCACCCCGCAGGGGCAGCTGACCTGGGGTATCCACGTCTCGCTGGCGCCGAGCTGGTTCGATCCTGCCGACACGCAGGGGATCATTACCCCCTTCATGGTGCTCTACGCGCTGCACGACGCGGTGGTCAAGCCGATGCCGGATAACCCGATGGCACCGTGCCTCGCCCAGTCGTTTGCGGCCTCGGAGGACGGTCTCAGCTACGACTTTGTGCTGCGCGAAAACGCCAGGTTTCACAATGGCGAGCCGGTGACCGCGGAGGACGTCAAATTCTCCTTCGAGCGCTATCGCGGAGCGTCCCATGAGCTGATCAAGGATCGGGTGGCGGCCGTGGAGGCCATCGATCCGCGCCATGTCCGCTTTCGGTTGAAGGCTCCCTGGTCGGACTTCCTGACCTTTTACGCGACCGCCAGCGGCGCCGGCTGGATCGTGCCAAAGAAGTATGTCCAACAGGTTGGCGACGAGGGCTTCAAAAAGGCACCAATCGGCGCCGGGCCATACAAGTTTGTCTCGTTCACGCCTGGTGTCGAGCTGGTGTTCGAGGCCTTCGATCAGTATTGGCGCAAGGTCCCGAGCGTCAAGCGCCTGGTGTTCAAGGTGATCCCCGAAGAGACGACGCGACTCGCGGCAGTGCAGCGCGGCGAAATCGACATCGTCTATTCGGTCCGCGGCGAGCTCGCCGAAGAGCTCAAGCGGACACCGGGACTGAACCTCAAGCCGGTCGTCCCGCAGGGCCCGTGGTGGATCTACTTCCCCGAGCAATGGGACCCGAAATCGCCGTGGCACGACGAGCGGGTACGGCGCGCGGCAAGCCTGGCGATCGACCGGAAGGGCATCGACCAGGCGATCACCCTCGGCTACTCGAAGATCACCGGCAGCATTATCCCTTACACCTTCGAGTATTTTTGGCAGCCGCCCGAGCCGGTCTACGATCCTCCCAAGGCCAAGCAGCTACTCGCTGAAGCGGGCTATGCCAACGGCTTTGACGCCGGCGAGCATTACGTCGACTCGTCCTATTCAAATTTTGGTGAGGCGGTGCTCGACAATTTGCTGGCGATAGGCATTCGCGCAAAGCTCCGGCCGCTCGAACGGGCGGCCTTTTTCGAGGCATATTCCAACCAGAAGTTCAAGACCGGAATCGTCCAGGCGGCCAGCGCCGCCTTTGGCAACGCGGCGACCCGTCTTGCCGCATTCGTCGTCAAAGGCGGCCCCTACGCCTACGGCAGCGATCCCGAAATCGACGCGCTCTTTCAGCAGCAAGCCGCTGAGCTCGATCACAAGAAGCGCGCAGCGATCTTGGACAAGATGCAGCAGCTGGTGCACGAACGGACGATCTATGCGCCGCTGATGCAGCTCGCCTTTATCAACGGCGTCGGGCCGCGGGTCGGAGAATCGGGGTTCGGCTTGATCCCTGGCTTCGCCTACACGGGCCCGTTCGAAGACATTACGATAAAGGGCGCATAACCGGGGGTTGCAATATTCGACCTCGAACTCTGACCGAAAGGCTGCTGTAAGCTTCCCGTAAGAATAGCAAGACAATCCCGCATAGGTGATCTACATTGGACGCGGGGCTGCGCCACAGGTAGTCTCGGGCGAGAGGAGCAGGGCAAGGCAAGTGAATTCACCGGTCGAGAAGCGCAAGGGTCACGCTAACCTTCCCGGTCTGACGCGGTGATGCCAGGCTATGCCTGCATCGCACCCTGCGAGGACATCACGCTGAAGGGCGTGTAGGGCACAGGATGGCGCGCGTAATCTCTACGCGGCCTTGGTCACCCCCGCGCAAGCGGGGGTCCGGGCTTGCCCCTGGCAAGGAACAGGGGGCAATCGCTGGAGCCCCAGGGCCCTCGATTCCCGCATTTGCGGGAATGACTAATGATCTGGGTCGAGGACACAGAACGGCATGAAGCAATACATCGGCCGGCGAGTGGCCTACTGCGCGCTGTCGCTGTTTCTGTTGTCGGTGACGATCTTTTTCTTTGTCCGGGTGACCGGCGATCCGGCGGCGCTGCTCGTCGAGCCGGGGGCCAGCGAGGCCGATATCGCCGCGCTCCACCATCAATTCGGTCTCGACCGGCCGCTCTGGGTGCAATACGGGCTCTTCATGGCAAGCCTCGCGCACGGCGACCTCGGCAAGTCCTTCTACTACCGCACACCGGTCATGGAGCTGTATCTGTCGCGGCTGCCGAACTCGCTCTATTTGGCGGCGGTCGCGATGGCCTTCTCATTGATAATCGGTATTCCGAGCGGCGTCCTCGCCTCGGTGCGAGTCGGCCGCTTTTGGGATAGAGCGGGGAAGCTGTTCACCTTGCTCGGCTTGTCGATGCCGTCCTTTTGGGTCGGCCTGGTGCTGATCCTGATCTTCTCGGTCTATCTGGGCTGGCTGCCGTCGTCCGGCGCCGGCACTCCGCTGCATCTGATCATGCCGGCTTTTGCGCTCGGCTGGTATTTCGCCGCCGCCCACATGCGATTGACCCGGTCCTCGATGCTCGAAGTATTGGGCTCG
>Ga0306920_100014603_pt1 | contig 10726 bp, 11 predicted proteins | sample flu12Cox44000170_FD_204666 | JGI IMG/M metagenome (GOLD analysis project Ga0306920, IMG submission 204666) | Lab enrichment of tropical soil microbial communities from Luquillo Experimental Forest, Puerto Rico - flux4day.12C.oxic.44.000.170 (v2)... | ecosystem: Environmental > Terrestrial >... | reverse complement strand
TCTGCTCACCTTTGCGTCCCGTTATGAAGACGCAACGCGGTCGAGCTATGCAATACAAGGGGCTTGAGATTACCGCTTTCGAGCAACAACCCGGAAAATGGCGTGCCAGGATCGTTGCAGCGAACGGCAGACTTTTGAAGGGCAATGACCGACAACGACTGGAATCTATAACCAGCGCTACGGCAGCTGATGCCCTCACGTTGGCCATGGAGGCGGTGGACGCCGCGGGCCTCTTTTTTCGCAACGCCAACCGGCGAAGGGAACGATTTTGGCGAGTCCTTCTTCGGACGAGGCCAACCGGTGACCGCGGCGCGGATCCGCTTACCAAGACGAAGCCTCGACGGAGACGTGTGTCGGAGCCAAAGTTCACTGACATTCTCGGCGAGGAAGAAACCGCCAGCGGATAAGAGCCAAGCTCACCCTGCCCCGGCACCTGTCGCGTCGGTACACGGCGTTGTCTGGGGCTATCGAACCGACGGCGAAGCTAGTCTTCTTTTGCCGGGGACGGAAAGCGCATGAAATGCGCAGCGACACAAAGCCATCGGCCGTCCCGCCGCTCGTAAATGTCCGTGTAACGCCCATAGGACGGTTCGCCGGTGAGCATCGTATCCCTGTAACCGGAATGGATGATCGCGACGTCGCCCAGAATCCGCACCATCACGTCCACCGGCTCAGCGTGCGTGCCCGGATATGGAATGGCGATGCGCTTGAGAAACGCTTCGCGGTTCAACAGGACACCGTCCGGGGCGGTAATGTGGAAGTCCTCAGAAAGATTCTCAGCGTACCAGCGTACATCTGACTCCAATGCGGACCGTACGTAGTTTCGATTTAACTCCAGAAGCACTTCAAGATCTTTGTTATCGTTTGCTTTGAGCGCCGCGTTTTGCATTTGCCATCTCTTAATCTGTCCAGCGCGATCGGTAAGTGCGGTAAAGTCCCGTCGCCTCATGCGTCATTCCATAACAACGCTACCATAAACCGGAAACGGCCGTCCCTTAGAATGTCTCGGTTGCTGTAAAGCCCGCGCCCGAGAGCGAGAGGACTCGACTGCGGTGAAAATCAGCGCTCCCAAATTCGCCGAAAAAATACCGACTTGTTTCTGCAGTTGCTGCCGAGATTTGTGAAAAATTGTCCACTTTGCCCACATTGGTGCCGAAGTCACGGAATGAGGTCACTGCTCGTCGCCCGACGAAATGTCGCCTTTCTGCCCAACCAACTGTCCCAAACGCAAGCTAGGGTTCCACGCTGTGGATGTTTAATGGCTGGCGCTGGGGACAATGCTGTGGCGATTCCCGATGATGTCGCAATCGGCGTTTTGATCGTGATGACACTATTTACACTCGCGCGCCGGTTTGCGCGAGGCAGTTCGGAAACGCGCGAGTTACAGAGCAATTCCTCTTTGCGTCCGCGTACCAAGTTCATCGAACCGTGCTTACCCTCTCCTGCGGAACATCCGCCACACGGGCCGAATTGGATTCACGAAATCAACCACGATGGCTTTCGCATCATGGCTCGGCGCGAAGCGAATGACGTGCAACTCATTACCCCAAACGGTAATGATCTAGTCAACCGCTTCCCGCATATCGCGGTGGCGGTCGCTGCGATTCCCGCTCAGTCATGCCTTATCGACGGCGAGGTCATCGTCTGCGACCCAAACGGGCTTGCCGTCTTCGACCTGATGCTGGGTTATCGCGCGATCGCTCGCGCGGTTTTTTGCGCATTCGATCTGCTTGAACTGAATGGCGAAGATTTGCGACGCAAACCAATCGAGTCCCGCAAGGATGCGCTTAATCAGCTGCTACGTCGCGCCGATGCCGCTGGCGTTGTCTTCAACCAGCACTATAAGGCAGACGGCGAGACTTTATTTCGTGCAGCATGCCGGCTCGGCCGCCAGGGCATTGTGTCGAAACGGCTTGGCTCCCCGTACCGCTCGGGCCGATGCAAATATTGGGTGCAAGTCAAAAACCCAAAAGCACCAATCGTGAGACTCGAGGCCGGGGGAGGGTTGGGGCCGCTAGGGCTTGTCGACACGACTAAAGCTCGCGCACGTCCTATTTTGGTCGGCATTTTTGCTGTTGAAGGATTTTGGACAGTTCCTCTTGACTGAGCAAGTGGGTATTCATCTCGAATTTAAGGCGCCCCATACATTTCGCGATGATCTCTTCGGAAGAGGTGGGCGATGCCAGAACGGAGCCGCGTTCAACATCAATTTCACCGCTAGGACGGGGCAACGAGCGGGCTTTCATCATGATCAGCATCTGACTGGGGCGAATACTGCTGATCTTCATCTCGATCTCCCAAACTGCGCAACAGCTCGCTCATGATGTCGCGGAGGGTGGGCCGGGATAGGGCAGCAAATGGCATGGGCCGAATAACATCGAGCGCGGCAAGACCGAATCGCGCCGTCACAAGGCCATTGAGCACACCCTCGCCCAGACGCGCCGACAGCTTGGCGGCGATGCCATGGCCCAGCATCTGTTGAATAAGACTGTCGCCGCTGGCTAGTCCGCCGGTGATACCAAGATGAACGACGACCAGCCGGGCCAGTCGTATAAGACCGACGGTACCGGGCCGCGCGCCGTACAAAAAAGCAAGTTGCCGCAGCAAAGCCAATGCGGAGGCGAGCACGTACAGCACATCGACGACAGCGCGTGGGCTCAATGCGGTGACGACGGAAACGCGGGTGGCCGCTGTGGCGATCATTGTGCGTGCCTGCTGATCCAAGGATGCCATCAGCTCACGCTCAGCAAGCCGCACCATATCGGCGCCGTCGATAATATCCCCGAGATGACTTTGCAGATTCGCTCGGCTGCGCGCGAGATGCGGCATTCTCCGCGTGAGGTGCAAAAGTTGGTGCACAAGGACCCGCGCCTCAACGCGATCATCGCTCACGATCATGGCAGCGGCACGATCGCGCAGCTTCTCAACGGTCGCGAGCCGTAGCAGGCCCAACGCTTCACGGATTGCGATAACCATAAGCGACAGCACAGCCAGAGCTGCGAGCGCTAGTCCAAGCCAACCTAGTCCCTGATTGTATTGGAAGAGGCGCGCTATCAAGCTAGTAACTGCCATACTCGCGGCGAGCAGGACCAGGCCGCTCAGAGCGCTTAAAAATAATGCTCCCCATCGCACACGGCGCGGCGATGATCGAGGCGCGTCCCTCAACATGACGACAGCGGCGTCGAAGTCAGGCTCCGGTTGCAGCTGCACAGGCTGTCCGAGAGCCGTCTCCTTGTTCAGCTGGATCATTGCGCGATCATGGTCGAGCCGGAAGGCAGCCGGGGCGCGGTGTTGCCAAGTCTTGCTCATAAAAGTTTGTCTCCGATCAGAAATTGCAACGCCCGATCGAGCCGAATGTGAGGCAGGGCCGGGACACCGGTTTCGGTTATCTCGAGCGCGGGTGGTCGGACGCGCAGAAATCGAAAATCGACGTTTTGCAGCGAGGTTGTGGCAAGTCCGCGAAAGGCATTTTCATCGCCGAGGAGGAGCGTGTTCGGATCGTCAGGCAAATCTCCGGGAAAAATAGCCACTTCGGTTTCACCATCAAAGATTTCACCGACGACCGCCTCTCCAGCTAAAGGGACACCAACGACACAAGGAAGCTGCTGGCGTCCCCGACGGGCGGTTGCCTCCCGCGTTGCGCGAACCGCAGACAGCGCTACCACATCGACTTGCGCCCCGGCAGCCTCAGCTTTCGAGATTGCGCCTTGGGCTAGACGCCTGAGTATGTTTTCAAGACGATCGTGACTGGTGTGGTGAAGCTGATCGGCTTTGGTGGCGGCTAGAAGAATGCGGTCAATCCGCGGTCGTAGCAATGCACTCATAAGCGTTTTTCGCCCGACTTCGAACGCGGCGAGAACTTCATTGAGGGCATGTTCGAGATCACGAAGGGCTTCTGGACCGGCGTTAATTGCGGCCAAGGCGTCGACCAAAACGATCTGCCGGTCGAGTCTGGCGAAATGATCTCGGAAAAACGGACGGACGACGACTGCCCTGTACGATTCGTAACGGCGCCGCATCATCGCCCAAAGTGAGCCAGCGGACGGCGGCCCGTCGGTTGATAGTTCGAGCGGCGCGAAGGTCAACGCCGGTGTATTTGCGAGATCGCCCGGCATCAGAAAACGCCCCGGGGGTAATAAACTCAGTGCATAGTTCTGGTCACGGCACGCTCTTAAGTATTCGGTGAAAAGACGTGCAGCTGTCAGAGCTTCCTGTTCATTCTCCCTTGCATCGGGATTAAGCGTCGCCAGATGTAAATGCCAATTTTTGGCCAGGTCCGAGCGCGGTCGCTCACGCGACAGGCGGATAGTTTCCGACGCCCACGACTCGTAAGTTTTGGTGAGGAGCGGCAGATCGAGCAGCCATTCCCCTGGATAGTCGACAATGTCGAGCGTCAGTTTACGTTGCTGGCCGCTGAGCGACTGGAACTCGATGACCACCCGCAGTTCGCTGATCTGCCGTGTCGAGCTCGGCCAATCGCGTTCGTTTAGCAATGCCGCTATGTGGTTCTCATAGTCGAAGCGTGACACAGCATCGTCGGGCTGCGGTGCAAGATAGGCGCGAGCTATTCGACCCCCGGCGAGCGCCTCGAAGATTGGAAACCGTCCGCCGCGGACGAGACCGTGGATAAGCGCGCTGATAAATACAGTCTTGCCGGCATTGGATAGACCAGTAACGCCGAGCCGAATGGTTGGATCGAATAGGTGAATACCAAAGTCGGTTATTGCTTTGGTCGCCAGCCGAATTTGTTCGATGAGTTCATCCACCATAGCGGACCTGGGATATCGGCGGACCGTGTTTTGGCCTAAGTCTCACCTCGGACGTATAAGCGCGGCGGGCATGTCCGCTTCGTGCCAAAGCGCAAGTCTAGCGGCCCAAAGTTTTTGCGAGGGGGCCTAAATAGTTGGATATATTGAACGCGCGCTTTAATCTGAAGGGCTTAAACCGGCTCCAATGAGGGATGACGCTATGAGTTACGTCAAGGTTCTTTTTGTGGTGGGTGGGATAGTCGTTCTTGGGATGCTCAGCGCACAAAAGCTTCGCGCCCAACCCTCGCCCGTCGACTGCGATCGCTATGCGCAGGACTATGCGCGCACTCACAGCCGGAATGGGCAGGTGCTCCGCGGCGCCGGGGGCGGTGCATTGCTAGGAGCCGGTATCGGAGCGTTGGCGGGAGGCGCAGGGGCGGGCGCGGCGATCGGTGCCGGTGTCGGTGCTCTTACCGGCGGCGTACGACGTTCGTCCCATGCTTCGAGAATATATAATCACGCGTACCATGAATGCATGGCTGGTCGCGCGCGTTGGTGATTCTAAGTCTCGGCCCTTCGTCCGCGGTTGGCATTATGAAAAAACTTGACAAGTCTCATTGCGCCGCATCGGCTGATAGGACTCCGGAACTGGACAATTGTTGACCGGCAGCCAGACGCTGCTTGATCATTCCCATTACCGATGTGATGTCTTCGAATGCTCGCGAATGCGCGGCGCCCTCTAAGTGGGTCAAGTCGAACACTAAGATGCCTTGGCGGGCGAGCTCAGTCTTATATGGCTCCTCGTTAGCATTGATGTCTCCCATTCGCTGCACCCCGCCTGCGAGTGTTCGGGACAGCTTGAGAGCCTGATCGTCCTGCGAAACGAACAAGGCAATGCGTGGCCGTCTATGGCCCAATTGCGCAATTTCGGTCCGAAAGTCGTCAACACTTACGTCAGGGGCAACCAGCAATACGTTTTTGATCTTGTCACCGACCCTGCCCGACTGCATTGCCTTTGCTCGCAGCGCCGCCAGCGTGACCACACACCCCATCGAGTGCGCGAGCACGGTGATCTCTGACACATTGGGATTGAGCGCAAGCGTATCTAGCAACTTTTCGAGCGCGTCGCGGGACTCGTTGGCACTTTCACGGTCGGCGGAATATGCGATCAAACGCACCTCGCCGCGCGATGGCCAGGAGAAAAGCACCGGAATGGCAGGAGCCTGTGAATCGTGACTGATTTGCGCCAACCGATACACGGCCTCATCAAACCGATTGTTGAAGCCGTGGACAAAGACAAGGACTTTGTTTCGGCGGGTTTGCTTGGCAGTTGCGCTAACCGCCCTGCTGAATGATTGGTTATCGAGATAGTCTGCAGAGACCGTTACAAAATTACGCTGCGGGTCTCCTGGCGGAGCCAACGGCCATTGCACTTCACCTACTTTTCGTGCGCCATCCGGCGGTATCGAAACAACGATCGACGCGTAGGAAACCTCAGGCGCACGATCCTTGCTAAATAACTCGCCGGGATCTCCAGTTGCGCGCTGCCGCGTTGTCGCAACCAGAATGGGCACTCGCGCTGTGCCTTCGGCCGATTGCGCAGTCGGAACGAGAACGCCCTGCAGCGGCCGGCCGGCGCACGCGCAGCACAAAAGCGCCAGCGCAAGAGCCGCTGCCACCGAAATGTAATTTCGTCTAATCAACTGGTCCCCACACTCCCCTTATACCCAAGACATATTACCCGATCTTTGTCGAACTAAAAATGATCGTGAGCGCTTGACCGCCTAAAAATCGGCAAAATCCCAGGCTTTTTGGCGACACCCTCTTGAATGAGGCGTCGGAGTGCAGGCTCGTACGGGGTCGGGCGCCCCTACATCTGACCATCGTCGCGTGAGTATCTCAGCGCCCTCAAGTGGAAACTCTTTCCGCCGTGTCTAAGCGCTAAGATCACCGAGTCAGGAACGGCGACCGAATCAAAGGAACCGATCGCCCTACCCTGCTGCTCTAGGAGACCAAACAGCTGCTAAGGTTTTCCGATCTCAAAGGAAAATTTCTGCGCATTCTGATTTATCCGAACATCCCTAGATTTGCAGGCTTGGAGCGGGTAGGATTTTATTTGATGAGGATGGGGCCTGTTATGCTATCGCTCGGGCAGCCGACTGCGGCGGGCAGCCCACGAAAACAATTCCGCGTTGTGCTCATAAAACCGTCGCATTATGACGACGACGGCTACGTTATTCGCTGGTACCGCTCGCCCATGCCGGCAAACTCGCTCGCCAGCGTTTATGGGCTCGTCGACGACTGTGCGCAGCGTCATATCCTCGGCGCCGACACCGATATCGAAATCGTAGCTATCGACGAAACCAATACGCGCATACGCATCGATCGCATCATTAGCGACATGCGCGCGAATGACAATTTCGGCTTTGTCGGTTTGGTCGGCGTTCAGTCTAATCAGTATCCACGCTCGCTGCACATCGCCAAGCCTTTGCGCCAGGCAGGTATTCCAGTGATCATCGGGGGCTTTCATGTCTCCGGCATGCTGGCGATGTTCGACAAAATCGGCCCTGACCTGCAGGCCGCGCTCGATATGGGCATCACGCTGTTCGCCGGCGAAGCTGAGGGTCGCATCGATGAAGTGGTGCGTGATGCAGCCAAAGGCACGCTCAAGCCGATCTACAATTACATCAACGATCTGCCGGCGCTGGAAGACGCGGTGATCCCGTTTTTACCGGGCAATTCGGTGCGCAAGACGATCGGCAATGTGACAACGTTTGATGCTGGGCGCGGCTGCCCATTCCAATGTTCTTTCTGCACCATCATCAATGTCCAGGGGCGCAAATCGCGGCGGCGAAGTCCAGACGACGTCGAGCGAATCCTGCGAAAGAATTACGAGCACGGCATCGATCGTTTTTTCATCACTGACGACAATTTCGCGCGTAATAAAGATTGGGAAGCGATTTTCGACCGCATCATCAAGCTGCGCGAACAAGATGGCATGGACGTCCGTTTCCTGATCCAGGTCGACACGTTATGCCACAAGATCCCGAATTTTGTTGCCAAGGCAAAACGTGCAGGAGTCACACGCATCTTTATCGGTCTGGAAAATATCAATCCGGACAATCTTCTTGCTGCCAAGAAGCGGCAGAACAAAATCACCGAATACCGCAATATGTTGTTGGCTTGGAAAGCGGTCGGCATCTGGACTTATGCCGGCTACATTCTGGGCTTTCCCAATGACACGCCGGAATCAGCGCGGCGCGACATCGAGATCATCAAGAAGGAAATGCCGTTAGACGTGCTCGAATTTTTTTTCCTGACCCCACTCCCAGGCTCGGAGGATCATAAGGTTCTATCGGCGAAGGGCGCAACACTCGATCCGGATCTCAACAAATACGATTTGGAACACGCGCTCACGCCGCATCCTAATATGAGCAAAGGGGAGTGGGAGAAACTTTATCGCGATGCTTGGGCGATCTACTACACGCCATCCCATATCGAAACGATTTTGCGTCGAGCCCAGGCTTATGGCATCAACATTTGGCGCTTAGCCCAGATTATCTTGTGGTTTGCACAGTCGCTGACGATCGAGAAAGTTCATCCGCTCCAGGGTGGCTTTGTGCGGCTTAAAAATCGGCACGAGCGTCGGCCCGAACTGCCGATCGAATCGGTGTGGGAGTTTTATCCGCAGCTGGCCTGGGGAATCATCGGCAAGCATGCGCGCGTTGCCGCGGCTGCTTGGCGAATATTCCGCATTTACCGTCGGGTCGCCGCGAGCGCTCACATTGCTTATAGCGATCAGGCGATGACTCCAGTAACCGAGGACGAAACTCAGACATTGGAATTGTTCACCCATAATAAGTCGGCTCGCGATGCCGTCGGTCACGCTCGAAAGATCAAAATACTGACCGCTGTGGGTTCCTCCGCCGTGCAACACACTGCCTAATCTCGAAGTTCGATCCAAACGAAACTGAGCCTCAGTAATTTGACCGGATGCCCGCTTTAAGTCGTGGGCGGGCATCGCAGTTTATCGAGATTTTACCTGGCGGTCGCCGAGGTACTGTCTTGCTCCCGCCACGGTCTCTTGATTTGGGGATGCCGCGCCAGTGACGGCGCGTAGCGCTGTCGGGAGGGACCGGTGAAAACACATTCAGTAAATCAGTGCGCGCAGTGCGGTGCTGTTCTGACCGCACCCGAATGGTCGGAGCATTTTCCCGACAATCGCGTTCGTAACGTGTGGTCGTGTGAGACCTGCGGCTACGAGTTTGAAGACATCGTCTATTGGTCTGCGCGCGAGTTGGTAGAGGCCGAATAGGCTTCCGAAGCCCCCTGCCAACCTGCCTGTGGTCGCCGCTTGATCGCGCTGCCACGTGTGTCGTGAACGGCTTGCCAATGCCGTTTTGTTCGGGACAAGTCATTATTTCCAACATCAATCCGAACTTTGTTGTTCACGTCGCACCGTGTCCTCTTTGTTTTGGCTTGAGCAGCCAACTCATCTGCAGTCAAAAAAAGACGGCCGCCCGAAGGCGGCCTTGTAGCCAATTACTGCTAGGCAATTACTGCCACCAAAAACGGGAACCGGGTGGCGCCCACGGGCTTCGTGGTCCCTGATAGGGTTTACACACGCCACCTTGCACGGTCCAACCAGGCCGGCAGCCGTTCCATGTGCCACCACCGTAGTTGTAATAGCGGTGATGATGGCCGTAATACCAGTCGGCGGCCGCCGGAGCCGCGCTACCGACTGCGAAGGTGCCGATAAGCCCCAATGTTGCAGCCATTATCGCTAAGGTTCGCATGATCGTTTCCTCCATTTTCAGAGCAATAACGCCGAACTGGCCGCGCCAGTTGCATGAACTGAACCTGAACAAGATATTCATACTGGCAGATCCGAATTCGATCGGTCGCGGTCTGCGCTTGAGTAGGGAATCTCGAAGGGCCAGAAAAATTAAAGCGCGCGCATGCGACGCGACCAGCCGTTCTTGTTTGCTTTGATGTCGACCGCGCTAATGGAAGGCCGCCAATGCGGACCACCACGACATGACCAGGTGAACGATCAGCGTTCCGAGAACGATCGTCCCGACTGCTGCCGCCGCCTCCAGAGAGTTTCGCCACAAACGGGTCATGCCCTTCGCCATAAGCAGGTCATGACGACTGTCATACCGCCAACTGTGGCAGTCCCGGAGTGACCGTGGTCACAGTGAAATCGGCCAAGGCGGGCACGGTCGACGGCGCGCGGATTTCCGACCGCCGGATCGGTCGGGGAGCCAGGCGCTTTTCGTTGATCGCGTCGAGATGCGGTGAGCAGATATCGGAAGCGCGCCACCGCGCGCTAGCGCATGAGCAGGAGCGCCAGCGCAGAGCTCAATGTGATCAAGAGAGTCCAGATGAACAGTTCCAGCCAATCAATCGCGGGGACATTGCGTGCCCCCAAATCGTCCCTACTCGCCATGGCAGTCATCCCCCTTGCCCGTGGCAGTTTGTTGAAAACGCCGTACCCCGGCTATCGGTTCCATGGCTTGAAGGGAAAATATCGACGTCCTGGTCCTGCCGCGATACCGACTAGGCCGATCAATTGGAAAGTGCGATTATATAGGAGGTTGTCGCGGATTAATCAGAGGTGGCGCCAACGCGCGGGCCCAGGCCATTGGGTCTCCTCAGTAATTGCCTGCTGCGGCACAGGGCCGTTGCAACACCCTGTTCCAAGTCGGAAATGTCCAAATGCCGCTATTTGTCCTCGAGCCGCCGGTCCACTACGTCCATCGCTACAACGGTCCGGTGATCGAGCGCGTCCTGCCATTATCGGAAGCGCGCAAAGCTTGCGCTGGTAGGGGCGTGCGCGCCGACGCCTGCGCCTGGACCAGCAACGGCGCCTGTCATCTCGTTATTCCCAGCAACGGCCCGGTGCGCAATCGCGCCGCTTATCGGCGGCACGAACTGGCGCATTGCAACGGCTGGGACCACGCCAACTCGGCGTCAAG
>Ga0306920_100014602_pt1 | contig 10727 bp, 8 predicted proteins | sample flu12Cox44000170_FD_204666 | JGI IMG/M metagenome (GOLD analysis project Ga0306920, IMG submission 204666) | Lab enrichment of tropical soil microbial communities from Luquillo Experimental Forest, Puerto Rico - flux4day.12C.oxic.44.000.170 (v2)... | ecosystem: Environmental > Terrestrial >... | reverse complement strand
CGAGGCAATAGCGTCGTTGGCCGTGCTCGCCGGCCGGCTGCCGGGCTATCGCTACCCACGTGCCGAGCTCGAACTGGCCTGGCGTGACCTGCTCCGGAACCATCCACATGATTCGATCGGCGGCTGTTCCGTCGACCAGGTGCACCGCGACATGCAGCAACGCTTCGACGCGGCACGGCTGATCGGGGAGTGGGTGCGCGACGAGGCGCTGGCTGCCCTTGCCGGTCAGGAGCTGCCGTGGACGTGGGGCTTGGTGCCGGAGAGCAGCGAATGGACGGCGGTGAACCCGCTACCGTGGGCGCGTCGCGGCGTGGTCGACGTGGCCGGAGCGCCGATTGCGGTCGAGTTGCCGGGCTTCGGCGCCACCCCGATTCGAGCGGGCACGGCCCGGCCTGGCGCGCCAGGGGTTCGTACAGCGGAACGGGCGATCGAGAACGGCGTGTACCGCGTCGAGGCCAGTCGGGAGGGGACGCTCACTGTTCTCGACCTCGATACGGGGACGAGTCTTGCGGGCCTCCATGTCCTCGAGGACGTGGCCGACCGCGGTGACGAATACAACTTCTGCCCGATCGCCAGCGACCTGCCGGTGCGAGCTGGCCCGGCGCACGTTCGCTCTCGAGCCGCTGGGCTGCGGGCCGAGCTCGAGATCGGTCAGAGTCTTCTACTCCCGGCGTGTCTTGCGTCCGGGCGGAAGAGCCGCAGTGGCCGTGTCGTTCGCTGTTCGGTCACAACGCTCGTCCGGCTCGACGCCGGGTCGGAGCGCATCGAGTTCGCGACGACGGTGGACAACCGAGCCCGCGACCACCGGTTGCGTGTGCTATTCCCCACGTGCTGGTCCGGCAAGAGCGTCCGTGCCGAAGGGCACTTCGCGTTGCTCGAGCGTTCGGTGGCAAGGGCGGGTGGCGAGGGGTGGAACGAGCCACCGACCGCGACGCACCACACGCTCGGGGTCGTCGCCTCCGGCACCCTTGCGCTGTTCGCGCGCGGCCTCCCGGAGTACGAGGTAGTGCCCACTGAGCAGGGCCTCACGGTTGCCCTCACCCTGCTTCGTTGCGTCGGTTGGCTGAGCCGCCACGACCTGGACACTCGTCCGGGCCACGCCGGGCCATCCATCGCGACCCCTGAAGCGCAGTGTCTCGGACGACACGTCTTCGAATATGCGCTCAGTCTGCGCGCCGACCGCTGCTCGGAATCCGACCTCGTCCGCGATGCACAGGACTATCGCTACGGATTTGTCGTCGCGCCTGTCGCATGCCCAGACGTCGAGCCGCCGCTCAGGGTCGACGGCACCGGCTTCTGCTTCGCGGCGTTGAAGCAGGCCGAGGACGGGGGCGGGTTCGTGCTCAGGCTCTACAACCCATCGCCTCGCCAGCGTGCGACCGTGTCGCTCGACCGGCCGGCCGAGCGCTGCCGACTCGACGAGGCAGCGCGCGAGCCCGCCCCGTTCCCGCTCGAGATCGGCTTCGGTAAGATCGAAACATTGTGCGTCCTGTAACGTATTCTTCTCGTCGAGTCATTGGCGCGGTCCGGGCCGGGAGGTCTCCGCGCCTTCAGGCTCTCTGACACCCGGGGCTAACCTGCGCATCGCGCTCGGCCCCCTCCGCTCGCTCTGCGGAGCCGAGCGCTAGCTCACCTGCTGGAAGTCGACGGCAGCCATACCAGCCAGGGCTGTCTATCGCCGTCCTCGAAGGCTTGTCAAAGCGCGCATACTGGCCCACATGCTTCTTACCCAGACCTTTGTCGATCGAATCTCGGCCGCGCTTCCCGCAGGCGCGCTGCTTACCGAGCCGGAGGATCTGCGGACCTACGAGTGCGACGGGCTCACCGGGCGGCGGGTGCTGCCTGCGCTCGTCTGCCTTCCGGAGACGACCGGGCAGGTGCAGGCGGTCGTGCGGGCGTGCAGCGCGTTCGGCGCCCCGTTCGTCGCCCGCGGAGCCGGCACCGGGCTTTCCGGCGGCGCCCTGCCCGTCGCCGAGGGGATCGTGATCTCGCTCGCGCGCATGAACCGGGTGCTCTCGGTCGATCCCGACTCGCAGCGGATCGTCGTCCAGCCCGGCGTGACGAACCTCCAGGTGAGCGAGGCGGTCGTGGCCGAGGGGCTCCACTACGCGCCCGATCCCTCCAGCCAGCAGGTGTGCACGATCGGCGGCAACGTCGCGGAGAACTCGGGCGGCGCGCACTGTCTCAAGCACGGCTTCACGGTCAACCACGTGACCGGGCTGACCGTCGTCCTCCCGGACGGGGAGGTCGCCCGGCTGGGGGGCTTCGGCCTCGACTCGCCGGGCCCGGACGTCCTCGGCGTCTTCGTCGGCTCGGAGGGGACGCTCGGGATCGCGACCGAGATCACCCTGCGGCTCCTGCGCCGTCCCGGGGCCGTCGTCACCCAGCTCGCCGCGTTCGACTCCACCGATCAGGCGGGTGCGGCCGTCTCCGACATCGTCGCCGCGCGCATCCTCCCGGCCGCGATCGAGATGATGGACCGGCTGACGATCGAGGCGGCCGAGGCCGCAGTCCACGCGGGCTATCCGTCCGCGGGCGCGATCCTGATCGTGGAGCTCGACGGCGTCCCGGACCAGGTCGATGAGGACCTGTCCGCGCTCGACCGCATCTGCCGCGAGCGCGGCGCGTTCGAGATCCGCACCGCGGCCGACGCCGCCGAGCGGGCGCTGCTCTGGAAGGGGCGGAAGTCGGCCTTCGGGGCGATGGGCCGCGTCAGCCAGAGCTACTACGTCCAGGACGGGGTCGTCCCGCGGACGAAGCTGCCGGAGGTGCTGCGGCGGATCGCGGAGCTGGAGCGCGAGTACGGCCTGCGCGTCGGGAACGTCTTCCACGCGGGCGACGGCAACCTGCACCCGCTCGTCCTCTACGACGAGCACGCTCCCGGCGAGGCCGACCGCGCCCGGGAGCTCGCCGACGCGATCCTCGTCGCGTGCATCGACGCCGGCGGCTCGCTCACCGGCGAGCACGGCGTCGGCACCGACAAGGCCTGTGCGATGCCCCTGATGTTCGGCGAGGCCGACCTCGAGGTCATGCGCCGGCTGCGCAGCGCCTTCGATCCCGCCGGGCTCGCCAATCCCGGCAAGGTGTTCCCGACGCCGCGCCTGTGCGGGGAGGTGCCGGGCCCCTACCGCCGGCATCCCCTGGAGAAGGCGGGCCTTGCCGAGCGTTTCTGAGGTCGACGGCGTCCGCGCGGCTGCGGCGGTGCTCCGGGAGGCGGCCGCCGCGGGACGGCGGGTGTCGATCGAGCGGGACGGCGGCGATGTCCTGCTCTCCACCAGGGCGCTCGACCGGATCCTCGAGCACGAGGCGGGGGACCTCACCTGCACCGTCGAGGCGGGGATCCGCCTCTCGGCGCTCGGCGAGGCGCTCGCGGCGCACGGGCAGATGCTCGCGCTCGACCCGCCTGGCGACCCGACGGTCGGCGCCTGCCTCGCCGGCAACCTCTCCGGCCCGCGGCGCCACCGCTACGGGACGATGCGCGACCTCGTGATCGGCGCCACCGTCGTCCTCGGCGACGGCACGGTCGCGAGCTCGGGCGGCAAGGTGGTCAAGAACGTCGCCGGCTACGACGTGGCCAAGCTCTTCTGCGGCTCGGAGGGTCGGCTCGGGCTGGTCGCGCGCGTCTCGCTGCGCCTGCACCCGATTCCGGAGGCGACCGCCACGGTGGTCGCGCCGGCGGAGGCGGCGGCAGCCCGGGCCGTGTTGCGCTCGACGCTCGTGCCGAGCGCGGTCGACGTTCACTGGCCGGACCGGCTGGCGCTTCGCTTCGAGGGCTCGGAGCGGGCCGTCACGGCCCAGGTCGAGTCGGCCCGCGAGCTGATCGGCGCCGAGCCGGCCGGTGAGGACGTCTGGATCGAGGCGGCCGAGCGGCAGGCTCGCGCCCGCGGGCGGCTCGCCTTCCCGCCCGCCGCGCTCGCGGAGGTGCTCGCCCGCGAGGAAGAGGCGATCGTTCGCGTCGCCGCCGGCGTCGCCTACGTGCCGCACGCAGTCCCCGATCCGCGCGACCCGGCCGAGATCGCGCTCGTCGAGCGGATCCGCACCCGCTTCGACCCGGCGGGAATCCTCGTCTGATGCCGACCGACCGCATGCCCATCGACCCGGCGCTCATCGACGACTGCGTCCACTGCGGCTTCTGCCTGCCCACCTGCCCGACCTACGGGCCGCTGTGGCAGCAGGAGATGGACTCGCCGCGCGGCCGCATCTGGCTGATGAAGGGGCTGGCCGAGGGAACGCTCGAGCTGACCGACACCGTCGTCGAGCACTTCGACCGCTGCCTCGGCTGCATGGCCTGCGTCACCTCCTGCCCGTCCGGCGTGAGGTACGACCGCCTGATCGAGCAGACCCGCGAGCTGATCGAGGAGCGCCACGAGCGCGCGCCCGGCGACTGGCTTCTGCGCGGGGTCGTCTTCTCCGTCTTCCCCCACCCGCGGCGCCTTCGTGCCGCGCTGGCGCTGGCACCGGTCGGCCGGCACCTGCCGCTCCCCGGGTACCTGCGCCCGCTCGTCGACCTCGCGCCGCCTTGGCGCACGCGCGAGCAGCCGGCCGAGCTGACGCCCGCCGCCGGGGAGCCCCGTGGCCGCGTCGGGCTTCTCCTCGGCTGCGTCCAGCGCGTCCTCTTCGGCGACGTCAACGCCGCCACGGCGCGCGTGCTCGCGGTCGAGGGCTACGACGTCGTCGCGCCTCCCGGCCAGGGGTGCTGCGGCGCCCTGCACCTCCACTCGGGGAGGCGCGCCGAGGGCCACGCGCGCGCGCGCCGGCTGGCCGAGACCCTGCGCGCGGCGGGCGCGGAGCGGATCGTCGTGAACGCGGCCGGCTGCGGCTCGCACCTGAAGGACACCGGCCTGGACCTCGAGGTCGTCGACGTGTCCGAGCTGCTCGCCGGGGACGAGCCGCGCGCCGAGCGTCGGCCGCTCGAGCTGAGCGTCGCCTTCCAGGACTCCTGCCACCTCCTCCACGCCCAGCGAGTCGCGGCGCAGCCCCGCGCGCTCCTGCGCTCGATCCCCGCCCTCGAGCTGGCCGAACCGGCCGAGGCGCCGATCTGCTGCGGCAGCGCCGGCGTCTACAACCTCGTCCAGCCGGACGCGGCCGCCGAGCTGGGCGGGCGCAAGGCAGCGCATGTCGCCGCGACCGGAGCGGACGTCTACGCCAGCGCGAACCCGGGCTGCCTCGTCCAGGTCTCGGCCGCGCTCCGCCGCGCCGGGAAGGCCCGCGCCGCGCTGCACCCGATCGAGCTGGTCGACGCTTCGATCCGAGGCGTGGCGGCCCGCGACCTCTTGCACTCGGCGCGCCGGTAGAAGTTATCCTCGGCTCTCCACGCCGGGGAAGGAGAGCAAAAGGTGAGGCAGATCGCCCTGACCGTCAACGGTGAGCGCCGCGAGGCAGAGGTCGAGCCGAGGCAGCTTCTCGTGTACTTCCTGCGCGAGCAGCTGCGGTTGACCGGTACCAACGTCGGCTGCGACACATCGTCGTGCGGCTCGTGCACCGTGCTGCTCGACGGCGAGTCGGTGAAGTCGTGCACGTTGCTCGCCGTCCAGGCCGACGGCCACGAGGTGACGACGATCGAAGGCCTCGCCGACAACGGCACCTTCCATCCGGTCCAGCAGGCCTTCCACGAGCACCACGCCCTCCAGTGCGGCTTCTGCACGCCGGGCATGGTCATGGCCGCCGTGTCCTATCTGGAGGAGAACCCGCACCCGACCGAGGCGGAGGTCCGGCTCTCGCTCGAGGGCAACCTCTGCCGCTGCACGGGCTACCACAACATCGTCAAGGCGATCCTCGCCGCCTCGGGGGCCGAGGTATGACCGCGGTCGGCCAGGCCCTGCCGCGCAAGGAGGACGCGCGCCTGCTGCACGGCGAGGGCCGCTACGTCGACAACCTCGCCGCCACCGGGATGGTGCATGCCTACATCGTGCGCAGCCCGTACGCGCACGCCGTCGTGAAGAGCGTCGACCTGTCGGAGGCGCTCGGGGCGCCCGGCGTCGTCGCCGCCTTCACGGGCGCCGACCTGGCGGACGCCTGGCCGGGCGGCCTCCCCTGCTTCTGGCCCGTCTCCGACGACATCGCGATGGTCAAGCACATGCCGCTCGCGACCGACAAGGTGCGCTTCGCCGGTGACGGCGTTGCCGTCGTCGTCGCCGAGAGCCGCGCCGCCGCCAAGGACGCCGCCGAGCTGGTCGCGGTCGACTACGAGCCGCTTCCGGCCGTCACGGACCTCGAGGCCGCGCTCGCCGACGGCGCGCCGCTCCTCCACGACGATGCTCCGGGGAACCGCGCCTACACGTGGTCGCTCGTCACCGGCGAACCGGACAAGGTCTTCTCCGACGCGGCCGTGACCGTCAAGGAGCGCTACCGCCAGCAGCGCCTGATCCCGTCCGCGATGGAGCCTCGCGGCGCGCTCTGCGAGGTGAACGCCGTCGGTGACGTCACGATCTGGACCGCCACGCAGGGCCCGCACATCATGCGGACGGCCTACACGCTCGTCCTCGGGATCCCGGAGGCCAAGGTGCGCGTCATCGCACCCGACGTCGGCGGCGGCTTCGGCTCCAAGCTCGACGTGTACGCCGAGGACGTGATCGTGATCACGCTCGCGAAGAAGCTGGGACGCCCGGTCAAGTGGACCGAGGAGCGCTCCGAGGGCAACCGGGCCACGATCCACGGGCGCGACATGATCCAGGAGATCGAGCTGGCCGCGACGGCGGAGGGGAAGCTCACCGGCGTCCGCGTCCGCCTGACGGCGGCGATGGGCGCCTACCTCCAGGCGGTGACACCCGGCGTGCCGCTCCTCGGCGCCTGGCTCTACGCCGGCTGCTACGCGGTCGACGCCTACGACTTCCACTGCACGGGCGTGTTCACGAACACGACGCCGACCGACGCGTACCGCGGTGCCGGGCGTCCCGAAGCGACCTACGCGATCGAGCGGGCGGTCGACGCGCTCGCACGCAAGGTCGGCAAGAGCCCGGTCGAGATCCGCAAGCTCAACTTCATCGACTCGTTCCCGGCCGACATCGCCTCCGGCCTTCAGATCGACTCGGGCGACTACCACCTGGCGCTCGACAAGGGGCTCGAGGTGCTCGGCTACGACGAGCTGCGGGCCGAGCAGGCGAGACGGCGCGCCGCCGGCGACACGAAGCAGCTGGGGATCGGCTTCTCGACCTACGTCGAGATGTGCGGCCTTGCGCCCTCCCGGATCCTCGGCGCGCTGCGCTACGGCGCCGGCGGATGGGAGTCGATCTCGATCAAGGTGCTGCCGACCGGCACGGTGCAGGTGCTGTCGGGTACGACGCCGCACGGCCAGGGTCACGCGACCACGTTCAGCCAGATCGTCGCCGACCGGCTCGGCGTCGACGTCGCGGACGTCGAGTTCCTCTCCGGCGACACGGCGGTCGTCCCGACGGGCATGGACACGTACGGGAGCCGCAGCCTGCCCGTAGGCGGCGTCGCGCTCTACCACGCGAGCGAGAAGGTGGTCGAGAAGGCACGGCAGATCGCCGCGCACCAGCTCGAGGTCTCGGCCGACGACCTCGAGTACGAGACCGGCCGCTTCTCCGTCAAGGGAAGCCCCGACAAGGGCATGCACGTCAAGGAGGCGGCGTTCGTCGCCTGGTCTGCGCACAACCTCCCCGACGGCATGGAGCCGGGCCTCGAGGCCAGCTTCATCTACGACCCGCCGAACTTCTCCTGGCCGGCCGGCTGCCACGTCGCGGTCGTCGAGGTCGACACCGAGACGGGAGACGTGAAGCTCGACCGCTACGTCGCGGTCGACGACGTCGGCACGGTGATCAACCCGATGATCGTCGACGGCCAGGTGCACGGCGGCATCGCGCAGGGCATCGCGCAGGCGCTGTGGGAGGAGGCCGTGTACGACGAGGACGGCAACCTCCTGACCGGCTCGCTGCTCGACTACCTCGTCCCGAGCGCGGCCGAGCTCCCGTCGTTCGAGCTCGACCGGACGGTGACTCCGAGCCCCACGAATCCGCTCGGCGTCAAGGGCGTGGGGGAGACGGGGACGATCGCCTCGACGCCCGCCGTCGTCAACGCGGTGATCGACGCGCTCGAGCCGCTCGGCGTCACCGACATCGACATGCCCACGTCGCCGGAACGAGTCTGGCGCGCGATCGAGGAGGCGAAAGGGTGATCCCAGCTGCGTTCGAGTACGAGCTCGCGGGTTCGGTGGAAGAGGCGATCGAGCTGCTCGGCTCGCACGAGGAGGCGAAGCTGCTCGCCGGCGGGCACTCGCTGATCCCGGCGATGAAGCTGCGGATCGCTCGCCCGGGGACGCTCGTCGACATCGGGCGCATCGGCGGGCTCAGCTACGTGCGCGAGGACGGCGACGCGATCGCGATCGGCGCGCTCACGCGGCATCACGACGTGGCGACGAGCGCACTGATCGCGAAGCGGTGCCCGATCCTGTCCTCCTCGGCGGCCGAGATCGGCGACCCGCAGGTCCGTCACCGCGGAACGATCGGCGGCTCGGTCTCGCACGGCGATCCCGCCTCGGACATGCCCGGTGTGCTCTTGACGCTCGACGCGGAGTTCGTCGTCGCCAGCCCCGGCGGCGAGCGGACGGTGCCGGCGGCCGACTTCTTCACCGGCGTCTTCGAGACGGCGCTCGGGGCGCAGGACGTGCTCACCGAGATCCGCGTGCCCCCGACCTCCGGTGGGTGGGCGTACCTGAAGTTCGCGCGCCGCAAGCAGGACTGGGCGACCGTCGGCGTGGCCGCGGTCGCGTCGAACGGCGGCGCCAGGGTCGGGCTCGTCAGCATGGGCGGGACGCCCCTGCGCGCCAGGGCCGTCGAGGAGGCGCTCGCGGGCGGCGCCGACCCGGCCGCCGCCGCCGAGAAGGCGGACGAGGGGACGGAGCCGTCGAGCGACGTCGCGGGCAGTGCCGACTACCGGCGCCACCTCGCCCGCGTCCTCACCCGGCGCGCGCTGGAGCAGGCGCTTTCGGGCTAGCCTGTCACGCGATGCGCCGCGCCCTCGTCGTGACGGTCGTCGCGCTCGCCGGGATCGTGCCAGCTTCCGGCCGCACAGGGATCTTCGACCCGCTCCCGAGCAAACGCCCGGCTCCGGCACTTGCCGGCGTCGATCCCGTCACAGGCAAGCACGTGAGCCTCCGGCAATGGGCGGGCGAACCACTCCTCGTCAACCTCTGGGGATCCTGGTGTCACCCGTGCCGCGAGGAGGCTCCCCGGCTGCGCGCCTTCCTCGCCAAGCATCCGGGCAGCGTGCTCGGGATCGACATCGAGGACTCGAAGGCAGGCGCGCGCAGGTTCCAGCAGCGCTACAAGGTGCACTTTCCGAGCATCTTCGATCCCCGCGACGTGGTGGTCGACAGGCTGAGGCCACCCGGGACACCGACTACCTACTTTCTCGACCGCAGCCACCGGATCGTGGCGATCGTCTACGAGCCGGGAACGCTGGCGCAGTTCGAGCGAGGCTGGAAGCTGGCGACCGGCTAACCGGTCCGCCAGGCGGGCGGCAGCAGCCGGCCCGTCGCCGTCACGCGCATCGCGTTCCGCCGAAAGTCCTCCTGCGACAGCGTCCGCACGATCCCGTGCGCGGCCTCGGCCGGGTCGAGCGAGGGCAGGCCGGGCGGCACGAGCCGGACCGGCGTGAGGTCGCCTCGGAGCCAGCCTCCGTTCGGGGCGAGCGAGACGTGGAGGATGCCGCTGACGCCGAGCACGCCGCCGACCGCCAGCGTGCCGTCGCCGAGGAAGTTGCCGAGGCTGTAGGCGACGAGGCGGCCGTGATACCACTCCATTCCGCGCAGGACGTGCGGTCCCGAGCCGGCGACGAGGTCGGCTCCCGCGTCGATCACGGCGTGGCTGAACCGTTCGGCGTCGCCGCGGTTCTCGCCCAGGAACCACTCGGTGCCGGGCTTCACGTGCTGTCGGTCGGCGCCCTCCGCCCCGGCGTGCATCACGACGACGAGCACGTCGGCCGCCTGCTTCGCGCGCCGCACGATCCTTCGCGCACCCGGGAGATCGGTCAGGCTCTGCGCCCACGAGTAGGGCGCGAAGCCGATCACGGCGATCCGCACGCCGCGGACCTCGACGACGGCGACCTGTCCGGGCCGGCCCGTCCACCGCAGGCGCACCGATCGGAGCGCGGCCAGGGTCTCGCGCTGGCCCTCCGGCCCGTAGTCGTCGGCGTGGTTGTTCGCGACGTTCATGAGCGTGAAGCCCGCCCCGCGCAGCAGGCGCGCGTACGACGGCGGCGCGTGGAAGGCGAAGCAGTCCTTGCTCCCTGTCCGGCACTTCGAGGAGCCGCCGGTCGTCAGCGTCCCCTCGAGATTGCCGATCACGACGTCGCCGCCCAGGCCGTGCCGGATCGACGGCGAGAAGAACCCGGCGCCGCCGTCGGGCGATTGGGCCATCGCGATGTCCCCGACCCAGGTGATCGAGACGGAGCGGGTCGCCGCTCCCGCCTCAGGTTGCACTGCGATCGCCGCGACGAGCACGGCTGCAAGCACCGTCGCTGCGAGGAGCCGGCTCACGCCGCGATCGTAGTCGCGTTAGCAACCACCCGCAGGGCAGAGGCCACGCGCTTTCATCTGCCGCGGAGCCGCGGCTTTGCCGCGGCGCAGCTCAGGCCGCGCGAAACGCGCCCCCGCAGGGAAGGGGGCCTACGGGGGAAACCGGCCGTTCCCCCGTGTCAAGAGAGGGCGCTCTCGGGCCGGGAGGCGTCGGTGAACTCGCGGAACTCGCCCGAGACGAGATACGCCGTCT
>Ga0306920_100014601_pt1 | contig 10727 bp, 9 predicted proteins | sample flu12Cox44000170_FD_204666 | JGI IMG/M metagenome (GOLD analysis project Ga0306920, IMG submission 204666) | Lab enrichment of tropical soil microbial communities from Luquillo Experimental Forest, Puerto Rico - flux4day.12C.oxic.44.000.170 (v2)... | ecosystem: Environmental > Terrestrial >... | reverse complement strand
GAAAGACAGTGTCTGACGAGGCCTCTGCTTCGCGCTGCTGCGGGCCATCTGATTGCGAACGTCCTGGACGGCCGCATTGCCGCTGAGGCTGTGAAGGCGTACCAGCACTGCTGTCCGAGTGGTTTCAGCGGGAGGCCTTGCGTCTCGTCACATTCTATCGGCAGCTCGGGATTGCCTGCTTCGCCTGCCGGACGGCAATGACACCAAAAAAGACCGAAACGCTATGCCTAGCCCGATCTTTGGTCAAGTGATACGGGCGGGTCTGGTCAGACGGGGTCGGGCAGGTTCGGCAGGTAATGGCGAAAGGGTTTAGTGTGGCAGGCTTTGTCGTGAAATGGTTTGCTCAGGCAGGTTGGGAGCAGTCTGAGAGGGTTCGAACAAGTGGGTGTAGATAGGTTCGCTCGGTAGGGTTTGGTTCGATAGGGCATTTTCGTTCGGTAGCATGATGATCCCGAAAGGAGGAAAGATGAAGCGCTTACTTACTGGCCTCATCATGCTTGTCTGCTTTGCAGGGCCAACATCCTACGTACAAGGGCAGGATAATCAAACTGACACTCTCTCTGCCGTCAAGGGTACCATATCAAAAGTTCATGCCGCCATCTCATCTCTCGACATCTCAAAAATGGAACCCCTCTGGTTCCACAATGCGAACGTTATGCTGGTAAATCCGCGCGATAAGAGCGTGTCAGTTGGCTGGGATGATGTAAAAAAGAATTGGGAAAACGCATTTAACTTCTGGTCGCATATAAAGGTGACCCAGACTGCGGGACCCTATGTCCGTGTTGATGGAAATGTGGCGTGGTCAACCGGGCTGACGAATACCAATGCTAAGGCCAAGAACGGCACTTCAGTGAAGTTACCCACTTTTGAATCCGACGTTTTGAAAAAGGACAGCGACGGCGAGTGGAAGCTGGAAGCGCACTCCGCTTGGCGTGCATCTCAGTAAACTAACGCCAGTTGCCGCATCGCGGACAAGCTCTTCAACGATCTCGTTAGATCGGGTGCACTGTGGGACGCGGCTGAGGAGGGAGTGGATTCGATGCGTATAGCAGACCGAAGCTCGCGCGCAGTTGAACCCTCGCGGCGCGAGGTGCTGCGTGCTGGCGTTATTGGCGGTGTCAGCGTCTTTCTCGCGCCACTCGGCAGCCCTGCCTACGCGGCACTCTTCGACGAGAAGCTGCTGACGCCACCGGCGTGGAACGGCACCACCGGTGCGCTGCGCTACCGCATTGACGGCCTCGCAAAGGTAACGGGGCAAAAGATCTTCGCCCGAGACATCAGGGCGCGCGACATGCCGCACTGGCCGCCTGCTCAGGGACATGCCCTGGTGTTGCGTGTCACCAAGGCCGACCGGCTTTATACCGGGTTCGACATCTCCACTCTCGGCGCCGAACTGCAGCCCGACCGCGTGGTCACGGCCGTAGATCTGGCGCGCGATGATCTTGCCTTGCCGGAGTTCTATGGCACTGACATGCTGCTGCCGGAGGGGAAAACGCCAGCCTATCTCGGCCAGGCTGTGGCGATCCTGATCTTCCATGATTTCACCCGGTTTCGGTTTGCCAAATCGAAGCTGCAGTTCAACGATGCAGTAATTCACTACGGGACAGTTACCGGTCCCCTGCAGCGTGACCCGTGGGGTAGCTCCCGCTTCGTCCGGGTCGGTGGCAAGACACCGTACGACGACGACACCTTCTCACCGATGACGCAGGGAATAATCTTTCCCGCCTTCAAAAAACACGAACCGGCCTGGCCGCAGGGGCAACCGAGCGGTGATATCGGGGCCGAGGGCATGTTCTATGCCGACGGTATCAGCAGGGAACTGGCAAATCCTCCGGCTGACTGGCTGGTGCTGACGCGCGACTATGTCTCGCAATACACCGACACCGCGGCCCTGGAGCCTGACAACGCCAACGGTTGGTATGACGCGGCGAAACAGGAGATGCATCTTGTGGTTCCGACCCAGTCGCCGATGGAGGTGGCGCAGAACGCGGCGAGCATGCTCGCAAAGAGCAGGCTTGGCCTAAAGCGGCTGTTCTTGCACCCGTTCTATACCGTGGGCTACGGCTCCAAGGACCATTACGACATGCCGTACTATGCCCTCGTCGCCGCTGCTTACGGAGACGGTCAGCCGGTACGGCTTGCGAACGACCGCTTTGAGCAGTTCCAGACCAGCCTGAAGCGGCATGAGTTTCGGATGCGCTACACAATGGCAGTCGACCGCACGAGCGGGAAGATACAGACGCTCAGCGCGAACATGATCGCGAACGGCGGCGGCCGTGCGAACTTTTCCGCCTCCGTCGCCATGGTTGGTGCCTCGGGAGCGCAGTCGATCTACTATCTGCCGAAAAGCGACCTGGCTGCCACTGCCATCGCCTCACCCGCTGTCGTTGCTGGCTCGGCCCGTGGTTACGGCACGCAGCAGTCCATGGCGGCGACCGAGATGATGGTGGACGAGATCGCCGAAATGCTCGGCCTCGACCCGATCGAGTTCCGCCTGCAAAACGTGCTGAAATCGGGCATGAAGAACACCCAGGGTGCGGTGCCTGGCGGCGCCGTCCGCGCCGACGAGATCCTCGAGCGGGCACGCGTGCATCCGCTCTGGACCGGTCGCGCCGCGCGCAAGAACGCGTACGAGGCCGCCCATCCCGGACAATATTACGGCGTTGGATTTGGGTGCGTGCAGAAGGATTTCGGCCATGGCGACGAAGCCGCGCTGGCCAAGGTCGAACTCTCGCCAGAGGACCGCATCACCCTTGCTCATAGCGGCACCGAGATCGGTACCGGAGCATCTTCGGGCCAGGCCGTCGCGGTGGTCCTCTGGCTCGGCCGTCCGGCGGATAAAGTGCAGATGCCCGTCACCGACTGGCCCGACCTCACCGTGGAAACCAGTGGCGATCCCTACACGATGGAACAGACGGAACAGGACCGGCTGGCCAGGAATCCGCGCTGGAGTCCCAACTACGCCTCTGAGTCCAGTGCCAGCAACTCGGCCTACTACTTCGCGCACGCGACACGAGAGGCGGCACGGATTGTGTTCCGCCATGGGCTATGGCCGGCGGCGCTGGCAATCTGGGAACGTGGTATCGGCGGTGGTCAGGCCGCGCCGCTAGTCGTCCGCGAAGCCGATGCGCGCTGGGTGGATGGACATCTGACCGCGGGCGGGTTACAGCCTCTTCCATTGGGCCAGCTGACAAGAGAAGCTCATGCGCGCGGGCTGGTCACCGGCGCGGTGGTTCACACTTTCAACCGCTGGCAATGGGCGGAAGCGAGTTTCCTGATCAACGACAAGACCGAGCGCGCGCCGGTCGACGGGTTATCCATCCGGCTTGGCACCGGCGGCCAGGCGACGACACTGGGCGGGTATCGGATGCTGGACCGTACCGAAATCTTTTACCCATTGGTGCGGCGCAGCAATGCGATGGTTACCTATTACAGCGCCGTAGGCGCGCTCGCGGAAATCGTCGTCGACAAAGCAAGCGGTAGGGTGAACCTGCTCACGCACCACACCATCGTGGAGTGCGGCAACCAGCTGGTGCCTGAGCTGGTCTCCGGCCAGATCCAGGGCGGCGCAGCCATGGGCATCGGCCACGCACTCTACGAGTATCTGCCGCTCTACGAGGACGGGCCCGGCAACGGCACCTGGAACTTCGACCGCTATTACTTACCGCGCGCCAGCGATTTGGCAGTGTGGCGGCAGACTGCAGAGGTGCTGCCGGCGCTATCGGAAACCGATCCGCCGAAGGGCATGGCCGAGGTGACAATGATCCCGATCATACCCGCCCTCGTTAACGCGATCGCCCATGCGACAGGGCACCGCTTCCGCGAAACGCCGGTGACGGCCGAGGACATTCGAAAGGTACTGTCATGAGCATTCCGACGCGTCCCCTGACAGTCACCGTGAACGACACGACGCACGGTCCGTTGGACGTGCCGGTCGGCACGATGATGATTGACGTGCTGCACGAGATGCTGGGCCTTACCGGCTCGCGGCTCGGCTGCGGCGAAGGCATCTGCCATGCTTGCGTGGTGATCTGGGACAAGGACGATCACACGAGCATGGAGATGCCGAGCTGCATCATCGATGCCCAGTTCTTTGATGGCAAGCGCATTCGCACCATTGAAGGCATAGCCCAACGCAACGCGGAAGGCGAGATCGCACCGTCGCCGGTGCAGCAGGTCTTTCTCGATCATTTCAGCTTTCAATGCGGCTATTGCACCCCCGGCTTCGTCAATGCCGCGACCGTGCTAGTGGAGCAATTGACACGTCAGCCCGTTCCGCGCGAGAAGGTTGAGGAAACGGTGGCAGCTGCACTGGGAAGCCACATCTGCCGCTGTACTGGTTATGTCCGCTATTTCGAGGCCGTCCGGGATTTGATCCTCGCGACGCCGGACCTGACGCGCGCTGCATAAACGCCGGCGCCAGCGGCCATGACTGCGACGGCCGGGTCGTCATTCTGAATCGCCGCCGGCACGTGGCACCTGGACAACTCGATGCCGACGTAATCATCGCCGGCGGCGGGCCGGCGGGTGCTGCGACGGCGATCGCCTGCGCCCAGCGCGGGTTGCGCGTGCGCCTGTTCGAGCGGGCGCTCTTTGTCGGGCACCGTCCGGGCGAGACATTGCATCCGGGCATCGAGCCGCTGCTACGCCAGCTCGGCCTGGCTGAGCGGTTTCAGGCCACGGTCGGCGCGCGCCACTCCGGCATTTGGCTAAGCTGGGGTGACCGGAAGCATTTCCAGCCCTATGGCCCCGACCAGGATGGCGCATGGCAGGGGTTCCAGGTCTCACGGACCGCGTTCGATCGGCTCCTGCTCGATTATGCGCACGAGCAGGGCGTCGAGGTGCGCCAGCCCTGCGCCGTCGATCGGGTGCTACTGGCGTCAGAGAACGAGATTCGCGTGCTGACCGGCGCCGGACGGTTCTCCGCCCGGATCATCGTCGACGCGACAGGGCGGGCAAGCTGGCTTTCGCGCCGGAGTGCCGCAGGGTTTTGTTCCGAGCTTGATGAAGCGCCGGAACTCGTGGGGGATTCCACAGGCTGGGTCTGGACCGGCTGGGTGCCGGTCAATTTGCGCGGGATGCCACGGGTTGGACCATTGCGGGGCGCCTCCGCCCTCAGATTGACAACTGAGCGCGGTCGACTGTGCTTCAGCGGGGTCGGTCCCCGGCGAGCCACCTGCTCCAGCTTTCAGCACGACATCTATTAACGGCCGAACGTATATTGTCGCTCCCGCAGGAACAAAGCTGTGTGCGTTCACCACTAGGCAAGAGGCCAAATTTTCATGCCCTGCCCCCCGCAACATCGACAGCGATATATTTGGGCATACCAGCCAACGCCGAACTCATCAAAGGCATCATGCAGGGTATCCTCACCGCAGTCTTGGCAAAACCGGCAGAGCCGCTCGGCGTATTCGCCCGGCCGGATTTCGCTGCGCCAGGCGAGGTATGACACTGTCCACCAGTCTTCAAGCGCGGCAATCATGCGCCGCCAGCGGCTACAACCGCCGCGCTGCGTCGTCGGAGCAAGACCAACTCGGTCGATAATGCTACGGAGCATGAAAGGCAGGGCTGAACGGTCGATCATCGCGTTCTCCTATGAGACGCCGATATCGCTGCATCAACCATGCCAGCCGGATATTTGTTGGCTTCCGGCCCGATCCGGTCTGTAGTGCCGATAGATCGTCAGCCCGTTGGTGCCGTGATGTCGGCTTCTGAGGGGATGCGATGCTGGTCCACCCCGCCGTCGAGCGCCTGCGCACGCTCGGCCTCACTGCCATGGCTGGTGTCTTTTCACTCGGTTCGAATTGGGTGTGTCGAAGTTCGATAAAGCCAGCTAAAATTGCGATGGAGAGTACCCGTGAAGGCTATTGCTTCTTCCATTGGTACAATGGCGGGAAAGACATTATGGAGGCTGAATCTGCAATATAAAACAGACAGACTGCCAGCAATCCCAACGCTCTTGTCGCCAACCAGAAGGTCTTTACTTGAAAGTGCAACAAATTGGAGGGCGAGGAGGTCCGGAATCGGCGCAACCTCCGTTCAGCTCGAATAAAACGCCTTGAATTAGACAGGATAGCGCAGTATCGCCGCAAGCGCTGCGGCCCGAGGGATTTCGGCCTTTCGAACCCCGATTACACGGCCGCCGCTTGTAATCACCCGAGTCGCGATCTCGTCGACCAGGTCGTAGTTTGTTGCCGTTGGCTGCTCGGCAAAAACGACGGCGCCGTCCTCCGCGATCCGGCCGGGAAGGGTTTCGTCGATATCCATCAGCATCGAGTCTACGGCGCCGACGGTCGCCGCCCGGGCAGCCTGAGCAATGTCCGTGGTCGCCCGGCCCTGATTGGCGCGAGCCTCAAAAAGGGTTCGCCAAGCAGTGAGTTCATCGCGGTAGATTCCATCCAAAACTGCGCGTGCCCGGTCCCCGAGTTGCGCCTCGGTCATCGCTTCTGGGTTGCCCTCGATCGTGGTTGCCGCGAGGTGCGGGTAGCTATTCACCGATCGATAAGTGGACGCCAATGGCTCGGCCGCTGCCAGCACCAACGGAACGCCGCTTCCGGCGACCACCGGCCGCAGCGCCTTGTCAACCTGGCGGGCAAACTGGCGCAACAGCACCTTCTGCCCCTCGGCGGCCTGAATACGCCCGCTCGGCGAATAGCCGCCCGCACCTCGGCCACCGGCGCTGGCCCGCAATCGCGGGCGCGGTGATCTCGGCCAGTCGCCGGCCTCGCCTGCGCCCTGGACGGCTCGACCCGCATCTTCGGGCATGCCTTCGACGTGGATCGCTGTCGACGGCAGATCGGGCGAGACCTCAACGACCCGAACCGATTTTTGCGCCAAGGCGAGGACGTAGCAGGATTGCGGGAAGCTGACGCTCCGCAGCAGCGGCTTCACATGAAATCGGTCGGAGACGATCACGAGCGGCTGAAGCGCATTGGGCAGGCGAAACGTCCGCAGGTTCTGAGGAGTAACAAAAATCGCCAGGCTATGGGCCTGGAATCGCCAGAACTCGTTGTCATCGACGAGATCGTCGAGCTGCTCGGCGATGGCGGCGCAGCTCCGCTTGTCAGTTCCGGCCGCCTGCAGCTGTTCCGCGGCGCGTCTCGCGAGGTTCTTGAGCTCGATAGGGTCGCCCTGCGCCTGCGGGGTTACCGGTGTTGTGCGCAAGTAGATCGAGACGCAACCCTCGCCGCGAAAGGTGGCCAGAGCCGAGATGTCGCTCGGAGCCGGTATGTCCACATATAACACCGCGCAATCCTCCGTCGCCGGTTTCGTCGTGATCAAAGAACGATGCCGGTCGCACTGCGTTCACGGCAAAGATCCACTTTCAGATCGCGGCTCTGACTCACCGCCGCATCTATTGCGTGGGGGTGAAAAAACCGGTTCCCCTCCGTCGCTGCGAAAAATCCATACACTGTTGTGGCAACGAGCGGAGCATCGGCGGCATGCCGCACGATCTCGAGCGACCACCCAATCCAGTGGCGCCGCGCGTCTCCGAGGCGGCGTCAAACGGGGCGATGATCTTCTCGATCTGGCCGCTTATGGCCGTGCCTCCGCCGCGGCGGCTTGGCGAAGGAGTTCGGCGGCTTTGGCGGCAAAGGCGTCGAGGCGGTCGGCGACGCGACGGTTGATCGTGTCGGGCGGATAGACGCCCGCGGCGTCGGGCTCTCCCGTCGGGATCCCGGTCAAAAGCGCGATCCCCTGATCGACCGTGTCGATCGGGTAGATCGCAAAGCGGCCCTCAGTCGCGGCGCTCACAACGTCCTGACGCAACATCAGGTGGCGCACGTTGGCGGCCGGGATCACGACGCCCTGTTTGCCGGTGAGTTCGACGCCGCGACAGGCGTCGAAAAACCCCTCGATCTTCTCATTGACCCCGCCGATCGTCTGGATCTGGCCGCGCTGGTCGACCGAACCTGTAACGGCGAGCGCCTGCGTGATCGGCGCCTCCGCGAGCGCCGACAGCAAGGCGAAGAGTTCGGCGGCCGAGGCGCTGTCGCCGTCGACGCCGCTATAGGACTGCTCGAAAACGAGGCTGGCATTCAACGACAGGGGCCGGTTGAGGCCAAAGCGGCCGCCCAAAAAGCCGGCAAGGATCAAGACCCCTTTCGAATGCAAGGGTCCGCCGAGCGCGACTTCGCGCTCGATGTCAACGACCTCGCCGCGGCCGAGGCGCACCCGCGCGGTGATGCGGCTCGGGACGCCAAAGGAGGCCCCACCGAAAGCAGTGACAAAAAGCCCGTTGACCTGGCCGATCGCAGCGCCTTCGGTCTCGACGCGGGTCGATTTTTTCGCAATCTCGTCGAGGAGGCGCCGATAGATGCGGTCGCCACGGCGGAATTTAGCGGCGATCGCCGCCTCGACCTCGGCCGCGCCGATGACCTCCCGCTTGACGTCGACGGCGAGCTGGTCGGCTTCGCGCAACACATCGGCGATCGCACGCATCTCGATCGACATCTGGCCGCCATCGCCGGCAAGGCGCGAGGCGTATTCGACGATGCGGGCGACGCCGTCGCGATCGAGGGGCCTGAGCCGTTCGCGCCGGACGAGCGCGGAAATGAAGCGCGCATAGAGCAAGACCGTCTCGCTGGTGCGCACCATGCGATCGTCGAAATCGGCCGCGATCTTAAACAGATCGGGAAATTCCTCGTCGTGGGCGCTCAACAGGTAATAGGGCCCTGGAGGGCCGATCAGGATGACCTTGACATCAAGCGGGATCGGCTCGGGTTCGAGCGACGCCGTGGTCGCCTGGCTCAACAGCTGCTCCAGGGTTTCGATGCGGATCTCGCCGGCATTGAGGGCGCGTTTGAGCGATGCCCAACCGTAATTGCCGCCGAGCAATTTGCTGGCGTCGAGAATCAAATAGCCGCCATTGGCGCGGTGCAACGCCCCCGCCGCCAACAGGGTGAAATCGGTGATGAGCGCCCCGAAGCGGGCAATGCGTTCGACCCGGCCGACGAGGGTCTGATGCGTCGGGTTGTCCTCATAGACAACGGGCGCGCCCTTCCGGCCGCCATTGTCGATAATGACCTTGACCTGATAGCGGCGGAACCGGCCCTCCTCGAGCGCCGGGGTGAGCATCGCCGGCGCCGCCGTCTCGGGCTGCTGCGGCACCGCGCGCGGCAGAAAGTCCTCGGCGTTTTCCTTGACGTCAGTTTCGACAGCGTCGAGATAGTGTAGAACCTCAGGCAGATCGCGGTACGAGGTGCGCACCTCTTCGATCAAATCCGCGATCGCAAGGCTGGTGGTCTCGCGATCGAGCGCACGCACCGTGTCGCGATGCTCGCGCTCCCATTGCGGCACCTGATGCATCATCGCCTCCAGCTCTCCCTGGATCGCCGCGATCTCACGCTGGATATGTTCGCGCTCGGCCGGCGGAAGCTCCCCGAACTGCTCCGGCGACAAGGCCTTGCCATCGCGTGCGGGCGCCAGTCCCAACCCCGTCGTCGTGCGCAACAGGGCGATACCGCTTCTGTCGGCGCGCGCTCGCAAAAGCGCCGAAAGCCTGTTCGTGCCGTCCCTTGAATTCCTGTTCGATCATCGCACGTTGCGCCCGGTATTCCTCGTGCTCGAACGCCGCCGGCAGGGCGGCGCGCAGTTCCTCGACGAGGTGCTTCATCCCCGCGGCGAGCACGGCGCCTCGACCGGCCGGCAGGCGCAGCCGGCGCGGCTTTTGTGGGTCGTCAAAATTGTTGACATAGCACCAATCGGGCGGGGTCGGCTCGCTCTCTGCCTGTTTGCGCAGCAGCGCCTCAATCTGGCTGTGCCGGCCGGTGCCGCTCGGCCCCAGCGCATAGACGTTGTAGCCCTTGCCGCGCATCCGCATCGAGAGACTGATTGCCTCGACCGCGCGCTCCTGACCGATGAGGCCAGGCACCTCTTTAAGTTCGCTGCTCAGCGCGAACGGCAGGTCGGCGGCCGTGCAGCGATGGTAGAGGAGCGCCGCCGGCAACGGTCGAGCGAGGGCAAAAACCGGGCCGTCGGTGCTTCGTGTGGCTGTCGCATCAGTGTCACGGCCACCGTCCTGCGTCGCTGCGTCCGCCATTGCCGGATATCCCCGTTTGCCCTTTATTAACGAGCCCAGAATCGTGCCTTCGACCGGCTTGGGCAACGATAAATCGCCTTCGCCGCCAGCAAAAGGCGTCCGGAGCGGTCAGTTGACGGAACCCGGAGCGCTGAATGGCGCTGCTTTGCGGGTATCGAGGCATGCCTATCTCTCGTCGCTTGCACACCTGTTCGCCCGCGCACCTCATGCGGGCGCGGCCGGCTTGTTAGCCGTGCCCTCAGCGATACTCTTGGCCTGCGTATCGCGGGGCGACGCCGCATGCCCTCTCGGTGGCGCTGCCGCCGACCCAAGCTACCGCTTTGGTTCGCTGGAGATCATCGGAAGCGCCTCGCGATGAACGCTGATCTGTTTTTGGTTTTGGGCGCGCTGATCGCTTGTGTCGGGCTGTTTATCATCAATAAGCCGCGAATGGATGTGGTCGCCTTGCTGGTGATCGTCATCCTGCCGCTGACCGGCATCATCAGCATGCCGGAAGCCCTGGCGGGGTTCAGCGATACCAATGTGGTACTGATCGCTGCGCTGTTCGTGATCGGCGAAGGGCTGACGCGTACGGGCATTGCTTATCGGCTGAGCGACCGCCTCATCGGCATGTCCGGCACCAGCGAAGCCCGGCTGCTGGTGTTGCTGATGCTGGCGGTGGCCGGTCTCGGATCGGTCACGTGTT
>Ga0306920_100014600_pt1 | contig 10728 bp, 8 predicted proteins | sample flu12Cox44000170_FD_204666 | JGI IMG/M metagenome (GOLD analysis project Ga0306920, IMG submission 204666) | Lab enrichment of tropical soil microbial communities from Luquillo Experimental Forest, Puerto Rico - flux4day.12C.oxic.44.000.170 (v2)... | ecosystem: Environmental > Terrestrial >... | reverse complement strand
ACCTCGGCCAGATAATCAGCAAACGCGTCGTAGTAGGCCGGATTGAGATTGTCGCCACCGCCCATGGCGCCCGTAACGCTGCCGCTGTTGGTCATCCAGTAGGGAGGCGAGTTGGAAAAGGCTTCGAAGGTATCCACGCCTGATGCGATCGCCGCGTCGAGCACCCATCGCTGATTGGCATCCGCGGTCCAATCCCAGACTCCGGGAGAAGGCTCGAAGCCCGGCACGCGGGCGCGGTATTCCATGAAGTGATAAATCGGGTTCTCCCCGCCGCCGATGTTGTATCGAATGACGTTGAATCCCAGGCCGTCGACCGGATCGAAAACCTTGCTGATGTAATCACTGCGTACCGGCTCTGGAAAACCGCCCACCACGTTGCCCCACCATGCCAATGACGTGCCCCAGCCTTGCAAAGTCTGATATTGGATGGAGGGGTCGACCACTGCCCGGTACGAATCGGCTGGCGCGGCAGCTGAGGAGCCAATGAGCACAAGTGGCGCAAGAGCTAAGGGAGCCCACCGACCCGATCGAAGCGCGAAGTCAAGCATCGGCGATCTACTTATCATCTTCTGCAAAGTCGTCGACACCTTCCAACCACCCCTGGCCAAGGCCCGGGCATCTCTGCAGCTCTCTACGGTGTTCGGGGTTTAACCGTTTGAGTGCGGACCTGGTCGATTTGGAAGAGCCTTCTTGTGCTGCGGATCGAACTTCGGTGTATCAAGCGGCAGGAGGAGACCATGGGCGGCTTCAAAATCGCGACGATCAAGGGCATTCCCATCCGAATCCACTACAGCTTTTTGCTGATCCTGCCGTTCCTCGCCTATCAATTCGGCTTGCTGTTTCGGGCCGCCGCTCAGCACGCGGACGTGCCCCCCGACCAGCTCCAAGGCAATCCGTTCGTCTGGGGCCTCGTTCTCGCCTTGGCACTCTTCTTCTCGGTGCTGATTCACGAGCTGGCGCACTCGCTCTACGCGCTCCGGAAGGGTGGGCGCGTGCGAGACATCACGCTGCTGATGATCGGCGGCGTCTCGAATTTGAGCGAACCGCCGCACGGCCCTCGGGCCGAAGCGGTGATGGCCCTGGTCGGTCCACTAACCAGCATCGCGCTGGGGGTCGTTTTCTACGCGGTGGACCGCGCCGTGGCCGGCTTTGGCTCATTCGAGCTGAAGTTCGGCTTCTTCTACCTGGCGGAGATGAACGTCTTCCTCGGCTTGTTCAACCTGTTGCCGGCATTCCCGATGGATGGAGGGCGAATTGTCCGCGGCCTGTTGGTCCCACGCTATGGGATGATCCGAGCCACTCAGATTGCGGCGGGCCTAGGAAAGGCTTTCGCGATCGTATTCGGAATCATCGGGCTTTTTTCTTTCAACATCGTCTTGATGATTATTGCCTTTTTCATTTTCTTAGGCGCCGACGGAGAATCTCGCGGCGTTCTGGTCAAGACTATGCTCGGCCATTTTCGCGTCCGCGACCTGATGTCTCCAGTGCGTGGCTCTGTTTCGCCAAAGACCAGTGTCTACGAAGCCGCGCAACGCATGCTCCGCGACCGGTGCGTGGCCTATCCAGTCATCGACAATGGTCGAGTGGTCGGGGTGGTAACCGCGGGACTGGTGGAGCGCGTCCCACCCGGGAATCGCGACCGAACTCTCGTCGAAGAAGTGATGCGCCCCGCGCACGCTGTCTCGCCCGACGACGATGTCGCAAGGGCCCTCCAACCGATAAGCGAGAAAGACGTAGGGTTGCTGCCCGTGGTTCAAGACGGAACGGCGGTCGGCATTCTACAGCGCTCGGACGTGATGCGCGGCTTGAAACTGCAAGAGCTCGAACTTTCGCAAAAGCAGACTGCGGCCTGGCACCGCGACTCTGATCGAGCAGTTCACGTCGGCGCGTAAAGGCTGGTAGCCCACTGGTCACCGGCGATCCGCGCCTGCTCGCGTCAGAACCCAGGAGCTACTTCGGCAAGTAGTCGTTCGGCTCCGCGAGCCGCAGGCCGGGCGTCTCTTGGACGCACTGGCGCAGGAGAAACGAATGCCCCCACCCGAAGAGCACCACCACGCGATCTCCTGGTGCGCTGAGCTGAAGCAAGCGCGCGCAGATCTGGAAGTTCCGGCTGTACCAGGCAGTCAGTAGCTCGGCCCCTGGTTGCTCCGCGCCGGCCCCAACGTGAAGGAGCACGCGATAGAAATCATTGTCGTGCGCAAGTCGGACTGGATCGTTGAGAAACCTCAATTCGCCGGCGATGCCTTTTTCAGCGAGCGCGAGCGATTGAGCCTTGACCTTGGCCTCAATCTTTGCATTGACACTGGCGAGCAACGCTTCTTGACCGTGGGCTTTGGCAAAGGCCTCGACTGCTGCGTAAGGGAATTGACCGTCCACGTCTATCCCGTGGACTTCCTTCAAACCGACTCGTTGCGCTAGGCGAAAACCCACCTGAACGACCTCATTTCGCGAGGCGGGCAGCGTTCCAGCCAGAAATTTCGCATAGCGCTCCCGAGTCAGGTCCGCCGGCCACTCCACCGCGACTTGCATCGGCCGGAAGGTGGCAAGAGCCTCGCAGAGCGCAGTCAGCTCCTTCTGGCGCGGCGCTGTCAGCACGTCGTCCACCTTCTGGTTGTGTATGTCCTTCCCCGGATTGGCCATGTGAAAGGTGCCGAGCACCATGACCGTCGTCGGTTCGGTTTCGGCGGCGTCCGCGAAGACGCTGGAGAGTATCGCCAGGAAGAAAAGCTGTCGCATGCGGTGGACTCCTCCTGGATTTCTTTCGATGCGGAAACCAGGAGGGTGGACAGTACTCTACCCCGTGGTAAGAAAGCCTCCCGTCTACCGTCTCCTCGAGGCTATCGAAGCGTTGTCACTCGCGCCTTATTGAGACACGGCGCTTTTCGAGCCGCTGTTGCCGTTGTTCCTCTGCCCGAGACCTGGCAGCTCGCGCGTTTTCTCGACGCTCACCGAATTCAGCGCCTCCGGGTCGAGTCCTAATGCGCTCAGGATGGTGGGCGCGACCTGGGAGGTCGCCACCGGTGTCTTGATTACCTTCGCATTCAGCCCAGGATTGGAGACAATCAGCCCCACGTTGGTGTCGCCAAAGCTGAATCCGCCGTGCTCCGCGATCTTCTTCCCTGACCCGGTGTAGATGGTCCCGTACACAGGCTGCACGATGACATCCGGTGTGCGGCTGTCGCTGAGCGGATTGTTGAAGCGCAGGTTGATTTCGTCTCCCGCCATCACTTGCTCGATAAACAACGCAGGGGCATTCACGTTGAGGTAGTGCCGCACGTCCTCGGTCTGCCTCTGGTTCCCCAACCAGATGAGGGCGACGTCGTCATCCTGGACGAATCCGCAGGAGCCGGGGCCGCAAGCGGCAGCCGCGGCGATCGCCAGGGCCGCAGGATTGGTGCTGGCATCGGGCAGCGTGGCGACTAGATCGGCAAAATGTCCGGGCTTATTCACCAGCTTTGGATTGATGGGCGACTGGCCGTGCTTAGCAGAGACGATGAATAACGTTGAGTCGTAGATTCCCTCCTGCCTGAGCGCCTCGATCATGCTGGCGAGTGCGGCGTCAGTCCGATCCAAGCCGAAGGCAAGGACGGTGCTGGGAGTGCCGTTGCCGTCGAGATATCCGCCGTGCTGGCCGGTCAAGGGATCGTTGCTGCAGCTTCCATCGAAATTGTCCGTCTTCAGCTTCTGGCCGACGCTCACCGCCTGGAAGTTCATCCCGAAGATTGCCGGGGTGCCGGGGCCGGCAGAACCGTCGTGACGGAGGCCGTGGATCTCGTTGATGATCGCCCGAACCTTTTTCTGATCATTGGCCACGGTGCAAACCACGCTGACGGTGGCGTCAAAACCACCCACGTTGGTGATTTCCGGCGTATAGAGATCTTCCACGCCGCGCCCCGAGGGGCCATTCACCAGGTCATAGGCGGGGTGCTTGTCGGCCCATGCGGTGTGCATCCCCGCCGCCCTCGCAACTTCGAAGATCGTGTTGGTGCGCAGGGCCTCGTGCGGGAAGAGGGGAACGCACTGGCCGTTGACCCGGTGGCGCGGCAGGGCGTTGGGATCGATGACATCCTGCGAAACGTGGTGGGCGTCGTACAGGTCGATGCTCTCATCGAACACCATCATGTTGCCAGGGGTCTGCGAGCACGTTGGGTCGGTGGGATCGAAGATCGTGCGGTCATAGCTGACGTCGTAGAAAAGCCCGGTCGTGATGGGTGAACCGCCAGTCACCAGCGCCAGCAGCCCGGGGAAGGAATCGGAATTGGCCGGCGTGCGCGCGTTCGTGTAGGTGACGCCATGGCCGGAAAGCTCAGCCAGAGCGGAGCGGGGATGGTCGTGGACGTATCGTGTGACGTCGAGAGCATGCAGGCCATCCACACTGATCAACAGCACGTGTTGGACGTTTTGGACATTGTTGTTGTTGTTGTTGTTGGCACGCGCCGCAAGGGTTGGAAGACACGCGAGAAAGAGAACCAGGCACAGCTTCGGTTGAGAGCGCATTCAGGAACCCCCCAGTAGGTTGAGGCTCCCTTTTAGACGAGGAATTCTGATCGGGAGGTAAATAGCTGGTCACAAGCTTGTTAATTCCTGCTTGGCCACACACTCGCAGTACAAACCTTGCGCAGCTGGTGCAGCTGCGGCCGTCCGCATCTCAGACGCGCGGTGTCAGCTCCCGGCGCGCAATTGATCGGGGACCGCCGCGGCTGGCGACGATCTCGAAGCCCGCACCCAGAAACAGCGCCCGCGCGCCGGTGAAGTCATTGCGCGTCTTGCTCGGGTCCGAAGGGTACGCCTCAAGCGCAGGCGCCTTCGCACGCCTTGCTTCTTTCACCGCTGCCGCAACGAGGGCGGAGGCAACGCCCATCAGCCTGTATGCCCTCCGAACGTAGAAGCACGAGATCGACCACACCGGCAGATCGTCCACCCGTTTCAAGAGCGGGTAACGCTCGAGATATGGCAAGGCCGCGCGAGGCGTGAGCTGGCACCAGCCGACTGGAAGCTCGCCGTGGAAAGCGAGCAGGCCGCATTGCGAGCCGCTCTCGACCAGCTTGCGAAGCGCTCGGCGATTCCGTTCGCCGTGCCGACGATACGCCGGCCCCAACCGCCAGTACATGCACCAGCAGCCGTTCGAGGCGCCGCACTTGCCGAAGAGGTCTTCGAGCGCCGGCCATTGCTCAGGCGTCACGGGCAGGATCCTCAGTTTCATCCTCGCACCGTACCAATGGGCGCGCGCGTTCCCCTACCCGCCTCGCTTGGCCTGGAGCCGGCGGTAGAATTCCGCCGGATCCAGCCGCTGCCCCCTTTTCTTTGCTTCGTCCCAGACCTCCTTCACGCCCCGCGCCTGAGGGTCCCAATCGGGCCGGCATTTCATCGATATCGCTCGAAAATCCTGACGCAGGTCCTCTACCGTCGGGCGGCCCCAAAACCAATAGCCGCAATAGATTTTGTGGATAATCAGCCCTGGTTCGAGGAGGAACGCGTACGGAATGTAGGGCAGATGTTTCTCATCGGTGTACTCCACCAGGTCGAGCTTCCGCTGCCACTGCCTGCTCTCGTCCGAGAGGATCGGAAAATTCGCATTCAGCGCGTTCTTCGTTTCCAAAACAATGGCAGGCGGGTCGACGCTGATCGCCACCACTTTCGTGTACGCCACTTCGAGTTCTCTTTCGAGCTCCACGAGCCCTTCCAGCTGGCGCTGGCACTTCGGTCAAAACCAGCCCCGATAGGAGATCACCGCCATCGGATCGCTACCTTGGATCGCAGATAGGCGATGCTTCACCCCTTCGCCGTCAGGTAACTCGATGTCTGGAAATACAGCCCCTACCACGATGTCTGGATTCATACCGGTCTCTCCTTGGCGGCCAACGCTCGGTCTTCAGATAAGAGAGCGCGCGCCAATTTGCCCGCAACATTGCACGCCGACGCCGAGCCGTAGGCCTCGCGATGTCGCTCCGCGAGGCCCTGCCCGGTGTGAAGTGCGCTTTATGCCGGTTGCTTCACCGCCTGCACAACGCTCAGTCTTTGCCGCGAGCCCCGAGCGTCAGCGCGTCCCAGAAAGCGCAATTGTGCACTCGCCTGATCTCCGGCACCGACGTCGCCTGACTGGAGCCGCCGGCGTTCAGCGACAGGACCTGGCTCGCCCTGCCGAACTCTGGCCAGATCGGAGTGCCGTCGGCGGTCGGGTTACCTGTTCGTGCGAACGCCGATACATGGGCAAGCTCCTCGTCCTGCAGAACCTGCTGGTTGTTGTCGAGCCCGTTCGGCAACGTCTCGCTCGGCAGCACCGGCGTGAGCACCCACGCCCGCACGTGCCCCGCTCCGGAAGGCACCCCCGTGTACCCGGGCGGCCACGGTGCCGCGTATTCGATCAAGTACTGGTAGACCGGCATCCGTTGCGAAACAGCACGCACGGTACCTAACTCGCTGCACACGGTGTATGCATCAGCGGCGATGGTGCGCCAGGCGATGCCCGGCGACGCGAACCGATTCAGTGGATACATCGCGATTACCTGACTCGCAAAGTCCCCGAACTGCGCTTCGATGAGGCTCGCATAGTCGTCCGCGGTGTTGGCAGTGCCTGCCAGGTTTTCGTCGCGGTCCGTACCGAAGATAACGGGAACCCGGTTCACGCGGCCCCGCGGGAGTAACTCGGAGAGCGAAGCCACCAGCGTCGTCCCGTTGATCGTGGGCGCGATGGTGCCGAATCCACCGTACTGATACCCGAGCCCGGCGAGGTTGAAGACGGTCGCCGGGTCCACGGCGCGCATGCAGGCTGCCACATCCGATCCGGTGCAACCCAAGGCAGTGCCGAATTGGTCTCCGATCGACTCCGCCAATTCCAGGGACGGCAACTTCGACTTGCAGTCCTGCACTTCAAGTGTCGTTCCCATCGGGCCTTCGGCTTCGGGCGTTTCGAAAATCGTATTGTATTGGCCGCTGGTGCTGATGCCCTTGTGGAAGAGCCCCGCCGCCGTGGGGGAGGCAATCTGATCGCACACGCTGGAGCCACCGGCCGACTCGCCGAAGATGGTCACGTTCTGCGGATCGCCGCCGAATGCGCTGACGTTCCGCTGGATCCATTGCAGCGCGGCCTGCTGGTCCTGCAGGCCGTAATCGCCCGAGTTCGGATCGAACGCCGTATGGGCAGCGAATCCGAAGATGTTCAGCCGATAGTTCAAGCTAACGACAACGACGTTGCCCGTCCTGCTGAGCAGCGAATAGTCGCCGGCGCCGGAGCCATTGCGGAATCCGCCGCCGTGAATGTGGGCCATTACAGCTAAACCATCCGCCCCCGGCGGCGCCCATACGTTGAGGTACAGGCAATCCTCGTCGCCGCCGCTGGTCTGCGTGCACTGGCTGGCGTAGCCAGTGGCGTTCAGCGTGTCGCTCCAGGGGGCCGCCGGTTGGGGCGGCGCCCAGCGGAGATCCCCGACGGGCGGCGCGGCGAAGGGTATTCCTAGCCACGCATTGATTCCGGCGACGACAATGCCGCAAACGGCCCCGTTGTCCGTCTGCACGGTCGTGGTTGGGTCGCAGGTGCTACCGAGAGCGACCATCGAACGGTAACGCGGATCGATCGGATCAACTTCCATAAAGGCATTGCCATTGAGCTCGGGCGCGCGCGCCTTACCGGCGGACGCCACACTTGTCGCCAGCAAGATGTTCGCAGCGAGCATCCAAGATTTAGAACTGGGCACCGCAATGAGCAGGGCCCGCTTGAGTCGTAACATTGGCTTCCTCCCCTTGTCAGGCAGTTGCGCGTAGGCGCAACGCCGCAGCGTCGGATACCAAGGGCCCTCCGGAAGCAACACACGCGGTGAGCGAAGTGTTGGAACGTTTGCAGAGCTTGTAGGCCAAGGGAGCAGTAAGACCGCTGAAGTTGTCATTCTGGAATTCCCGCTGCAAACTTTCACCTGAGATTGACGGATCAGCACCTATGGTGGCGCGCCCTTGCCTCGCGGGATCTCCGACCGGCCATCTCCTCGGCAGCGCAGCAGGTGTTTGGACTCGATCTCCGCTCGCTCGCCCTGATGCGAATTGGCTTGGCCTCGGTGCTGTTCGCTGACCTGCTTCAGCGCTCCGGCACCTTGACGGCCCACTACACCGATGAAGGCGTTCTTCCCAGAGCCCTGATGCAGGCGACGGGGATGACACAAATCGGGCTCTACCAGCTAGTAGGTAGCGCCACTGGCGTTGTTGTGCTGGGGACCATCTCACTTCTGTCAGCGGTTGCCCTGGCGTTTGGCTTGCAGACACGCATCGCCACCATCGCGTCGTGGGTGCTTCTAGTGTCGCTGCAAAATCGAAATCCATTTGTGTATCACTCAGGCGACGAACTGCTGCGCTTGCTTCTCTTCTGGGGGATGTTTCTTCCTCTTGGTTCGCGCTGGAGCATCGACGCGCGCCAACGCTCGGAACTTCCCAGTGCTGGCCCCACGGTTCTTTCAGTCGGGTCGATCGGTTTGTTCCTACAGCTTTTCTACATCTTTCTTTTTCTCTTCGACCATAAGTTGATGGGCACTGCGTGGCGGAACGGAACTGCGGTTTACGATGCATTGAGCGTGGAGCAATACACAACTGCGTTGGGATCCACGCTGCTTCGCTTCCCGAGCGCTCTTCGGTTTCTCACCTACGCCGTGTTGATCCAACAGGGGATCACTTTCGTACTCCTCGCCTCCCCCATCCTCGTCGGACCGCTGCGCCTCCTTGCCATCCTCGGGGTGATCGCGACGCAGATTGGGTTTGGTCTCTGCTTCAAACTTGGAACGTTCCCGTGGGTTATGAGCTTCGCTATGCTGGCAATGTTGCCGGCCTGGTTCTGGGAAAGAGTTCCTTCAACGACGCGCGGAAAGGCAAGCGTCCGGGACAAGCTAGCCGAATTAATCAGCCTCACGTCGCCAAACCAGCCATCAAGACTGGCGCGAGTGAACAAGGCGGCGGTTGTCCTCTTTGGCATTTTATGCATCATCTCGATGACTCTGTGGAATCTTTCGGAGGCGGGGGCTCGATTCAACGTGGGTGGCGCCGAGGTGGTATTCGAAGAGTCCCTTCTCGGGCGCTTCACCCGGGCTCTGCGACTCGATCAACGGTGGTCGATGTTTTCGCCAAATCCGCAAACCGAGGACGGATGGTTTATCGTTGAGGGAACGCTCACGAGCGGGACCCGGGTCGATGTTTATCCCGCCCTGGTAGGCTTAATCGATGTAACGGCCGCACCCACTATTGATCCGGATATTCGCTGGCAAAAGCCGGGGCTCATTTCTTCACAATTTCCATCTCAGCGATGGCTTCTGTACTTTCTGCAGCTGGTGGGCGCTCCTACTGACGTGCAGCTTCGCGGCTTCGAAACCTACGTTTGCCGATCCTGGAACGCTTCTCAGCCTCCACATCGAGCTCTGCGCCGCTTCGCTCTGGATTACCTGAGGTTCGACCACCTGCCAGATGGCAAAACAAGCCCGGTGCAGAAGATTGAGCTCACCGCGCGGGACTGCCCAGGTCAAGCGAGCTGAGCGCGCCCAGGACTCTCTTCTCCGCTGTCTAGTTTGGCCGTCGTGTATACAAACAAGGTATCAATTGGGTTGGATTCGGCGGCGAGCTGCTACGCCAGCACCAATGACCGCGGTGCTTAGGGAAGCAGACTCGGGCCCTCCCCATCGAGCCGCCCCCGGATCGGGCCGATCCTCCTGCTGCCCAGGCGGAATCCGACTCAGATCGGCGGAAGTTGGCGTCGTTGCGTAAGTTTGCCGCTGAGTCGCGCGCACAGCGAGCTAGCGTTCGTCTGCGAAGCGCAGAGCACGTTTTTTTTTGATTGACAGATTGCGTTTGGTTTGAGATATGCGCCGACGCTTGGCGGTCAGCAGGTTGACCACCCGGCGAACGGGAGCCTCGCCGTTAACGAAAGTTGGCGGACGGCTTAAAACCTTGAGCGGGCCGGCAGCCTGGAGATAGGCAAGCCGACTTTCTCGCTGGCAAGACGCTGAAGGCGAACCAGTGGAGCGAGCGCGCAAGTGAACTCTTCACTGGAAAACGCCAAGAGCGGATGACCTGGGGAACCAGGCCTACGGCGGGAATGGGGAAAGCCCGGGGAAGGCGAAAACTGAGGAGGGGAGCGACCGAAGGAGCGGCTAAACCCCGTTTCGGAGGAACGCATCTCCGCGTGGAGTAAGGCCTCGAAGTCGGGGGCGTTGACTGTGGCGCCAGCGAGAGCTGGCAGCAGTCTTTCGCGCTAACGGCAAGGGGGAAGTTTCCTCCTGACGAAGGAGGGTTGCTGCGCGGAGGGAGAAGCCCTTGAACAGAAAACCCTGGACGTGGCTGCGGGATGGAATAAGCCCGCGGAACCGAAGGCGGAGAAAACCGTCGAGAGGCTGAGAAAGCCTGAGGGCGGAAAAGCAGTCGGTTGGATGCCGATTGCGTAGCTGGCTTCGGTGACGCCGCGAAGAGGGAAGAAACCTTGGCAGGTGGGGCTTGGGTCCGAAAGGCTCAGGCGGGAACTGAAATGAAGGAACTCTGAGGAGGAGAGGCGACACGGGAGATTGAAACTGGCTAACCGCCAAAGGACGGTCAGTACCTGGCAAGGTCCGGCGCTTAGAAATAGGTGCTGGAGTTAGCAATGGCTAAGCCAATACGCCATACAGGGCTGGCACAGAAGCTCCCAGTTCGACTCAACCTCGCGAGAGGCGCAGTGCCAAACCGGTAACGGAGTGGCACTCCATTTCGGCTCCTCATCCTGCG
>Ga0306920_100014599_pt1 | contig 10728 bp, 9 predicted proteins | sample flu12Cox44000170_FD_204666 | JGI IMG/M metagenome (GOLD analysis project Ga0306920, IMG submission 204666) | Lab enrichment of tropical soil microbial communities from Luquillo Experimental Forest, Puerto Rico - flux4day.12C.oxic.44.000.170 (v2)... | ecosystem: Environmental > Terrestrial >... | reverse complement strand
CCCGCGATGACCGCACACCGATCATGTAGCCGTACAACAGAATTCGCACCATCAGCCGCGGATCACAGGGCATCACGCCGCGCCCCCCGGTGTAGGCGGCTCGAATTGGGACAAGATCCATATGCTCGTCGACCAACTTGGCAATGAACCGGGCCAGGTGGTCGACCCGCACGCAGTGATCCAGCGACGGCGGGAACGATCCCCGATCCGGATCGGATACACGGAACGTCTTGTCCACGGGGCGGTTTCGGCCTCGCGAAATGCGGGTCTGCGCGCTGTCCACGATCTTCCTCGACCGGTTCATCATCACCGAGCTCACCAGCTACCCGATCATCCCGCGCACTCGACCCTCAGCCGATCATCCCGCCCGGCGTGTTGTCGAATCAGGCTTAAACACTCTCCTGAACCGACCGGTCAGTCTCCGAGGTGCTTTGAAACGGCGGATTGGATTCGCCCGTCAAGTTCAGGCAGGTTTAGGCAGTTCGCCAGAGGAGTTAAACCCGCTTGATTCCGTTAGAAGCGGAAGAAGGTCGGCGAAACGATCTACCCGAGGCTGTTTAGTGAGCGCCCCGTGGGGTGCCGGGCGATTCCGGCTAGATTGCCGCGCCACAATGGGTTTTCGTCGCACCGCGCACGGTGCAATCCCACCCTACCCACGTCTACGCCAAACTGTGCCTGACATCCCGGGTGCAGCTCGCCCGAGAGGCAACTTGCCACAACGGCTAGGGTGTGAGCGCGTCCGTCTGAAAACGGGCGAATATTCGCCCGCCAACCTGCCGCACAACGGTCGCGGTGCACCTGAATATCCGCCGGTGAGCATGGCGTTCAGGAGGTCGGCACCCACCGATCCGAAGAGGAGTTGAGCGTCGCACCCGCGACTGTGAACCAGACGCGACGACACGCCGATCGAGGCCACAGCCCGTTCACATTCGCGGCAGGGCCACGGGTGTCGGACTAGTCCAGACGCGCTCCCGCTGGTCGCAGTCGGGTTGGGCCGGCTGTACGAGCATGCAATGCACCCGTTCTCGCGGGGCGCGCTAACCGTTCGTGATCCATTGACGTGCTTCTTCGATCTGCCCAGCCGGGAAATGCTTGATCTCCGCTGACACAAAGTGTGAGGCCAAGTGCTCTGCGAGATCTCCTACGTGCGAGTCCGTTACGACTGCGATTCGCTTTACGCGCCTGTGATGATCTCGAACGAAGCGAAAGTGGTTGACCATTGCCCGGAAGCTCTCCCATCCGGGGAACGCCGGAGCTTCGATGATGACGCCAACAAGACTGCCGGTTGCTTCGATATGCGGGTCGACGGCCTTCGCGAGTTTCACAAAGTCGTCCTGCTCGATCGGAGACTTTGGTTGCACGTGCAGGATGGAATGCTCGGTATCAAGGTCGTATTCGATCATGCATCACTCCGTTTCGGTCGACGTTGGTGCAAGCCGGTCAGGTCTTCAGGGCTCCGACGCTATCGACGCTCATGCGGTGGATCTGGAGTCAAAAGACCCTAATGCCTGTGGGTTGAAACGCCGCGGGTCGGATCGGTGATCAGGTGTCGTTTTCCGGTCTCGTTCGCCGTCTACGGCTCCAGCGGTAACTTCAACCTGTCGGGTTAGGCGGGAAATCCATCAGCCGACGACGGGCAAGCGGCGCTTATGGCCCAGACCTTCGAGTGCAGTCTGCATCACCGAGCGAACGTGGGCGTCGACCTCGTGAACGTCGGGGTTCTTGCCAAACTGAGCGACGACGTCGATGGGCTCCAACACCTGATAAACGATTTTGGTTGGCAACGGAATATTGGCCGGAAAGAACACCGACAGACCGAACGGGAAGCCAACGGTCACCGGCAGTATGTCGAGCTTGATGCGCTTGAGACCCAATGTCTTCGCGAGCCAATGGCCGCGGGTGACGAACAGCTGCGTTTCCTGACCCCCAATCGACACCGCAGGTACGATCGGTACACCGGCTTCGAGGGCGGTCGTGACGTATCCGGTGTGCCCGTCGAAGTCAATGACGTTCTGGGCCAGCGTCGGCCGGAATGCGTCGTAGTCGCCGCCGGGGAAGGCAAGCACGACCCCACCCGAGTTCAACGCCTTGACAGCGTTTTCCCGGCTGGCATGAATAACTCCGAGGCTCCCCAACGATCGGACGAATGGCGTGAAGAACACGCCGTAATGGGCGACCGTGTAAAGAGGACGCTCATATCCGAACTTGCCGTAGAAGGCCGGGGCAAGGACGTTCCAATCGGGGGTCAGCACGCCGCCGGAATGGTTAGACACCAACAAAGCGCCGCCGGTTGCGGGGAAAGATTCCAACCCCCGCACCTCAGGTCGGAACCATCGCTTGATGACCGGCGTGACCGCATTGATCAGCCGCCGGGTGAAGACAGGATCCCACTTGGTGATCTCTGTACCGTCGATTTCGTTGCCGCTCAGGGTGACTGCCTCTGTCAATCGCCCGGTCATCTTCAGCTGACCGCCCGTCGCTTCTGCACGGCTTTCCTCAATTCGTTGTAGGCCTGCCGGGTGTGAAACGCGAGCTCTGTTGGGTCTTCAATCGCCGCGGCGTTAGCGACGAACCCGAAGTCCATGCTGTCGTGGTACGAGGTGAGCGTGGCGTTGAGTCCGATCGACGCGGCGAGAGCGGAGACCGGGTAGATGCCAACAAGACGCGCACCGTTGAGATACCGGGGCGCCTTGGCGCCCGGAACATTGGAAATGACGAGGTTGCACGCCGGGTGAACGAGGCGGTCCAGGTGTGTCGAGGCACCCAGCCCCGCGAGCGCGACGAGTCCGACCGCATAGGTCATCGCCGCGTCGTTCGACATACCGCCTAGCCCCGTTTTAGCCGTCTTGATCGAGTCCACCACCTGCCGGATCCGCTCCGTCACGATTGCGCCGGGCTCACCGAGTCGCACGAAAATCGCCGATACTCGCGTGCCGATCGCCGTGTCGCCCGCGGCACGCAGCGACACCGGACACATCGAGATGAACGGGTGTGCAAAGGCGCGGCCGGTCTCGCGCAGGTAGGCATGAAGCCCGGCGTCGACGACAGTGACTGCCACGTCGTTGAGAGTCGCCCCGAAGTACCGGCCCACCTCGTGCATCTCGTCGAGCGGTAGGGAGAGCGTCGCGAATCTCCGCGCGACTCTCAGCGGCTCATTGGTCGGGGCGTGGTGCGCCGTGAACGGCACGCTGCCTTCGAGATGCGAACCCACGACCGCCGCGAGCGTCTTGCGCAGCGCGGCGACCGAGACTTGGTTGAGTGCCTCGACCTGTGTGACCGCCGCGCGGATCGAGTCGCCAATTCTGTCGAGGATCGGCGTCGGCGGGTGCGGCCGGGGCGCCGGCAAGCCGATCTGGTGCTCAGGCCTTCGTACAGTCGCTTCATGCCGGACTCACCGTCGATGACGGAGTGGTGGGTCTTTGTGTAAATCGCGAACATGCCGCCCGGCACTCCATCGATCACCCAGCAGCGAAAGAGCGGGCGGTCGCGATCGAGCATCGGCTCATGCAGGTCTGCCACGAGCCGCAACAGATCGTCATAGGAGGCTCGGGCAGGGAGCGAGAGATATTGGATGTGGTAGTGCGGGTCCCACCTCGCCGCCTCTCGGAAATGGGGCACGCCGCCACCCAGGAGCGCCGGAACGTAGTTGAACGGCGGCGCCGGCGGGTACGCCCGATACGCCTCGACGATCTCGCGCACGAGCGGCGCGCGACCCGCCGGCTTCTTGAACAGCAGCATTGCCCCGACGTGCGTCGTGCCTGCCGGTGACTCGATGAGCAGCCATGAAAGGTCGAGCGGGGGGATCGGTTTGGTCATGGTTGGAGTCCTTCGGGTGTGATTCGTGGTTCAACGGGGCCTCGCGCCCAAGAACCCGAATCTTGACGGAGATACTTCTCTGGAAACGACCTCCGCCACGAGGGCATTAGGACCCCCTACCGGGTGTCGTAAGTCGCTTAGACAGGAGCGTCACGCCTTGGGCGGGTCGGCCGAAACGCGTTCAGCCGAGGCGTCGGTCGCATCCGGTTCAGTTACAGCCGCTCGCGTTTACCCATCGCCCGTTGTAGCTGACGCAACCGCCTACGTTGGGGGGTGGCGGCGGGTCGTAAGGCATGGGAGCGTAGTAGGCCGGCGGCGGAACGTAAGCCCCGACTGTGTCGGCAATATTCGCGCAGCCGCTGACCGATACCCGCCGGCCGCCGCTGACACATACGTCTGCGCCGGCGACTCCAGGGCCCGCCGGGACGGCCGCGAGCGCGACGATGGTCGCCGCCGCCATTGTCCATGACCGCGTCCAGTGGCTCATCGTGGTTGTCTCCTTCCGGCATCCTGCCGAATCGGCATAGACGCTCTTGAGGTGATTACTGGCAGCGATTCCTCAGGTCGGTGAGGGGTTGGCGGATCGTGTTGATGTCTGACTCAACGGCGGGGTTGGCGTTGAGATAGTTCTGTACATCGGCGCGAATCTCGTCGTTCGGCCTTCCCCGAAGGCTGGTGAAGAAGTTGTTGACGTCCGGGTGACTAAACAAATAGTCGCCCATCCCAGTCCCTACAGTCCCCGACACCTGAGCCAGGTCGGCGGCCGTGCAGCCGGGCGGCGGTGGGCCAGCGGATGTGGGTGACGGTGTGGGAGTGGGTTGGGCGAACGCCGCTGCAGCACCCCCGAAAAGCATCGTGGCGGCCATCGCCCCACCCGCGACAAGAACGGCCAAAGGACGACGCGTGGGACGGCTTGACAGCGACATGCGTAAGCTCCTTTGCTTTGGGTCGACGAAAACAAGCTCGGGCCCCTTATCGACACCCAATAGCTAAGCACTACCGCGAAGCGCGCGACTGCAAATAACGTAATCAACACCTCCGGCCCAGGAGCATCGTGCCTCGTGTTTCGGCTGAGCTCGCTACGTGGGAAGCCGGGTTCTGTAGCGGTGGTCCGATGCATTGGAATGGCTGTTCAGCGCACCGACGAGCGGCGGGCTGAGGGGCGATTACTCGCCCGATAACCTGTCGCATGGCTGATGCTCGCGTGCTGCAAAGACGCCGGTGAACATCGCCGGTGTCATGCTGGCCCCCCGAAGGTGCCGGGGGAGCCGAAACGGGTTCAGCCATAGAGGGATACGGATCGGAAGGCGCCCGACCCGCGACACTGCAACCACTGCGAAGACAGCCGGGCGAAGCCGCAGCCTCTTCACTTTCGCGATCGGACGCGGCCCAGCCGAAAGATCCGTGCGGGGGACGCGGCGCTCTAGGCGTTTTTGCTTATGGTTTGCCGCCCGTGGTGGCGGGATGCTGGCTAGCATGAGCCCGAGATCGATCCCCGTGTGGATACGCCGCTGGTGAACTGGGGTGAGTTGGCCGTGAGCGGGCTGGTGCCGACCGGAACGGTGACGTTGCTGTTGGCCGACGTGGAGGGCTCGACGCGGTTGTGGGAGACCCAACCAGAGGAGATGACCGCCGCGCTTGCTCGGCTCAACGAGGTCGTGTGCGATGTGGTCGCCGCTCGTGGTGGGGTGCGGCCGGTGGAGCAGGGTGAGGGCGACAGTTTCGTGGCCGCGTTTCCCCGCGCCTCGGACGCGGTGGCGGCTGCACTGGAGGTCCAGCGGGCGCCGTTGGCGCCGATTCGGCTGCGGATCGGGTTGCATACCGGCGAGGTGCAGTTGCGAGACGAGGGCAACTACGAAGGCCCGACGATCAACCGCGCGGCGCGGTTGCGCGATCTGGCCCATGGCGGGCAGACCGTGTTGTCAGCCGCGACAAGTGAATTGGTCGTCGACGGGCTCCCGGACGAAACCTGGTTGTCCGATCTCGGGAGTCACCCGCTGCGCGATCTGCCGCGTCCGGAGCGGGTGATGCAGTTGTGCCATCCCGATCTTCGCAATGAGTTCCCGCCGCTGCGCACACCGAATTCCGTTGCCGCACCTCATCTTCCGGCTCAACTGACCAGTTTCGTTGGGCGCGGGAATGAGATGTCGGAATTGCGCGAGATCGTCGCCGATAACCGATTCGTGACGCTGACCGGCGCGGGTGGGGTGGGCAAGACCCGGCTGACAGTCCAGGTGGCGGCCCAGATGACGCCCGAGTTCAACGGTGGGGTGTGGTACGTGGATCTGGCGCCGATCACCGACCCGGAGGTGGTGGCGACCACGGTGGCCCGTGCACTGGGCCTGCCCGATCAGCCCGGCCGCTCCACGATGGACACGCTGACCCGGTTTGTCGCCGACCGGCACATGCTGGTGGTGTTGGACAACTGCGAGCATCTGCTGGATGCGTGCGCGGCGTTGACCGTCGCCTTGCTCGGCTCATGTGCCGGGTTGACGCTGTTGGCGACCAGCCGTGAGCCGATCGGGGTTCCCGGCGAGGTGACGTGGCGGGTGCCGTCGCTGTCGCTGGACGACGGCATCGAATTGTTGGTCGACCGGGCGCGCCGCGCGCGGCCGGACTTCGCCGTCCGCGATGACACGGCCGCGGCGGTGGCCGAGATCTGCGCGCGCCTGGATGGAATACCGCTGGCCATCGAGCTGGCCGCGGCACGGGTGCGCGCGTTGTCGCTGGCGGAGATCCTCGACGGCCTGCGTGACCGGTTTCGGCTCTTGACCGGGGGTGCACGCACCGCGGTGCGCCGTCAGCAGACCTTGCGTGCCTCGGTGGATTGGTCACACACGCTGCTGACCCAACCCGAACACGTCCTGTTTCGCCGGCTGGCGGTGTTCCTGGGCGGATTCGACCTCGCCGCCGCCCAGGTGGTCGGCGGCGGCGGTGACATCGAGCGCTACCAGGTGCTAGATCTGCTGAGCCTGCTAGTCGATAAGTCGCTTGTAGTGGCCAACGAAAGCAAGGGCCAGACGCGCTATCGGCTGTTGGAGACGGTGCGCCAGTACGCGCTCGAAAAGCTCGATGAATCCGGCGAGGCCGACGCCGTGCGGACGCGCCACCGCGACCACTACACCGAAATCGCGGCCTCGCTCAACACCCCGTCGGAACCGGTTCAAGGCCGACGTCTCGCTCAGGCCGAGGCCGAGATCGACAACCTTCGGGCCGCGTTCGCCTGGAGTCGCGAGAATTCGGATGCCGAGCTCGCGTTGGTGCTCGCGTCGTCGCTGCAGCCGTTGTGGCTCGGGCGGGGCCGCATCCAGGAAGGACTCGCCTGGCTCAATGCCGCCCTCAACGACCCGACCACGGATCATCCGACGGTAGCGGATGAGGTGCGCGCGCGGGCGCTCGCCGACAAGGCGATACTCGACGCATCGCTGTCCGGCGCCACCGATACCGATCAGGCCGAGCAAGCCCTGGCGATCGCGCGCGACGTCGATGACCCGACCTTGTTGGCCAGGGCACTCACCGCGGTCGGCGTCGGCTATGACCACGAGGACGCAGGACCCTACTTCGCCGAGGCGATCGGCTTCGCCCGGGCAACCGGCGACCGGTCGACGTTGAGCCAGATCCTCGCCTGGCAGGCGCTGCGGGCAGCTGTCGCGGGCGATCCGGTTACCGCGCGCGCAGCCGCCGAGGAAGGGCTTGCCGTCGCGGAAGAGACCGGTGACCGGTTCGTCTCACGTGCGTGTCGGTGGCTGCTGGGTTGTGCCCTCGTGTGGCAGGGCGACCTGGTCAGGGCCCTCACAATATTCGGCGAGGTGATTGCCGAGGCGGAGGCAGCGCACGAGGTTCTGTGGACGGTGACCAGCCTCTGGGGCCGGGCCTTCGCGCTCGCGTATCGGGCAGACGCGAGCGGGGCCCGGGCTGCGGCCACCACGGCTATCCAGACTGGCCGCGAGCTCGGTGGGTGGTTCGAGGTCTTTGGCCGGCTGGCGCTGGGTTTCGCGACCTTGGCCGCGGGGGATGCCGAAGCAGCGCAGGACGCGTGCGACGCCGCCGGGCCGCGCTTGGCTGATACGCGCGGACCCGCAGCGGGAATGCACCGCGCGATCAATGCAAACGCAGCGCTCGCGCTCGGTGATCTGAATGCCGCCAGGCGGTGGGCCGAGGAGGCCGTCTCGGAGGCGACCGGTTGGAACCTGATGGTCGCGCTAACGTCGCGGGCGCGGGTCGCGATCGCGCAGGGGCAGCCGCGGCAAGCCGAACGCGACGCCCGCGACGCGCTCGCGCTGGGCGCGAGCATGGGTGCACCCTTGGGCATCTCGGATGTCCTCGAGTGCCTTGCCGATCTGGCTGCAGCTGCTGACAGTCACCACGAAGCCGCCCGGCTCTTCGGCGCGGCAGATGCCGCTCGGCAGCGCATCGGCGCGGTGCGCTTCAAGATCTACGAAACCGATTACGAATCCTCGGTGGCTGCGCTGCGAGATGCGATGGGCGAATAGGACTTTGACCTCGCGTGGGCCGAGGGCGCCGACCTGTCCACCGCCGACGCGATCGGCCACGCCCAGCGCGGCCCCACCGCCGGATGGGAATCACTAACCCCGACCGAGCGTGATGTTGTGCGACTGGTCGCCGAGGGACTGCCCAACAAAGATGTCGCCACAAGGCTGTCCATCTCACCGCGCACCGTGCAAACCCACCTCACCCACGTCTACACCAAACTCGGCCTCACCTCCCGTGTGCAGCTCATCCAGGAGGCGACCCGCCATCTGAAACGCGTACAGCCGTCGCGGGATACCAATCTGAAGAGGGATTGAGCGTCGCGTCCGCGACTGTGAACCAGGCGCGACGACACGCCGATCGAGACCACAGCCCGTTCACATTCGCGGCTTGTGGTGGCCGCATGCTGGCTAGCATGAGGCAGATCGATCACCGCGCGGACTGGCCACTGGTGGACTGGAGCGATCGTGGAACTCCTACGAGCGAAGGCTATGGATCACTTGGTCCTCGTGCTGTTCGAGAACCGCTCGTTCGACAACCTGCTGGGCCACCTGTACCGGGCGAAGGGGTCCTCGGCGGGGACCTGAGCAACCCGATCCCTGCATGGGCCGAGCATGGTGCCGAACTCGGCACCGTGCCGTACGGGATTGCCACTGACATGGACTCGCCAAATCCCGATCCCGGAGAGGAGTATCAGCACACCAACACCCAGCTGTTCAACGTCCTCGACCCGTCCAACCGCTTCAAGGACGCCACCGAGATGGTCCCGCCGTACAACGCACCATCTGATGGCCAGTTGCCGACGATGGATGGCTTCGTCACCGACTACATCAGCTTCCTCACGGTCGAGCTCGGGAGACAGCCCCGCTACCACGAGTACCGCCAGATCATGACGGGCTACACGCCGGAGCAAATACCTGTGCTGAGCACGCTGGCGCGGAACTTCGCTGTGTTCGACCATTGGTTCAGTGAAGTGCCCTCTCAGACGATGCCTAACCGGTCGTTTTGGACTGCAGGCACGTCGTCGGGTTTCGTCGTGAACCGTCCGCTGATGAACTTCATGCGCCACAACCACGCGGAGACGATCTTCAATCGTCTTGAGCAGGTCGGCAGGACCTGGAAGGTCTATGTGCTTGAGCCCGACCCGATCTCGTTTACCGGATTCATCCACATGGAGCGCCTCAGAGACCGGTTCGCCACCAACTTCGTCCCGTTCAGCGAGTTCGAGCGGGACGCTGCCGAAGGCACCTTGCCGGACTTCTCGCTGATCGAGCCGAATCTGTTAGCGGGACATAGTGACTACCACCCGGCCTTCGGCCGTGCCCTCCTGACAGGGGTGGACGTGTCAGTGGACTCACCCTCGTCGATCCTGGCCGGGGAGGCCTTCCTAGGCCGGATCTACGATGCCATCCGGTCCGCCACCTCACCGGTGGGATCGAACATATTCAACACGCTGCTCTTGATCGGCTTCGACGAGCCGGGTGGCACCTATGACCACGTGCCTCCCGGGCCGGTGGCGCCCCCAGATCCCGGTGCTCCACCAGGACAGCTCGGATTTACCTTCGATCGCTCCGGCTATCGGGTCCCGGCGGTGATTGTCTCGCCCTGGGTTGAACGCGGCACCGTGTGCACCGAAGAATATCGACACACGTCGTTGCTGGCGACCCTGCGAGAGGCGTGGAATCTCGGGGAGCCCTTCACCGCGCGTGACGCCGCAGCGCGTAGCTTCCACCACCTCTTGCGTCTAGACACACCTCGAACACCGGACTCGTGGCCGGATATCACTCCACTGCCGGTGCCGTCATACCAAGCGCAGCGAGCGGAAGCCTTCCAAACACTGGGCGTGTTAGGCCGTCGCCTATGCCACGGGTTGTACGAGCATGCAACGCACTCGACCGCACTCCCTAACCCGCCAGAGTCAGATCCCGATGTCTCGCCGGCCCTGGCCATCGACTTCGTGATCGAAGTCGGTGCCCGGCTATTTCCCAAGCTGGCCCGTTCTCGCGGGGCTCGCTAGCCGCGCATCAACTGCCGGGCCAGCCGCCCCCGTGGAACGGGCCCGCCCCGGCCCAGCCGCCCTGCCACCCAGGGGCCATCCGCGTGGGCGTCGCGACAACCTGGGGCGGTGTCGTCGCGCTGCTCGTGCTGGTCGTACGGTCGGCGCTCAGCACCGGCGACGCGCCCCCGTTCGACGTGCTCATCGCACCCATGATCAGCGTCGCTGCGACCGACGCGGCCACCAACAGCCTGCGCACCCGTCGGTTCCAGCACCGCGACGTCGAGATCATCTCGTATCCCTCTCATTGGCTACCAGGCGAAACTCGGCGCTCGCCCAAAAATATCCGGCCGCCCCCCGTTATGGCCCTCGGATCAGTATGCCTGCCCGTTGCTGAAAACGATAAATCAGCTGAACGCGAGGTT
>Ga0306920_100014597_pt1 | contig 10729 bp, 11 predicted proteins | sample flu12Cox44000170_FD_204666 | JGI IMG/M metagenome (GOLD analysis project Ga0306920, IMG submission 204666) | Lab enrichment of tropical soil microbial communities from Luquillo Experimental Forest, Puerto Rico - flux4day.12C.oxic.44.000.170 (v2)... | ecosystem: Environmental > Terrestrial >... | reverse complement strand
CGGTTGGGTAGGCCCATCGAGTTCGCGATGGAGAGCCGCTCGGCGTAGCGCACGAGCCGGGGGCGCGGGTTCCCCGCCCGCGGCTCGCCGGTCAGGGAACCGACGACGACGTAGCCGAACCCAAGGTGCTGGAGGGCCGGCAGGAGGTTCCCGTCCTTGTCGAAGCCAGGCGCCAGACCGATCGGGCTGGCCAGCGGGATTCCGGCCACGGTCGTCGCCAGGCGACTGTCGCGGACCTGCAGCGACCGGCCGAGCCGGCGGAAGGGCGCGGGCACGCGAAGCGCGAGCCGCGCCAGGTCATGCGCGCGGTCGGCGGGAAGCCGGAAGAGCGCCGGACGGAGCAACGCGTAGAGGTTCATCGCTCGCCGCCGGCCACAATGCCCCACCCGTCGCCGTCCCGTCAAGGGACGCCCCATCCACGACGTGATACGCGGCCTCGGACTCGCCACGGCGAGGCAGCGGCGCGGCGGAGAGCGACCGGGGGGCCGACGCACGTTCGCGTCGGAACGGTGTCGGCGGACCGGAGGCGGCGCGTGACGGCGTGGCCGGCCGGAGTTCATCACCGCCTCTCCCCGATGGCACGGCCGTCGCAATCGTGTCCGCCGTCGATCCTCACTCTCACCCTCACCCGGAGGTGTCCGATGACGTCCACCAGCTTCCCCGTCGCGTCCGCCGCTCGCATCGGTGAGTGTCGCGCTCGCCCGTAACCGCCGCCCGGCCCTCGGGCAAGGCCGGCGCCGCCATGACCGCGGCCACCGCGACCCAGCCCAGCCCGGTGCGTGGGGTCGTCAAATCCCTGTCCCACTCCGCGCCGGCTGCCGCCAGGCCAGCCAGAGGGCAAGTAGCCGAACTCGAGGTCGGCCCCCGGAGAGCCGCGACGCCAACGTCTGGCACCGAGCATCGGCGCCGCGCCTCCCCGAGGTCACGGGACCGGCCGCGGGGTCCGCGTCAACGGCGCGAGGAACCGGCGAATCGCTCCCCCTCAACCCACGAATAACCGGTTGGGAGACTGGTCGGGTCCCGCCAGACACGATCACTCAACCGGACGGCTGACGGGCTCCTCCGAGTGCGGGTCGCGTCGTCGCGGTGATCCTGGGCCTGAACGCGCTGGTAGCCTGCCTCACCGTCCGGTTCAGGAGGGGTCGAGCGGCTCCTTGAGGCACGCACCGACCATCGTCGTCCGCAACGGGGGCCTCCCCCGCGCCAACCTGCGGCGAGCGCGACTGTCGCTCCCTGAGCTGCGGGCGGCTCTCCGCGCCCAGGGGATCGTGTCCCGGGCCAGCCTCCGCGACGTCGTTCGTCCTCGAGCAGAACGGCCGCCTGAGCGTTATCCGCCGGGAGCCGGCCCAACCCTGAACGGCGGCCTGCCCGCGATTCCTCTCGCCCGCTCAGATGGCCAGCGCGTAGCCGTCCCGCCGCGGGTCGGCCCCGCCCTGGAGGGCGCCAGATTCCGGATCGCGGCGGATGCCCTGGCCCCCGCCCACCACCCACGACCAGTCGTCGATCACGTTGATCTGGTGACCCCGCGCTGCTAGACCCTCGCGGATCTCGGCCGGCACCCGCCCCTCGACGTCGACGAGCCGATCCCGATAGATGCGAATCCGCGGGGCCTCGATCGCCTCCTGGACGTCCAGCCCGAACTCGAGGACGTTCAGCAGCATCTGGGGAGTCGTCTGAAGGATCCCATACGAGCCCGGGGTGCCGATCGAGAGCACGAACGCGCCGTCGCGGAAGACCTGGGTGGGCGCCATGCGGGTCTGCATGGGCGCCCCGCCGCGAAGGACAGCCGGGCTCGCGGGATCCAGGTCGGCCCACATGAGGAGATTGTTCAGGAGGAGGCCGGTGCCCGGGACCATCACCCCGGACCCGAACGGGCTCCCGAGCGTCTGGGTGACCGTGACCACCGTGCCCTCGCCGTCCGCCACCGCGAAGTGGGTGGTGTGCTCGCGGGCGAAGTCGGTCACCCGGTCGGCGACCGCCCCCCTCGGGAAGTCGGGCTCGACATCCGCGGGTCGGCCCGGGAGAATCTCACCCGCGAGTCGATCGGACGCCCACCGCTCGCCGCCCGACACCCCGGCTCGGCGCGGGTCGATCAAGCGGCGGCGCTCCGCCGCGTACGGCGGCGAGAGGAGCCCCGCGATGGGGGCATCCGCTCGCAGCACGTCGAGGCCGACCCGGTCGGCCGATGCCACCTTCACCGCCTCGATGAAGTGGTGGAGGTAGTCGATCGAGTTGTGGCCGAAGCCGCGGAGGTCGAAGCCTTCCAGCAGCTGGAGCGTCTGGAGGGACTGGATCGCGTTCGTCGGAGGCGGCGGGACGGAGACCTCGTGGCCGCGGAACGCGACGGCGAGGGGTGTTCCCCAGGTCGGCTGGTAGGCGGCCAGGTCGGCCTCGGTGATCCACCCGCCGCGGGCCTCGAGCGCGCTGGCGATGGCGCGCGCCATCGGGCCGCGGTACAAGGCCTCGGCGCCCCCCTCGGCCATGGCCCGGAGCGTGGACGCGAGGTCCTTCTGCACGAGCAGCGACCCGGGGCGGGGCGACTCGCCCCGGGCTAGGAACGTCCGCTCCGCCTCGGCCGAGTGCGCGAGCTGGGGGCGCGCCTTCGCGATGAACTCGCAGTTCTTTCGGGTGAGGGGAAAGCCGTCCTCGGCCAGCCGGATGGCCGGGGCCATGACGGGCGCGCGGCCCAGCGTTCCGTATCGCTCGTGGAGGCCCAGCGTCGCGGCGACCAGGCCGGGCACCCCCACGGATCGGGGTCCTCCCTTGAGATCGTCCGCCGTGACCCCGGCCCGATCGGCGGCTGCCGGCATTCGGCCGGCCGAGACTACGGCCTCGCGCTGCCCGCGACGGAACAGGAGTACGGCTCCACGACGTGAAGGGCGAACGACGTGGCGACCGCCGCGTCGACGGCGGTGCCGCCCCGGTGGAAGACCTCGATTCCCGCCATGGCGGCGAGAGGGTGCGCCGCCGCCACGACGCCGCGACGGCTCATGGCGGTAGGACGGAAGGCGCGGCCGTGCGGCGGCATCATGGCGGGGCTCCTCGTCTCAGGGGTTCACCGGCATCTTCGGCGCACGTGGGCGTCTCATGCTTTCGCGGGGTCCGAGGACTGTCAAGCGGGCGAGAACGGGCCGGCGGGGGCGGGCTCACCGCAGGGTGAAGTTCCGGATCTCCACGGCGGTGAGGGCACGCGGGTTACCGACGTTGGCCTCCAGGCGCTCGTAGCCAATCCGCTCCAGGGCCGTTCCTGGCGGCGCACCCTTGACCCCCACGAGAACGTGCGACACTCGCCGGCGCGGCCGGATGTCCTCGCGACCTCCGATCGAGCGAAGGGCGGCCACGGCGTCCTCGGTGAGCGCCTCCGACGCGTCTTCGCGCACGGCGACGGCGACGATCGCGCCGTCCGGCAGGGCCCGGACGGCGTCGGCGAGCTCCTTGGCGTCCGACGGGGATCGGTGGGTATCGAAGACCCGGGCCCAGCGGACCTGGCCCGACACCGGGTCGAGGGCGACGACGTTATAGCCGCGCTCGTTCGGCGCGTACTCGACGGCGTTGACGCGAATCGACGCGATGAGCCCGTGACGCGTGCCGCCGCTCATGACCTGAATGTCGGCCGGGGCCACAACGCCCGTCTGGCCGATGACGCGGCTCTCTCCTCCGACGGGGTGTTCGTAGCGCCAGCGGATCGTCACGACGTTGGCGGCGGAGTGGGACAGTCGACCGGCCAGCGGAACGCGCACGGATTGCCAGTCGTCCCCGATGTCGACCGAGCGGAGCGGGCGGCCGTTCAGCTCCACCTCGATCCACCGGGCGGCGGCCGGGGGCCCGATGGCGCGCGCCTCGAAGGTGATCTCCTTCCGGGTCCGCGCATAGTCCCAGGAGAAGAGCTTGTCGACCTGGGCGCCCTGCATCGCGCCGCTCAACCGGTAGAGATCGTCCGTCCCGAAGCGACCCACGTACTCGGCCCACGGCTCCTCCCGGAGCCGCAGCCACTTCTGCTGCTCGGCGGGCTCCAGGAGGGCGTTGTGGACGACGACGTATCGGAGGGGATGGATGCCCAGCAGGTAGGCGCGCGCCTTGGTATTGGGGAACGGCTCCGGTGAGATGTCGGTGCGCGAGAGCTGGGTCGAGATGTCCCGGGTGAGGGCCGGCAGGAATCCGCTGGCCCCGTTGGTGATGCGCTTCCAGTGGTTGATCGACATGAAGGTGAAGTAGTCGTCCCAGTCCTCGTACCCTTGCGGCCACTCCAGCACGGCCACGTCATCGGGGTCGGTCGCGATGACGCGGTACACGGCGGGCGGGTGCTCCCAGTCGAGTCGCTTATACGGCAAGGGAAACGGAGCGTACTCGGCCAGGACCGTCCCGATCACGAGTACGGTCACGGCGACGCGGGCGCTCGGCCACCTGACGCGGGCGAGCAGCTGCCGGAACCCCAGGCCGGCGAGGATGGCGACGCCCAGGACGACGATCACCCCGATCCGGGAGGTGATCCGCATCGCGTGCAGGGGAATGAGGTAGGGGTAGAGGTGAAAGTAGAGACCCTTCCCGACCTCGTGCCGCCCGCTCTGGATGAAGGGCCCCAGGGAAAGGTCGAAGAAAACGAGGATCAGGACCAGCAAGATCCAGCGCAGCTCGGGGTCCCCGAGAGGGCTCCGCCCTTCCCCGGCCCGGAAGGCCCACCACCCCTCCAGCCCCACGCGCGCGAGGGCGAGTCCGATGGCGACGTTGAGGAAGCTCTGGGGCCCTCCCACGTGACGCCAGAGGTCGTGAAGCCTTTCGTGAAGCGCTAGGCGCAGCAGGAACCCCAGGAGGGTGAGGGCGGTCGCGACCGTGAGCGCCCAACGTAGCCGCCGCTGGGTCCCGCTCGCGCCGAGCCCCGGCTCGCGCAAGACGCAGGCCAGCACGGCCAGGCCGAGGGCGACGAAGCCCATGAACAGCGAGGTCTCCGCGATGTGCCCGGACGGGTCGAAGTGGTAGAGCCGCGTCGGCCCCGTCGCCACATACGTCAAGACGTCGGCGTAGTGGTTCCTCGGCTGCGAGAGCGACCGATAGAGGCCCAGCTCGCCCAGGTTCTGAGCGTAGGGCATGATGAAGGGCGCGAGGGCGAGGGCCAGCGTCAGACCTCCGACCACGAGCCGGCCAAGGGGCCGCCAGCCCCAGGACGCGGGGCGGAGCAGCACGTGGAGCCCCCACACCGCCATCAGGGCCAGCCCCAGGATGATCGCGTAGTACATCGAGGCCAGCGCCTCCACCCATACCCACGCGGCCATCCCGAGGGCGTGCCGCCAGCGGCCCCCGTGGAGGAACCGCCACAGGCTGAGGAAGGCGAGCGGGATGGGAAAGGCCAGCTGCATCTGGAACTCGAGGTAGAAGTCGGTCCGGAACGGGCAGAAGGCGAACACCACGGCCGCCAGCGCGGCGGCCGGATGGGAGCGGAGCAGCGCGAACGCGAGGAGGTACATGGCCCAGGCCGACAGGGCCCACCAGGCCAGCAGGGTCAGGTTGTATTGGAGGACCGGGTTCCCGGTGAGAAGGTAAACGGGTCCGGCCGGAAACACCGTAGGCGTCAGGAGGAGGTCCGAGTAGGCGATGGTGTTGCCCTGGGGGTAGAAGGTGTTGCCGTGGAACACGGCCAGCGGGGCTCGGAGCAACCGGTGGACGTTCGACACCATCGTCCAGCCGTACATCAGAGGGTCCTTGTGGTCTGGCAGGAGGTGCCCGGGGTCGCGGACGAGGGGATACGTGAAGAGGGCGGTGACGAGCGTGGCGCCCAGGAGAACCAGCGCGTGCTGGCCGGGGCGAAGGCCGGGTAGCGCTCCGCGGGCCCCCGGGCTTTCCCCAGGCTGCGCGGGCGAGTCGAGCGGGGAACTCAGCGGCGGCCCGGGGTGGTGACGGGGGCGGGCGTCGCCGGCGCCACCTCCGGCAAGTCAGCCGAGCGGGCGTCCCCGGCGCGGGGGGCGAAGCCCGACAGCTCATCGATGACGAAGAGGGGTCGGCCCTTGACCTGCTGGGAGATCCGGCCCACGTACTCGCCGATCAGCCCCAGGCTGAGGAACTGAACGCCTCCGATGAACAGGACGAGAACGGCCAGGGACGTGTAACCGGGCACGTACGGCGTGAAGAGGTACCGGTACAGGACGACCAGGATCCCGAGGAAGCTCACCACGGACATCAGCAAGCCGACGGCGGCTAGGAGGCGGAGCGGCGCGAAGGAGAACGACACGAGCCCGTCGAGCGAGAGCCTCACGAGGCGAGGCAGCGTGTACTTCGGCACGCCGGCGCGCCGCGAGTCGCGCTCGTAGAGCACGCCCGTCTGCCGGAAGCCCAGCCACGCGCGCAGGCCGCGCACGAAGCGATCCGTCTCCGGCAGGCGGTTCAGGTGGTTCACGACGCGGCGGCTCATGGCGCAGAAGTCGCCGCTGTCCAAGGGGATGTCGATGCTGGCGACGGTCCGCAGGAGACGGTAGAAGAGGAAGTAGGCCGTCCGCTTACCCCAGCCCTCCTTCCGGTTTCGCCGCACGCCATAGGCGACGTCCCAGCCCTCCTGGAGCTTGGCGAACATCACGGGCAGGAGCTCCGGAGGGTCCTGGAGATCGCCGTCGATGATCGCCACGTAATCGCCTTGGGCGTAGGCGAGTCCCGCCGTCACCGCCGCCTGATGGCCGAAATTGCGCGACAGCGAGACGATCCGCACCCGGTCGTCGTCCCGCTGGAGGGCCTTGAGGCACCCGAGGGTGCCGTCCCGGCTGCCATCGTCGACGAGCACCATCTCGGCGGATCCGCCCATATCCGCGAGGACCCGGGACAGGCGCTCGTAGAGCGCCGGGACGACCTCCTCCTCCTGGTAGAGCGGCACCACCACCGAGTACTGCGGGGCCCCCACTGAGGCGCCTCGCGCCCGAGCGTCCGGCATCCCGGCCAGCCTAAGGGGGGGGAACGGGTGTTGCCATCAGCATAAGACCTGTATTTGACGGGGAAACCCAGAGAGACATTCCTCGTGTCCGCGCAGTCCCTCGGTGCTCCTCGAGCAGGGCCGGCCTCCACGACTTCCTGGGGGTCGTCCTCGGCCAAGGCCACCGGGATCGCGAAGTAAATTTCGTCCCCCCACGTCTGCCCCGGGACCTCGAGGGGTAGCGCGTCCCAGATGGCCCGGGCGGTGGGGGTCTCCCCAAGCCTGGCCGTCGCCGCCACTTGTCCAGCCCTGATTCGCACCCGTGGCCCCACGAGAGGAGTTCGCGTCCTGGCCGCCCGGCTGCGCCCTCTGCGTATTTTTTGGACCGACCCCCGCCAGCCGGGGCTCCGAGATCCGGCCGGCGAGCCCCGTCAACGTTTTCGGTCGGATCGAGGGCGACCCCACCGTGTTCCGGCGGATCCCGGCCGGCACGCGGATCCAGCTGGAGCGGCTCGACGAGACCACCGACGCGAAGGGAGGCCGGGCATGAAGCTCTTCCTCGACACCGGGAGCGTCCAGGAGATCAAGGAAGCGGTGGCGATGGGTCTCCTCGACGGCGTGACGACCAATCCCACGCTCGTGGGCAAGGAGAAGCGGCCCTTCCGGGACCTCGTGGACGAGATCTGCTGCACCGTCGACGGCCCGGTCAGCCTGGAGGTCGTGGCCACCGATATGGCTGGCATGATCACCCAGGGGCGGGAGCTGGCGAAGATCGCCCCCAACGGGGTCGTCAAGCTGCCCACCACCGTGGAGGGGCTCAAGGCGCTCCGGGTACTCCGCGACGAGGGATGGCCGGACCAACCTGACCCTGTGCTTCTCGCCGGCCCAGGCCCTCCTGGTGGCCAAGGCCGGGGCCACCTACGTGAGCCCGTTCCTGGGCCGTCTCGATGACATCGCCCACGTGGGCATGGACCTGGTCCGGACCATCCGGACGATCTACCGAAACTACGCGTTTCCGACCCAGATCCTAGCCGCCTCGCTCCGCAGTCCGCTGCACGTCGTGGACGCGGCGGTGGCAGGCGCCGACGTGGCCACCCTCCCGTTCTCCGTGTTCCAGATGCTGGTGAAGCATCCCCTCACCGACATCGGCCTGAAGCGGTTCCTGGACGACTGGCAGAAGGCTGGCATCTCGCTGTAGGCTTCGCTGCTGGGGCCGGTGCGAGCCGGCGCTAGCACCGCCCAGTGTCCGGGTCTGCGGAAGGCGGGCACCCTCAGTGGGCCGCTATGCGGAGGCCTTTCCTTAGTTCCTTGTCGCCTCGCTCGCGGACGTCCTCGCCGCGGACGATGTAGATGACGTCCTCCGCGATGTTGGTGGCGTGGTCCGCGATCCGCTCCAGGTGGCGGGAAATGAGGATCAAGGCCAGAGCCCGCGGAATGGTCGCAGTGTCCGCCATCATGTAGACGAGCAGCTCCCGGAACACCTGGTCGCGGAGGCTGTCCACCTCGTCGTCCGCCTCGATCACGCGTCGGGCCAGCTCTGCGTCCCGGCGGACGAAGGCGTCGAGGCTCTGACGGACCATGTCCTGGGCGAGGGTCGCCATCCGGGGGATGTCGATGAGCGGCTTCACCTCGGGCTGGGTGATGAGGCCCTGGGCCCGCAGGGCGATCGACACCGCCTGGTCGGCGATCCGCTCCAAGTCGCTGTTGATCTTGATCCCGCCCACCAGGAAACGCAGGTCGGAGGCCAGCGGGGCCTGGAGGGCGAGGAGGGTGAAGCAGCGGTCGTCGATCTCGATGCAGAGGAGGTCCATCTGCTCCTCGTGAGCGAGGACCGCCTGGACCTGGCTCTCGTCCCGCCCCACCAGCGCCTGCACGCTCTGGCGGATCATGCTCTCGGCCACGCCGCCCATGGCGAGCAGGCGCTCGCGCACCGTCTGCAGGTCGGCCTCGAAGTGTCGCTCCATGTGGACCTCCGGTACCCTGCCTACCCAAACCGGCCGGTGATGTAGGCTTCCGTCCTGGAGTCCCGCGGGGTCGTGAACAGCTCCTTGGTGACCCCCATCTCGATCAGCTCGCCCATCAGAAAGAAGGCCGTCCACTCCGACACCCGCGCGGCCTGCTGCATGTTGTGCGTGACGATCACGATGGTGAGGTGACGCCGCAGGTCGAGCATCAGCTCCTCGATCTTGGCCGTGGCGATGGGGTCGAGGGCGGAGCACGGCTCGTCCATGAGGAGGACTGACGGCTCGACGGCGAGCGCGCGCGCGATGCAGAGCCGCTGCTGCTGGCCGCCGGAGAGGCTGGCGCCCGACCGTCCCAGCTGGTCCTTCACCTCGTCCCACAGCGCGGCCTGACGGAGGGCGCGCTCGGCGGCCTCCCGGAGGCGAGCCCGGTTTCGCACGCCGGCCAGGCGGATCCCGGCCACGGCGTTGTCGAACACCGACATGGTCGGGAAGGGGTTCGCCTTCTGGAACACCATCCCCACACGTCGGCGGATCACCACCGGGTCCTGGGCGTAGAGGTCGTCGCCTTCCAGCAACACCGTGCCGGTGGCCCGGGCGCCGGGGATGACCTCGTGCATCCGGTTCAGACACCGGACGAATGTCGACTTGCCGCACCCCGACGGGCCGATGATGGCCGTCAGGCCCCCCGGGGTGACGGAGAGGTCGACGTCCTTGAGGACGTGGGTCACTCCGAACCACGCGTTCAGCTGCTTGACCAGGATCCCGTCCGCCATCCGCGTCACCTCGCCGCGCTGTACCGGCCGCGTGTTGCCACCCGGGCGGCCAGGCTGACCACGAAGACCAAGCCGATCAGGACGAGGGCCCCCGCCCAGGCCTGGCGGTGCCAGTCGTCGTAGGGCGCGATGGCGTAGGCGAAGATCTGGAGCGGGAGGGCCGCGATCGGCTGGTCGAGACCGCCGTGCCAGAAGCGATTGCCGAAGGCCGTGAAGAGGAGGGGCGCCGTCTCCCCGGCGACCCGGGCGATGGAGACCATGACCCCAGTCACGATCCCCGCGCGGGCCGTTGGGAGGACCACGCGCACGGCGACCTTCCAGCGGGAGAGCCCCAGCCCCAGTCCCGCCTCCCGCAGGGTCCGGGGGACGAGGCGGAGCATCTCCTCCGTGGTGCGGAGCACGATCGGGACCATGATGACGGCCAGGGCGAATCCCCCGGCCAGGGCGGAGAAGCGTCGCATCGGAAGGACCAGGACCGTGTACGCGAAGATCCCGATCACGATGGAGGGCACGCCGTTGAGGACGTCGGCGAGGAATCGGAGGATCAACGGCAAGCGGCGATCCTGGGACTCCGCGAGGTACATGCCGCCCAGGATGCCCAGGGGAAGGCCCAGGGCGGCGGCCAGGGCGAGCAGGATCAGGCTGCCCACGATGGCGTTGGCCATCCCGCCGCCGACCTCGCCCACCGGCTTCGGCAGGTGCGTGAAGAAGTCGAGGTTCACCGCGGCCGCCCCCTGGTAGAGGAGAAACCCGAAGACGAGCAGGAGGGGCGTCACCACGACCAGCGCCGCCACGGCGGTCAGGCCGCCGATAGCCGCGCTCTTGACGTGTCGACCCCGGGTCGTCACGCCTGGCTCCCGGCTGGCACCCGGGCCACGCTCCACACCAGGATCCGGGCGAGGCCGTTGACGGCCACAGTGATGAGGAAGAGCAGAAGCCCGACCTCCACCAGCGCGGAGAGGTAGAGGTCTCCGGTGGCCTCCGTGAACTCGTTGGCGATGACGCTCGCCATGGTGTAGCCCGGGGCGAAGAGCGAGGCCGAGATCTCGGGGCGGTTTCCGATGACCATGGTGACGGCCATCGTCTCACCGAGAGCCCGC
>Ga0306920_100014596_pt1 | contig 10729 bp, 7 predicted proteins | sample flu12Cox44000170_FD_204666 | JGI IMG/M metagenome (GOLD analysis project Ga0306920, IMG submission 204666) | Lab enrichment of tropical soil microbial communities from Luquillo Experimental Forest, Puerto Rico - flux4day.12C.oxic.44.000.170 (v2)... | ecosystem: Environmental > Terrestrial >... | reverse complement strand
GCTGTTAAGCGTTCCGTTGAAGATAATGATTTGTTGGATCAATCCGAGGATTAACACACCCATGAGAGTTCCGGGAATGAAACCCACTCCACCGGTCAGGAGCGTGCCTCCGATCACGACTGCGGCGATTGCGTCCAGCTCCAATCCGACAAAAGAGGCAGGATTGCCCGATTGCATGTAGAACGTCGCGACGACACCACCGAGCGCGGAAAAGAATCCGCCAAGCGCGTAAGTTGTGATCTTCGTCTGGCCGATCGGCAAACCCATTAAGCGGGCGGAGTTTTCGTTGGATCCGATGGCATACACATTTCTCCCGAATCGGGTAAAACCCGCCACGAAAGTCGCAACCAGCACGGAAGCCAAGAAACACATGGCCGTAAATGGCAGCACCGCCTTCGGGGCAACCAGGACCGACAGCTGCGGCAGGACCTGGGCATAGAACGGATGATCAATGCCGATGGATTCGGGGTAAATCACAAAGCCCAGGCCGCGCAGGCAGAAGAGTCCGGCAAGCGTGACCAGAAACGGAGGCATTTCAAAGAAGTGGATCAGGCACCCCATCACTGCCCCTGCCAGGGTTCCGAGGCAGAGTGCCATCCCCATGGCCAGAAACGGGTCGCAGCCGGCCTGGAGAAGTCTCGCGATCAGTATTCCGACAAAAGCCACCATTGAACCGACCGAGAGATCTATCCCCCCCGACAAGATTACGAAGGATTCTCCGATGGCCGTCACCCCGACGAATGCACTATCGTTTAAGAGATTCACGACCACGCGAGGCGTACCGAAATTCGGATAGAGCAGCGAACCCGTGCCAAAGACGGCGAGCAAGACCACGGCTGTCGCCGCCAGCGGAATGTACTTAGGATTTAGGCGCTTCATGTCGTGCGTCGGGAACGATATTGTGAGGCAGTCGGGAAGTGATAGGCCTGAGGAACCGCCCCAGCGGCCGGAGGCATTGAGCGAGTCGCTTCCGGAACAATTCGCTTTGGAAGAGACAAACCGCGATGATCACGAGCGCCTTCGGTACCGGAGAAATGTCAGAGCTGACGTTTCTGGCGTACAGCGTAGTGGTTAATGTCTGGATGAACAGTCCGCCGACCACTGCGCCGACCAGATAAAAGCGTCCCCCCTGTAACGAAGTACCGCCGACCACGACAGCCAGGATCGCATCCAACTCCAGGTACAGGCCGATATTGTTGGCATCCGCGCTCCTGATATTCGAGCACGCTACCAGTCCGGCCAGCCCGGCACAAAACCCGGAAAACGTGTACACCAGAAACTTTACCTGCTTGGCGTTGATCCCCGAGTAAAGACTGGCCTCGTCGTTATCGCCGACTGACTCGATAAAAAGTCCGAGCGCGGTGCGGCGGACGAAGAAATGAGCGATCAGCAACATGACGAGGACGAGCGTCAACGTGAAGGGGAGACCGAACAGGTGCCCATTGCCGAGGTAAACCATCGTCGGATCGTGAAAGTTAATGATCTGCCCTTCCGTGATCAGTTGCGCGACCCCTCTTCCTGCAACCATCAGTACAAGGGTGGCAACAATGGGTTGGATTCCAAACCCGGCAACCAGCAACCCGTTCCATGCGCCAGCCAGAATCGAAACGGCCAGGCCGGCCGCAATGGCGATGCCGGCCGGCAGATGTTCTGTTTCCAGCAACCGGGACGACACGGCAGCCGCAATAGCCATCACTGCACCCACCGAGAGGTCGACCCCGCCCGTGGCAATCACCAGGACCATGCCCAGCGACAAGAGCATGACCTTGGCTCCCTGATTGAGCACATCGAGCCTGGAACCGTAGAGGTGCCCGTCCAGCACCTGAATATGAAAGAAGCCTGGTGTAAAAAACTGATTGAAGAGCAGCAGCAACGCCAGCGCACCGACTGTCCAAAAAATCCTTTGGCGGCGTAAAGAAAAGAGAATTGCGCCAAAGACGATCCAGAATAGCAGGTCAGAAAACCAGTCAATCATGCAACCGGCCGCTCCACACTGTGACTCGCGATAGACTCCACGATAGCCTCCTCCGAAATCTCGCCTTCTGCCAATTCATCTACCTTCCGACGATCCCGCAATATCACTACGCGCTGACTTTGCCGGACAATTTCCTCCAGTTCCGAGCTGATAAAGAGCACAGCCAGACCTTCCTGCCGGAGCGACTGGATCAGCCTTTCGACCTCAGCCTTCGCTCCAACGTCGATCCCGCGAGTAGGCTCGTCGAGAATAAACAACTTCGGCTCGGTCGCCAGCCATCGAGCAAGCAAGACTTTCTGCTGATTCCCTCCGCTGAGATTCCGAACTATCTGCTCTCGACTCGGGGTTTTAATATCGAGCGATTGAATGAAGCGGTCAGCGAGCTTTTCCTGTTCATTTACCGGCAATTGCCTCCAACTTCCTCGGCTGGCCTGTAACGCCAGGATGATGTTTTCTCGCACCGTCAAGCTGGGTATGATTCCGGCAACTTTCCTGTCTTCCGGAGTCAAGGCGATCCGGTGACGGATGGCGGCCCGCGGCGTTTTGAACTTCGCGACCCGATCCTTTATCAGGATTGTACCGTGGTCGGGGCGGTCAACTCCGAAGAGCAGCCTGGCGGTCTCAGTCCGTCCGGACCCCAGGAGACCGGCCAAGCCGACGACCTCTCCGGGACGGATACTCAGATCGAGCGGTTGGACTGAGCCTTTTTTTCCCAAAGCCCGTGCTTCGAGCAGCGGCGCGTCCGACCGGATCGTGGCTGTACTCGCACGCTTCTGCTCAAGGGCTTCGACCTGATGTACCGCCTTGCCGATCATGTGAGAAACCAGTTCGATCCTGGGAAGCTCTCTGGTCGCAAAACAGCCCACGCGGCGGCCGTTTCGCAAAACCGTGATCAAATCGGAGATTTCGTAAACCTGCTCCAGAAAGTGGGTGATAAAAATGATCCCGAGACCGTCTTCCCGGAGCTTGCGCAATTTGCCAAAGAGTTCTTTGACCTCGGTCTTGTCGAGACTCGACGTTGGCTCGTCCAGGATCAAAAGTTTGGCAGAAATATCGAGGGCGCGCGCTATGGCCACCATCTGCTGTATGGCAATCGAGTAGGAAGAGAGTTGGCGGTTGACGTCAAGAGCGATTTCGAGCCTTGCCAGTGCCGCGAGTGCCCGCCGGCGGATCGCACTCCAGCGGATCGTCCCCAGCCAGATCGGCTGACGGCCAAGGCAGATATTCTCGGCCACCGATAAATGCGGGATTAGGTTAACCTCCTGGTAGACTGTGCTTATGCCCAGCGACTCCGCCTCCCGCGGCGATTTCGGCGCGATAGTGCGACCTTCCAGCCGCGTTTCTCCGGCGTCCCGCGGGAAGACTCCGGTCACCAGCTTAATCAGGGTGCTCTTTCCCGCGCCATTCTCTCCCATCAAGGCATGGATCTCACCGGGCCGCACGGTCAGATCGACCGCGTCCAACGCCTTCACTCCAGGGAAGCTCTTGCTGAGACCTGTTACCTCTAAGAGGGGACTAGCCACTTCGAAACCCCGCTGATACTAAAAAAGAAAAAGCAGGGCGCTCGGCATCGGTTCGAGCGCCCCCTTCAAACAAAACAGATCCTAATACTTTCTATTGGGCAGCTCGGCCGCTGCTTGCGCCTGTTCGTAGACGCCTTCTTGCGTGACTACCCGCTTCGGCACTTCCTGTTTGTTGGCGACCTTTTCGATAAGGTCAAAAAGCTGCGGTCCCAGAAGCGGATTACATTCCACAGTGACGTTCAGCTTCCCGTCCTTCATCGCTTCGAACGCACCATGCACGCCGTCGATCGACACGATCTTAATGTCGGTACCGGGCTTGATACCGGCTTCCTCCATCGCCTGGATCGCCCCCAAGGCCATATCGTCATTATGCGCGAAAAGCACGTTAATGTCTTTGGCGTTGGGTGCTTTGAGGAACGCTTCCATGACTTCCTTGCCTTTGGCACGAGTGAAATCGCCGCTTTGCGACATGATGATCTTCATGTCCGGATACTTGGTCAGCACTTCCTCGAAGCCCTTTTTGCGATCAATTGCCGGCGCGGACCCGACGGTGCCGACCAGTTCAGCAATCTTTGCCTTGCCACCGGTCAGCTTGGCCACTTCGTTGGCCGCTCGCCGGCCCTCTTCGATGAAATCCGACCCGATAAACGATACGTACAAAGAAGGATCGGAAACTTTGACCGCACGATCAGATAACACGACCGGAATTCCGGCCTTTTTTGCTTCCTGCAAGACTGGCTCGAATCCTGTCTCGACCACTGGCGAGAAGGCAATCACATCGACGCCTTGAGCGATGAAAGAACGGATTGCCTTGATCTGATTTTCTTCCTTCTGTTGGGCATCGGAGAAACGAAGATCAATTCCACGCTTCGCCGCTTCCGATTTAATCGATTCGGTATTGGCGGTTCGCCATTGACTCTCCGCGCCGACTTGGGAGAAACCAACTACGAGCTTCTTTTTGGCGTCTTCGGCTGTCGAGCGACCTGCCATGAGCCCGACAAGACAAACTACTGCTACCGTACCGAGGCTGAGCCGTCCCGGCTTAACATACAAACGTTTCATCATATTTTGGGGGTTAGATAGGTTGAACCTTTCGCACACGGAAAATCCGAGGCGATAGGATTCTTCGGGGGTGGAAATAGCCACTTTCCACGAAAAGTCCAATATTTCCTTTGGGAACCGAATAATTTCTGCGGTGCCGCCCGAGGTTTCGCTGTCCATGCGGCGCGACGGAAGCAGTTTCGACTGTACGGCAGATGGGTCGTACAATCCATGTGACCTGAGGGAACGGACTGGCAAAATTGCGTTTCGTGATGCATCCCGTGCACTTCCATGCACTATTTGAGCCATTCAGTTGCGCTATCTATGCGATCCCGCGTCTTGATCCTCTTTGCCCATCCCGCTCTTCATAAATCCCGCGTTAATCGCCGCCTGATCGAATCCGTGCGGGGACTGGATAACGTGACCATAAACGACCTTTACGAGGAGTACCCGACTTTTGACATTAATGTTGGTCGCGAGCAGGAACTCTTACTGGCGCACGATGTCATCGTCTTTCAGCATCCCTTCTACTGGTACAGCTCGCCGGCGATCCTAAAAGAGTGGGAAGACCTGGTGCTCGAGTACGGCTTTGCCTATGGCACAGGCGGCACGAAACTGCAGGGCAAACTTTTTCTGACCGCCATTACTACCGGGGCACCGCCAGAAGCGTACTGCCGGACGGGGTTCAATTGTTTCACAATTCGACAGCTCCTAGCTCCATTTGAGCAGACCGCAAAATTTTGCGGTATGCGGTACTTATCGCCGTTCGTGGTTCACAGTGCGCTCGGTTTCAGAAACGAAAAGGAGATTCAGGCCAAGGCGCAGGCTTACCGGCATGTCATTGAAGGGTTAAGGGACGGACTCCTGGATCTGGATGAGGTCGAAAAACACGCACGAATCAATGAAGCTCCCTCGGCGGTCGGTCTGCAAGATCCGGGTTAGAACTCCTCGTTGCTTATGAATTCAGAAGATTTTTTCTTCCAGGCTTTTATCTACCTGTTGGCGGCGGTCGCTTCCGTTCCAATCGCGAAGCGACTGGGGTTAGGCTCCGTGCTGGGGTATCTCATCGCCGGGGTGCTGATCGGACCCCACGCCCTGCGTCTTGTCGGGACCAGCGGGAATGACGTCAGGCATGTGGCTGAATTCGGGGTCGTGATGATGCTTTTTCTCGTCGGCCTGGAACTCAGACCCAATCTCCTGTGGAAGTTGCGGGGTCCGATTCTTGGGGCCGGTGGCCTCCAGCTCCTGGCAACAACCATCGTCTTCGCCGGGCTTTCGATGTTGGCCGGGCTGCCGCCAGGGGTTGCGGTCGCTATAGGCATGATTTTTTCGGCCTCATCAACAGCGATCGCGCTGCAATCACTCACCGAGAGAGCCCAGCTCGCCACCCGGGGAGGCCAGACCTCCTTCTCCGTTCTGCTCTTTCAAGATCTTTCGGTTATCCCGATCCTGGCCATCCTTCCCCTGCTGGCCGCCCGTTTACCCGCCGCAACCAGCGTTGGATCAACCGGGCCGGTTACCGGCCCCTGGTTAAGAGCGCTTATAATCATCGGAGTCGTCACCGCGATTGTCCTGGGTGGCCGCTTTCTGGTGAGGCCGATTTTCCGCTATATCGCCCTCACCCGGCTCCATGAGATCTTCAACGCGGCCGCTTTGTTGCTCGTTGTCGGGATCGCGCTCGCCATGGAACTCGTCGGTCTATCCCCGGCCTTGGGGACGTTTTTAGCCGGCGTCGTGTTGGCTGAGAGCGAATATAGGCATGAGCTCGAAGCTGACATTGAACCCTTCAAAGGCTTGCTGCTCGGACTCTTCTTTATCTCGGTCGGCGCTAGCATCGATCTCCCGCTTATCCAGTCCCAGCCACTCCTCGTCGCTCTTCTTGTTCTCGGACTGCTAGTCATCAAGTTCGCAGTCCTCTTTTTTGTTGGGCGATTCACGGGCCTCGAGAAAAGTCAGAATTTCACGTTTGCCTTCGCGCTGGCCCAGGGCGGCGAGTTCGCTTTCGTCCTCGTCGCGTTCGCCGTGCAGAATCACGTTTTCGATCAAAATCTCGGCAATCTTCTGGTCGCGACCGTGGCGCTGTCCATGGTTGTGGCTCCATTCCTTTTCACCATCAACGAACACCTCGTTCAACCTCGATTCTGTAGTCAGCTGCAAACCAGGGATTCGGATGAAATCGATGAGAAAGACAATCCCGTGATCATTGCCGGAGTGGGCAGATTCGGGGCGGTTGTTTCGAGGCTGCTCAATGCCCAGCGCATCAAAACGACCGTGCTCGATATTGATGCGGAGCAGATCGAATTGGTTCGGCGCCTCGGCTTTAAAGTCTTTTACGGCGACGCAACACGCCTGGAACTCCTGCGATCCGCCGGCGCCGAAAAGGCCAAACTGCTTATTATCGCGATCGACGACGTTGATAAGTCAATTGAGCTGACTGAAAAGGCCCAGCGGGAGTTTCCGAACCTGACCATGCTCGTCCGAGCCAAGGATCGTGACCACGCTTACAAACTTATTAATATGGGGGTGAACTATATCTTCCGTGAGACGCTCGACACCTCGTTGGATCTCACCATCCAGGCGCTACGGTTGCTTGGCTTTGGCGCTTATCGGGCACATCGCGCAGCGAAAACTTTTAAAACTTACGACGAAGAATCAGTTCGTTATTTAGCCGGTTTCACGGATTCCGACGAAAAGGATTTTCTTGGTGAAGTCCGGCGCCGGGTTCGGACACTCGACGAGCTTTTTGAAGCCGAACGCGCCGGCCAGGCATTCCGCTACGACAAGGGGTGGGATCCGCCGGTACCGCAGGAAAGCAAATAGGGCCTCGAGCAGGGGACCCTGCCTCTCCGGCAATGTAGGGCGGCTGGGAGCTTGCGAGATACTCAGGCTATAGCCGCTCGGCGTATCCCATGAGCGACCGATAACTGTAAAGGATCTGCTTTATGCTGAAAGCAATGGCGGAAACCTGGTTTTCAAACGGCGCCCGTCGAGGCGCGTGGATAGTCAGACTAAATGGCCTCGGACTCAGATGGCGTACCCCATGGAAAGCCCCTTTCGGCCCAGACAATTGTGGGAAGTAACGAATTGGCTCGGCAGCGAGCGGGACGAGACGCTCGACAAATTCGATCGCGGGCCAAAGCACTTCAGTCGCGATTACTCGACTACAGACCTGAGCCTGGAACCCGGCAATCGGCTCATTCCCATAGACACCGATAATTCCGTCTAACTCGTTGCCGGCCAGCTCCCGCTCGAAAAAACGCACCACCGGATCGTCCACCCCGTGCCAGAAATCGCGCTCAAAGTCGGGTTCCGCCCCGTCGGCCCTCGATGGATTTGCCACCGGATAGAAGAACAGGGCAAAGTCCTGGGCTAGCAAAGGGGCGAGATCGAACTCTATAAGAAGCTTGGCCAGCGCGGCACTGCTCAGGATCTCGCCGGGCCGAAGGCCACCCACAATCGCCAGGCGAACTGGCACACCGCCCGATCGCGGCCCGATGAGAACGAAAGAGGGCAACGACCGCCTGGCGATCCGTATTGTTCGCCATGTCGCCAGGTTGCGCGACTTGCCAGCCAAGGATTCCAAGGGGTTGAAAACGGAGGTCAGGCCATCCTGATCATCGATGTGCGCAGTGGAGCCGGAACACGGTAAGGCACCAGACATAGCTGTTTCTCCAAGGGGTGAAGGTTGATTGAAACAGGAGAATATAGGGTTGGAGGAGATAATGTCTACTAAAATAATAGGGATTAAGAGCGGCGACATTTGGGCTGAAACTGAATCCTCTTTGGACGCTCAAGCAGCGAGGCGAGATTACAGCGCGTTCATATTGCGCCGCGTATTCGGCCGCTCGAGAACCCCGCCAATCGGTTCGAGAGGTGAGTTCGATACTCCCACGGTCGTGGCTGCCAAGTGTTTCACGATTCGTCGAGAAGCGCAGTATCCAGCGCCCGGAGAGTGGCGCTTCCAAAAAACATGTATCATGCGTAAGATACTCATTAGCAGCCCATTATGTACAGAAAGTAGATCGATCCAGCCGGAATATCGCCCGGTAAAACCGATGGCTGGCAGGTCTGGAAAGAACGCGCTTCCGGTCGTCCATGAGTTGCCCAAGGCGGGCATTCTCAATACACGTCGGGGGCTGAGAGAAATTCCTTAGCCCGTTAATCATTAACACTAGTTCTTGAATACACTTGCGCTCCTGCTACTGTCCGCGCTTACATTTTCTAGAAAAATTATGCGTTTCCCATTGGCGTTAACCTTGAAAATCGCCGGCCACATTATTCGGCACAAAATGAGGGGCACGAAGAAGTTCGCCACCGTTCTTCAGCTCGAGCCGCTCCATACCTGCAATCTGACCTGCACCGGTTGCGGGCGTATCCGGGAGTATTCGACCTCGATGAAAAACGTAATGCCGTTGGAGGATTGCCTTCAGTCCGCGATGGAGTGCGAGGCGCCGATGATTTCGATCTGTGGTGGTGAGCCTCTGATCTATCCTCAGATCGAGGGCCTGGTGACCGGGCTGCGCGAGCAAGGCCGGATTGTTTACATCTGCACCAATGCAATGTTCATGCGCAAAAAGATGCGCGAATATCTCGCATCCGAGTATCCGAAACGCCCGGCGGAGATTCAAGTTCTGCTCTCCGAGTTGGAGAGCAAGGAGCTGATCACGCCGAACGAATCCGGCCAGATCCGACAGGGCCCAAAGGACCCTAAGAAGCCAGTTATCTCCCCCAGCCGATCAATGTACTGGAACGTCCACCTCGACGGCCTGGAAAAGATCCATGACATCATCGTTGAGCGGAAGGGTGTTTTCCGGGAATGCATCCTGGCGATACGCATGGCCAAAGCCCTCGGCTACCAGGTAGCAACTAATACGACGGTCTATCGAGAGACCAAAATGGATGATATCGAGCAACTCTTCGAGTATCTGAGTACCCTCGGCGTCGATGGGCATACCGTATCGCCAGGATATGACTACGACGCTGCGAAAAAGGATATGGCCGCGCGCCTCGGTATCGACCCGGCTAATTTCTTCCTCACCAGGCGTTCGACGATGGAGAAATTCGCCCGAGCCAGAGTCTGGGGCAGAAAGTATCCGATCTTTGGAACCCCGATTTATCTGGAATTCCTGTCCGGCTTTCGCGATCTGACCTGCTCGGCCTGGGCGATCCCGACACGCAATATTATGGGTTGGAAGGCGCCATGCTACTTCATGACCGATCCGATAAAGACCGAGGGTCACTACAAGTCATATTCAGAGCTGCTGGAAAAGGTTCCATGGGATCAGTATGGCGTGGTGGACGGCACGGCGAGGGACCCGAGATGTGAGAATTGTATGGTACATTGCGGCTATGAACCAACGGCTTCTTTGGGCCTCCAAGGAAAACTAGGCGACACCTGGAAGAATCTCGTGTATAACTTCGGTCCGCGTCCGAGGCCGAAAGGAGAAGTCGATCTCGCCAGGGTGTTTGATGGCGTGTCTGCCGACGAAACAAAATCCGCTCCAAAAGCGGAATTGCTTCGCCGTTAGGCTTGGACAAACGAAAGAGGACCCATGGTGAATGCTTCCGAACTTTACACGCGCATCCTTCCCGCGCTGGGCAAAGCTCAACAGAATCTCATTAGTCTTCAATCACCGGACGGATACTGGCTCGGCGAGCTGGTGGTTGATGCGACATTATGCGCTGATTACGTCACGTTCATGCACTGGGCAAAGGATGTAGACCCGGTCGTGGAACAAAAATGTGTCGATCATATCCTCGCCCGCCAGCTCGTGGACGGCGGCTGGAACATTTATCCAGAAGGGCCATCGGAAGTTAACGCCACGGTCAAGGCCTATTTTGCCCTCAAGCTGGCGGGTCTTTCGCCGGAAGATCCCCGAATGACGAAGGCACGCGAACGCGCCCGTCTGCTCGGTGGGATCGAGCAGACGAACACGTATGCGCGACTCTATCTCGCGCTTCTCGGCCAGGTGCCATGGGGCGCAATACCGACCATACCGGTGGAATTTCTCCTGCTGCCGAAGTGGTCACCAGTGCATCTGCACGCGGTTTCTTCCTGGACTCGTGGAATGGTCGTCCCGCTGGCAATTATCAACCACTACAAGCTGACCAGAGAATTGCCGGAGCACCTGGGGATCCGTGAATTGTATTTGCACCCGGACAAGGTGCCGGCCTTGAAAGCGTCTGGTCC